>OGCI01000021.1_pt1 | contig 183849 bp, 140 predicted proteins | sample 1570021 | NCBI WGS metagenome assembly OGCI01 (sample SAMN06264664, study PRJEB24512) | hot springs metagenome | isolation source: Hot spring water | place: South Africa: Tshipise | collected 2015-06-21 | reverse complement strand
CCCAACGCCAACGGCTGGAACAACACCGATGTCACCGTCTCCTTCACCTGCGACGATAACCTGTCCGGTGTGGCGTCCTGCAGCGGGCCGGTTACGCTGAGCGACGAAGGCGCCGGCCAGTCGGTCACCGGCACCGCAGTGGACAACGCCGGCAACAGCGCCACTGCCACCGTCAGCGGCATCAACATCGACAAGACCGCGCCGACGATCACAGGGAGCCGCTCGCCTGCGCCCAACGCCAACGGCTGGAACAACACCGATGTCACCGTCTCCTTCACCTGCGACGATAACCTGTCCGGTGTGGCGTCCTGCAGCGGGCCGGTTACGCTGAGCGACGAAGGCGCCGGCCAGTCGGTCACCGGCACCGCAGTGGACAACGCCGGCAACAGCGCCACTGCCACCGTCAGCGGCATCAACATCGACAAGACCGCGCCGACGATCACTATCACGACACCTGCGGATGGCGCTACCTATACGCTCAATCAGTCTGTCGCTGCCAGCTATAGCTGCTCCGATAGTCTCTCAGGCGTTGCCTCGTGCACAGGACCTGTGCCCAACGGAAGCAACATCGACACCAGCACAGTGGGTTCCAAGACGTTCACCGTGAACGCTACCGACAATGCCGGCAACACGGCGACGAAGACACACTCCTATAGGGTGATCTACAGCTGGGCAGGCTTCTTCCGCCCGGTGGACAATCCGCCGATTGTCAATGTCGCCAAGGCCGGCAGCGCCATCCCGGTGAAGTTCAGTCTGAGCGGCTTCCAGGGAATGAACATCTTCGCCTCAGGCTACCCCAGAGCGGTCCAGACAAACTGCAGTAGCGGCGAGCTGACCGATGTCATCGACGAGACTGTGACTGCGGGCGGCAGCAGCCTGAACTACGACCCGCTTGTCGACCAGTACATCTACGTCTGGAAGACGGACAAGGCGTGGGCCGGGCAGTGTCGCCAGCTGCAGGTGCAGCTTGTAGATGGCACTCTCCATGTTGCTAACTTCCGGTTCACCAAATAAGCCGCTCGGAGATACAGCGACGGGGGTGCCGGCAGCATGGCCGGCACCCCTCTCGATTCTCCGGCACGCCGGCGGCGCAGCACCCTCCGCAATCGGGAGGCAGTTGCAGTCAGCAGGAAGGTCCATGGCGCATAGCACCTACCCAGTGGGTTGACAGCGTATGCCGCCCTCCATCTATGTGGTCTCGGGCGGGACGGGTGCCAGCGGTGAACAGGTAGTGCGCACCGTGTTGGCACAATTCCCCGCAGCGAACCTGCCGGTCGTCACGGTCAGCCACGTGCGCCATCTGGCCCAGATCAAGCATGTCGTGGCGCAGGCAGCACGCTCCGGCAGCATCATCGTGCACACGTTGGTGGACGCACGGCTGCGTGTCGAGATGACCGAGCAGGCGCGCGCACAAGGTGTGGTCGCGATTGACCTGATGGGCGAGCTGCTTGAACGCTTGAGCGCACAGCTTGGGGTGGCCCCGCTGGGTCAACCCGGGCTGTACCGTCGCATGCAGCGTGAGCGTTTCGACCGTATGGCCGCGATTGAGTTTGCCATTCTCCACGACGATGGCAAACGGCCTGAGGATTGGCCGCTGGCGGAGATCGTGCTCGTCGGTGTGTCGCGCGTGGGCAAGACGCCGCTGAGTATGTACCTGTCGGTTATGGGGTGGCGGGTGGCCAACGTGCCGCTGGTCATGGGGCTGGAGCCGCCGGCGGAGCTGTTTGAGCTTGACCGCAATCGGGTGGTCGGCCTGACGATTGCGCCAGCGCAACTGCGCCTGTTCCGCCTGCAGCGCCAGCGCCGGCTGGGCGCGCCCGGACACACCAGTTACACCGATGCCTCAGCCATCTACGAAGAGCTGGAAATGGCGCGTCGCGTTTTCGAACAGGGTGGTTTTGCCGTGCTGGACGTCACCGACAAACCTATCGAGACCACAGCGGATGAGATCGTCGCGCTGGTGACGCGCCGCGTGGGAGATGCATAGTGACAGAGTTGCACAACCCGCTCACCGAAGCATTATGGGCAAACAGATCCTCTGAGCAGATCATAGAGAAACGCGCAGCGAAAAAGAAAAAGCGTTGGTGAGCCCGTCGTCCTGCGGCAGAAAAGCTCACCAACGCGCTGAGGTTTCCTAACGGCTAGGCACTTGGCCGGAATCGCTGCAGCCTAGAAGACGCTCTCCGGATCGTAGAACTTGATGACGTTGTCCTTGGTGATCAGGGGCGAGGGCAGGACGGTGTCCTTGGGTGCCTCGGCACCGGCCAGGATGGCCATCAGCCGATGGAAGGCGGCGCGTCCGATCTGGTCCGAGTTGTTCAGACCGGTGCAGGCATAGTTGGAGCCTTCGGTCATGATGGCAACCAAGGCAGCTTTCTCGCCGTCCACGCCGCAGAGGAACATTTCATCGCTGCGGCCGGCATCAGCGATAGCTTTCTGCGCACCCAGGCACATCGAGTCGTTCTCACAGAAGACGGCGTCGATCTTGTCGAACTTGGCCAGCATGTTCTCCATCAGCTTGAAGCCGCCATCGGAGCTCCAGCCGCCCCAATCCGGAGCCATTTCCACCCTGATGTCCGTCTTCTGGACGACGGAGAGCATACCGTTGGTGCGGTCAAGACCGATGCTGTTGTCGGCCGGGCCGCCGCGCAGCACGACGAGCAAGCCTTTGCCGCCGAGGCGCTCAGCGATGTACTGTCCATCCTGCACGCCGATGCCATAGTTATCGGGCCCTACCCAGCTGGTGTAGTTGCCACCCTTCAGCTTGCGGTCCACCAAGACCACCGGGATGCCCGCTTTCTCGATGGCCTCCAGGGCAGCCGGGGCAGCTTCCAGCCATGCGCCGCTGAGGATAATGCCGTCCACATTCTTAGCAATCACGTCCTCAACATCCGAGGTGAGCTTCTCGGCATCGCCGTTGGCATCGGTGCTGATCACCTCAATGTTAGGATAGACGGCTGCTTCCTCCTTGACCGCCTTGTCCATGCCGATGAAATAGGGACAGCATTGCGAGAAGTTCACCATGCCGATGCGGATGATTTTCTTCTGAGCCATCGCCATGGGAGCTACACTTGCGACCACCAGGGCGATTACCAGGAGAATGCCAAAGACCACCACTGTTCTCTTCATCGTTTGATCCCTCCTTGATCTACAGATCTCATTATTGAGTCTCGATAACTGTGCCAGTTGTAAGGTTTTTTTACCAATTTGCCTGCGCCTGATCACCCCCTTTGCTTGTCCCACCGACTCCCTGGCGGGAAGGATCCGGAAGTGCTACTCCTTACGCCGAGCTAACACGGCGAACAGGATAATGAGACCCTTGAAGATCTGCTGGTAGTACGTTTGCACGTTGAACATGTTCAGCAGGTTGTCGATCAACCCCAAGGTGAATACGCCGCCAAACGTGCCGATCGCGCCGCCACCACCGCCACCCAGCACCGCCCCACCAATGACACAGGCAGCAATGGCGTCCAGCTCGTAGCCCGCGCCCACGCTGGGCTGGGCGATGCCCAGACGTGCTGCCAGCAGGATGCCAGCGATGGCGGAGAAAAGGCCAGAAATGACATAGGCCAGTATGATGTGCTGACCCACGTTGATGCCGGCCAGTCGGACCGCTTCCTGGTTGCCGCCGATGGCAACGATAGCTCGCCCGGCAGCCATACGGTTGAGAAACATCCAGACCAACGGGAAACAGATCAGCATGATGACAGCAGCGACAGGCACCGGACCGACGAATCCGCCGAGGATAGAACGGAACGCGGGATCGGTCGGTGTCTGGGGTGTTTCTGAGTAGACATAGACCGCCCCGCGAACGGCACCCAGCGTCGCCAGCGTTACAATGAAGGGTGCCAGCTTGAAACGAGCTACCAAGATGCCGTTGACGGCGCCGACCGCCCCGCCGGCAACCAAGGCCACTAGGATGGCCAGTGGAAGCGGCACTTGTCGCTGTAGCCCGCTGGACAGGATGGCGCTCAGAGCTACAATGGAACCAACCGACAGATCGATGCCACCGGTCAGGATGACCGTCAGCATGCCCAAGCTGATCAGGCCGTTTGTGACGATCTGCCGAAACAGGTTGCTGAGGTTACGCTGGGTGAAAAAGACCTCTGAGAACGAGGCAGCGATGAGGATCAAAATGACAAACGCTGCCATAAAGCCATAATCCGCCCAGCGTCGGCGCAGGCGGGCAGAAAACCAATGACCGATGCGAACCGACAATGAACCAGTCGCTTTCGTTTCCCCTTTGTCTTATCCTTCGTCACGTGTTGGTGTGCGATTCTCTTGAAGGAGTCCGGCTGCGCATGCCAGCAAGCTCTCCTCACTGGCTTGCGCTCGGGTGAACTCACCCACCAAGCGACCCTCCCGCATAACCAACACCCGATCGCTCATACCCAAGATTTCCGGCAGCTCAGAAGAGATGAGCAAGATGCCCACCCCGCGATCAGCCAGACCGCTCATTATGCGGTAGATATCCACCTTGGTCGCCACGTCCACACCGCGCGTCGGCTCGTCTAGGATGAGCACCTTGGCCTGGGTCAACAGCCACTTCGCGAGCGCTACTTTCTGCTGGTTGCCGCCACTGAGCTGGCGGACAAGCCGTTGCATCTGGGGTGGGCGAATGGCCAGCTCCTGGATCTGGCGCTGCACGCGTGCATCCATCTGGCGCCGGTTCAGAAACCCCCAGTGGGTCACCTGCGGCAGCGTGGTCAAGCTGACATTGTCACGAATGGAACAGCTCAGCACTAGGCCGTCGCGCTTGCGATCCTCGGTCAGCAAAGCGATCCCCAGCTGCACCGCCTCACGCGGCGAGCGCACCCAGACCGGCCTGCCCTCCAGAAGAATTTCACCTGCATCGGCGGGCTCGGCACCAAAAATGCTGCGTGCCACCTGGGTGCGGCCACTGCCAACCAGCCCGAACAACCCCAAGATCTCTCCACGAGCCAACGAAAATGAGATATCTGTGAATACACCTTCGCGACTCAGGCCGCGCACCGCCAGAATCTCCTCGCCCAGCTTGGCCTCTCGCCTGGGGTAAAATTCGCCCAACGTCCGCCCCACCATCATCTTGATCAACTGGCCTTCGTCGGTGTCTTGGGGACGCACTGTGCCCACCAGCTCCCCATCTTTGAGTACAGTGATGCGGTCTGCTACCTCGAAGACCTCGTTCAGCCGATGGGAGATGTAGAGAATAAGGGTGGACGCCGACTTCAGTTGCTGCATCAGGGCGAAGAGACGTTTCAGTTCCTCCTGCGAGAGGACCGCCGAAGGTTCATCCAGGATGAGGATGCGTGGCCGCTCTGCCACCGCCTTAGCGATTTCCACCATCTGCTGGTGTGAGACGCTCAGCCGCGAAACGGGTGTACGCACGTCAATGCCGGTGAAGCCCAGCTCATCCAGGATCGCCTGAGCCCGGCGATGCGCTGCAGCCCAGTCCACCCATCCGCGAACCCTGCCCTGTGGCATTTGGCCCAGCAAAATGTTTTCCGTAACGGTCAGGTGGGGCACCAAGCTGAACTCCTGGTACACCGCTCGGATGCCTGCCTGATGGGCGTGCAGCGGGGAGTCGAGCGACACCGGTTTGCCGTCGATGAGGATCTCGCCCGCGTCGTGTCGGACGGCACCGGAAAGCACCTTGATCAACGTGGACTTACCGGCGCCGTTCTCGCCCACAATGGCGTGTACCTCACCCAGCCTGGCAGAGAAAGTCACCCCACGCAGAGCTTGGGTTCCGTCGTAGCTTTTGCTGATACCTCGCATGAGCAGGTACTCTTGCTCGCTCATTGCCCTGCCTACGCTTGCCCGAACACGTTGAGTGCGTCGTGGACCAGGATCACCTTCTGTTCCGTCATCTCGTTCAGGGTGTCGTGCAGGCCTTCGCGCCCGTGTCCGCTCATCTTGATCCCACCGAAGGGCAGGCTTTCCACACGCAGCGCCGAAGACCAATTGATGATCACCGCGCCCGATTCCAGCTTATAGGCGATGTCCAGAGCGCGGGAAATATCCTTTGTGAACACTGCAGCCTGCAGCCCATAGGGGCTGTCGTTAGCCATCCTGATTGCCTCGTCGATGGTCTTGAAAGCCACCAATGGAGCGACGGGCCCGAACGTCTCCTGGCAGAACAGTTCTACGTGGGGCGGCACATCGACCAACACGGTCGGTTCGATGAACGCCCCGTGACGCTTGCCCCCGGTAGTCACGCGGGCGCCTGCCTTGACCGCGTCGTTGATGACTGCTTCCACCTTTTGGGCTGCCCGCTCGTTAATCAACGGGCCAACATCGGTATCCTCCTCCAGCTGGTTGCCGACCTTCAGTGCTCGCGCTTTCTGGGTCAGCAGCTCGGCCATCTTGTCGTAGACCGGCGCCTCGACGAAGATGCGCTTGACGGCGCAACAGATCTGGCCGTTGCCGCGCGCGAGACGGCCGAGCACAACGGCATCGGTAGCTTTGTCCAAATCGGCATCGGCACAAACTATCGTTGCGTCGTTGCCGCCCAGCTCCATGTGCACCTTCTTGAGGTGCTCAGCCGCCAACCGTGATATTTGAATTCCCACCTCAGTGCTGCCAGTTACCGTGACCATCTGGATGCTTGGACTGCGTGCCAGAAATTCCCCGATTAGCGCACCGGGTCCGGTGATCATCTGGTGCGCAGCACGTGGCAGCCCAGCGTCTTCCATCAATGCAGCAATCTTAAGCAAGGTTAAGGGACAGTCGCTGGGCGGCTTGGCAATGACCGCGTTGCCGGCCGCGAGTGCTGCGGCGGCTTTGTGGGCATAGAGCTCGACCGGGTAGTTGAATGGTACGATAGCTGCCACCACACCCAAGGGTTGACGGATGGTCAGTGCGAGGTGGCGCTCTTGACCGGGCACTGCGTCCATAGGGACCACACGGCCGAAGATGCGCTTGGCCTCCTCAGCAAAGCCACGGAAAATGCGGATTGTGGCACCCAACTCTTCGCGCGTCTGACGGATCGGCTTGCCATTTTCTGCTGCGAGGAGTTCACTCAACGCTGCCTTTTCGGCCTCCATTGCTGCGACACAGCGGAAGAGGATCTCGGCGCGCGCGTGAGCTGGTAGCCGTGCCATCGCTTCTTTGCCGCGCTGTGCCGCCTGCAATGCGCGCTCGGCGTCCTGCAGCGTCGCCAACGGCACTGTGTCGATCACCTCACCGGTGCCCGGATTGCGCACCTCATGCCACTTGCCATCCGAGGCAGCTACCCACTGACTATCGATTAGCATCTTGGTCATAATTCATACTCCATCTGCTGCATCAAGTCTGGGGCACAGGCAGAGCATGACAGCGGACACCTTCTATAGACGACGACAGCCCATCCGCTTAGACACCGCCAGTGCTGTGTCTCTCACCCAAGGCGCCAACTCGAGGCTCCGTTCTAATGTCATGCGGTTGGCCGGCCCGGACACGCTGATCGCACCAACCGCCTTGCCTATGTAGTCGAATATCGGTGCACCGACACAACGCACACCCAGCTCGTTCTCCTGATCGTCAATGGCATAACCCTGGGCGCGCACCTGTTCCAGTTCCCTAAGCAATCCTTCGGGAGAGGTGATTGTATGTAGAGTTCGCGCCGGCAACCCAGCACGAATGATCTCCTCGATACGCTCGGCCGGATAATGGGCCAGGATAGCTTTGCCCAACGCGGTGCAGTACATGGGCACGCGGGCGCCAATGCGCGAAGTTAGCCCCAGCGCGTGGGAACTCTCCACCTTGGCGATATAGACGACCTCATCGCCGAAGGGTATTGCCAGATGAACTGTCTCCTGGGTGCGGATTGCCAGTTCATGAAGAAACGGATCCGCTACGTTCCGTAGACTGTGATCACTCAGAAAAGCTGCAGCCAGCTCAATGAGCTTGACACCCAAACGGAAATGATCCTTTGCATCCCGCTCGACCACTGCCAGCTCCTCAAGCGTGGTCATGTACCGATGTGCAGTGCTTTTGGAAATGCCGAACTGAGACGAAATCGTTGCGAGCGAGGACCCACCTTCGCCGCTGGACGCCAAAAAGTCCAGAATTGCGAAAGCTTTAGCTACCGTTGTCGAGGTCTTGAGCTGGTTAGCCAACGCTCCCGACACCTGTGTCGCCTTAGCGATGATGACGTCAATGTCCCTTTACCAGATCAAGTCAATGTCCAAGGCAATTCGAAAAAATCGAATTTCATTCTAAATTATAGTACAAAGCACGCACGTTGTCAAGCTATATTGCGGGTAACTTTGTGCTGCGCTACGATTTTTGGCGAGGAAAAGGCACAGCTGGCATCCCTCCGTGGATGCCAGCCATGTCCAGTCAGGAGGCAGCCCTACCCGAAGTAATTTGGAGAGATTTGAAAGCCTCGACCTGACCGCGGATGGCGCGTTCGGTGGGTAGGCGTTCGATGCTGGAGGCACCGAAGAAACCCACTACGCCAGGCATCCTGTGCAACGCTTTGCCCACGTTCTCCGGCTCGTCAAAGGGACCGCCATGGCAGATGACCATTAAATCCTTGCGCACCGACCAACCGGCCTCAGCCATGGTCATGACCGCATCGACTGCCTGATCGAGCGACAGTGCGACTGTCGCGCCGATCATACCGGAGACAGTGGTACCGACGTGCGCTACTAGCAGGTCGCAGCCGGCTTCTGTCATCGCGCGCGCCTCGTCAGGGGTGAAGACATAAGGCGCGGTGAACATATCCAGCCGATGCGCCTCGGCGACCATTGCGACCTCCAGGTCATAGCCCATGCCGGTGGCCTCCAGATTAGCGCGAAAGTTACCCTCGAAAAGCCCCACTGTGGGAAAGTTTTGCACACCGGAAAATCCCATCTCCTTGAGCTGCCGTAGGAAGAGAGGCATGATGCGGAAAGGGTCGGTGCCACACACCCCAGCCAACACGGGTGTGCATTTGACTACAGGCAACACCTCAGATGCCATCTCCACCACGATGGCATTGGCATCGCCATAGGGCAGCAGCCCCGCCATCGAGCCGCGGCCCGCCATGCGGAAGCGCCCCGAGTTGTAGATGATGATGATCAGATCGGCGCCGCCTGCCTCGGCACACTTGGCCGAGATGCCGGTGCCGGCACCGCAACCGATGATTGGCCGTCCAGCGGTAACCTGAGCGCGCAAGCGCTCGATAATCTCAGCACGAGGTATGATGGGCATATGTGCTTCCCTCCTTGATATTATGTAAAATATGACGCCCTTGTGCCCAGTCCATTGGGATGGTCCAGTACCCAGTATGCGAAGCGTGCCCTCTGCAGGCTGACTCCCAGCTGGCAATCCCTGTTGCCAGATTGTGGCATCACCCTAGGTGGTACTATTGAGGTGCAACAGGCCGACGTGTTGCCAGCAGATCGAGCAGCACGCCTACTGCCCGTTCGGCGAATTCTGGATCGTTGATGTTGGCATCCACTTCGATCAGCTGGATGTCTGGGCGCAGATGTTCGCGGATGGCCGCAAAACAGGCCGCGTCTGCCTCGGGGTCCCAGAAGGGACCGCCCGGGCTATCCAGCTGGGAGACCCCGCGCAATGGCAGCAAAACTGCCACCGGCCCCTGCGCCGCATTAGCTGCCCGTGCGATCCATTCGCCGATTTGACGATTCTCGTCCGGGTTGGTGCGCATCAGGGTGACATTGGGATTCCACTCGTACAGGCAACGTTGCTGGTAGTGAGGTGGTACGGTCTCGCGAGCCCAGAAGTTGACCATGTCCACACATCCGGGCGCGATCACTGTGGGGATGCCGATGCGCCCCGCCATCATCAGGCGCTCTGGGCCAGCGCTCATCACCCCGCCACATACCTCGTCGGCCAGCTCGGTAGTGGTGACATCCATGCAGGCAGTGACGAATCCGGCTTCGATAAGCGCCTCCATAGTGCGTCCACCGCTACCGGTGGCGTGAAAGACGAGCACCTCGTAGCCTGCGACTTCCAACAGTTCCCGCGCACGCATAACGCATGGCGTCGTATTGCCGAACATGCTTGCCACAATGATCGGTCGATCTGATTGATCAGCTGGCACAGCCTGTTCCACCATACCAGCGATGGCACCGGCTGCGTTGGCATAGATGCGCCGGCTGATGGAATTGACGCCTGCCACGTCCACAATTGAGGGCATCAGCGTAATGTCCCGCGTGCCAATGAACTGTGCCACATCCCCGGTCGCCACCACGCTGGAGACCATCAGCTTGGGCACACCAATGGGCAGCTGGCGCATTGCAGCCGTGGCGATGGACGTGCCACCGCCACCTGCCATGCCGACGATGCCATGCAGGCGGCCCGTGGCGAACAGCTCGCGCACAACCGTGCTCAGCCCACGTTCCATTGTGCGCATAGCGCGCGTTTTGTCCCGCGTGGTGCGCAACGCGCTCAGATCCTCGCCGCCCGCCCGAGCCACCTGTGCCGCGGTGATGTCAGGTGGAAAGGCTGGATCGCCCAGCACACCGAAGTCCACCACCAGAGTCTGCAGCCCGCGCGCCCGGATCAGATCGCGCAGCAACTGGAGGTCAGCACCCTTCGTGTCCAACGTGCCCACAATGACAACCGTTTTGGCCATGCGATGTCCTCAGGATAGTCTCGTTCACGCAGCGGAATCACACACCACCAGATCTTGCAAAGGCCAACCGACCGCCTGGGAAGCGAAGAGGGTAGAGACCGTCCGCAACTTTCTTGGACCTGTGCGGCGCACAGGTGCCGTGCGTTCTCCCGCATGAATCGTGGTGCCAAATATGCACCCAAAGGAATGTAGACCCTCGCCGCCGACAAGAAAATACTGTGTCACGTATCAAGGGATCCGACCTAAGCCAGGCGCAGAACATAGCGCTCGACAGATGGTGGGAACTGCTATGCGAGGATCCCGACTTCAGTCCCCACAACCTAACATGCTAACATGGCTTATCAGCCGATGGATCGCACTCTCATGAAGGCTGCCACGCCAGAGCTACCAGACGCACCGAGATACCAGTCCTGGTTGGCCTGACCACTATTTGATCCAAGCGCTCGGTCAGTGGATCAACCTTTGTCTCCAAGGCCTGGACCTCCGCCTCAAACTCCGCCTCTAGGTCGGCAATATCCTGTTTGATGGCCTCCACCGTCTCGGCAGCACGGGTGATATCGGACCGTTCTCTTGCTGAGCGTGTGAAGCCGCGGGCGGCGGTGGTGGCACGGGTTACTGTGGTGCTGCTCAGCAACTTGCGGCCTGTGAAAGCACCGACAAGGGTCCCCAATACCGTGAGGCCAGTTTGGAGGTCCTGTGTCGTAGCCTGTGCCTTCTCACGTTCCAATGCCTGCTCGGCGCGGCGCAGGCGCTCCTGCAGTTTGGCCTGTTCGGGCGCATACTTCTTGCGCAGCTTTTCGACCTCTTGGTCGCGACGCTCGCGCGCAACTTGCGCCAGCCGTATGCGGAAGTCGCGCTCATCCTCGCCCTGTCGGGAGACGAGACCAGTGGACGTGCTGCGCCACAATGTGAGCGACTGTTCGCGCTCCAACCATTTGGCGAAATCGCGGCTCCATGCTGCGTAGTTGCGTGCCTGACTGGCAGGAGCGGGCAGCTCGGTAAATATTGCATTCGGACGGGGAGTCTTTTCCAAGACGGAGGATCCAATGTCAAGAACCTCGGCATTGTCCCAATCCACCGGGATCGGTGCATCCGTGATTGGGGTCACGCAAACGATCTCCCTCGATTCGTCAATTCCCATCTTCTTGTCCACGAAGCGAACTTCCGCAACGCCGAGGATAACGGGCGAATAGGACAACGGAGTACCCGCTGCAAGCCCTGGTCTTGGAGGCAGGAAGACGACCGGCACGTCTGGTGGTAGAGGAGTGGGCCGGGTGACCGGCGCGGCAGGCGCGGTCGGCTGCGCAGGGGTCGTCGCCGAAGGGATGACCGATGATGCGGTTGCTATCCCGGCTTCAGCTGGAGAAGGTTCTACAACAGACGCCGCCGCGACGGTTGCCTCTCCAGCCGGAGCGAATGCCGCTGACACCCCCGCCACAGGCTGAGCCGGCAACGTTTCCTTCCAGGATGCCGACAGCATTTTTATCTGGTCACGGGTCAGCGGGCCGCGCAAATAGGACAGCGCCCAGCGCGTTTGGAAGACGACTGGCTGATCTTCATGGACGTTGTTCATCAAGAAGACGCGGTTACCCAATCCGGCTATAATTTGTGCGATCTGCGCACGATCGAGCTTCTCTCCTCCAGCAGCCCCTTGGAGACCGTCGAGAAGCCGTTCCTTGTCCCTTTCAGTCTGCAGACGACCGATCCACCAGGTACCAGCGTTTGACAGAGCTTTGTAATCCAGATCCACCGGGTTCTGCGTGGCGAGCACGATGCCCAATCCGAAAGCGCGCGCCTGTTTCAGCAATGTCAACAAAGGCAGCTTGGAGGGCGGATTCTCCACCGGCGGTAGGTAACCAAAAATCTCGTCCATATACAAAATCGCACGCAGACTGGTGGTGCCCGGCTGACCGCGCATCCACCCCAGCACATGGTTCAGCAGTAGCGAGACGAAGAACATCCGCTCGGGGTCACTCAAATGTGCGATCGAGAATATCGCAACACGCGGCTTGCCGCTTGGCGTGTACAGGATCTGACCAATGTCCAGCGACTGCCCTTCAAGCCAGACATTGAAGCCCGGCGATGCAAGCAGGTTATTGAGCGCCATCACCAGACCGAAGCGCTCCTTGGAGGGATAGAACGACTCGACATCCAGCATGCCGATTTTAGAGACCGGTGGGTATTGCACCTGCTGGATAAGTGTGGGCAGATCCAAGTTCTGGCCCTGCCGCCATGCCAGGTCAATAATCGTTGAGAGCAGAATATGCTCGCGACTCTGGATCGGATCCGCCCGGATGCCAATCAGTCCCAGCAGACTGGTGACGGTCGTGCTGATGCGTTCACGCAACAGTTCATCATCGCTCAGGATCGCTTGCTCGGGCACCGCAAAGGACTTGAGAATCGAGACAGGCATCCCGGCATTGCTGCCCGGTGTGTAGATCACAAACTCGACTGCGTCGCGCAGACGCTGAATGCGTTCGCCACTCTGGCCCCATTCTGCAAGACCGCTACGCCATCGCTCCGCTTGCTGGTTTGCATATTCTTGGGGGGAAACACCTTTCCTTCTCGCATCGTCCTCGTTGATCCAAGGGAGGAAATCCTCGCCACGCAACTGAGGGAAAGTCAAGAGCAGATTGCCCAAGTCGCCCTTGGGATCAATCAGGATGGAAGGCACACCATCGATGGCAGCTTCCTCGATGAGAGAGAGGCAGAGACCGGTTTTGCCACTGCCAGTCATACCCACGCATACAGCGTGCGTGACCAGATCCCGAGAATCGTAGAGAAGCAGCTGATCGGTCGGTTTGCCCACTACCAAGTCATAAAGGCGCCCAAGATAGAACATACCGAGCTTCTCGAAATCTTCCATTTGTCTTTCCCCCTTTCACTCATTCGAGCTGGCCAAGACATATTTCGAGCGAGCTGCCAACACACTTCCACTCCTCTGCGCAACATGCGGAAAGCAGAAGCGTGCCACATAGCTCTACTGGCAGTGGGTCACGTTGTACCGGCGCACGCGGATACCAAAGCTGGTAGATCGCTCAAAACAGCTTGATTTTAGCACGTGACGAAACACGTCACAAATCACTTCCTGGCAAGCATGGGACGGTGCGACCGACATCGATGCAGGATGTGTCGCCAACTGCCTTGTTCACAAGGCTATGTAGGCAGCTGTCCTGATAGCAATGCCCTTAAGGCAGCCCAGCTGACCCTAACTAGCCCGCAGCACATACCGATAGGCGTCCAGCGTCGCGGATGCAGTTTGATGCCAGGTGAAGTTGGCGGCGCGCGCCAGCCCACGGCGGCGCATCTCCTCGCGCAGTCCTTCGTCCACACACAGTGCGATAATAGCGGCTCCCAGACTGCGGGTATCCTCCGGAGACACCTGGAAGGCGGCATCACCGACCAATTCAGGGAGGGAGGTCACATTGCTGGTAACCACCGGCGTGCCACACGCCATCGCTTCCAGGACAGGCAGACCGAAACCCTCGTAACGCGAGGGATAGACAAAAGCGGTCGCCGCACTGTACACCGCCGGCTTGTCCTCCTCGGCGATGAAACCCGGATAGAGCACCGTCGAGGCAAGATTCAGCTGCGCAGCGATACGTCGCGGGTCAGGAAACCGAGGGGTATCTCGCGCGGGCAGGCTGCCAGCCATCACCAGCGGATAGGCATCGCCCAACGCGCACGTGACCCATGTGTAGGCGTGGAGCACAGCTGTTGCGTTCTTGCGCACATCGAAACCGGAAAGCCACAGGACGAAGCGCTCCGGTAGCTGGTACTTTTCGCGCACCGCACGTAGCGCAGCAATGTCGCTCACCGGACGATAATAAGGCGCTGGTGCCAAGTGGACGACGCGCACCCGATCACCCGAAACGCGCAAGCGCTTCAGAATGTCCTGACGGCTGGCGTCCGAATCAGTCAGGATGAGGTGTGCTCGACGTGCCGCACTGGCCACCAACGCGGTATACAGCCGCACCAAGGGACCACCACGATATGCCGGTAACACCAGCGGGATCAGATCGTGGATGGTGACCAGCGTCGGCTGAACAGGTTGGAGCGGGGATGCGAAATAAGGCACATGGAGCAGGTCAACCCGCAGTCGGGCACACATACGTGGGAGAGTTACCTGTTCGAACCACACCTTACCGATGTGGCTGTGGTGACATGGTATTGCCACCACGTGCACGCGCGGCTGCAACGTCTTGGTGTGTTCCAGCGCCCAGTGTGGCAGCACGAGCACGACCTCCAGCGTCCCATCTGCCTCCAGTAACGCTGGCAAGAGCTGCCGCACCATCTGACCGCTGCCAGTAGTTGGTTGATCCCAAAACCAGCCGTTTATGGCAACCCGCATCGGGGATCACTTCGTGATCATTATCCTGCTGATCGCTCTGGAAACCTCAATTTGCTTATCTTAGCACTACCGTCCACCAATGGTCAAGGAAATCCGAGAGACGAGAGGTTTCGGACTGCATGTCCTTATGGGCTATGGCAAGGACAGGGACGAAAAAGTGCAGCAGAGATCTTGACAATATTGGTCATATAATATATATTAGATGCAACAATACATATTCTGGAGCGACCGCCTGTCGTCCAGACCATACCTTTAAAGGAGCCCCCAATGGAGTCCTATTTGATACAGCCTCTGTTCGGTTCACGGCTTTCGGTTTGGGCTTTACTGCTCGCTCTCCTCGGGTTTATCTTTGGCGCTGCACCGATCTACGCCGGCGGTGTGGTTGGCAATGGAAATCCAGCCAGCTGTGACGATGCTGCCTACGCAGCGAAAATGGTGGGTGGCGGATTGGTAACCTTCAATTGTGGCCCCAACCCGGTGGCCATCAAAGTGAACACCCAAGTGATCGGATCGGGTATCACAACAACTGTTGACGGCGGCGGCCTGGTGACGCTTGACGGTGAGAATCTGCGTCAGATTTTCCTGGTTCAAAGCGGTGGGACGCTGAACCTGCGAAATATCCAGTTGTTTCGCGGTCAATTCAGCTCAGGCGGTGCCATCTACAATCAAGCAAATGGCACAGTGGATTTATATCGCGTCCGCATTGAGCACAGCGTGGCCGAGAGCACATTGGCATTGAACGGTGGTGGGGCCATCTACAGCCTAGGGATTTTGCGCATTGACCGTTCATTCATCGCGAATAACCAAGCGAAAAGGTTGGGCGGTGCGCTGCTGATAGGTGGCACAGTAACCGTACGGGACACCTCTTTTATCGCCAACAAGGCAACGGTCGGTGGGGCCATTTGGCAGACAAATCCGGGGACATTAACCCTGGAAAACGTGAGCTTCATCAGCAATCAGGCGAATCCTCTCATCTCTGGCCCTTCGCGACAGGGTGGCGCTGTCTACACCTTTGGCACTCTTAATGCAATTAACACCACATTTGCCCACAACATAGCAGATACCGGCGGAGGCCTGTATGCAGCAAGTGGCTCTGGCAACTCGCTGCTTAATGTGACGATGTACGCCAACCGTGCTGACATTGGTGGTGCCATCTTCAATGAGTCGAGCACTATCACGCTGAAGAACACAGTGGCGGGATATAGCCGAAATCGTGCTGACACGGCGTCCAGCCTGAACTGCGATAACAACGGCGCAAGTATTACGTCAGCTGGATACAATGTGATCAGTGACAACAGTTGCTTCACTGTAGCTCTGAGCAGCGACCAGACAAATGTCGATCCCCAGCTCGCCGGGCTGGGGGACAATGGCGGACCGACACTGACTGTGATGCCTCTGCCGGGCAGCCCTGTGATCGACAAGGGGAACAACTGTCCGGCAACCGATCAACGAGGTGCATCGCGCCCATTCGGTCCGGCGTGTGATGTAGGAGCGGTGGAGTTTGGCGCGCATCCCCCTGTGCTGTGGCTGCCGATCGTGCAAAGGAGCTAAGAGAGCACATCCGGCAGGCGGTCGCCCAGGCGGAGAGTGAAACAGAGTACATTGCTTTCCAACAGTGTGGCACGCATCATTTCGGCTGCGCCAGAGGAAGCACTTTCTGGCACGAAGCTGGCCGGGTCGATGATGATCGCCATAACGCGCACACCACGCCAGTGCAGCTGTTGCACAGCCGCTACCCAGCTAAGGTCGTGCACTGAAGGCGTAATGATGATCGCCAGCGCGTTGCGAGTCAGATAGATACTTTCCGCTTCCAGCATCCGCGCCAGTGGTACGCTACCCAATGGCTGCACTACCGCCAGCAGGGCGAGCAGGTGGTCGAGCTGGCGCGGTCCGTGATCCAGCTGAATGAGGGTGCGCCTTTGGTCACGCGCATAGGTGACCAACCCCAGCGGCCAGTTGCGCTCGAGGAAATAGCGCGCCAGCGATGCCGCTGCTGTCACAGCGTACTCTTGAGTGGCCAGTGTGAATGGCATGGTCTCTGGGCGTTCCAGTAAGACGTGCAGCGTTGCCGGCAAGGTTACCTCGAGCTCGATGTACTCCTGCCGAGCAACATGGACCTGCTGCTCCATGTCCAAGAAAAGCCACACATCGGCCAGCGCGTTACGCTCGAATTCCTTGACAATCAGCCGCCCAACGCGTGCGCTAGATGGCCAGTGAATGCGGTTAAAACTGTCACCTGGAGCGTACTCGCGCACGCCAGCTACATTGGAGGTGATCTCATACGTATGCCAGCTGTATTGTACGTTGCCGCTACGCTCTGCCACTTCCGGAGAGAACCCAGGTAATGCGACAGCAGGCGGATAGACGGTCAGAACGCGTCTCAGTTGGATATCGCGACGAAAGAAAAACAACCCGAACGGGTCGCTCGAGCACAACGTCAACGGCCCGAGGTGGAAACGCCCGCGCTGATAACACGGCGTGCGCACCGTCCAGCTATGTCGGCTGTGACCTGGCAGCCAGCTGAGCACACGGCTAGCTCGGTGAAAGGGGAGATCAGAGTAGTCCCGAACCTCCAGATAGAGCTTGGGCAGAATGCTATAGTTCTCGACCGTGATGGTCTCCTCTGCATAGCGTCCCACCTGAGCGCGCGGTGAATCAAGCTCTCGTGTGACGCGCAGTCCCAGCAGGCTGAAGCGCGCCCATAAGTAGGAAATGATCAACAGACTACCGAAAAGATAGCTCAAGTTGAGGAAAAGGTCGCGGCCGTTGACGATCTCAGTGGGAAAAAGAACCGCCAGCAGCGAGCTCGCTATCCATAACCCGATCACAACCCAGCTGCGTCGTAGGGCGTCCATCACATCGCCGCGGCAGACACCCGCGCACCTGGCACAGGCAAGGAATGCAACAGCTCTTGCACCACGTAGTGGGCATCCGTCTGTTTCACACGCGCGGCAGGATTGAGGATCAGACGATGTGCCAAGGTAGCAGGCGCCAAAGCTTTCACATCGTCCGGGATGACGTAGTCGCGGCCCAGCACCGCCGCGCGTGCTTGCGCTGTCTTGAAAAGCGCCAAGCTGCCGCGCGGACTGGCACCCAAGTACACATCCGGGTGTCGCCGCGTCGCTTCCACTAGCGCCACCACGTACTCTCGAACAGAATGTTCAACATGGATCCGTTTGACCGCTTCCTGCGCCGATCGTAACTCATCCAGCGTCACCACTTGCTCCAGACGGGTGATGGGATGCTCAAATTGCTGCGCCGCCAGAATGGCGAGCTCGTCTCGCGGCGACGGATAACCCAGATGGATGCGCAACAGGAAACGGTCCAGCTGGGCCTCGGGTAATGGAAAAGTGCCCTCATATTCGATGGGATTTTGCGTTGCCAATACCAGAAAGGGTTGTGCCAGCGGTCGTGTCACACCATCCACCGTCACCTGGCGCTCCTCCATTGCCTCAAGCAGGGCACTTTGCGTCTTGGGAGTGGCACGGTTGATCTCATCCGCCAACACGATCTGGGCGAAAACCGGGCCAGGACGAAATTCGAACTGGCGCGTCTTCTGATTAAAGATGTTGACACCAGTAACGTCGGAGGGAAGCATATCAGGCGTGAACTGGATGCGACTGAAATCGCATCCGATGGAGCGAGCGACGGCGCGTGCCAGCATAGTCTTGCCCACACCGGGCACATCCTCAATCAGCACATGACCTTGACAGAGCAGCGCGATGACAGCAGCCTGTACTGCCTCGCGTTTGCCAATGATCACCTTTTCCACATTCTCAATAATTTTCTTGGCACATTCCTGCACAACGCCTGTCATCTTTCATCCCTTTTATCCAGCTGCCCAGTGAACAAATATACTCTATGCCCCACATTAGAGACAAAATGTGCCGTGGGCGGAGAGACTCACCTCCTCCCACGGCACAGTCTATACCTACAAACGTAACGAAAGTGTTTTTTACTCTCGTCGTAGCTCCTTTAGGTGTTCTTCAACTGCCTGCACCTCTGCCTTTAGATCGGCCAGATATGCCTCCAACTCGCTGATGCGTTCTGCTCGCGTCCGATACCGACGACGAAATCCACTTGCTCCTGCTTCACAGCATTCATAAGTGCAACGGCCTCCTTCACAACAACCGCTGTGACAACCGCAGCAGTGGCCGCAGCAACAACCGCAATGGCAACAACTGTGGTGATGTAGGTGTTCTCTGTGGCAACACATACTACTCCTCCTTAACCGATTATCAACTACCCTTAAGAGGCTATTCTCCGAACCACCTAAATGATTATCACTGCAGACGGACGCCGCGCAGGCGCAGGCTGTTGGTCACTACTGTCACGCTGCTGAAAGCCATCGCCAACGCAGCCAGCGCCGGGTGCAACGCACGCAACATTTCGGGCAGCCATGCGAGCGGGTACAAGGCTCCTGCGGCCACCGGTATCAGCAATACATTGTAGAAAAAGGCCCAGAACAAGTTTTGTTTAATTATGCGCATTGTCGCACGACTGAGTGCAATCGCCTGCGACACGGCGCGTAGGTCATCGCGCATAAGTGTTATGTCGGCCGTCTCCATAGCAATGTCAGTACCGCTGCCCATCGCAATGCTGAGGTCAGCTTGTGCCAGCGCGGGGGCGTCGTTTATGCCATCTCCCACCATGGCAACGGGACCGTTCTCTTCCTCCTGCAAGTGTCGGATCGCAGCAGTTTTGCCATCTGGCTGCACTTCAGCCAGCACGCGATCAACCCCTACAGCACGCGCAACCGCTCGCGCTGCGTTCCAATTGTCACCAGTGATCATTACTGTCCGTAGGCCCATATGACGCAGCTGCTCCACCGCTTCACGTGAACTGGGTTTGATCACATCTGCTACGGCAATAAGTCCCACTGCTTGGCCATTCACTGCCACCCACATAACCGTCTTCGCCTCGGACTGCAGTTGCTCAGCAGAGATTTCTAAGCCATTTAGAGCGACAGAGCGGTCCGCCATGAACCCATGGCTGCCTACTAGAACTGTATGTCCATTCACACGGGCGAGGATACCCTGTCCACTGAGCGCCTCGAACTCCTTCGGCGCGGTCAGTGCCAGCCCACGCTCTCGCGCCGCGCGCACGATTGCCTCGCCCAAAGGATGTTCACTGACCAACTCGGCAGAGGCAGCCAAGTAGAGCAATTGTGTCTCGACATCTGAGGGATAGCTTCGCTGTTGACCCACTTCTGACACAGCACGCATTCGTTCACTTGCCACAATGTCGGTTACGGCAGGCTGGCCAACGGTGAGTGTGCCTGTCTTATCAAACGCCACTACTTTGAGCGCCTGTACACGTTCGAGTGCAGCGCTGTTGCGAAACAGGATACCCATCGTCGCACCGCGCCCGATACCCACCATCACCGCAGTGGGTGTGGCCAGGCCGAGCGCACATGGGCAGGAAATTACCAAAACAGCCACCAACCGGATGAGCGCTGGCGTGAAGCCGGCACCGATGACAAACCACCAGACCAGGAATGTCAGCAGCCCGACAGCAATGACAAAAGGCACGAACACAGACGATACCTGGTCAGCGAGCCGCTGGATGGGAGCCTTGCTACCCTGTGCTTCCTGAACCAACCGGATGATCTGGGCCAACACGGTCTCAGCACCCACCCGCCGAGCCTCAATCCTCAAGTAACCCTGTTTGTTGATGGTCGCCCCGACCACCTGATCGCCCGGCTGCTTCTCCACTGGCAAGCTCTCACCGGTGAGCATACTTTCGTCCACTACTGACCGCCCTTCCAGAACAATCCCGTCCACCGGGATCCGCTCGCCTGGTCGTACCAGCACCAGATCACCAACGATTACTCGCTCGATGGGGAGTTCGAGCTCCTGACCGGCACGCAAGACTCGCGCCGTTTTGGAGCGCAGTCCCATCAATTCACGAATGGCAGCACTGGTGCGCCCTCGGGCACGCGCCTCAAGCAGCTTGCCCAACTTGATCAACGTGATGATGACCGCAGCGGTCTCGAAGTAAACGTGGTCACCCCAGCCGGTTTGCCCTAGCGCCCATGCAACTGTCACGGTTACGCTATAGAGGTAGGCAGCCGAAGAACCCATAGCCACCAATACATCCATGTTAGCGGCACGGTTGCGCAACGCCTTCCACGCCCCAACATAGTAATCCCAGCCCGTGTAGAACTGCACCGGCGTCGCCAAAGTCAGCAGCACCCAATTGAACCATGCCTGGTGTGCCCAGTGTCCCAACACCCCCAGATCGCGCGTCATGCTGAGCGCGAAGAGTGGCAACGTAAAGAGAACGCCAACCCAAAATTTGCGCGACTGGACACGCATCTCCGCTGTCCGTGCCGCCTGTTCGGCATCTTCTTGGCCGGTCTCCACGGTCTCCAATACTTTGTAGCCTGCGCGCTCGATTGCAGCCACCAAATCTTGCCGTGTGACCTGTCCAGGGACATATTCCACCGTTGCTCTTTCGGTAGCCAAGTTGACCGTCGCGCTCAGCACGCCGGGCACCCTGCGTGTAAGCGCGCGCTCAATCGTGGCAGCGCAATTGGCGCAAGTCATGCCGACGATCGGCAGATCCACCCTCACCTTATTCCCTTCCACCAGCGGTATCCTCCGAAGTACTATCTGACGCCCGGGTACCAAGCTGTGAGATATCAAACACAAGGTGGCTGCCCTTATCCATAGATGCTCCAGATTCCCCAGACTCTTCAGCCGCCTCAACTTCGGCGAGCAGTTTGTCGATATCCACTGCACAGTCTCGGCATGTAAGGCGTGACGAACGAGTTTGCTCTGATTCTCCAGTTAGCTTAACCTGCTCTGCTTCCATCTTAACTTAACCTACCCCTCCCTGTCTCTGATATGAAGTCCAAGGAGTCTAATCAGCCTCCGGTGAATAGTTGATCTCTTGCAGCAACGCGCGAATATCCTCCCAGCGGACAAGGGTGTCGTTCCACTCAACTGTAACCAGCTTGTCAGCCACGTTGGCACGCACGGAGACAACACCCGGTAGTTCTCCTAGCTCGCGCTCGATAGTGTGCACGCAGTGTGCACATGAAATATTGGGCACTCGAAAAGTACGCTCGGTGATCATTTCTCAACTCACCTTCTCTTCTTTAATTTCATAATTTGCCAGTCGCCTCAAACACGTCCATGATTTCAGCGATCACCTTCTCACGTTCAGCGGCATCCTGACTGCTCATTGCAGTGCTGACACAGGTGTGCAAATGACGGTCGAGCACCAAGCTATTGACTTTTTGTAATGCGCGTTGTACCGCCAACACCTGAGTGACTACGTCGATACAGTATTCCCCATTCTCAACCATACGCTGGATACCGCGCACGTGGCCCTCAATACTTTTCAGTCGCTTGACGATCTCCTGGGAAATTTCGTCCACTGCTCGTCTCTCCCATTCCGGGTGATATCATCCCCTCCCCCATGGGGGGGTATAGCTCAAGTATAACACACAGTCTCGGGTATGTCAACATCTAACCCTGAAACTCTGAAATTTGGTCTGAAGGTCGAACCAGGCGAAGAGAGTGGAAAGGGGCTATTCCTTGGGCTCGCACATAGGATAGGACAACACTCATAAGATCCTGGAAGACAAAGGCTGCAGACAGCAATCTCATTCCAGGATGTCAGGTTTATGCTTTCTGCACGAACTCATGGACGAAGATCTTCCAACCCTCTTGACTTTGCCAGCTTTTCATGTTAGAATGTTTACGGTAACGGGAACGTTAACACAAGTCGCAAGATACTGGATTTGCGGGAATCTTGCAAGAGGAGGGAAGCTGGTAGTAGCGACCATATTCTATGCTAGGCAGGCGACGAGTTACAATTAAGCAGGTAGCTGAACAGACAGGTGTATCGACGCAGACTGTCTCTCGAGTGATTAACGGGCGTCCTGATGTAGCTGCCGAGACAAGGCAGCGTGTACTGAAGGCAATCGAACAACTGGGCTACCAGCCAAATGCATTGGCACGCAGCCTAATTCGCCGCCGCAGCCATACATTGGGAGTGGTCACTGCTGGACTGACCTATATCGGGCCAGCATATACACTGAACGGCATCACAGATCAGGCTGAGGCAATGGGCTATTCGCTTTTGCTCAAAGTATTGCCACATTTCGAAGCGGATGAAACGATGCCCATCCTGGATGCTTTGCTGGCCAGGCAAGTTGACGGAGTTATCTGGGCAGTTCCCGAGGTAGGAAGCAACCATGCATGGATGGGTGAACGCTTGCCCGTTCTACCTGTGCCTATCATTTTTCTCACGATGCATCCTCAGCCCGAGGTGAGCGTCGTCGCAGTGGATAACTACTTGGGCGGTCGCATAGCAACCGAGCATCTGTTGCAACAGGGTTATCGTCGTATCGGGCACATTGCTGGTCCTATGGCCTGGTGGGAGTCACGCCAGCGTATGGCTGGCTGGCGGGATGCCTTGGCAGAAGCCGGTATAAGTGTAGACGACACACAGTGGGTCGAGGGCGATTGGTCGCCCAAGAGTGGTGAAGAGGCTATCCTGCGCCTATTGGAGCAGTATCCCAATATGGAGGCCCTCTTCGTAGCAAACGATCAGATGGCATTTGGTGTGCTTTCAGTGGCGTGTCGCAAAGGATTGCGTATTCCCCGCGACCTGGCGGTAGTCGGCTTCGACGGCGTTCCCGAGGCCGCTTATCTGTGGCCGCCTCTTACTACAGTGCATCAAGATCTGTACGCCTTGGGTCGCACAGCGGTGCAACGCGTTGTTGCAATGATCGAAGCCAGTCAACACTTGGACGAGGAAATGCGAACGGCAGACGTGATCTGGTTGAAGCCTCAGCTGATTGTGCGCGAGAGCTCAATAGCAGCCGACCACGCTGACTACGCAGTCGGACAGGCAGATCAATTTCGCTCGGACGTTCGTCATTCTCACCTTTCGTCCAGTGCAGCATCAGAAGGGAGGTGATGCGCAGCCAACAGAGATGAGATGCATCAGTTCGACATGCCAGGTGTCTTGTTTTCCTGGCACACTGTAGCATAGCACCTGATACAGTTTGGCCATTTTGATCAGTTTCCAAAGGAGGAAAACATGAACGCGAGAAAGCTCAGCCTGATGATTGGTGTTATGGTGGTGCTGGCGTTATTGTTGTCAACCTCTGCAGCGCTTGCAAAGCCACCAGCCACTGAACCCGTCGAGAAATGGTGCAAGGGTGTTCGGATTGTCTTCTTCCCCGGTGGTCCTGCGGGTGGTGTCTTTGCAAACAATGTCTATAATGGTGCCAAGCAGGCCCAGCTGGATCTAGGCCCCACCGTGGACTATGTCTTCTCGGACTGGGATCCCCAGAAGATGATCCAGCAGTTTCGCGAGGTAGCAGCCACCAAACCGGATGGCATCTGCGTGATGGGACACCCGGGTGACGAAGCGTTTGATCCTCTCATTGAGGATGCCATCGCGCAGGGCATCATTGTGACCAGCCAGAACACAACGCTGCCGAAGATGGAAGAGAAGTACGCCTCAAAAGGTTTCGGCTATGTTGGTCAGGACCTTTATGGCTCGGGGTTTGCTCTTGGTTCTGAGGCGGTCAAGCGCTTCGGACTGAAAGAGGGTGACAGGGCGATGGTCTGGGGTCTGCTGTCCCAGCCAACGCGCGGCCTGCGCACTAAGGGTGTCATTGATGCATTGGAGAAGGCTGGCTTGGTCGTGGATTACATTGAGATCGACGCAGCCACCAACAAAGATCCTGCTGCTGGCACACCCACCTTCGCTGGCTACGTGTCTGCTCACCCTGATGTTAAGCTGGTTGTCACGGATCATGGTGGCTTGACTGCGACGCTGGAGACTTACCTGAAGGCTGCAGGCAAAGGCCCAGATGACATTTACGGCGCTGGCTTTGACCTGTCGCCCGCTACGACAGCAGCCATCAAGGGAGGCTGGACAGACTTGGTAATCGATCAGCAGCCATGGCTGCAAGGCTATCTGCCGATCCTGCAGGTTTGCTTGACCAAGGTGTATGGTTTCTCCGGTCTGCACATTGACACTGGCGGTGGCTTCGCGGACAAGAGCAATATTGACTTCCTGGCCCCTCTGGCGGAGAAAGAGATTCGCTAACCTGTGCTCCGTTCGGTGCTGATTAACACGGATCGATTCTAGCATCTTGAGCGGTGTGGAACTAGGTTCAACAACACCAACTAGTTCCACACCGCATCCTTTAAAGGGAATAACTGGCGATGGAATACCTGTTGCAAATGGTCAACATCAGCAAGACGTTTGGCGAGGTCAAATCGCTGCACAACGTCAATTTTGAAGTCGGGTACAATGAAGTGGTAGGATTGCTGGGCGACAACGGTGCCGGCAAATCCACTCTGGTAAAGATCATTACCGGATATCATCGCCCGGACCCAGGAGGGCAGATCTTCTGGAAAGGCCAGCCGGTAGACGTGATGACAGTAGCGAAAGCACGCGAGCTAGGCATCGAGGTCGTTTATCAGGAGCGAGCGCTTGCGGACCAACAGTCGCTATGGAGAAATATTTTCATGGGGCGCGAGCTGAGTAATCGCTTCGGTGTACTAGACGTGGAGGGTATGCGGCGTGAGACAGCTCGTCTCATGCAGAGCCATATGGGCTTCACCTCCAAAGCGATCACCCCCGATTCGACAGTCAAAACGATGTCCGGTGGTGAGCGCCAGGGTGTTGCCATTGTGCGGGCGCTTTACTTCCAGGCGGAGCTAATTATTCTAGATGAGCCAACAATGGGACTGTCGCTCTCGGAGACGCGCAAGGCGTTGGACTTCGTCAATGGAATTAAGGAGGCTAGTAAATCAGCTATCTTCATTGACCACAATATCTTCCATGTTTACCCGGTAGCAGATCGGATTGTGGTGCTGGACAGAGGACAAGTCAAGGGGCAGTTTTTCAAGGATCAGATCACCCTGGATAATCTGATTGCCAAATTGCAGCATGTAGCACAAACCGGGAGGCTCGAATAGCATTCGGCCAGTGCCGAGGTGGTGAAACCCCTCCTACTGGTGGTTGTGAATGAATATTTCTGGACTTGCACACGCTATGTGCTACAGGAGTGCATCTTTATGAACAGAGTCGGTGAGATAGAAAAGTTTTCAGCTGAGATTCCGTCGGAGACGGCAAGGGGAAAATTGTCGCGGTTCGTACGACGTTATGCTATGCAGATCGGCATCGTGCTGGTGGGCGTCCTCGTCTGGTTGCTGTTTTTGATTGGGTCGCCCAAGACGTTCTTGTCCTTTCCGATCTACGCTGCCTATATGTCAACTACCCCGTTCTTCGCTCTGATGGCACTGCCGCTCACACTCGTGATCATCACAGGTGAGATTGACCTTTCCTTCCCTTCTATTATGGCGTTTGGCATGACGGTCTACGCATTGGTTCTGGTCTCCACCGGTAGCCATATCTTAGCATTTATCGCATGCATGGCTGCTGGTTTGGTAGCAGGACTAATCAATGGCGTCATCGTGGTGCGCATCGGTATCCCTTCGCTGGTGGCCACAATCGGCACCCAGTTCTTCTGGAGGGGTGTGGTGCTAGTGATCACTGGTGGCAATGGCACCGGTCTCACTTCGGCTATAGGGGGGGTGCTCCATACCGGTCTAGTGGGGCGCCTATTTGGTCTAATCCCGGCGCAAATGATATGGACGATCATTGTGGCAATTTTAGTATGGTTCTTTCTCAACAGGCATCGTTTTGGGGCACATGTCTATCTCTCGGGTGACAACGTTGAAAGTGCTCGCTTGATGGGTGTCAATGTGCCACGTGTCAAGACGCTGGTTTTTGCCATTATGGGCGTGGCTGCTGCTTTTGCTGGAGTAGTAGTTAGCTTGGAGGTGTTGTACTTCTGGCCCACGTTGGGAGAAGGGTATCTGCTTAGCACCCTTTCGTCAGTTTTCTTAGGAGGCACTTCAGTATTCGGTGGAACAGGCACAGTGTTCGGAACCCTGGTGGCCTCCTTCATCATCGGCGCAATCAATGCCGGTATTGTTGCCGCCGGACTCACCGGCTTCTGGACCCAACTGATCTATGGCCTGATCATTGTGATGTCTGTCTCACTGCAAACAGTCCTGAGCCGGCGGCTGCGTTGAAAGACGCGTGGCGTGCCACTGCCGAACATTCCCATAGGAACCCAACAATACACAGCACATGTAGCACTTATAGCGACAACATTTAGAACATTGCAGACAGTGAGGTAGAGATGGGCAAAGCGAAGTACACGATCGGCATTGACTTTGGAACCGAGTCCGGTCGCGCGCTGCTGGTAGACGTGGCGGATGGCCGTGAAGTTGCCACGGCGGTGCACCCTTATGCCAATGGGGTTATCGACGAGCGACTGCCAGAGAGTGGCGTGCCACTGGAACCGGATTGGGCATTGCAGGATCCTAACGACTATCTGGAGGTTTTCAAGCGAGCGGTGCCCCAAGTGCTCAAACTGAGCGGGGTAGCCCCTGAAGACGTGATCGGGGTAGGTATCGACTTCACTGCATGCACGATGTTACCCACCAAAGCAGATGGCACACCTCTGTGTTTCCTGCCGCAGTATCGCAATCGTCCCCATGCTTGGGTGAAACTGTGGAAGCACCATGCTGCCCAGCCAGAGGCCAACAGACTTAATCAGATCGCACGTGAATTGGGGTATAAGTTTCTGGATCGCTATGGCGGCAAGATCAGCTCAGAATGGTTCTTCCCCAAGTCCTGGCAGATATTGGACGAAGACCCGGAGATCTACGAAGCGGCGGATCGCCTGATCGAGGCCGCTGACTGGGTGGTCTGGCAGCTCACTGGTGTGGAGAAGCGCAACATGTGCACGGCGGGTTACAAAGCCATCTGGTCTAAACGAGAAGGCTTCCCGCCCAATGATTTCTTTAAGGCGCTCGACCCGCGCATGGAACACATTATTGACGAGAAGATGTCGCGGGTGCTGTATCCACTCGGCGCAAAGGCAGGTGGCTTGACTGCGCAGGCCGCCGAGTGGACCGGTCTGAAGCCCGGAACGGCAGTGGCAATTGCCAATGTGGATGCTCATGTTGCTGTGCCTGCATCCACGGTGGTCGAGCCGGGGCGCATGGTGATCATTATGGGCACTTCCAACTGCCATATGGTGCTTGGGACAGAGGAACACATCGTACCCGGCATGTGTGGCTACGTGGAGGACGGGATTGTGCCAGGTTTCTTCGGCTATGAGGCAGGGCAATCGTGTGTGGGCGACCACTTCGCCTGGTTCGTGGAGAACGCTACACCAGCCGCGTATGAAAATGAAGCGCGCACACGCAACATGGACATTCACAAGCTGCTGGAAGAGAAAGCCAGCCAGCTGAAACCAGGTGAAAGTGGGCTGATCGCGCTGGATTGGTGGAACGGAAATCGTAGCGTTCTCGTGGATGTAGATCTGACTGGCATGTTGTTGGGAGCTACCCTGGCAACGCGGCCTGAGGAAATCTACCGCGCTCTCATCGAGGCTACCGCTTATGGGACGCGAGTCATTATTGAAACATTTGAGGCTTCAGGCGTGCCTGTCAATGAAATTGTGGCAACTGGAGGATTGCCGGATCGCAACAAGCTATTGATGCAGATCTATGCTGATGTGACAGGACGTTCCATTCACATTGCTGGCACACATCAAGGTGGTGCGCTTGGCTCTGCAATGCATGGTGCCGTGGCAGCTGGTCCCGAGGTCGGTGGTTACGTCTCCATATTTGAGGCCTGCAAACGCATGGCTTCGTTGCGTGAGGAAGCGTACCATCCTATACCTGAGCATAAGCGTGTTTATGACCAGCTCTACCGCGAGTATTTGACGTTGCACGATTACTTCGGTCGCGGTGCCAACGATGTAATGAAAAGACTCAAGGAGCTGCGTGCACGTGTGCGCGCCAGCTCATAAAGCCAAAGGTGGACGGCGACACTTCTCTGCCCTCTGTATCTTCTGGCGGATGAGGGACATAACCGGGTGGCAAAGTAAAAAAATTTTCAGGTTGAAACGCCCTAAGTCACCTCTCTCAGGCATTGACAACACCTCTCGTATCGGTGTATACTAGATATAGAGGTGGGGGAGAATACATCGGCCATGAATCTCCTGAACCACAACAATTGGATAGAGGTTGTTCCGAGCAGTGGGATTGATTCTATGTCCCAGTGCTCTTTTTTGTTTGTCGGCCAGCCTCATACAGGGGCTATTATTCTTCCAGAAAGGGGTAGATCAATGGACTCGAGCATGATCGGCAAGATCGAAAAGGCTATGCGATATGCTCAGGAGCCAGATCGCATCACATTTCAGGAGTTTAAAGTACATTTTGCCGGAGATCACAAAGTACATATGGTAGGTTATCACGCAGGGCAATGGAGTTGTGACTGTGACTTCTTTGCAGCGCGCGGGGTATGCAGCCACGTGATGACCCTGGAACGGATCCTTAGAGGAATGGTAGAACCAGCGGTTGCCACCGCCCTCCCAGCCTAATCCAGCACGACCAAATCCAAAACAGCGTCACCAAATTGCGGTGACGCTGTTTCTTTTCTTGCCCTCCGCCCAGCCACTCCAGAAAGCAAAGTTGGGTGTTCTCTGACGCTTAGACCACCCAAGGCAAATTCGCTTCGCCCATTAGATAGCGATCACATTCATACGCAGCAGCGCGTCCTTCCCGGATGGCCCATACAACCAAGCTCTGACCACGGCGCATGTCTCCAGCAGCAAACACTCCAGGGACATTGGTCTGATAGCTGCCGGAGAGAGTCCTGACATTTAAGCGTGCATCACGAGCAATGCCTAGCTGATCAAGCAAATGCTCCTCCGGCCCTAAGAAGCCCATAGCCAGCAGCACCAGCTGAGCCGGCCACACTTGTTCACTACCAGGCAATTCCCGCGGCGTAGGACGACCCTGGCTTTCCTGATCCCGTATCCATACGACGCGCACCGTATGTACTGCCTTCACATGTCCCGTCGCATCACCCTCGAATCTTTTGGCCGTGGTGGCATATTGTCGTGGATCAGCCCCGAAGCGTGCGACGGCCTCCTCGTGCCCGTAGTCTAACCGATACACTCGTGGCCACTCCGGCCATGGATTGTCAGGTTGACGTGCATTCGGTGGCCGTTCCAGTATTTCGAACTGTACCACGCTACGACAACCTTGTCGCAACGCGGTGGCGACACAATCGGTGCCAGTGTCACCACCGCCGATGATCACCACGTCCTTGCCGCGAGCACTGAGAGGACTCTCCGATCCTGGATCAGCACATCCCGTCCGCAGGAGACTGCGTGTAGCTTCCGTCAGGTATTCCACTGCAAAGTAGATCCCGCGCAAATGTCGTCCTCCCACCGCCAGATCCCGAGGTCGTGTGGCACCACTACACAGTACTACTGCGTCAAACTCGCGCAACAAACGCTCAGCCGGGTAATCTCGTCCTACTTCGGTGCTGGTGACAAAGACGATACCAGACTTGCTCATCAGCTCAATACGACGCTGCACCACAGCTTTGTCCAGCTTCATATTGGGGATGCCATACATCAATAAGCCGCCAGCGCGGTCTGCACGCTCAAACACAGTTACCATGTGACCAGCGCGGTTGAGCTGCTCAGCACACGCCAGGCCGGCTGGCCCAGAACCCACTACCGCGACACGCTTGCCTGTCCGAACACGCGGCTGACAAGGTTGTAACCAACCCTCAGAAAAGCCACGCTCGACGATGGCGTACTCGATTTCTTTAATGGCAACTGGCAAGTCGTTGACGCCTCTGACGCATGATCCTTCACAGGGCGCCGGGCACACTCGGCCAGTGAACTCGGGAAAACTGTTAGTCTTTAGCAGCCGCTCAAAAGCTTGTTGCCATAGACCGCGGGAGACCAGATCATTCCATTCTGGAATAAGATTATGAAGGGGACATCCCGACACCATTCCTTTCAGCATAGTGCCAGTGTGGCAGAAAGGTGTGCCGCAGTCCATGCAATGCACTGCCTGGGCACGTAACACCTCCTCATCAGTGGGAAGGTGAAACTCCTCCCAATTCCTAAGGCGTTCCTCTGGTGATCGGAATGACATCAAACGACGTTCAATCTCCAGGCAACCTGTCAGCTTACCCATCCTCACGCCACCTTATCCGTTTCTAGTTACCACCTATCCTTGCACTGTCCATCTTATTGAGGTCGAATGCGATCATATACGCCTGTTCTTCGGACACACCCTGCGCTCTAACACGCGCAACTGCTTCCAGCATGCGCTTGTAATCCTTAGGCATTACCTTTACAAACTTGGTTACTGCCTCAGCCCAGTATTCCAACAGCTTCTGGGCCTTCTGGCTGCGAGTGTATTCGGCATGCCGCACAATCATCTGGCGCACTTGCTCGATCTCATCTGGATCTTCCAAGCGTTCCATCCAGACCATCGTTGAATTGCAACGTTGGGCAAAGTTGCCATCTTCATCAAAGACATAGGCGATGCCTCCCGACATCCCGGCAGCGAAATTGCGTCCTGTCTTGCCTAACACCACTACACGCCCGCCGGTCATATACTCACATCCGTGATCGCCCACTCCCTCTACAACTGCCGATGCACCACTGTTGCGCACGCAGAAGCGCTCACCGGCCACGCCGCATATATAAGCTTCACCACTGGTGGCACCATACAGTGCGACGTTGCCGATAATGATATTCTCGTCGGCAACGAACCTGCTGCCAGCAGGCGGATAGACGATAATCTTGCCCCCTGAGAGACCTTTGCCGAGATAATCGTTGGCTTCCCCCTCAAGGTAGAATGTCAGACCGCGTGGAATGAAAGCCCCAAAGCTCTGGCCGGCTGAACCCTCAAAATACAGCCGGATGGTGTCCTCGGGCAGGCCGGCACCGCCATACCGTCGTGTGACACGACTTCCCAACATTGTACCGACCGCACGGTCAGCGTTGCGCACTGGCAAAGTCGCCACCACCGGAACACCATGTTCTAAAGCTGGTCGGCACAGCTCAAGCAACACACGGTAATCAAGGGTTTTCTCCAATCCATGGTCCTGACTCACACGACAGTATCGTCCCACTGTCGCTGGTACGTCAGGCTGTTTGAGGATGGTGGATAGGTCAAGGTGCTTCGCCTTCCAGTGCGATACATCCTCTCGCACCTGTAATCGGTCTGTGCGTCCCACCATTTCTTCAAGGGTGCGGAATCCCAGACGGGTCATCAACTCACGCACTTCCTGAGCTACGAAGTACATAAAATTGACCACATGTTGGGGATCGCCGGCGAAATTGCGACGCAGCGCTGGATTCTGCGTGGCGATTCCAACCGGGCAATTGTCCTGATGGCAAGCCCGCATCATCACACAACCTAGAGCAACCAACGGGGCAGTGGCAAAGCCGAATTCCTCCGCGCCAAGTAACGCTGCAATGACTACGTCACGGCCAGTCTTAAGCTGACCGTCAGTCTCAACCACGATGCGATCGCGCAGCCCATTGAGCACAAGCGTCTGGTGTGTCTCTGCTAAGCCCAGTTCCCAAGGCAGACCGGCATGCTTAATACTAGACTGGGGCGCGGCACCGGTGCCACCATCATAGCCGCTGATAAGCACTACATCGGCACGCGCTTTCGCCACCCCAGCAGCAATGGTGCCTACTCCCACTTCCGAGACCAGCTTCACACTGATGCGCGCTTCCGGGTTGGCACACTTCAAGTCATGGATCAGTTGTGCCAAATCCTCGATCGAGTAGATATCGTGATGCGGCGGCGGCGAAATGAGGCCAACCCCGGGCGTTGAATGGCGCACCTCTGCGATCCAGGGGTACACCTTGTGGCCAGGTAGCTGCCCTCCTTCACCCGGCTTAGCTCCCTGAGCCATCTTGATCTGAATCTCTTGGGCATTGACGAGATACTCACTGGTCACCCCAAACCGAGCTGAAGCTACCTGCTTGATGGCGCTATTGCGCGAGTCACCATTCGGATCGGGGTTGTAACGTGCCGGGTCCTCACCCCCCTCACCCGTATTGCTCTTGCCCCCAATGCGATTCATCGCGATGGCCAGCGCCTCATGTGCCTCTTTGCTGATCGAGCCATAAGACATTGCTCCCGTCTTGAAACGTTTGACCAGCGATTCCACTGACTCGACCTCATCCAATGGCACCGGTTCGCTTGCAAATTTGAGATCAAGCAGGCCCCGCAGGGTCGCTAAGCGCTGCGTTTGATCGTTAATCAGCCGGGCATATTCCTTATAGACCGTGTAATCTCCGGTTCGGCATGCCAACTGCAGTTTGTAGATCGTCTCAGGATTCCACAGATGGTATTCGCCATCATAACGCCACTGATAATCTCCCGCGGTGTCTAATGCGAAATCGTCCGGCTGGCGTTCTGCAAAGGCGCGCCGATGGCGTAACACTGCTTCCTGGGCAATCACGTCAATATCGACGCCACCAATACGCGATGGCGTCCACGTGAAATAGCGGTCGATGACGCTTTGATGCAGACCGACTGCCTCGAAGATCTGGGCACCAAAGTAGCTTTGCAATGTAGAGATGCCCATTTTAGAGGCGATCTTGAGCACACCTTTGACGAGCGCCTTCACCACGTTCTTCTCTGCTTGCTCATAATCGATACCGTTGATCAAGCCTTCGCGAATCGCGTCGGCCACAGTCTCATATAGCAAGTAGGGATTAACAGCTGAAGCGCCATATCCAAGCAAAGTAGCAAAGTGATGCACCTCACGCGGCTCGCCAGACTCCACCACCAAGCTGACCCGGGTACGTGTGCCATGTCGGATCAGATGATGATGCAAACCCGAGACCGCCAATAGTGCTGGAATAGCTGCCTTATCCGAACCAATGTCCCGATCAGACAGGATGAGAATATTGATGCCATCTTCGATGGCGGCATCAGCTTGTCGATAGATTTCCTCCATAGCTTCTTCCAGTGCTGCGCCACCACCTGTGGGACTGAACAAGATGGGCAACGTGCGCGACTTGAACCCAGGCCAATCAATGTGTCGCAGTCGCGCTAACTCTGAGTTGGTCAAGATAGGGGAAGAGAGCTTGATCTGACGACAGCTCTCCGGACCCGGCTCAAGCAAGTTGCCCTCGCTGCCCAACATCAGCTCGGTGGACGTGACCAGCTCTTCTCGGATTGCATCAATGGGGGGATTTGTTACCTGGGCGAACAATTGCTTGAAATAGTTATAAAGCAGCTGAGGCCGTTCCGATAACACTGCTAAAGGGGCATCGTTGCCCATCGATCCTATCGGTTCGACACCCTGCTCAGCCATTGGTGCTATCAGGAGACGCACGTCTTCATATGTATAACCAAATGCTCGCTGACGGAGTACAATATTCGCGTGGTCCGGTATAGGGGGCACAGCATCATTTTTAGACGGCAGACGTTCCAGCTCCACTAGGTACTGGTTAAGCCGTTGGCGATATGGCTGTGCACCAGCGATCTGATGTTTGATCTCATCATCGCTGATAACGCGCCCTTGCGCAGTATCAACGAGCAGCATGCGTCCCGGTTCCAGGCGACCTTTGTAGAGCACACGTTCAGGCGGAATGTCCAGCACACCCACCTCGGAGGCCATAATAACTATGTCGTCCTGGGTGACATAGTAGCGTGCAGGTCGCAGCCCGTTGCGATCCAACACAGCACCCACCTGTATCCCATCGGTGAACGCAACAGCTGCTGGTCCATCCCATGGTTCCATCAGGGTGCTGTGGAACTCGTAGAAAGCACGTTTTTCATCGCTCATGCTCTCGTGGCGCGACCAAGGCTCAGGTATTAGCATCGTGATGGCATGAGGCAGCGAGCGACCGCTTAGCACCAGAAACTCGACTACATTATCGAGAATGGCCGAATCGCTCCCTTCCGGGTTAATGATGGGCAACACCTTTTGCAAATCTTCGCCGAAGAGGGAAGACTTGAACATCGCCTGTCCGGCATGAAACCAGTTCACGTTGCCACGCAGCGTGTTGATCTCGCCATTGTGGATGATCATGCGATAGGGATGGGCACGGTCCCAGCTAGGAAAAGTGTTGGTACTGAAGCGCGAATGCACCAGAGCTAGCGCCGACTCCATCGCGGGGTGGGAAAGGTCAGGGTAGAATAGCTCGAGCTGTGTCGCCGTGAGCATCCCCTTGTAAACAATTGTCCGGTGTGACATGCTGCTCACATAGAAAAACGAGCCGAACGGCAGCTGTCCCGGACGACTGACTAGATCCAGCATCCGCCGTCGCCGGATTTCGTTCTCAATGCGGCGGCGAATAACATAGAGTTTGCGCTCAAAGGCCATATCATCTTCGATACGCGGATCGCGGCCAATGAAGATCTGGCGCACAAACGGTTTAGAGGCACGTGCCGTTTCACCCAGACAGGTGGCATCTGTGGGCACAGTACGCCACCCCAATACGCGTTGTCCCTCCTCTTGTACAATCTGCTCCAGACATCTTTCGCAAATGCGTTCGCTGCGCGCTTTGTCCATAGGGGATAGGAAAAGCATACCAACTCCGTATTGACCTGGAGGTGGCAGGTCGATCCCGATCTCCCAGCATGCTTTCTTGAGGAAAGTGTGAGGGATCTGGAGCATGATGCCGGCGCCATCCCCCGTGTTAGGATCCGCTCCGGTAGCTCCTCGATGCGCCATGTTGCGCAACATCGTAAGCGCCTGGCGAACTACCGCGTTGGATTTTTCTCCTTTAACATTTACGACGAACCCTATTCCACACGCAGCGTGTTCGAAACGCGGCGCGTAGAGCGTGCCATGCCACGACCCCTCATTCCATAGATCCATACGACCAACCTCTCCTACATCGAATCCCATCGAAAACCAGCACGCCCCGTCGCGCAGACAAACCAAGAGTTAATTAGGAAACAAACTTTGAGAAACAGGCCTGGTGTCCTACATCTCCAAAATGGCTCGAGCTACATCATCCTGTACATCGGTCATAAAAGGAATACCAGTCTCACGCTCAGTCTCCCGGTTTCCGGAGAAGAGATCCTGCCGTGAGATCTCTGAAACAGAGAATTTCCTGACTCCTGCCAGCAGCTGCTGCAAGCCAGCTGCCAGCTTGTCTGCCAGAGTCCACAATGCAACGGCACCATATGGGATATTCTTCATCTCCTCAGCGCCCACTTTGGCACGTACATCGTAGTAACCTGCAAAGATCTCCTCGGGCTGCGTGCCAAATTCGACCATATTAGGAGGCAGGGTATCCCAATTGCCGTGCACTCTTTCGCGGACGTCAGGGTTAAGTGCCCCTTCAATGTTCGAGCCCAGGAAGGCGGGGATCATAAGCGCTCGTCCCATACAGACGAGCTTCGTGTAAGGAGCGCCCAGAGCCAGTGCTTTGAAGATATGATCCTCGCGCGCCAACCCCCCGGCGAAAGCCATGTCCACTATATGATTCCCCTTACTTGCCAAAATGGAAGCATATTCATAAGCCTTGGCATGCAAAAAGATTGAAGGCACACCCCAGTGCTCCATCATATTCCAAGGGCTCATACCAGTGCCACCGCCCGAGCCATCTATGGTGAGAAGATCCAGCTGTGCTTCCGTAGCGAATTTGATCGCCATAGCCAAGGCTTCCATACCATATGAACCAGTCTTAAGAGTAATGCGCTTATATCCCAATCGGCGCAGATAGGCGATTTGTTCCATAAATGCCTCCCGCACCGCATTGGCGTTGTTGAGATCTGTGTAACCCAACCGGCTATGTCGAGCGAAGGAGCGAATGGCGCCGTGACGGAATGCTTCCTGTACTTCCAACTTATCTGGATCAGGATCAACTAGATAGCCGCGCTGCTTGAGGAAACGGGCATACTCGATATTGGTGACCTGGATCTCGCCACCGATATTTTTCGCACCCTGGCCCCATTTCAGCTCAATAACGGCATGATCACCGTAACGCTCAATGACATACTCCGCCACACCGTTACGCGTGTCTTCCACATTCATCTGCACCAAGATGGCGCCGTAGCCATCATAGTAACGCAGGTAGGTCTGCACACGACGATCCAGCTCTGGCGATCTAACGACGCGCCCGTCCTTGATTTCCGCCTGTTGATCAACACCGACTACGTTCTCCCCAACAACAATGGGGATGCCAACCAATGCTGCCCCAATAGCTAGCGGATCCCAGTACTTGGCTGCAACGAAAGTAGAACCCAGAGCTCCAGTCATCAAAGGCATGCGACATTTGGTCTTGACAAGCCACCCGAATTCCGTTTCAAGCCGCACATTCGGGAAAATACAGTCTTCCGGCGAGTTTGACAGTCCGGGCGGCAAGCCCACAGCACCATAGCTGTAACCTTGGATACGCAGCGCATTGTAACTGACACCAACATGAGTGAGATTGCGGCTACCTGCTGTAACATGTCCGAAACTGCGCGGATATAAGAGACTACGACCACGCAAGCTGGCCAACCAAGTTTCACATCGTCCCTTGCAATCCGAGCGGCACAACGTACAAAGGCCCGATTCGGTGGCATCACCGCGATTGTTGGTGCCTAAAACGTCATTGGACTTTGGCCATTGGATCATAAATGATTATCCCCCTGTTTGCGCGAGATCTCCGTTCCAGCCATCTATGTTTTTGCCAGAATACAAGAGGACAGTGCACTCAAAGCTACGAAAACACCTTTGCACCCACTCGGTGGAATTCCCTTTAACCCTGTTATCTTACTATAGAGATGCATAAACTCACTTTTTGTGCCTTTGTCCCGATTCGCACAAAGTATGGCGCAAAGATACTATGTTTACAGGCAACGACGTCGTCCTTGGGGGTCTCGGCAGCGAGACGAGCGGCTGACACTCTTTCGAGGGCAGCATATAGCAATAGAAGCATTATATTGCGCGCCAATATAATAGACGCGTGCGTGTCGTGTCAAATCTATCAAAAGTTATAAGATGACAGAGATCTTGAAGCCCCTGTGCTCGATCTGGGCCGTTCCCAGCCTATCCTTGTGCAGCTCGGAGCGCCCCGAAAAGGGAACGAAGGTTGGACAACAGCTAACCCAACAGCTGGCGACTCAGCTCTTGGACATTGCCAGTATGGCGTAGCAGATCCTCACGCAGCCGAGCGATCTCTTTACCGTAACCCAACCGACGCGCCAAGAAGGCAAATTCCTCACTGTCGGCTGGCGGCACCGTCAGGTCGCGTGCATTGCCACGTACCACTCGCAACGCATTGATAAGCCGGCGCAAGAAGATGAGCGCTTCACGCAAACACGTGTACTGCTCTGGAGACAGGATACCTGCCTCTGCCAATGCGGTCAGGGCGCGGCCAGTGTTAGTCTCGCGCAAAGCAGGATTACTCGCCCCATGGTTAATCTGCAGGGCTTGTACAATATATTCGAGATCCACGAGACCACCCGGGCTGAATTTAGCATTCAATGTGCCCCCAGCTACCAAGTGGCGTATCTGCCGTTCGCGCATTGCGCGCATAGCCGCCACATCAAACGGCTCGCCGCGGTACACGTACGCATCGCGCAGTGCGACAATCTCGCGTGCCAATGCCACATCGCCAAATATAGGGCGCAATTTGACCAGCGCTTGACGCTCATAGGCCCATGCTTCGCCCTCTGGCGCAAAATAACGTCGAAACGCTTCCAGAGGCACTGCCATGCTTCCATGTTTGCCGTATGGTCGCAATTGCAAGTCGATGTGGAAAGTACCCTCACGGCGGGCGCGTATTGCGGCGACAAAAGATTGCACCAGCCGCTCATAATACTCTGCTGTGCTGATTCGCTGAGGGCCAGAAGTTTGGCCACCACCTTGAAACACAAACATGAGCTCGATGTCCGAGGCGAACCCCAGCTCGCGCCCCCCGAATTTACCCAAAGCACACACACACAGTTGAGCCGGTTGCTCATCCGCGCGCAACGGCAAGCCATAACGAGCTCGCAGCTCATCCTCGCACAGTTCAACGGCAGCCTCGACCACCACTTCAGCCAGGTCAGTGAGTTCTGAGGAAAACTGGCCGAATTCCGTAATGTAGCCCAAAATGTGGCGCATATCCGCGCGAAACATCTCGCGATCCTTGAAGGCATTTAGCACGTCGCGTCGTGTGGTACTATCTGGGGCAGCTGCCAATTCGCGGCGGAGCATTTCGCGCAGCTGCTCCTGAGAGCGCGCTATTGATAAGGCATCCACATCACGCACCACAGGGAACAAGTTGGCGTACTGCATCCGCAGAAAATCGTCCCACAGGAACTCACTAACCCCCAACAAACGTGCCAGCGCGTCTAGTACATCGTGACGTTCCAATGAGGCAAGCTCATCTGGCCAATTTGGCCGTGTGAACAGCTGGGCAAGGAACTCTCTGAAGTGGAGCAATGCTGTTTCAGGGTCAGGTGAATGTGGCAGCAAGTGTGTAAAATGCTTGATAAGCACAGTAGCGGCACGCAGCTCACGTTGTCTCTCCGGCGCAGTGATCTTCTGGCCATGCTCGTCGGTTACGTACAACACATCCCGCACACGATTTCCGACCGAAGAGACGATTACCCGTGCGATGTAGACGCGATTGATTGCCAGCGCGTTAGAAAACTCGTACAAGAACCCTGGTGTGTCGGGTGTTTCAATTGTGAGCACAGTGTAACGAGAGGAACTTGTATTGTCGATCTCAATGTCCACCGGATACAACGTTGCAGGCACTTTGTCCGTTTCTCGCATAACTGCCGCAACGCGTTTAGCCAGCTCACCACGTGCCTTGCGGCGTTCACCGGTTTGCATCATACGCAGCAAAGCTGCTAGGTCGTTCCGGTAGCTATACCACAAATCAACATTGCTGTCGCCACGCACTGGCTCAACGGTGAACACGTCCACGATCTTCCTGGCACTGTCTAGTTGTGAACCTTGGGAGGGTTGTGATATCCCATCGGCTTCGTGCTCTCCTGGCAGTGGCTCATAAGTGAAAACATAGCCGTCCAGAATGCTAAAACCGTAGACGAAGAGTAGACCGCAGATAAGAGAGAGCTCACCCGGATAATCATACGCCACCACCGTGACACGCCAACGGTTCTGCTCCAACGGCTGCACGTCTATCTCGACCAGATTCTCATCATTCAGCAACTCAGCCAAAGCTGCATGGCGTGCAATCTCCGCTTGACTGAAAATGTTGCTGTAGGAGGCGTCCATACGTGCTACGTGGCGATCGACCTCATAAGATGGCCCCATCGTGCAGGATGGGCGAGCTTCTGTCATATATCCTCCTTCTAGGAAGTGCTGATACACACTGCGAATTGCTGTGCTGTGTTGCTCGTAACGCAATAGCAGCTCCTCATCCGCATGTGCTCCGTGGAAGCCCAACCGCCACGCAAGATACTGTAAAGCTTTGGTATCGCGGGGCAACGTAGAGGTCTGACGATATTCCATCATTTGCAGATAGTGTTCCACAGTGCGCAAGAAGACATATCCATCTGCAAGTATGCAATAGTGATCGGGCGCCAATACCCCACTCGACACCAGGCGATGCAGAGCCTCCAACGTGTTGGGACAATAGAGATGACGCTTACTCGTGCCGTGCACGAGCTGGAGGTATTGGGTCACAAACTCGACGTCGCGGATTGATCCGATGCCCAGCTTCACCTCACCCCACAGGCGGCCGAGCGCCTTCAAGAATGCCTCGGTCCGTTGTTTCATCGTGTGGATATCGACACACAGACTGCGTGAGTTCCCCGCATCGAACAAAATCTCTTCGGCACAGCGAAGGAATGCTGCACCAGATTGTTCATCGCCCGCCACAAATCGTGCCTTCAAGAGCGCCTGCTTTTCCCACGCATGTGCGTGCTGGTGCATGTAGTTGACGTATCCACACAGGGAAGACACCAGCATGCCACTGCTACCCCAAGGGCGCAGCCGCATATCCACCCGGTACAAAAATCCGCCTGCCGTAACGCGTGAGAGCGCATCGACCAAGCGTTCACCGAGCCGTTGATAGCTGCTCGGATCACCACCGGTTACGAAGAGCAGATCTATGTCAGAGCTGTAGTTCAGCTCCTCACCCCCCAATTTGCCTAGGCCAATTACTGCAAAACCATCCAGCGGGGTGCCTGTTTGTCTGGCAGCAACCTCTAGGCTTAGGCGTATCATGGTGTCGGCGAGGTAAGAAAGCTGTTTGGTAACCGAAGGCAAATCTAGAAAACCGAACAGATCACTCGCACCGATACGTAGCAACTCACGACGTTGATAACGTCGCAGAGCGTCTAACTGGGCTTCCACAGTTGGTTGCTGGGCGAGCACGGCGCGGGCTTCGTGATATAATTGCTCGCGACTTTTGCAACGCGTCAGGTAACGACGTTCCATAAGTTGCCAGAAGTACTCTGGGTGACGCAATAGGATCTCAGTGAGAAACTGGCTGCCCGCGAAAAGGGTAGCCAGCATGTCCAAAGGACGGGGCGTGGCCGCCAGGGCAAGCCAGAGCGCGCGACGCTCTGTCGCCGCCGCAATGAAACGCTCTAGATTGATTAGCACGCGGTCGGGGTCAGCTGCCGCAGACAGCGCTGCATTCAGATGTGCTGATACTCGAGATGTTATCTCTGAATCATCACACCACCCGAACGTACGTTCCAGCGCCCGGCACGCCGCCGCCGGATTAGAGAACGATATCGATTTCAACAGCTGCTGATACCCTCCATCGCTTGCCGAAGTAACCATCACAGAGGCATTCCTTCGATCGATCTGCTTGCGCTCTTTACAAGGAAAAGATAACGCACCGTGCTCCGTATGTCAATGCGACCTGTACTGAGCCATTTGCAACTTATGCCTGAGGCTAAATGGGAGATCCCAACATCTTGTCAAGGAGATGTGCCTGCACTACAATCCTTGTCATGTTGGGGAAAAAGCGATGAAAGAAGTCCAGGAACAGACGGTCGAATTACCCGCCCGCGTCCTGCAGCTGCCACAGGGCCATGTCAGAGCTGCCAGAGCTATGCGGCACGCCTTTGCAGCTGGAGTGATCATCCTGGCCAGTCTGCTGATAGCTATCTTCCTGGCCGTGGTGCTTTATCAGATAGTGTTCCTGGACCGCATCTTTATCGGCGTACGCGCACTGGGAGTCGAACTAGGTGGCATGACACGCACACAGGCGCTCGTCGCGCTCACGACACGCACCGAGAGCTATCTCAACTTTCCTATAGTCCTTCGCTATGGACAACAGACCTGGATTGCTTCAGTGCGCCAAGCGGGTGCAGTCTTGGATGTATCCCAGGCGGTTGCACATGCCTACGCGTTCGGTCGCCGCAGTAATATGGTGAGCAACATGCTGGAACAGCTGAGGGCACTATTCTTCGGTGCCGAGGTGGATGTTGTTATCCGTTATGACAGCGGACCAGCTAACGCTCTGCTAGCCGAGATCGCTCGTCAGATTGACCGTACAGCGCGTGATGCGGAACTAATTATTCAACCAGATCTCACCGTGATAGCCCTGCCAGCACAGAATGGCCTCGCCGTTGATATGGAAGCTACTCGAGAGCTTATCCATCAACGCGCAGTCTTGCGAGATCTGGCTCCAGTGGACCTGGTCGTGCGTGAAACACCACCTGCTATTACCGAGATTGAACCAGCCTATCAGATTGTTCAAACGCTGCTGAGTGCCCCGTTAGTGCTTAGTGTGACATTGCCGGATCGTAAAGTTGAGCGCGTTATTCCTCCAAATGAGCTGAGCGCTATGCTAATTATTCAGGAAGAGGTGTCCCAGAACGGCGCAGGACATATTGCAGTAAGTTTTGACTTGGATAAGTGGCGATCTTTCCTGAAAGATATGGCCAGCGAAGTGGATCAGACTCCTGTTAACGCACGTTTTCAAATCGACCCCCAGAGCAAGATGGTCTCAGTGTTACAGCCGAGTCAGGTTGGTTATGCACTCGATATAGAACAATCTCTTGCGCTAATTGCTGAATTGCTTAACCACCCCAAACATCACCTTGAGCTACCAGTGCACACCATTATGCCGACAGTGCACTCAGAAGCGTTGAGCGAAATGAGTTTTATAGATGTTGTGGCCGAAGCCACCACAACCTTTAAAGGCTCGTCGGAAGCACGTGTACGCAACATTCAGGTAGCAGCCAGCAAGTTCCATGGCATTGTGGTGCCACCAGGCGCCATCTTCTCGTTCAACGAGCACTTAGGACCAGTTACGGCTGAACAGGGGTTCGAGAATTCCTTGATCATATGGGGAGATCGCACCGCAGTCGGAATTGGCGGGGGCGTTTGCCAAGTCTCGACAACCGCTTTTCGTGCCGCATTCTTTGGGGGCTTCGACATTGTCGAGCGGTGGGCTCACGGCTACCGCGTAAGCTGGTATGAGATAGAGTTTGGACCCGGCCTGGATGCCACCATATATGCGCCCAACATAGACTTCAAGTTTCGCAACGATACAAACCACCCTCTCCTCATTCAGACCTATGTAGACCGAGAGGCAGGCACATTGACATTCCGCTTCTATGGAACTCCTATCAATCGCCAAGTCGCCGTGGAGGGTCCCCTGATAGAGAATGTGACAAGTCCCGGGGCCCCTGAGTATCAGCAAGATCCCAAGTTGCCCAAGGGCACGGTAAAACAAGTGGAGTGGCAGAAAGAAGGGGCAAAAGTAACGGTAAGGCGGACTGTCACACAAGACGGGGTCGTTATTCACCAAGACGAATTTGTAAGCCATTATCGTCCGTGGCGAGCTGTCTACCTGGTGGGTACTGGCGAAGGTGGATGAGAGCATCTTCTTGAGTGCGTGAATGGGTGCTTTGATCGGCCACGAGTGGGCATTACAACTTCTCCTTAATGGATGGCAAGCTGGTCGCATATCCCATGCGACTCTTCTGCTTGGCCCGCCTAACATTGGCAAGACAACGTTGGCGCGTGTTATAGCCCAAGCGTTGCAATGTACTGCAGCCAACCCGATGCCCTGTGAGGTGTGCTCGTCTTGCCGCCGTGTGATGACAGGTAATCATCCCGACGTGCGCATCCTTGATGCGCCTGGCCAACCCATCAAGATCGATCAAGTGCGAGAGCTGCAACGCGAGCTCTCCTTGCTACCATACGAAGGACGATGGCGTGTCGCCATTCTCTCAGAGTTTGAGCGAGCAACAGCCGAAGCCGCTAATGCCCTGCTCAAGACTTTAGAAGAACCGCCCTCCTATGTCGTGCTGCTATTAACGGCAACACGTGTGGATCAGCTGTTACCCACCATTATCTCTCGCTGCCAGCTCTTGTGGCTACGGCCTCTTCCAATCGACCAAGTGCAACAAGCTCTGATCTCTCGGTGGGGTGTCGAGGCCACTTTAGCAGAACTGCTCGCACACCTATCTGGAGGGCGCATCGGATGGGCGGTAAGCGTATTCCAGGATCGCGAGGCTCTGAGCCGGCGCGAGGATCTCATGGAACAGACATTCAACCTGCTACACCGGACCCGAACGCAACGCCTGACATACGCCGCTGCGCTCAGTCGTAACCCCAAGCTATTGGAAGAGACTCTGATGTTATGGGGCAGCTGGTGGCATGATATCCTACTGGTCAAGGCAGGAGCAGACGTTCCCCTGCGCAACATTGATCAGTCGGAACGTTTGCGTGCGCAGGCACAAAACGTTACACTTGATGAAGCACGCCGTATGGTGGAACAAATCGAATTTGTGACGCGAGGTCTTGAGCAGAACGTGAACACGCGGTTAGCTATCGAAGTGTTGTTGCTTAGTTGGCCACGGGTGGAGGAAAAGAGGTAGAGAGCTAGCGATTAAATGGCCGAGGTTGTAGGAGTCCGCTTCAAGCCTTGTACCAAGATGTATTACTTTAGCCCTGGCGCGGTAAACGACCTGAAAGTTGGTGATCCGGTTATCGTGGAAACCGTCCAAGGTGAGGAGCTCGGCTGGGTCGTGATGGCCCCCACGATGATCAGCGATGATGAGATCAAAGGGAAGCTGAAGCCGATTATCCGACGCGCCACTCCTATCGATCTGGTTATTGCAGAAGAATTTCACAACAAGGAGGCTGCTGCGCTGGCCAAATGCCGGGAAAAAATCGCCGAGCTGGGACTCCCAATGAAGGCAATAAAGGCAGAGTATAGCTTCAATGGTGAGCGGCTAGTGATCTCCTTTGTGGCAGAAGAACGGGTGGATTTTCGTGAGCTTGTGCGTCAGCTGGCGAAATCACTTAAGACACACATAGAAATGAAACAAGTGGGTGCTCGTGATGAGGCGAAATTGCTTGGTGGCTACGCAGTCTGTGGAAGGGAGTTGTGCTGCGCCTCGTGGCTCACCGAATTTCATCCTGTTTCCATCAAAATGGCAAAACAACAAGACCTACCCCTAACACCTACTGAAATATCGGGGGTGTGTGGCCGCTTGCTCTGCTGCCTGAAGTTCGAGAACGAGCTTTATGCTGAGATCAAGCAATCTATGCCGAAAGTTGGTTCCGTGGTGAGCACCCCTCACGGAAAAGGCACCATCGTTAGCTTGAATGTCCTGACCGAAACGCTGACGGTGGAATTGCAAAATGAGCTCATGGTAGAGGTCAAAGCCAACGAGGTAACACCCCTCGCTGAGCAAAAGCGCCCCACCCGTTCGGGCGGCAGATCCTCGAACTGAGCAGGTGCCCATATCAGGCATTTGACAATTAAGATAAAAGTTCAGCGCGGTTCAACTACAATCTTGAGGGCTGTCCGCTCCTGTCCTTCAATATCTACCTCGGCAAAGGAAGGGATACAGATAACATCCAGGCCTTCAAGGGCCAGATATCCTCTGGCAATCGCGATTGCCTTGATCGCCTGATTTACTGCTCCGGCACCAATGGCTTGCACTTCGGCGCGACCGGTCCCTCGGATGACGCCTGCAATCGCGCCAGCTACCGCTGTTGAACGGGACTTGGCTGATACCTTGATGACGTCCATGGGTGAGCCTCCTTGAATTGGTGCATCGCTCAGTGCCTTTCTTAATACTAAATTTTACACCTTTATTTGATTTTGCTCAAGATGTTCGAACGACGAACGACCTCCCTCCCAAAGATCTGACAATTTCCCCAGCGACGTCACCTTTTTCCATTCACAAACGAACAACCCTTCAAAGCGCAGTGGGCAAGGTATTCATAACCTTCCCATTTAGGGCCAGTACCAGGGCAGCACGATCATCCCATTCATATTCTATGTCGCCGAAACACATGCTACGTTCGTGTCCTTTGCCACACACCAAGAGCACATCGCCAGGCCTCGCTAGTGCAACTCCACGTGCTATAGCTGCTCCTCGGTCGCGCACCCGTTCAAACGTCTTGCCCTCAACACCTCCTCCCTGACGGCACCCATCAGCGATGGCCTCCAGAATGGAGTCGAGTGGTTCGGTACGTGGATCCTCCGCCGTCAGGATGGCATAATCGGCCATCTCAGCCGCAACACGTCCCATTAATCCGCGCTTTTCCACATCGCGCATACCGGCACATCCAAACACCACGATGACACGTCCTCCAGGAGCAGCGATCCCGCGTGCCGCTCCCAGAGCTTGGCACAACGAGTTAGGTGTGTGAGCGAAGTCAATCATTGCAACAAAAGGCTGGCCCTGCTCCACGCGTTCCATGCGCCCTGCCACACCCCGGAACTCACTGAAAGCTTGTTGCACTGCCTCAGGTGATACTCCCAGCGCCAGCCCTGCAGCTGCAGCAGCCAACATGTTGAACATATTAAAGCTACCGACCAGAGGACTCTGTACAGGAAAAACCCCATAGGGAGACTCAATAAGCATCCGGATCCCCTCTGAGGTACAGTGCATCTGTTTTGCTCTTACATCTGCGCACTCGTGCACCCCATAAGTAAGTGTCACATCAGCTGGGTGCACACGCAAGTACTCATACGAGCTGTCATCCCTATTCAGGATAGCAACTTTGGGCACGCCCGGTTTGCGAACAGCTGTGCTCAGCGCTGCAAACAATCTCGCCTTGGCAGCTCTGTAAGCCTCCAATGTACCATGCAAGTCCAGATGCTCGTGGGTTATATTCGTCACGACAGCCACATCGAAGTCACAGGCGGTCACGCGATGTTGTGCAAGCCCATGTGAGGTGGCTTCTAGGACACAGACTTTTACATCGTCGGATGCCATGTTAGCTAGCAACTCCTGCAAGCTATATGCATCCGGAGTGGTCGTATGGAGACCTGTGTCAATCACCCTATCCCCAAAAACAGCACCAACTGTGTTGACCATCCCCGCCCGGCGTCCATCCGCACGAAGAATATGATAGAGCAAGTTAACGGTAGTGGTCTTGCCATCCGTTCCCGTTACACCCACTGTGACCATTCGACGTGCTGGGAAACCGTGCCATGCAGCACTGAGCCACGCTAACGCTTCTCGCCCGTCAGGCACACGCACATAGACCATTTCGTGGTCCCAGCTTTGCCCCAAACCGGATGACACCTCATGGAAGTCTCTCTCGCCAATCACACACCGCGCGCCATTTCCAAGCGCTTGCCCGATGAACGCGTGTCCGTCCGTCGACACGCCACGATAGGCGACAAACAGGCTGCCGGGACACGCCCGGCGCGAGTCCCACACCAAGGCAGTTACGTTGGCACTTGGGTCACCCCACTGGATCTGGTATGAAGGCAGCGAGTCCAGGAGACGCAGAAGCTCCATCAAAACCACCTCACCACACTAACTATAGCATTTTATCTTCAAGCGAGCAAGTGGTTTTCAGAGACAGTTCGTTTTATGTCTAATCATGAACGAACGGGATGAAATGCCTCTCCACAACAGTCAAGGCCACCATGCACAATACATTTCGGAAAATGTGCACTACACTGTTCCACCGCATTGTATCCTTGCTCAGATGCGTGCTATGATGTTTCCAGAACCAGAACATAGGTTCAAGCTGTCATATACTGAGAATACTTTTTCATAACACTATGAAGAACGAGAGAGTGATTCAGTCCTCGGGGTGTTTGTCTCAGTTCAGTTATGAAGAGGGTATCTGGTGATTGGTCGATCTACCATTTGGGGCATCGCAGTAACACATATAGGTGTAGCTCTACTCCTCTGGAGCGCTCCGTGTCTAGCTGCACAGCCAATCAGCTTCCGTGAGATCAGTGTACCTGTATCCATTTGGGTAGATACATACCCGAATAATGAACCGCGGGTGGTCTACAACAGCCGCCATCAAGAATTCCTGGTATTGTGGACCACTCGGCGCAACCCTACCACGCGTGACATTTGGGCACGCCACGTAAGTCGCGACGGGCGTATGACAGATGCCTTCTTGGTCACCAGCTATCCAGGGCGCTATTGCTATCAACCACGCGCAGTCTACAACCCGACGCAGGACGAATATATGGTAGTCTTCACCTGTTGGCATGGGCTCACAGGTTACGATGTATTTGCAACGCGCCTGTACCGAGAGACCGTCTGGCAAGCGCACGATGCTATCGCGGTTGCTGCCACAAAACGTGCGGAAACCCACCCAGCGGTCGCCTACAACGTCCGTTCCGATGAGTATCTGCTGGTCTGGACAGAGCGAAGCGACCGCTTCGACGCCAGCTTGTGGTTGAGGCGAATAGTGGCATCCAGCGGGAAATGGTTAGGAGATGCCATAGAAGTGAGCGGACTAACCGGCGAACAGCGTGCTATGGCTGATGTGGCCTACAACGCGATACAAGACCGTTATTTGCTTGCCTATCTCTTCGAAGCCGACGGCCCCGCAGACGTACGCTTCAGATCAATGCCTGGTGACCTTTCGAGTCTTGGCACAGAATATCCCTTGTGGGAACACACTGCCGCTCTCCACGCACTCCCCCCAGTTGTGACCACCGGAGCGGATGAATACCTGGTGGTCTGGCCAGTGCGTTACCTGCAGGCGCCGCCGCCCTCCACTGAGTACATTGATCTGTATCTCCAACGAATAGACGGTTCCGGGGTTGCTATCGGAAAACCAGGCGGAACATTGCTCATGGACCATCTTTTCGATGAGCACTATGATCCAGATGTCGCTTACAGTGAAGGGTATGGTTACCTGGTCGTCTCTTGCTACGCAAGCTCTACTCGTTGGGAAGCAGACGTGTATGGCTATCACGTACTGGAGGAGCAAGATACATCACACAGCACTGGATTTGCCATAGACCAGGGAACAGGCAAACAGTTAGAGCCAGCCGTGGCATGCGCTCCGAACGGTGAATGCCTGGTAGCAGAAGTCTACCAGGCCACCACGCGAAGCGACGGTGATATCTTAGGGCGCTTCATACGTCCCGGCTGGCTAGCTGCGCGCCAGCGCTGAGACCAAGATGGGAAAAGTGCGCCTGCATAAAAAGAGCCTACACGAAGCGTTGCACCGGGTGCTGAAACACTCACGGATCAACAGTTCTCAAACAACAGAGAAATTCATCTGCCACGAAGTCATCCTGCCTGCGAAACAACAGCACGCGTCAGAAGCGTGGTTGCTCAACTTGATCAGAGAAAAGCAATTGGGGGTGATAGGTAGACTAAGATGTCATTCCCAGCGGAAGACAAATTCTTCGCTGTTAGGGCTCAGTTGAGTAGTTGTCCCGTCCGGATTCTTTCTTTCCACGTACACGTACCAACGGTATAACAACGCTGGACCGTCAGCCTGGTAGTAGAATCGTTCGGGTACACGCCACGTCGTCTCCTTAATGTCATCCCCCTGGTATACTGGTTGCCCCTGCTGCAAATAGATCAGACGCACTGCGTACCATTCGTCTTCGGCCAATGTGCCGACCGGTTCCCACTTCAGATAGGCCAATGATCCCCCTATCTTACCATTGTTCTCCGGCTCAAGTAGCTTGGGCGCATCATACTTATATGAAGCTTCCGGCGATCCGGTTTCCTCCGATGCCTCAGGCGGTACTGGTGTCTCCGTCGGAGCAGGTCGCGGCTTCGGTGGAGGTTCCGGAGTCGGCGTGGCAGTGACCACAATGATGATTGGTGTGGGTGTAGGGGGCTGCTCAATAATTGGTGTTGGAGTATCCGTAGGAACCGAAGTGGGTGTCGGGGTCTCAGTCGGCACAGGTGTCGCAGTGGACGTGGGGGTCGGCGTCTCAGTGGGCAGCGGCGTAGGGGTTGCTGTTGAACCAAACACGCCAGCAGGAAGAACTCGCGCTATCAACTCATTCACTCCTTCGCCACCCACAGTCAGTGCAACCAACCCGATCGGGACTGCACAGCAGGCGATCACGACAATAGCTGCAACGGCTGCGAGGATAGGGGAGAATGGTCGCTGCTTTTCTTCCGAGGTTTCCTCAATGGGTCGCGGCATGGGCGCCGGCGCTGCTTTCTTAGCAGATGCCTTAGGGACACCAGGAGTTGGAGCCGGCAGCGGCTTAGGCGCAGAAGGACGCACTGGGCGAGACCGCGCACTCACAGCTGGACGAGGAGGACGTGGTGGTGGAGGTGGAGGCGAAGGCTGTGCCGGTGCGCCAGGTTCGGGTCGTCGAACGATTGCTTCCGGAATAGAAGTTGGTGCTCCTTCCACTCCCGGGCGCGCCGCTGCAGGGCCAACGGGCTCTGGCTTTGACACTGGTGACCAGCCTTCGTCGACAGCGGCCAGCTCCTCACGTAACGCTTCGATCTCACGCAAACTGACGGCTTCCTGCTGCGTTGGCTCAGACACAGGAGGTGCCCCTGTTCCAGACGGCACTTCCTCTGTCTTACTCGCTGGTACCTGCTGTACTTGCTCCGATAAAGCCCCCCTCTCCGCCACTATGACCCCTATGATGTGCTCGATCACAGCGGTATCGAGGCCGTCCAGCTCGCGTCCCGGGAAGAGATGGTCGTTAGGACCATCTGGTCTGACCACCAGCCATGCAATCAATGCGCGCTGTGTCTCATCATCCAGCGTCAGGGCTTGGGGCTTTTCCTGAAATTCACCAAACGCAGCATAATCATCAACCGCGAGTGTCAGGGAACGTGTCGCCAAGTGCACGTCGCTCAGCTTGAGCGCTGAAATCTGTTGAGGTGTTAAACCAAGGCGACCATTGAGTGCTCGCACTGCTTCATCACGTGCTTTTTCCGACGAGGTCCCCAGTTCTTCACTCATAACCACACCCAAGTCCAAGGGTTTCTGTCAAAGAGTCCAGAGTTCTCATTCTTTCCTACGACGGAACAACAGAGTTAACAACAAGACCATTGTTGTCACCTGCCAGATCCAGCCGAACTCGCCAGGCCCTCCTCTTCCGGTACACGGGCGCGTACGGACTATGCGGATCAGCCGAAAGTGGCGTGTAGCAGCGTCTAACTCCTCGTTGGTCATGATATGCGGCTCAAGACCAGCTGCCTGGCAAAACAAACCGCTACCAAGCAGAACCTGTCTTAACAAGGGTATGCGCAGCCGTGAATCGGTGACTTCTTCAGCAATACCTGCCCACCAGCTGTCCGGCAGCCATATTTCCACCTCCGGACTGGTGTGCACATTACGATACCAACCGCACCGATCTCCGAAAGTGGGCAGGCAATATATTTCGCCATCTACGAGAGCATAATGTGCTGGGATAAAATGGTTTCGGCCTCCCTTGCGCGCGCTGTGTCCTAGAACCATTAACTGCCCCGCAAGTGGAGACCATAGTGGTACCCAACGTCCCAGCCCAAGCCGCCAAGCCAGAACGATCAACCTACCGAGCCACCCGAACTCAATTGGCTGCTTTTGGTTGACAACCGGATCAGAACTGCTCACAGGCAGTCTTTCCCCTTCATTTCCTCAATGTCTCAGACTCTGGCGTATCAAGAAAAAATACAGTGTCCACTTACACTGTCATCTGATGAACGCACTCTCAGTAACCGCATTGCATTGCATTGTAAACGCTAGATAGTCGTTTATGCAAGTATTCGGAAGTGCTGCATTATTACACTACCTCTCTGCTGAAAAAGTTTCAGAGCCCTGGTCTAGGAATTCGGGCGGGGTAACCCTAGGCAATATCGGGTGTAGTAATGATGTGGTGTTCCAACCGCCTCGCGATGGAGCGGATACGTTCCGGAGAATTATGGCCCATCACCATATCCACGACGGAGAGGACGATTGGTTGCCATCCAACCGTGGCGAGCAAGTGCTCCAGATACTCATACAACACTTGCTCATCAGTACGTTCCTCCAACAAAGGGGAAGGGATACCGCCCCAGATCATCGGTTTGCCTTGCCAAGCATTCCAAGCCTCATCAAAAGTGCAGCTGGTCAATGGAGCAGGCGAGAACGACTCGCATACATCCAAACCAGACTCTTTCAGCAACTTCAGCAGAGGTTTAACATCTCCATCGGTGTGACTACCCACTTTTTTGCCCTGAGCGTGTAGGATATCACAGTAGCGTTGGTATGCTGTCAGGCAATGGGTCCGGAACAGCGAAGGATTTGTCATCAGGCCATGCAAGTTATCAGGAAACTCTACGTAAGGGACATAGAGTTCCTCCATATGATGCAAAACATTTACAAGTTGTTCATCTAGCAGTTGAAGTAGGCGCTCGACCTGGCGTGGGCTGTCATGTAGGGCGTAGAATAGCGACATCTCGCCCAGATATTCAAGCAATGCTTGCTGGAAAGGGATGCGCGGCAACAAGGGAATAACGAAACCGATACCTTCTAATCGACGTTGTTCCTCCAAGATGCTCTCATACACAGGCATATACTCAGCATGTTCGATCAGATACTCCACTACTCGGTAGTCGGCATCTTCTTTTATAAAATGCTCCTTCAGATAAGGCTCCGTGCCACTCTGCACACCCAAAAGCGACAGAGTGTGGCACGTCCTCAGTGAACCCACTGGTGTCTCATAGTGAGTGACCGTTTCACCCGCCTGATCTGCCCTGACCCACTCATGTGATCCACAGATCAGCTCAACAACCGGTTCGTGTTCGCGGAAAACCTCAGCACCGTTAAACGTGACAGTCATATCAACACCGCGCAATCGCCACCGAAAGGGAACCACGAAGCGCTGGCGCCCTACTCCCAATGCATGGTGGATGGCCTCCAGTGACATATCACGAAACTCAGGTGGTATGCTGCCCGCACGTTTGTGACAGGCATACCATACATCCAGACGAACGAGAAAGGGAATACGATCAGGTGTCTGCCCATTCAATGTTCTTAGCACGCGCTCTGTTACATTAGTTGACATGTCGTCCTTTATTCCTTTATAGAACTTGCCATCTCACAGATTGGGGCTTTCGTGAACATGGTTATGGTGCATTAACATTGCGTAGCCGATACACCCAATATTAGACATTGATGATGCTGCCCCACGGGCAGCAAGGCTTACCCTCAGGAGCCACCCGACGGGGGCAGTGGTTGCTCCATTTTGAACGTGTAATCCACTGTCACCGTCACCCCGTCTGTCACCTCAATCAAACCTGGCATCCTGGGAAGCGGTATGCCAAAGTCGGCCAAATCAATACGAGTGGTGGCAATGCCTTCGATCCGATCCACCGATAAGGTGGCGGTTGTATCCCACACCACAGTACGGGTGACATCTTTTAGGGTCAGATCGCCCACCAATTGGAAATTCAGTGGTTGGGCTGGACGAAAATCTAGTGGGAAGTCGCGCACCTCTTTAATCCAAAAGTAGGCTAAGGGAAAACGTGCAAACTCTAACCAGTCGGAACGCAACGCTTCGTCGCGTTCGCGATTGCCGCTGTCCAGTGTGTTAAGATTGACAGTTATCAACCCAAAACTACTAGCAGTTGGGTCGTCGTAGTTGAGCGCGAACTGGCCGGCCAGCTGGTGCGTGCTACCGACAACCTGTTCAGTGCGTCCCCCCTCTCCTAACAGCACCTGTGTGACAGTGTAGGTGAGCGTACTTTCTTCTGGTACGAGCGCAAATGTCCTTACCAGACCAGTGAGCGACCGCCGCAAAGGCGTTGGGGTGGTTATCGGGGTGACTGACGGTGCAATGGTCGGACTACTCACCGCTGTTAACGTCGGGCTGGAAATAGGTATAGGGGACGGGGTCGCCTGTGTTGCATACGGCGCAACAAAAGAATGAGCTCTGGGGGCGATTGATGATATGCCCCCAATGTATACAATAGCGAGCCCCAACACTCCGAGAATAAGTTGCCAAATTCGATACATTGTGTCACCTCATCAGAGCTACAATCAACCCGGTGCCGGCATATTGCCCAACCGTTCCCGCGAGATAGTCAGCTGTTCGGTACAGGCAAGCTTGCGGATCGGGGGACAGTTCTGCGGATTCATCTGACCGGTTACCAACTTCAAGACAAACGCGAGGCATAGTGGCTCATCACAAAACTTACAGTTCGTCCTAGGCAACGGCTGAGAGACCTCTATAGGCGTCGCCCAAGGGTGCCTCTCAAAATCAGGTCCTAGAGGGATCATCACGATCGCAACAGTACTCTAACAAGACACACATTCTATAGTCCCCCCTCGTCGTTTATAAAATTTCCTCACAGCAGATCGTCAAGACATCGGGTAAACCACCGAGTCTTAAAGAAAACTATAAACGGTGGTCTTCCCCGCTACCCTTTGCTCTCTTTAAGCCACGCAACAATCTCTTCCTTGCGCGGCAGGCGACCCGATGACTTGAGTTCCTCATTGATGACCAAACCAGGTGTGCTTATGATCGGATATGCCATAATGGCATCCATATCCGTTACCTTGATGATCTCTACCGGCACACCCACTTCGGCTACAGCCTCGCGCGCCAGCTCCTCCAACCGCTTGCACTTGGGGCATCCTGTGCCCAGGATCTTTACTTCCATTGCATCAGGCTCCTTTCATCTGGTATTTGGCGAGCTGCTCTTTCTATGACTTCCACGATGAATGTCCACTTTTACGATGGGTGTTCACGAACAGGTATAGGCACTGGTCGAGTACGCCGCCCAATCAACCACAAACTGGCCACGAGCACGGCCAAGAGTGCCAACACACAACCAGCGCTCAGCCACAGGCTGGCGCCATCGACGAGCATGCCATACAGCAGCCCAGCCAGCGTGCTGAACAGCGCCACCCATCCGACGTACGTAAAAGTCTTGGTCCGTCCGATGATGGCCGACACCATCAGGATGCTCTGCAGGCTCAGTTCCGGATCGGCCATCAGGTAGGCAAGCAGTGGACCACGATGCATCCCCAGACTCAAGAACATATTGGCAATCGGCACCTCGACCAACGTGGGGAAGTACATGAAAACGCCGAAGGCCACTCCGGCGAGGTTGCCCGATACAGTATTGCTGCCAGCCAGGAACTGAATCCAGTCAGGCTGTATGAGCTGGCGAGCGATGCCTACCCCAAAGACGCCTACGAGCAGCAGCGGGAAGATTTGCTTGACAAAGCGCCAAGATTCCCACAGCCACTCCTGAATCTCATAAGGATCAAAGAAACGCCACGCAACGAACGTCACTGCGAGCAAGGCAGCGGCGACGCCGAAGAACTTGCCCGGGAAATATACCACGAGGCCGCCGTCGTAAGGCATCATGTTCGTAGCCGCCACCAAGAGTGTCAGGACAACGAGACCCAACGTCACCCACGTCCAGCGGTTGAAGCCCTCGTCTACTCGATTCAGTCCCCGCCACGCCAAAGCACCGATGATTGCCAGCAGCCCAATAAGGATGGCGCCCTGCACACTGACCCCCTCTTCGCCCTGGGTGGGATCGAACGGCACCAGCTGGTACAGTGTCGCCTGAAAGCGGTCCACTCCGCCGACCGGCAGGTTCACGAAGGCATAGTTGTCTGTGAGCGCGTTCAACTTCAGCGTTCCGAACAACAGCAACGCTGCCAGGATCAAGATCAGCGCCCACGACCGGCGCGGAATACGACCGTGTCCGGCAAAACCTCGGTCGTTCTCCTGAGCGTGTGCGATGTCTGAACGGCTGAAGATGAGCGCCATAATCATGCCAATGCCGATACCGAAAGCAAGCGCGAGCAGCATGCGTGCAACGGCGAGGTCGAGCCCGATCGCCACGCCAGTATACGCCAGCGCCAGAATATTGGCCGCCGGCGCGAAGAACAGGAAGGTGATGGCAGGTCCCAACCCGGCGCCTTTCTTGTAGATGCCGGCAAACAAGGGAACAATGGTGCACGAGCAGACAGCCAGCAGTGAACCAGCCGACACCGCTGCTGGGTAGGATACATACTTGGGTGTACAACGCCCCAAAAAACGTGTAATCGCCTCCTTAGGCAACAATGCCGACATCGCACCGGCGATAAAGAAGGCTGGCAGCAAGCAAAGCAGCACGTGCGCCGCCAGATAGGCAGCCAGATTACCCAGACCACCCTGGACCAATTTGGCCGCGACATCGAAAACTTCCACTAACTCTCTCCTTGCTTCAGGAAGACACTGGTACTCTGACTTGAGCGACAGGCCTGCCCACCAGCTTCAGCTGTGTGTTCATACATCCGCTTAAGCCAGTGCCATCCGCCACAATCCAGCCGGGGCGAGGTCCAACGCCTCCGTCTTCGCAGCTTTATACCCTCCCCTAACCCATCCCTGTGCGCAGCATTGCCGCAAATTCGCGCGGCATCGCACTCGATTCAATCGCCTGCGCAGTGCGCTCCACATCGTATTCCACGCGTGCAAAGCTCACGCGCAAATCACGACCGTCCGCTTCCACCACTGCGTAACAGGCGCGCGAATCGCCATCCTTCGGTTTGCCCACGCTTCCATCGTTGACCACGTGACGCCCGCTTGGGAGAACACGATGATATGGCAGGTGCGTATGCCCACACACCAACACATCTGCCTCTGCCAAATCGAGCAGCCGCTCGAGACTTGCGTCAGGCCGCTCAACAAAAAGGTACTCGTTAATCTTGCGGGGGCTGCCGTGCACCAGCGCCAGGCGCAAATCGCCCAACTGCAACCGAATATCTGGCAGCAGGCCACGTAAAAAGGCTTTGCTCTCCGCCGTTGTATGCTCATTCGTCCATGCGATCGAGCGATTGCCCAGCGCTTTTGCTTCTGGGGTTTTGTACGCACACCCACAGTCATCACTGTCGTTGCCCACACCCTGATCATAATTGCCCATAACAGTCGGGATGCCAAGGTCACGAATAAGCGCTACCACCTCGTTGGGAAAGGTGGCATAGCCTACCAGATCGCCCAGGCAATAGCGTTCTGTCAGACCACGTGATCTCATATCAGCCAGAACCGCTTCCAGAGCAGGCAGATTGGCGTGAATGTCACTAAACACAGCAATTCGTCGGCTCATCTCTTTCTATCCTTCCTGTATTCCTCAGCGAACCTAACAGTGCAAAGACCAGCACCTACCGCTGATCGATCTCCATTCACTACGGTCAAAGCTCCTTCTGGCCCGCACAGTACAGCGCGCTTTCGTACGCGCTTGGGATCGAAAAACCACGCAAACCAGCTGCGCCACCTCGCCACCGCCTCGCGATTCACTGAGTAGTAAATCCAACGATTGTCCACGATGTCACGTCGACTCGTGATTAGTCCAGCCTCACGCAACACACGCAGATGGTGCGAAAGCAGGTTGGACGGCAGACCTAACTTCTCGTTTAGCTCGCAGTTGCAGGAGTCACCCTCCATTAAGTACTCAAAGATGCGCAGACGGTTTGGATCGGCCAACGCCCGCAACAGCCTCATGAGCTCAGTCCGGTCAGGTCGCTGCTCCATCAATAACGTTACATCGTTCCCGTCTTCTGTCATTAGCAAACCTACATTACATCATACTATTATCTGCAGCACACCCTTACCTTGATGTGCTCATCTTATCCACTGAACGGTTCATGAGTCTACAACCGGGGTGCTTTGTACCGTCGCCAACTGCATTCGAGCAACTTGGAACCAGGTGCGTTTCATCCATAGCGCAACATACACCAGACCAATCAGCACTGGCACTTCAATCAGTGGCCCAATCACTGTCGCCAACGCCTCTTGTGAGGTAATGGTAAAGGTGCCCACAGCGACAGCGATGGCCAGCTCGAAGTTGTTGCTGGCAGCAGTGAACGATTGGGTGGCTGCCATCTCGTAACTGAAACCCAAGAGCGCCGACAAGCCAAAGGACAGGAAAAACATTAAAACGAAATATACCACCAGAGGGACAGCGACGCGCAGCACATCCAATGGCTGGGCCAGAATACGATCGCCCTGCATAGCGAACATAACCACGATGGTGAACAGCAGACCAACCAGCGCAGTAGGGCCCAAGCGTGGCATCAGCTGCGCCTCATACCACTCTTTGCCACGCCGCTTCAGGAAATAGAAACGAGTGAGAATCCCCGCCACTAACGGGATGCCCAAAAAGATCAGCACGCTTTTTGCAATGTCCCACATCGTGATGTTGACCACTGTGCCAGGAAATCCCAGCCATTCGGGTACCACTTTGAGAGATATATAGGCCAAGGGGCTGTACATGAGGATCTGGAAAACTGAGTTAAGTGCCACTAGCACGGCGCAGTATTCGTTGTCGCCGCCGGCAAGTAGATTCCAAATAAGCACCATAGCAATGCAACGCGCTAGACCCACAATGATCAACCCAGTACGGAAGCCGGGGTCATTGGGCAAGAACAGCCACGCCAGTCCAAACATCACTGCCGGTCCGACAAGCCAGTTGAGCACTAGCGAGACACTGAATTGACGACCGGCCTGGGTGATGCGACCTAGCTCTTCATACTTCACCTTGGCCAGTACCGGATACATCATCCACAGGAGGCCAAGAGCAATGGGTGCCGACACAGTGCCAATACTTAGTGCATCGAACACCTCCTTAATGCCTGGAGCTACAGCACCGATACCAACCCCAATTGCCATCGTGACGAAAATCCAGAGCGGCAGCAAACGATCAAGCAACGAAAGCTGCCCGACCACGCTCCGGCCCACCGATCTGAGCACTACCTGCGAAACCGTTGTCATCTCATCTTGCTCCTGCTAATCAAACGTGGCGATCCGACTTGACTTTTCGATACTTGCTGAAATCCTAAACCATAGGTAATCCTGCTTGCCCGTTTGGCCAACACAGCACCAGACAGGCCTTACGGTCGTTTAACCATATTCTGGCTTTAATCACAAAGGACAGCGATATAATAATTCAACGATCATCGAAATTATAACAAAGAAAAAATGATTGTCAAGCTAGGTGCCCAACACAAGAAGCCCTTCTGGGCCTCTGTAGACTGGAGCCTTTTGACAAGTGTCCGTGCCCATGTTATCATTTCTTAATACTCGGCATGATTCCCGATTGCATAGCATGAGACAGACATTCTGCAGGTCCCCGACTCTATATTCAGTGTGACCACGAAACTCTAGCTCTATTAAAGCAGTCCAGATCAAGACGAAAGGGAGAAGGCGCTATGATCGAAATCAAACATCCAGTCCCGAGCGACATTGAAATTGCCCAGGCTGCTATCTTGCGGCCCATCAAAGAGGTGGCAGAGTCGATCGGCTTGACCGAGGACGACCTGGATTTCTATGGCAAGTACAAAGCCAAGATTCACTTGGATGTGCTCGAGAAGTTTAAAGATCGCCCCCAAGGAAAATACATCGATGTGACAGCGATCACACCAACCCCATTGGGCGAGGGGAAGACGACTACCACGGTAGGTCTCAGTCAAGCTTTAGGTGCTCATTTAGGCAAGAGGATCATCACTTGCATTCGCCAGCCCTCTCAAGGACCCACCTTTGGCATCAAAGGCGGTGCCGCTGGAGGTGGCTACAGCCAGATCGTGCCGATGGAGGATTTCAATCTGCATCTGACCGGCGACATCCACGCCGTAGCGGCAGCGAACAACTTGCTAGCAGCAGCGATTGATGCTCGTATGCTCCACGAACGCAACCTAGGCGAACGCTTCAAGGAAGTGACCGGCCTGGATCCGTTGCGCATCAATCCCTACACCATCACATGGAATCGGGTAGTAGATGTCAATGATAGCGCGCTGCGCAAGATTGTAATCGGTCTGGGTGCCCGTAACGATGGCGTGCCACGTGAGACAGGATTTGACATTGCCGTCGCCAGTGAGGTTATGGCAATCCTTGCGCTCACTACCGGTTTGCGAGATCTGCGTCAACGGCTGGGGCGCATCGTAGTGGCGCAGAATGTTGCTGGTGAGCCGGTAACGGCAGAACAGCTAGGTGTTGCCGGTGCCATGACCGTGCTGCTGAAGGATGCCATTATGCCCAACTTGATGCAGACGCTAGAAGGTACTCCCGCCTTTGTGCATGCAGGCCCCTTCGCCAATATCGCCCATGGCAACAGCAGCATTATCGCCGATCAAATTGCTGTCAAGCTTGCGGACTACGTGGTCACCGAGTCCGGATTCGGCGCGGATATCGGGATGGAGAAGTTCTTCAACATCAAGTGTCGCTACTCAGGACTGATCCCCAGCGTAGTAGTGCTTGTCGCTACGGTTCGCGCTTTGAAGATGCATGGAGGCGGTCCAAAGGTTATTCCTGGGCGTCCGCTTGACCCAGCCTACACTGAAGAGAACCTGCCTCTGTTGGAAAAGGGATGCGCTAATCTGGTGAAGAATATCCAGATTGTCAAGCTATTTGGGATTCCGGTGGTGGTGGCCATCAATCGATTCAAGCATGATACAGAAGCTGAGCTGAAGCTTGTCAAACGCATTGCCGAGGAAGCAGGTGCCTACGCAGCAGTGCCATCGGATCACTGGGCCAATGGAGGCGCCGGCGCCATCGAGCTGGCCGAGGCAGTGATCTCCGCAAGCGAGCAACCTAACCATTTCGATTTCCTTTACCCGCTTGACTGGCCAATCAAGAAGAAAATTGAGACTATTGCCACCAAAGTATACGGCGCAGATGGAGTGGACTACACACCATTGGCCAATCAGCAGATCGAAGCTTATGAAAAAGCAGGTTTCGGCAACTTGCCTATTTGCATGGCCAAGACACACCTGAGCCTCAGCCACGATCCCAACCTGAAGGGTGTGCCGACCAATTTCACTCTGCCAGTCCGAGAGGTGCGCGCCAGCGTGGGTGCCGGTTTCATCTATCCATTATGCGGTGAAATGCGCACGATGCCCGGTCTGCCCTCACGCCCAGCCTTTATGCAGGTGGATTTGACCGATGATGGCCGCGTAGTGGGACTGTTCTAAATGGGATTGCTTCCTGTATAGGCTTACACGAAGCTGCCGGGATAAGCGAAGGGTGTAGAGCAGATAATCTTTCCTATACCCGCTATCCCGGCAGCAATTTTTCCAGGACGAGCTACCACGATGGCGACAGGGACGGCGCCAGGAAAAGTGATCCTATTCGGCGAGCATGCCGTGGTGTACGGACGGCCTGCTATTGCTGTGCCAGTGGATGGGGTGGAGGCGTGCGCCACAGTACGACCGGGCGAGCAAGGCAGCGGCATCTGGCTCGAGTGCTGCAACTTGCCCGCTGCGGAGAAGGGCCGGGAGGGCTGTTACTACCCCATAAGAGAAGCTCCGCCTGGTGATCCTTTGTGTGTTGTGGTCACAATTGGGCTGACTCACATGGGGATGGTCACCCCTCCGGAACCAGACCTGATCATTACGATATCATCCACTATTCCGATTGCGCGTGGTCTGGGCAGCGGCGCAGCCGTGGCAACAGCGATTATCCGAGCACTAGCGACCTATCTCGATTATCCATTATCCCCAGAGGAGACCTCACGTCTGGTGTTTGAGGTGGAAAAAATCTTCCACGGGACGCCCAGCGGTATTGACAACACCGTGATCGCCTACCAGCAGCCTGTGTACTATGTGCGAGGTGAACCGGTCGAGCTGTTGAAGGTTAGCAATCCGTTTCACCTGGTAATCGCCGACTCCGGCGTAGCGAGTGCAACGCGCGAGGTAGTCCGCGAAGTGCGTCAACATTGGGAGGTCGAGCGTGTCCGGTATGAGGCCCTGTTTGACGGCATCGCAGCGGTTGTGCGTGCGGCCAGGGAATCGATTCTCAAGGGAGAATGGCGGGCTCTTGGACCGCTTATGAACGAGAATCAAGCTTTGCTGGAGGAGCTGGGCGTCTCCGCGCCCGCTCTGGAAAGGCTGCTCACAGCAGCGCGTTCTGCAGGCGCTTTGGGAGCTAAACTCTCAGGCGCCGGACAAGGTGGTTTCGTGATCGCCCTCGTGGAAGAGGAAAACATCATTTCCGTGAGCAAAGCACTGGAGCGGGCCGGCGCCACTCAGGTTCTCTCGACCTGTGTATCCTCCTACCCCACTTCTGGATCGCGCGAAGAGGAAAAAGGATAAAGCGATCTTTTGTCTTTTCAGAAGGATCCTCCGCCCGAGTGAGAAAAGAGCACGATTCTGACGATAAGCAGCTATCGCTTCAGAATCTGTTGCACCTGCTGCACAGCGCGCGGGATAATGTGGAATGCCACACCCGGTTTGGCTTCCTTTTCCAATACTACAGCAATAGCCACTTCATGGTCAACTGGTAGCACGATGACACTGCCCCGACAGCCCTCGATCAGGAGTCGTTCGATTCCATCGTCACTAAGACCAAGTCGCACCAACGTCCGCTCTGCCAGCGACAGCATGATAGAGGCCATTGCCGCCACCTGGGAGCTATCGGTCATTCCCTCGCCCAGGAACGACCCGTCCCCGGGCGGGTACGAAGCCACCACCAGACCCTCAACGCTGACCACCACTGCTGCGCGTGCTCCTTCTAAGCTCTTGCACAGGTTAGCCAGCACACGTTGCAGCTGGTCAACGCGATATTCCAGAAGCATACTCAGTGCATCTCCTGCCCACCGGCTACATTAATTGCCTGCCCCGTCATATAGCTCGCTTCGTCAGACGCCAGATAAACCAGAATATTGCACACATCGTCATAAGTGCAGCCGCGTCCAAGGGGCACCTGCTCGAGATACTTGCGACGCACCTCTTCCTCACTAATGCCCCACTTTTTGGCGTATTGACTGTACAAAGAGCTTACCCACAACGGAGAGTCCAAGAGATTCCCGGGGCAAATTGCGTTCACCCGCACACCATATTCAGCCATTTCCAGCGCCAGACTTTGTGTCAAGCCAATGCCACCGAACTTGGAGGCGGAGTACGCAGAATTCTTATAGCTACCCTTCTTACCCGATTTCGAGTTGATCTGAATAATGGTGCCACTTCGTTGTTGCTTCATAACCCGGCAAGCATGCTTGGCACACAGAAAGTAACCAATGAGGTTCACCCGGATGACGGCTTCCCACTTCTCAGCCGGGAACTGATCAATCTCCCCAGAGATCAAGATACCCGCGTTGGCAACGAAGATGTCCAGCCGGCCGAACTCTTGCACTGTCCGATCCACCAAAGCTGCAACTTCATCTTCGTTTGTCACATCCACGCGCATCGCGATGGCACGCCGGTTAGTTTGTCCCGCTTGCTTATAGTACGCATTAAGCTCAGAGGCAGTACGAGAAGCAGTCTCTGCATTTATGTCGGCAACCACTACATCGCATCCCTCCTGTGCCAGACGTTGGCAGATGGCTTGACCAAGTCCCTGGCCACCCCCAGTCACCACAGCCACTCGATTCTCCAGCGAAATGTGCATACCCTTCACTCCTCAAGAAAAAAGTAATTCGTCAACTGAAGAAAGGGCAAACCATGTTCTCCTAGCAGGGATCCCCCACTCTCTCCAGAAGGAACAGCATATCTCCAGAGCTGACTAGCTCTAGCGCTGCAAACACCACATCGCATCGCCCCTCTGGTGAACTCAGGTATTCAAATCAATCGGCATCTAGTTTTTAATTCTATACAACCACCACGCCCGCATTTGGATACATAACTGGCGTAATATCAAACCAATCGGCATATAGTTTTTAATTCTATGCAACCCCTACCTAGGTGGCAAGCTTCAAGATCAGAGTACACCAACACTGAGGGATCTCCCTTCTTAATGCTCGATTAGATCTGCACAGGAGGACAGAGCAGCTGATACACCAACTCGAGAGTTTTCGAACACCTTCTTGGCAGAGATTGCCGCAGCAAGCAAGAGTGCGCGCTTGACAAGGACTTAGAGCTGAGTAAAATGGATTCAATATATGAGATGGTGTTACAATATATGACACGATCGCGCGCGCTCGCTGGCACCCAATCTGTATTACGGGCTATTCGCTTGCTCAAGATGTTCACTGATGCGCATCCTGAGTGGCGGCTAAAAGATCTAGCTCGTGCAGCGGAGATGAATAAGGCCACCGCCTACCGGCTGTTAAGCGCCATGGAAGACGAAGGCCTGCTGATGCGCGATTCGCGCACTGGGGCCTACCGACTGGGTCCTGAAGCCATTGCCTTGGGAGGACGAGCGCTGCGTTCCAACGACTTGCGTTCTGCGGGCTATAGTGAGCTGGAGTGGTTGGCATGCACAGCAGGTGAAGCTGCAACGTTGGAAGTTCTGGTGGACGATCAAGTGCTCATCCTAGAAGAAATCCCTGCCAGTCACTTGCTGGCACCATGGCAGACTATTGGCACGCGGCATCCAGCCCATGCGACTTCTACTGGGAAGCTGCTCCTGGCATTCCTGCCGACACAGGAGCGTGTCGCACGTCTACGTCCACCGCTGCAACGCCTGACCGATAAGACCATTACCGACTTGGAGGAGCTAGAACGGCAAATGGCCTTGATCAGGACGCAAGGCTATGCCACAGCGATCGAGGAACTTGAAGATGGCTATGTAGCAGTCAGCGCACCAATACACAACCACGATGGCAATGTGGTGGCCGCGGTTTCCATTGGCGGCCCGATCACACGGCTGAATGCGGGACGTATGCCAGAGTTCATTGACCTTGTACGACAGGCTGGTCGGCTCATTTCGGGACGTCTTGGTTTTAGAGAACATTGATATGTTGGCATAACACGCTTAGTAGCAGAGCACACTACCGCTGGGATACCGGGAAGGAATTGCACAACTATGACAACACAGGTGAGAAACGTATCCACCCATTCAGATGAGCAGTTCGCTGTGCCCAGGCAAATGCAAGATTTGGTCCGACTGAACGTGCCTGGTCCTAAGGCCCGCGCGCTTATCAGTCGCGATGCGCAAGTGATTTCACCATCCTATCCACGTGACTATGGGTTTGTAATGGCATACGGCCGCGGCTGCGAAGTGTTTGATGTGGATGGCAACCGATTCCTGGACTTTGCAGCAGGTGTCGCGGTCAATTCCACCGGGCACTGCCATCCCAAGGTAGTACAAGCAATCAAACAACAGCTCGAACGATTCATCCACATCTCTTCGGATTACTACCACGAGCTGTGGGTGCAGCTGGCCGAAAAGCTCGACGAGCTGGCACCCTTCGAGGAAGAAGCTATGTCATTTATGACCAACTCAGGTACCGAAGCAATCGAAGCAGCCATCAAACTGGCACGCTATCATACTGGCCGCCATCGTTTCATCGGCTTCCTCGGCGCTTTCCACGGGCGGACGATGGGGTCGTTAGCCTTCAATGGTAGCAAGGTGGCCCATCGGTACAGGTTTTTTGGTACCATGCCAGATGTGGTGCACGTTCCCTTTCCCGACCCCTATCGTCCTGTGTTAGCTATGCATCCAGAAGACGAAGACTACGGCGAGACGGTTGTGAATTACATCGAGCAGGTCATCTTTCGGCAATTGGTGCCTCCCCAAGAGGTAGCCGCTGTGTTGGTCGAGCCGATCTTAGGTGAAGGGGGATACATTGTTCCAGCGAACAGCTTCTTCCATCATCTCCGTGCGCTATGTGATCGCTATGACATCCTGTTGATCGTGGATGAGGTACAATCCGGGATGGGGCGTACTGGGGAATGGTGGGCAATTGAGCATTGGGATGTAGAACCCGACATTGTCTGCACAGCTAAAGGAATTGCGAGTGGTATGCCTTTGGGTGCTGCGATTGCCCGTCGCAGATTGATGAACTGGCCGCCGGGAAGCCATGGTAACACATACGGGGGCAATCCGTTGGCATGTGCTGCAGCACTCGCCACTATTGAGGTCATCGAAGACGAAGGTCTGGAGAACGCCCGGATACAGGGAGACTATGCGCTTGAGGTGCTTAAAGAAATGGCCGCTCGTCACCCCAGCATTGGTGATGTGCGCGGCAAGGGCTTGATGATTGGACTTGAGCTGGTCAAGGACAAAGCAACTCGTGAGCCCGCTAAGGAACTTCGCGACCGGGCGGTTCACCTCGCATTTGAGCACGGTCTCTTGGTGCTAGGATGTGGCACAAGTACGATCCGCATAGCTCCTCCGCTGATCATCTCGCGTGCCGAGATGATGGAAGGATTGCAAATCCTAGACTATGCACTTACCAAGGCCGAGGAAGAGTTAATCTAATCGCCTGTCGCGGCGGAACACCATTCTGGAGAGGTCTTGCTCCGCCTGTCCGATCTTGGCACGATAGATGTGGAGCTGTCGTTCAAATGAGGAAAGTGGATACGCCGCTTTATAGCCGGCGATCATCTGCTTTAGCCAATCCTCAGCTATTGCTGGACTGACCCCACGATATTGACCGGTGAAGCAAATCTGATCAAGCGGTAGCTTCGGCGGCATGGGGGGATATGGACCTTTGGCATAACCGAAGACAATGGTCATCAAAGGAAAAACCCCATCTGGCAATGCCAGTTTCTGTTTCAAGTAACCGGCATCCAAGAAGCCAGTACGCCCTGTCTCCGACAGCATAACAGAAGAAACCCCCAGTGATTCAGCGGCCAGATTCATGGTCATTGCCGCCAGAGAAGCGTTGATCACCGCCACCGTGTAGGTCACCAAGGGACTATCAGAGAACATGTCGGCGATTGCCTTGTTCCAATGTGCGTCGCCAAGTACGATCACAGCACGCTGACCATTGAACGGGATAGGGCGCCCGAAAAATTGCTGCCATGACTGCGCGGTAAAAACAGCAAACGCCCATGTCTGCAGATTGACCGTAGACGGTGCCAGCCGGCCAGCTTCGAGAATGGCAGTAAAGACATCATCAGGAATCTCACGCTCACTAAAGTGTCTTATACTGCGACGCCCGAGAATGGTTTTGAGCAGTGGATTGCCCTGCACTGTCGAAGGAACGTGAGGCTTCGCTGTCACGATACGCACGATGGCGCGCACAAACTCAAGTGGACTTATCTTTGGGAGCATCTCCTAAGCCAACAGGGGGTCATAGCGGGTTTCTCGGATTACACTCTGCTTTGGATAAGCTCTATCAATTGATCAATATCATACCATAAGAGGCAAAGGCATAGTATACCAACATAACCCGAAGAGCAAGAACGCCTTGTTCTTGTAATTTTATCAAGGGTATCACTGCAATGCGCCTTCGCCCTGATCAGTCACCTTACTCATTCATAGCGTTGCCGAAATAGTTGGGGCCAGCTGTGTCGTATAAGAAACAACAGGATTGTGGCACCAGAGGCCAAGCTAGTGAGTCCACCAGCTAAGCGTGGCGGAGTGCTCCCCATACGTAACAGCAGATGATGCTCGCCAGCAGGCACGTCCACCGTAATCAGCCCATAAGGCGCCTCGTGGCGATGAGGAATGGGCACCCCGTTCAAGATTACTTGCCAGCCCGGGTAGTCATAAGTGTAAAACTGCACAGTAACAGGAGTAAGGGCGTGCAGACGCACTTCGTCCGATGCTCCTCCGTGGCGCAGCGTCTCAAGTGTGCCCTCACCCCGCACAATAGTCGCCACTTGCAAAGGATCACCCGTCATGTATTGGGCTTCCATCGGACTGGTCGTGGGCTGTTCCTCTGTGACTGCTACCATTGCCACACGGTCGGCAGGCGAAAAGCGATCCCAGCGAACAACTGCCTGAGGAGTCTCGCGCCAACTCTCCACCTCCGTGTATTGAGGCAAAGCATACGCAAAAGATGTCAACACGATCACCCAGCACAGAATATGCAGCTCTATAGGTACAAGCACTGTTGATTGCATCCGTAGTGACTGCTCGGCTGTTAGGTTTCCCCCCGCAGTCTTGCATTGAATGCGACCGGCAAAGAAAGAATGCCCTAGTGTAGATGCTACTACCGATAGCATAAAGATTAACAGCCCCAGCAGACGCCAGGGAAATTGCACCAAGCTGGCAATCGGGAGCGCCCTCCAGAGTGCTTCTGCAGATGGGGACATCAGCCATATGACTGACAACGCGGATGCCAACATAAAGAGCGAAATCATCTTAGGCCACGTCGAGCTGTAGGCATACACCTTTTCTTGTCCAGGCCCATCCGGAGAAACTCGGCGCAAGCCTCTACGCACCAGATCGCCGATTGTCAGCCATCCGCCTAAGAGAGCCAAGCTCGCTGCGCTGACGCCCAGCTGAAACGACATTCCATCCTGCAAACCAGGGCCGGAATAACCGTATCCCCAGAACGGGGACAAGAGCTGCGCAGGGTAAACGAAGTGTTGACGGTAGTCATAGCTGTAGGCCGTCCACTGCTCGACTTTCACATAACGCAATTCAGCTACTAGGGGCACCAGGTAGATAGCAGCCAGCCCAAGGCCCAAGGCTGCGGCAGCCAGCACCTTACTCATTGGCCTTACCAGGATATCTATAAGCTGAGCCCTCGACCAGCCGCCTACATTGCTCTTCGTCCAAAGGTTCACCACCAGAAGGAACAGAAGATAGCACGCCAGAAATGGGGTGAAGGTGAACAAAGAAGCATGGTGTGTCAATGCCAGCAAGCCATAGGCAAGCGCTGCCCACGCCACACGCCTTGCGTTAGGATGCATAACCAAGTTTGTGAAAGCCCACATCGTCATCGGGAGGAGCGCCAAGGCGACATACTCAGGGAAGGCACTGCGAACATAGAGCTCTAATAAATGAAAGGGAGCCCACATATAAACAACTGCGCCCAAGATACCGGCCGATGGTCCTACAAGCTGGGCCAGGAAACCGTACATGGCCAGCCCCCCTGCAATAGTGGCCAACACGTATACACCTTTGACAGCTTCAACAAAACTCAACCCCAGCAGATGGAGCAACTCCGCCGCATAAAAGGCCAATGGAGCATAGATATTAAACAAAGGATAACCATAACCGAAAGCGAAATCAGGTGACCACCGTGGCCACAGGTAACCATCGCGCAGCGTCTGGTCAAACTCGACTAGGAAGAAGACACTGTGAGGTGCATCGTGCGCATTGAAAAAATAAGCGGGTGACAACAATGGCAACCATATGAACACAGAGAAAAGCAAGACGGCAGCCACCGAGGGAAGACTAGCAGTGCAGGACGAGACCCTGAGATTCTTTAACATATCTCTTCTCGTAGCGATCCCCACGCGCCCTATCGTAGCACAGCCATAAGAATGTTACAACCTGCTTTATGTTGATCGGCTCACATCAGATACGCCAGCAATACAGTGAGGGTAGCCATGCTAGCGAGCGTGCTCAGGAGTATGGTTGCAGCGACAAACCGGGCATCACCACCAAACAGTGTAGCCAACACACTGCTCATCACACCAGTGGGCATAGCAGCCTGCAACACACTTACCTGACGTGCCAAACCAGAAACACCTAGCAGAGCTGCCAGACCGATGGTGAGCAATGGACCAATGACGAGCATCACAAACACTGCCAGCCCCAAGGGTGCTAGTCGTCCGGTGAGTGAGGTACGGGATAGCTGCAATCCCAATACCACCAACATAAAGGGCACTGTTGCCTGACTGAGAAGGCTGACTGCGCGTTCCAAAGGGAGAGGTAGTGCAGTGTTTGTTATGTTAAGAATGAATCCGGCCACCATCGCATAGATCAGGGGGGCCTTCAGGACATTAAGCACTGCTTGGCGTGCTGTACCAGTGCCACGTGAGGCAACGTAGATGCCGACCGTATTCGTCCACACCGAGGACGCCAGGAAGAAAATCACCGCCCGTTGCAGGCCCTCCTTCCCAAAGGCGAAATCACTGATCGGAAGACCATAATTCCCCGTGTTCAGAAGGGCAACCGCGAGGATAAATCCGGTCGCTAAGTCGCGTTCAAAGCTCAGCAGGCGACAAATGCCTATACCCAGTACCACCATAAGGAGACTATTGAGGAAGGCCAACGCGACAATTTGCCAGACCTCACCGACCTCCAAGGTTGAATGAGCGATATTGTCCAACACCAGACTAGGAGTGAGTAAATAGACAGCGATACCGGAGAGTGCACATGCGTCAGGTCGGAAATGACGATCAACCAGCGCCGAGAGTCCCGCAATAATGAAGACAGGAGCAACAATGTTAGCGGCAATGCTCAGAAAAGATGACATGACAGGCTTTGCAGAGGTATTGGGCTAGGCGCACGTGTAACACAGCTACCCACTAAAGTCAAAAGGCATGGATAATTGGCTCACCTTCTGATTTGTAGAAAAGCGGGCCAGAAAAATATTGACTTTTGAAAAGTTCTATGATATCATATCATATGATAATATATCATATGATATCACGACACCTAAAGTTCCGAAAGGATAGTGGGCTATCAGCATTGCGCATTCTACGTTATAACTTGACCCATCGGGTTGCTGACGAAATCAGTCATATGATTTTGTCGTCCAGTTTGCGTCCGGGCGACAAGTTGCCGCCTATGGCCGAGCTGGAGAAACGCTTAGGTGTCAGCCACACAGTGGTGCGTGAAGCACTAAGGATGTTGGAAACACGTGGGCTGGTACAGGTCCAGCACGGCAAGGGTGTCATTGTGTCCCTCAATTCATCCGACGCATTGAGCACTTCCCTTAACGCAGTTTTTCGCCTCCACGAAGGCACATTGTTCCACTTAATGGAATTCCGCACCATACTAGAAATAGAGGTAGCTCGGCTGGCAGCTGAACGTCGAACTGATCACAATCTTCGTGAGATGCAAGATTACTTGCAAGAGATGGAACAAGCAGCAGAGGTGCCACGCGGCTATGTTGATGCCGACGTAGGATTCCATAATGCATTGGTGCGAGCTACCCATAATCCTGTTCTGATCAGTGTGACTAGTTCACTACAAGATCTCCTAGTTAAGAGTCGCGAGATCACCTTTCGAGGACCCCCTGTTGGCGCGATCAGAGCATTACGTGCTCACTACCGCATTTACGAGGCAGTCAAGGCTAAGGATCCTGAAACTGCTGCTGTTGCTATGCGCCAACACTTGGATGAAACGCTCCAAGACATCAAGCTCGCCATCAAGGAGGGGCGACTCGAGCAGAGGCTTTAGCCACGAACAGGTGTAGAAGGGGGGTGATTATAACCTAGATTAAGACTGAGCTTCTCGACGTTGTAATGAACAAACCGGAAAAGGCCACCTCTAACTCTAATGGTTCAGGTTAGGAGGGAAAATCCTATGAAAACAAAAGTTTTGAGCCGCCGTAGGTTCTTGCGCACAGCCGCTCTTGTCGGTGGTAGCCTTGCCGTTACCAACCTTGTACCTGCCCAGGTCAGTGCAGCTGCTAAAAACCAATTCACGAGTAGCTACCCAGCAGTATCAGCTCAAGAGAAGAAACTAGTTAGCTTCTGGCACATCTACACTGAAGAGCCACGCAACAAAGGGGTTGAGGCTGTGATTTCTGCGTTCGAGAAGGCTTACCCTGAGATCAAAGTGGAAGCAAATGCTGTCTTCCATCAAGATGCCAAAGTAGTCTTCCCCAACGTGATCAAGACCTCGCGTCCACCTGATGTTATTCAGCTGCGCACAACTAGCCTCGCACGTATCTCTATTGATGCGGGTCTCGTAATGGACATCACTGAGATGTATGAGGAGAAGGGATACGACAAGCGGTTTGGACCGTTGGGCGATACTGCAGATTGGAAGGGCAGGAAGTGGTCAATACCCTTCAACCTTGATCAATTTCCCGGTGTATGGTATTTCAAGGATGTATTTGAAAAGATGGGGCTTAAGCCGCCCACGACCTTGGATGAGCTTGAAGTCATCCTGGCCGAGTTTAAGAAAAACAACATCTCAGCAATCTGGATTGGCAACCGCGACCGCTGGCACGCCCCTTATATGGTGGAGTACCTGATTCTGCGCCTAGGTGGTGTGAAGACTTGGAAAGGCTTGGCTGATGGCTCAGCCCACTGGACCGATCCTGAAGTGGTAGCTGCTTTCGAGAAGTTCGCCGATTGGCTCAATAAAGGATACTTCTACCCTGATATGAACGCCTACGATATTACAGACCTGTATCCCTATTGGACCTCCGATCAGATCGGCATGTGCGGTCCGTGTGGACCGTGGGCGTTCGAAAACGCTAAGCTGGCTGGCCGCGATGCCGATTACTTCCCCTTCCCAGTGCTGAAAGAGGGCGATCCAGTGGTTGGCATTGTGAACGCGGAGCCTTTTAGCATCTCCAAGAACGCGCCGCACCCTGAAGAGGCAAAGTTGCTACTTGATTTCCTGGGAAGCAAAGAGGCACAACAAATCTTCATGGATATCACCAACATTCCTATGGCCAACCTGGACGTGGATGTAAGCAATCAACCAGAGCCGATCCAGAAGATGATTAAGGATGCCCATACATTGCCAAGTGTTCTCGGCTTCGATTGGGATCTACCCGAGGCTGCTTTCTCTGTAGCGCAACCGGCCATCCAGGAGTTTGTTGCCGATCCAACACCTGCCACGATTGCCAAGGTGACCAAGGAAATCGAAGACTCAGTACAGAAGTGGCTCCAGCAAGGTTGACAGGCTGTGCATAACGAAGGAGCCGGCGCTTGTTAACAGAGAGCGCCGGCTCCTTCGTCCCTCAGGAGCCTTGGAATGGAGAAGAAAGGATATTTTCAGGCAATGCAGGATTGGCACACTGTGCTGCATTCTGCCGTCTGCCGCATTAAACGCGACACGTACATTTGGCACCTGAGCAGCTCCACGAGCATTTTGGTGGGCTACTTATTAATGTTACCTACTGTTGCTCTGGTTGCTCTATTCTGGTGGTATCCACTACTTGAAGTATTATATGCTAGTTTCTTCAATTGGGATGGCTTGTCACCGCTACAACATTTTGTTGGATTGGCCAATTACCGCACGCTCCTCTTTGAGGACCCATACTTTTGGAATGCTGTTAAAAATACCTTAATTTGGTCCGCCATGTACGTCACTATTCCAGTGGTCATCGGCTTGGTCGCCGCATTAATGCTTAACGCACGAATCGGAGGTGAAAATATCTTTAAAGGGATTCTCTACCTGCCTTCAGCGATCTCTTTTGCAGTGGTGGCTTTCATATGGGGGTGGATGTATCACCCAGCAGGTGGCTTGATCAATCAGATGTTGCGCGCACTGAACCTAGGCGTATTGGCACAACCATGGCTTGCGAGCAACACATTTGTGTTACCTGCAATTAATATAGCCTCATCGTGGGTGCACGTCGGCTTTGCATTAGTGGTTTTTCTGGCAGGTCTACGAAGCATCCCTGACGAGCTCATCGAAGCAGCAACAATCGATGGTGCCAGTCAATGGCAGACTATCCGCCATATCCTCATCCCTTTATTGCGTCCGGCATTCACCGTCGTGTTAGGATGGACTTTGATGCTCTCGGTCAACGTATTTGATCAGATCAATATTCTGACGAAGGGTGGCCCAGGACGTGCTTCGGAGGTGCTTTCGATTTATTTGTATGTAAAAACGTTTCTGGAACATCAAGCAGGAATGGCCTCGGCTGTCGGCATCATCATGTTCCTTCTAGCAGCTGCGGGTGGCATCCTGTATGTCCGCCAAATGATCTCTCAGGAGGTAACAGCTTGAACATAGCCTCAGACTCTTCACTATGGCGTCGGTTGAAACAACGTCTGGCACGTGCACTGCTGTATATTGCGCTTATAGTGATATCGGTGATCTGGCTATTACCGCTGATAAGCGTGATTTTTACATCTCTCAAACCCGAGGGAGAGATCTATGCCACTACTGCCTGGATGTTGCCTCGCGCACCAACTTTAGCTAACTTCGTTGATGCCTGGCAGACGGTGATAGGAAATTTCATAAATACTGTGTTGATCACTGTGCCGTCATCTTTGTTTTCAGTAGCTATTGGATCTTTGGGTGCATATGCAATCGCGCGCTTACGCCTTCCAGCAAGTCAGCTGATCTATCTGCTAATTGTGGCTAGCATTACTATCCCATTTGCTTCTATTATCCCTAGTCTGGTACGCTTGCTGGACAACATAGGGCTGATCAATACCATTCCAGGCATAATATTGGTACACACTGCACATGGACAGGTAATTGTCGTCTTCTTGTTAGCGCGCTTCTTCGCCACCATCCATGAGGACATTTTGGACGCAGCACGCGTTGACGGTTGCTCGATCTTGGGCATCTATTGGCGCATTGTACTACCACTAAGCGGTGCTGCTTTGGCAGCCACTTTTATCCTGCAATTCACATGGATCTGGAACGACTACTTCAAAGCGCTGGTGATCGTGCCCCAAAAGACAAATGCTCCTATCACTGTGGGTATGACTCTGTTGGCTGGTCAGTATGCTGGAAAATGGCACATCCGGTCTGCTGCCGCAATTATTGCCACTTTACCTACTGTAGCTATCTTCTTGGGCTTCCAGCGCTTCTTCATCCGAGGCGTGACCGTGGGAGCGGTGAAAGGGTGAACCGAGAGTCGATAGTCAACACGATGCGAGCAATCGTGAACACAGGTCCTGGGGAATTGCGTTGGACAGAAAGGCCATTGCCACAACCTGGACCAGGGCAAGTTCGAATTCGCACAGGTGCTTGTGGTATCTGTGCTACTGATTTACATATGATCGCTGGTTGGCAAAGAACCGGTTTTCCAGCTATCCCGGGACACGAGTGGTCTGGCATCATCGATGCAATCGGTGACAATGTTCCATCCGAGTTATTGGGCCGACGCTGCGTGGGCCAGAACGTTCTCAAGGATGGCGGCGAGATTGGCTTTGAGCACCCAGGTGGCTATGGCGAGTACCTAATCACTGAAGCACCTAATCTCTATCTATTGCCAGATGATTTTCCGTTTAGCCTAGCAGCTCTTATTGAGCCTCTAGCGGTCGCAGTACGAGGCATAAGGCGGTTGCGCATAGCAGATCTGCGAGGTGCTTTGGTGTTTGGTGACGGAGTGATTGGCTTGCTCATGCTGCTGTTACTACGTCGCGCAGGTGTCGAGAAAGTAGTAGTAATAGGAGGACGCGCGGGCAGGCTAGCGTTAGCGCGCGAGTTCGGAGCCGCTGCCACGGTGAACTACCATCGAGCTGGCGACGATCTGGTCGCCGCTATTATGGAGACTGAAGGGCGATCTTTCCCCAACATTGTCGAGGCGAGTGGCTCATCACGCGCCATACAGGCCGCACTTGAGATAATTGCCCCAGAAGGACATATCCTAATCCTGGGGGATTATGAGGAAACACATGCAAATTTTCTATGGAATCACCTGTTACATCGCGAGATCGAACTGATCGGAAGCAATGCGAGTGCTGGTGCCTGGTCCGAAGCCGTGTCCTTGGCAGTGAGCGGTGAGCTACCTTTGCAGCGCTTAGTTACTCAACGACTACCAGCAGAGCATTTCGCAGAGGGCATAGAACTTGTACGCAGCCGCAAGGATAATGTCGTAAAGGTGGTGCTAGAGTGGCTCTGATCCCTGCTAAATTGTGAGGACAGGTTTGGCAACGGACAAATCTTGTTATAGTTACAAGGTAAATGGTAATGTTGCTGTCATTAGTTTGTGACTGTGGTGCTTGGGTCATTCATAGATAGCAAGAGAATCCCCACTTGGTCAAGGAGAACCTTATGCTCGCAGCTGTATTGTACGATTTTAACCGGCTTGAACTTGAGGATGTACCTATGCCGCACCCTGAGCGTGCCAGCGAGGTAGTAGTGCGCGTCAAATCATGTGGCATTTGTGCTACGGACCACAAGGCCATACGAGGCATTCGCAGGAATGTCTCGTTCCCTGCTATTCTCGGTCACGAACCAAGTGGAATTGTCGCTGAGGTGGGCCATGGAGTCACACACTTCAAGGAAGGAGATGAAGTTATCGTGATGCCCGGGGGCTATTGTGGATTTTGTGAAAACTGCCGCATCGGCCGCACACATTACTGTGAACACGCCTATACTACTGGTGGAGATGGACCCGAAGATGTGCGGCCTGGTGCTTTTGCCGAGTATATGAAGGTTGAGGAACACACCCTATTTCACAAGCCACCCGAAATCAGTTTCGACGCTGCCGCTCTCACTGAACCGTTATCGGGCGCGTGGAAAGGGGTCATCCAATACAGCGAGATGGAAGTCGGCGATGACGTGGTAGTAATAGGCGTTGGCAGTATCGGTTTGTTGTGCGTTATGGTGGCCCGGGCAGCCGGTGCAGGACGCTTAGTGGCAATTGATGTGAGTGATTACGCGCTCCAGAACGCTCTCAAGTTGGGAGCCAGTCACGCGATTAACCCTACACAGGGAGATGTCCGCAAACGCGTGTACGAGATTATGCCAAAAGGGCCAGACTTGATTGTCGAGGCAGCTGGCCCAATTGAGGCCGTGCGTTTGATGGTTGATCTGCGTCGGCGTGGCACGCGATGGAATTTATTCGGTATCACCACACATGAAAAGTTCGAACTAGACGGTGGACATACCCACTTCCTTGAAGGGCGCATGGATGCTAGCTTTGGCACCACACCACTCGCTATGTCCAAGGCAATACGTCTGATGCAACGAGGACTGGTGGATCCTGAGAAGATCATTTCTCATCGCTTCCCACTAACACGTATCCACGATGCTTTGGCAGTTATGGACACACTGGAACACAATAAAGTCATCATTAACCCTTGAACAACGTTGGCGGGCAATTTGTCCAACCCATATCTCGTAATTTGTACTCAGCGGAGCCACTAGAGTTACTTCTAATCAACTTGTTGGTGCAGCGTATTGAGGAACTCTTCGTTGGTGGCCGTTCTGCGCAGCCGCTCCAGGACGAGCTCGAGCGCTTCGTTGCTGCCGCCAACTGCCTGGATCATATGGCGCAGCGTCCAGATGCGGTTGAGCGTCTTCTCATCCAGCATCAACTCTTCACGGCGGGTGCCCGACCGCTCGATGTCAAAAGCAGGGAACACACGACGTTCGGCCAGCTTGCGATTGAGGTGAAGCTCCATATTGCCAGTGCCCTTGAATTCCTCGTAGATCACCTCATCCATACGACTACCAGTGTCCACCAGACACGTGGCAATAATGGTTAGGCTGCCCCCTTCTTCTATGTTGCGCGCGGCCCCGAAGAATCGCTTAGGCGGATAAAGCGCCGCTGGATCAATCCCACCTGACAAGGTGCGACCGCTGGGAGGCACCACCAAGTTGTATGCACGCGTAAGACGAGTGATGGAGTCCAAGAGGATGACCACATCGCGACCACACTCTACCAATCGCTTCGCACGTTCCAGGGCCATCTCAGCGACACGGGTGTGGTTGGTCACAGGTTCGTCGAAGGTCGAACTAATCACCTCCGCCGTCACCGATCTATCCATGTCGGTCACCTCTTCAGGACGCTCCCCGATCAACACTACCATGAGATGGATGTCTCGGTAGTTAGCAGTGATGCCATTCGCGATTTGTTTGAGCACTGTGGTTTTGCCTGCCTTTGGCGGAGAGACAATTAAACCACGCTGGCCGCGACCGATGGGGGCCAGCAGATCTATCAAGCGCGTGGTCAGGTTAGAGCGATCTGTCTCCAGCTTCAGCTGTCGATCAGGGAAAATGGGGGTCAGCTTTTCGAACTCAGGTCGCTTCTTGGCCACCTCGGGATCCATCCCATTGACGGCCTCAACACGTAACAGACCGTAATACTTCTCGTTATCCTTGGGTGGACGTACGTGGCCGATGACCATGTCACCAGTGCGCAAGCCGAAGCGACGTATCTGTGACTGAGATACGTAAACGTCATCTGCGCCGGGCAGCAAGTGATCAGAACGCAAGAAGCCAATCCCGTCTTGTACAATTTCCAACACCCCGCCGCCGAAAATGAGCCCTTGTTCCTCAGCATGGGCTTTCAACAAGCGCAAAATGAGCTCATCCTTCTTCAGCCGGCTGTAGCCAGAAATCTCCTTTGCTCGCGCAATTTCACGTAGTTCTTCAAGGGTTTTTGTCTCAAGTTCTGATATGTTCACTTTTCTCTCCTAATGGATACTGATCATACATATGGAATGGCGCACCAGGCTTCTGTACACCGAGGCAACCAATCCAATGTGTCACAGTGCCATACTGAGACTAACTAGAGCGTCTAGGGAGCTATGGTGAGACCCACATTACGACGAGATGATCACTTCTTGATGATCATTACAAGTCACATCAGAAACAAGACTTGTTCACCATTCATCTGTGCTATAGCAACGTCTGAACCAGGGTTTTTGGGACGATGGGTCTAAAGAAAACTCAGTGACGATATGCAGAGATCCGATTTCTGGGGCAAGAACCATTTTTATTATAACACTATTTCAGGCTATCGTCAACTATGCTGAAGTGTTAAGAAAGCCCTCAATCCCCATTTGCACAGGAAACAAATTGTAACGGTATCAATCCAGATACTTTCCAGACTACCTCGTTCCGCAACTAGATGCAAGGCTCATAGAGTATGGGCAGGATGAACACGGTAAGGCACTCACAGCACGAATCAGGGCTATTGGTATTTCTGAGCTCGCGCCCGGGCACCTGGGGAGAACAGCCGACGCCTTGGCGAGAGAACGTCGGCTGTTTCACTCTCCACCGACCCGGTCCATACTATCGCGGAGGTGCCATCATATCGAGGCCCAATCCCAGGCCCAGCTTGGGAGGCTTCTCTTTCTGATCTTCCTTGCCAAACTGGATCCGCTCCTCATTGTCCGTGATGACTTCCACTGCCAGACCAAGCGATTGCAGCTCCTTGACCAAGACGCGGAACCCCTCGGGAATGCCTGGTTCCTCAATTGGTTCGCCCTTCACGATCGCTTCGTAGGTGTTCACGCGTCCCGTCACGTCGTCGCTTTTAACGGTAAGCATCTCTTGCAAGGTGTACGCTGCGCCATAAGCCTCGAGCGCCCAGACTTCCATCTCACCGAAACGTTGACCACCAAATTGGGCCTTGCCACCCAGCGGTTGCTGCGTCACCAGTGAGTACGGACCAGTGGAACGCGCGTGCACCTTGTCCTCGACCAGGTGCGCCAGCTTCAGCATAGTGATGACCCCTACTGTGACCGGCTGATCGAACGGCTCTCCTGTCTTGCCGTCATAGAGGATCATCTTGCCAGTGGTAGGCATCGGTATGTCTGCTGCTCGCATACAGGCAACAGCCAACAGATCTACTTCCTCTGCACTCATCTTCTCGAGGTCGGCATCCAATAGTTCCTGCGGCAACCGAGCGTAACGCGGATCGGGGTTGCGCTCGCGCTCCCCGCGCACGAAATGCAGCCACTCTCGCAGGCAAGCAATGCGCACTGCTTCACGTGCCTGTACTCCCAATGCCTCAGCACGGCGCGCGCCCTCGAAAGCCAGCAAGAAGTCGGGGTCGTAGCCACGCTCGCGCAGCCACTCGCGCAGCACTGCGCGCCGAGCATAGACCTGATCGGTCGCGAGTCGCTCTGGATCATATCCCTGTTCACCCAGCCAGCGCACCAGATACAGGGCTATCACTTCGTTTTCGTCTTCTACATCTTCAGCTAAGATCTCATTCTGCTCCAGGAACCAGGTCCAAGCGCGCTCGGCTACGATACGCCACGCGTGATCGATCAACCATGCCCGGGCCAGCTCAGCAGCAATCTCATCCTCGCGCGCACCGTCGAACACGGAGGAAATCGCTTGAAACCCCAGACGCGAGGCAGCCCAACCCAGATGGGTCTCCAGAATCTGGCCAATGTTCATACGTGCCGGCACACCCAGCGGATTAAGAATAATCTCGATTGGAGTACCATCTGCCATAAAAGGCATGTCTTCGACAGGCACTACTTTAGAGATCACTCCTTTATTACCGTGACGGCCAGCCATCTTGTCACCTTCAGTGATCTTACGTCGCTGGGCGACCATTACGCGCACCATCTTATCCACACCGGCAGGCAGGTCACGATGTTCCTCGCGGCTAAACTCACGTACATCCACTACGATGCCCTTCTCGCCATGCGGAAGGCGCAAGCTGGAATCCTTCACCTCACGTGCCTTTTCGCCGAAGATAGCGCGTAGCAGCTTCTCCTCTGGAGTGAGCTCAGTCTCACCCTTCGGGGTTATCTTACCTACCAGGATGTCCCCTGGGCGCACTTCAGCGCCAATGCGCACGATACCTCCCTCATCCAGGTCCTTAAGGGCCTCTTCACCCACGTTGGGTATGTCACGCGTGATCTCCTCTGGTCCCAGCTTGGTATCACGTGCCTCGACTTCATGCTTCTCAATATGGATCGAAGAGAACTTGTCACGGCGCACCAAGTCCTGGCTGATCAGGATGGCATCTTCATAATTGCCCCCTTCCCAGCTGAGGAAAGCGCATAAGACATTCTGGCCCAGCGCCAGCTCTCCATACTCTGTGGAGCTAGAGTCGGCCAATACATCACCCTTACGTACATAATCCCCTTTATGTACAATCGGCCGCTGATCAATACAGGTGGATTGATTGGAGCGATTGAATTTGCGCAACGTATAGACATCCAGCGTGCCATCATCTCGCCGCACCACGATGCGATCGCCGGTCACACTGATAACCTTTCCATTCTCCCGCGCCAGTACCACCTGTCCGGAGTCCACAGCCGCTTGAAACTCCATACCAGTGCTCACCATTGGCGCTTCGGGCTGTACCAGCGGCACAGCCTGACGCTGCATATTCGAGCCCATCAACGCACGGTTTGCATCATCGTGCTCCAGGAAGGGTATTAGGGCAGCACTGATACCTACAATCTGCTTGGGCGACACATCCATGTAACCCACACGCTCGGCGTTTTCCAGGAAGAAGCTTTGATGCCGCCGCACGCTGACGCGTGGTTCCACAAACTGTCCCTTCTCATCCAGCTTGGCATTGGCTTGCGCGATCGTGTATCGGTCCTCTTCATCGGCCGACATGTATACAATTTCATTGGTCACCACAGGCCTGATCTTGACCGTTCCCTCTAGCGGAATCTGGCTAATCCGGATTACCAGCTCCTCATCAACCTGAGTGCCCTTTTCAGCGATTACTTCTTCCGTGCGTGGATCTACCACTGACTCACGGAGCACCTTACCAACCAGATTGTCCACATCCTGAGGTGAGAGCTCACTAATCACCTTGCGGTAGGGCGTCTCAATGAAGCCATACTCATTGACGCGCCCAAATGTAGCAAGGCGTCCGATGAGACCGATATTGGGACCTTCAGGGGTCTCGATGGGGCAGATACGACCATAATGGCTATGATGAACGTCGCGCACATCAAAACCAGCCCGTTCACGCCGCAGACCGCCCGGCCCCAATGCACTCAGCGTCCGCTTATGCGTGAGCTCGGCGAGTGGATTCGTTTGATCCATGAATTGCGAAAGCTGACTACCGCCGAAGAACTCGCGTGTGGCAGCCACTACCGGACGGATATTGATTAACGCGGTCGGTGTGACCTGCTCAGGATCGCGAATTGACATGCGCTCGCGAATGACCCGCTCCATTCGCAACAAACCAATGCGCAGCTGATTTTGGATCAGCTCCCCTACTGTCTTTACGCGCCGATTTCCCAGGTGATCAATGTCATCCGGTCGCTCACTACCATTGTTCACCAAGATCATATGGGCCACGACCTTCACCAAGTCGTTGGGAGTGAGCGTACGCTGATTAAGCGATTCGTGAAGACCGAGACGTCGGGAGAGATGGTACCAAGTCACCTTGCCGAGAGGACGCTTAGCCAAATAAGATTCCACCTCTTCCAGCGTGGCCGATTCCTGACGGCACAGTCGCCGGTAGATCTTGACCAAAGCTTCGTCCACCGGCAGGTTTTGCACACTTTGTACAAGCGCTATTGCTTCGGCCCGGTCCATATCCGTTTCGGACACCTCGAACAGATCTAACAGATCACCCAACACTCCCCCTGCTTCTTCAATCTTATAGGGATCGAGCCGTCGATTGAGCTTGTACCGTCCCACCTTTCCCAAGTCGTAACGTCTAGGCGAGAAGAACAACGAATTGAGGAACATCTTTGCATTTTCAAGAGTGGGAGGGTCACCTGGACGCAACTTCTTGTAGAACTCCAGCAGTGCCTCTTCCACCGACTTAGTTGGATCACGCTCAATGGTAGCCTCGATATAGTGGTAGTCAGAGTGAACATCCTCCGTCTCAAACAATCGATACAGTTCTTCGTCAGTGCCATAACCCACCGCGCGCAACAAAACGGTCACCGGTAGCTTGCGCTTGCGATCCACTTTGACCGAGATCACATTTCGTTTGGACGTTTCAAACTCCAGCCAAGCACCCCGATTAGGGATAAGTTTGGCGAAACACAGACCACGTCCAGTTACCCGATCCTCTTCGACTGTAAAGTATGCTCCGGGTGAGCGGATGAGCTGGGAGACCACTACCCTCTCGGCCCCGTTGATCACAAAGGTGCCATTATCTGTCATCAAGGGGAAGTCCCCCATGAATACGTCTTGATCTATGATTTGCCCAGTTTCTTTGTTTACCAGCCTGACCTTCACCCACAGCGGGCTGGCAAACGTCATATCTCGCTCGCGGCATTCCTTTTCTGAGTATTTCGGCTCGTCGAAGCGATAATCTAGAAAGTGCAGCTCCAGGTTCTTATTGAAACTAACAATGGGTGAGATCTCCTGGAACAGCTCCTTAAGCCCTTCCTCGCGGAACCAGCGGAACGACTCAATTTGCACCTCGATCAGACGCGGCAGCTCCACCACATCCGGAATACGGGCATAGCTCTTGGATGCTCTTACATGCGCCATAAGCTTTTTCCACTCCTCACCTAAGTGGTACTGATCCCCACTCACACATTACCTGAACAAGAACTGAAAAACAGAGATAAATAAACGCGCAGTGACATTCACTCACTAGCCCAACGACTACAAGCTGTAAACTCCACTGCCATTACAGAAAGGTCCAAAACGAAAGACGAGAAGGGACTGAAATGGCCTAGTCTCCTCTTCCTTGGGGCTGCGCTTGACGACTTTGCTTCACCAAGCGATTCTAAACTTGTGGTCAGAAAAGAACAACTCAATCGCTACTTAGTTATTTTATGGGCTCTTCCGCATTTGCAAAAGCTTCTTATACACTGAAGAAACATATTTGTCAAGTTTCCCATGCCGAGAGTCTCGAAATGTCACGGTTACTACTTCGTTATGACCCCCCCTTTGCAAGAAAGTGACAAACGTTTCTTCAGCGGATCCACATACAGCCGCCCACTGCCACGAAAAACGACCACAACGCTATACTTATGACAATTTCCCACGCTCCTGGCCCTTTGCTATTGTTGCTAGTGCACGAATTCATACGCGAGAGCTGTAATGCGCCCACGCCAATACGGGTGAGCTCCCTCAGGCAGCAGCCAAGCTACCTCGCCTTCGAGTGGGACGAGCATCCCACTCCTCCATTCATAGTCTCGCCAACGTCCCTCCCATGGTGTAGGAATCACCGCGCTCCCAACAATACGCTCTCGTGCTTCAGCACGCACTGACTCGATCAATCCAGCCTCATCAAACCGAAACGACATGGTTAGTGTTATGTCGCCATCTGTCATAGTTGCTTTGGCTGACACATCGTCGATCGCCTCCCATCGCACCCCTTGACTGGGCAGGAGTGCCGTGGGGTACCAAGCCGACTCAGCAAAGAAACGCATGAGCTCGCTCCGCGCCAGCTCATGCGTGCTTGGCAGCTCCATCACGGTTGCCAGCCCCAGCAAAGCGGCATGCAAGACACCCTTGCCTCCCACATACGCGTCGTGGACGTGGACCACAACTCCGGGCATCATCCTAACTCGAGCATCCCAAACAAAGCCCGGCCGCTGCGTGACGACCCGCTGCCGCGACCCAAAAGACTTCCACTGCTCGCCACTTTCGCTCATATTGAAAGTCCCCACGTGTTCCACTTGGACGGCACTCACAATGGGTTGTCCTTCCCGGAGCACTGTGTCAAAATAACGCTGAACCGGCACAGGCAGGCCTTCAAGCTCGCGCCTGTCAAATGTCTCAGGTGAGTTCGGTATGCGGCCCGCCTCGAGCTGTGCGTGCAGCTCATTCGTGAACGCTTCCCACCGCAATCTACCGTATACAATCCCTAGTGTTACAATTAGAACCAGACCAAGGATTGCCCAAAGAACCAATTCCCACCGCATAATAGAATCTCATCCTTAAAAGTTTCATTTTATAATAAAAAGATCTGTTTTCAACGTCCAGATACCCTCTGCAGTTTAGACAGCCATGCTTCCCCGAACAACCAGATGGGGAACATGGACAACTGGCAGCTATGTCAGGACTTGACCTAGTACCACAGCAGGGTTGACTGCAATCTCTTCCCACCTACCAGACAAGTACAAGAACCTGATTCAACACAATGGCATTTTGCTTCCATTCCACTTGCTCTGCAAGCGGATAGACCTTATTACATTGCTTCACAACTTCGCTTGACGCCTAGCGTGTGAGTGCTATAATAGCGATATGTAGAATTGGGGCTAAAGTGTCTGACGTTCCGCCTTGGGCATATTGTCTACAATGCCTAGGTCACGTGGGATTCGGGATGGTCTGTGACCTTGTCAGCTCCCCTCTGCTTTTTCCATTCAGTCACTGGTCTTGTAGGGCTGTCGAGCTATGACCTGTTTGTTTTGCTGAAGAGGCAAGCCAAGTTCAATGGTCTCGCGTACATCGGGTAGGCAACCGTCATAATGGACAGAGAACAAGAGACACCCTCAGAGCTTGCACCTGAACAACGTATTCGCGCAGCTATCTTCTCAGGGGATGACGAGCAGATCGTAAACCTTTGCCGCGGCAACGAACGGCTTCTACATGCTTTCTCAGAGGAAGAAAGAAAGCGGATTACCTTGGCGTTCGAACGTGTGCAAGCATTGACCGAGCTCAGGGACGCAATCGCACGCCAGTCACCCGATGGCATTATGCGCGCCTATCTAAAGCATGCCGATGTACTGGAGGGGTGTCGGAACTTCACCCGGGAAGAACGGCAGCGCGTAGTGCAGGCCAGGCGTGCTCTTTTGTTGCGTGACTTAGAAATGGCAATGCGCGTTGGCGATATCGTATGGATCGAACGTGCCGGCCGTAGCGCTGCTGAGGGCGGATGCCAGCTCTCCCATGAACAATATCTTGCTGTGGAGCGCGCACGCCAGACTATTGCAGCACTACATCAGCTGCGACAGGCTATCCAAGATGATGATGACATTGCAATCGTGCAAGCGTACAATGCCGAGCTGTTGGACAATTGTCGTCAGGTATCTGTTCAGGAGAAGAAACGTGTGCGTCAGGCACAGGACCGACTGCATCGCTGGCAGTTGCTCCAACTAGCGTTAGACAGAGAGGATGATCGTCGCATTGCCTCACTGTATGATCCCGCTTTATTCGAGCAGTTCACGCTAATGAGCCCTGAGCAACGTGCCCGTTGCGAGCTGGCCCTGCAACGTGTACAAGCATATGAGCGCTTGCAACAGGCACTACAGACAGACGACCCGCAGCACATCCTGGATGCCTACGATGCAGAGCTGCTGGACCAATCCTCACTATTGACCGCACAGCAGAGACAGCGGATCGAGGATGCTCGCTATCAAGCCCTGTTGATCAAAGCCTGGAAAAGTGGTGATATCGTGCGCATTGTAGATGCCTATCGAGCGCTTCGACAGGCACGCGTTAGTGTACCTGCTGGGATAGATCGAGAAGCGCTCATAAAAGCGGAACAGCAGCTGGTACTACTTGAGCGCTTTCGCGCTACGCTGTACTATCCAATCACAAACGATGAGGACATTGTGCGCCTGGGCGAACTAGCGTTGGAACGATTTCCTGAGCTGGTGACACCAGAGGAACGCGAACGCATTGCAAGTGCTAAGAAAAGGTTAGGCGCTCGTTCGCGCTTGCTGTGGGCGACTAGATCTGGGGACGATGAACGCATCACATTAGTGCGTCAGCATTTGTCCTCGATGGTAACGCCGCGGACTGAGCGAGAATGATTTTCTTATATCCTGAGGTCTCACAAGCCAACACAGCGGCAGAGGCAAAACACGCGTGCTGCGTTCCAAATCGAAAGGTAAGGTGAGCATGAGTAATTCTGATCTATCAGCCAAGATCCAGTCACTTGCAATACAATTGGAGAGGGTCGACAGTGACGCCGCCCGTCGTCTGCGTGACATTAAGGCTGCGCTGGAAGAAGTCCCCCCACGACGTGACCTGGCCTATCTCGACGCACGTGCTATCTTGGATCCACAAGGGATTGAGGAACGTGTCGTCGTACAGCGCAGACCCAGCTATTTAAGTTGGGTGGAATGGCTACGCAATGTACTCGTGCTCTTTCCAATTGCATTTACGTGGATTGGTCTGTCCCAGGCAAGTGCTAACTACGACCGGGTCATCACCCTTTACCCGGAGCTGGTGGACCAGCCTTTTCTGCTACTTTGGGAACGTGGTTTTCAGGAACTAGGTGCACGCCATGGGCCGACATTCAGCGAATTAGCACTCGTGGACTTCATCGTTTTATTTGTTGTCATTGCGTTGACAGTGGTAGTGCACCGATGGCGTGATGTTCAAGAGACGAGCGCTGAGCGAGAGGCCGCTACGCTGCGCAGTCAGGTAGAAGAGATTATTTGGGATCTGGACCGGTATATCGCTGCACAACGTAGCAATCAGGACATCAACCAAGTAGCGATCACTATGGGCGAGGCTGTCGATCGCTTTCGCATCCACGCTAATGAGCTGCTCGACCTGATGCTCGCTGAGCGTCAACGGCTTGAAAGCATTGCAGCCTCACGTGAACAAGAGCTCGACCATCTGCACTTGGTGAGCGAAGCAGCCACCAAGCTTACCCAATACGGGCAGTCAGTGGAACAAGTCTATGAACGGTTGCAGAGCTCGATTGATCGGTTCTCGGATGAGATTCAACGTGTAGGCCAGCAGCAAGAGTTACTACTCAGGTCACTGGATTCGGCCGACATCGGCTCACATGAAATGGCAGAGGCAGTGCGCGTACTGCGTCAGAGCCTAGCCACAGCGGTCAGTGAACTAGGGATAGCTGCATCGCGTAGCAGCGATAACATCACCGGTCTAGCTGCAGCCATAGACGAGATGCGTGACTTGGCATCACGTCTGGTGGAGGAAGATACCGCGTTGCGGCGCGCATTGCTGGAAACACGCGAAACGAACCGCGAAATCACACGCAATCTGCAGACTGCCACAAGTGAGTTCCGCGACACCACTAGCATCAATCAGATTGCTGCCTCGACGCTGCGTCAGGCGGTCGCGGAGTTGACAAGACTCATTCAATCAAACGCTGAAATGTCCCGCCAACTTACCCAGTCTGCCGAGCAGATGTCGCGATCTGCTGAAGACTTGAGCGCCACAACCTACCAAGCCATCAGCCAGCTCAAAAGTACTGCCACTGTAAACCAACAGACGATCTCTGCTCTTGCTCATGTAACAGACGAACTGACACGAGCAATTCAGTCGCAAGCCAGCTTAGCCCAGCAACTCGCCCAATCTGCAGGGCAAATTGTTCGCGTCTCCGACAACCTGAGCAGCGCTGCCGAGACAGCCGGTATCACATTCCGCGAACTGCAGCCTGTCACCAACGATTTGCGCGGAGCGATAGACCTGCTGTCCGAACAGGCCCGCCGCCTTAGCGAGGTGGTCAGCAGCCCGGATCAGATGGGTGCACGTTTGCTCTTGTATCGGGGTAAGCCGGCTTACTCAACGCCGGCGCCGCGCTCGCGAATGCTGTTCCTGGGCATCGGTCTAGGCTTCGGCCTGGGCGTCGGGGCAGGTGCCTACATTCTGCTCTTAATCGGATTACTCCCGGTGCTGCGATGACCATCCGGGTACCGCGTCGTTCACGTTATCGTGATACCATCGCCCTAGCAGGGTGGTTGTTTGCCGATCTGCTGCTTGGGCTAGCTATGTTGTTTTTCGTATTTAACACAGTTGGTGTACGGCCGACACCTACACCCGGTCCCACGCCGACGCCATATCCGACATATACACCTGGCCCAACACCAACACCATATCCTACGTTTACTCCTGGCCCAACCTTCACACCCTATCCGACTTACACACCAGGACCAACCTACACACCCTATCCGACCTATACGCCAGGCCCAACACCGACCCCTTACCCAACCTACACACCGGGGCCGACGCCGACCCCCTACCCAACCTATACGCCAGGCCCAACACCGACCCCTTACCCAACCTACACACCGGGGCCGACACCGACCCCTTACCCAACCTATACGCCAGGGCCGACGCCGACCCCTTACCCAACCTATACGCCAGGGCCATCACCCACCCCCTACCCGACCTATACGCCAGGCCCAACACCGACACCGTATCCGACCTACACTCCGTGGCCGACACCGCGACCGCTGCCTACGCATACACCGCTACCCCGTACTGGGCTTGATGCGCGTTCCTCGACGATTACCTTGGTGACCAATGCAGACGCACTGTTGTCACCGGCTGGGGAGGAAAAAGCACGCGCTGTTGAGCAGGTGCGCGCTCAGATACGAGAGAGATTGGCTGCCCTCAGATCGCGCCGCGCAGGTATTGTGCTAACCTTTGGCGTTTCACCAGATCCATTTGAAGGGAATAGGATCGCTCGTGAGGTCAACCGTGTGTTAGTTGAAGCATTTCCCGAGATCTTCGAAGGGGCCATTCTGCGTGACTATCACACTATTGACCCCAATCGTGCTAATCGCGGCAACGTCGAACTGGAGATCTATTTCTTGATTGAAACGCCACGTTGACACCGTTCTCTCTAAGATGGACATCCCAAGAAAGTTATGAGGTCAGTTCACCTGTCCACCTAAGTACTGAATTGAGTTATCTATGTCACTTGTTCGCAATAGTTCTCAACATCAAGTGCTCGGGAGTCACCTTCAATGCTCGTACCCACTCTAGACCTGCTTAAAATCGCTTACGGTCGTTTCATCGTCGGTGCCTACAACGTGCAGAATATGGAGCAGGTGTTAGCCGTTTTCCGAGGTAGTCTGAAAGCACAGGCTCCGGTTATCATTGCCACGGTGCCATTTGCACGCGACTATGCCGGTGCACGCATGTTGCAAGCAATGGTGCGTGCTGCCGATGAAATGTACCCCCAAGCTGTTGCTGCAATGCATCTCGATCACGGGGACGAAGCACACTGCTTGGATGCCATCCGTTCTGGATTCTACAGTTCTGTGATGATCGACGCTTCGCACCTTCCATTTGACGAGAACATCGCTATCACACGGCGTATTGTTGAACGTGCACACGCGGCCGGAATCAGCGTAGAAGCAGAGTTAGGCGTTGTGGCTGGTCAGGAAGCAGATCATAGCGCAAATGCACAGTCTGCATTGACTGATCCTGACCAGGCAGCTGAGTTCGTTGCGCGTACCGGCTGTGATAGCCTCGCAGTTGCTATCGGCACCAGCCACGGTGCCTACAAGTTCCAAGGAGAACAGCGTCTACACCTCGACCGACTGGCAGAAATTAGAGCACGACTTCCTCAGGGTTTTCCTCTCGTGCTGCACGGGGCCTCTTCGGTTCCGTCGGATGAGATAGCTCGAATCAATGCCGCCGGTGGAAACCTTAATCCGGATGCACGCGGAGTAGATCCAACTGAATTTGCACATTTGTGGCCATTGGGTGTGACCAAGGTCAATATTCACACGGATGCACATCTCGTGTGGTATCGCGTCCATCGCGAACATTTTCGCGATTATCCGAAAAACTTCGATTTTCGTCATCCTGGTGCCATTTTTATGGAGGAATTCGTACGCTTGATCACGACGCGCAGCGAACAGTTCGGCTGTGCCGGGATGCTCAACGAGGTGCGTGAGAGATTACATCACAATGCGGCGACTTGAGACTGAAGTACTAGTAATTGGTGGTGGGGCCACCGGCATAGGGGTGCTGCGTGACCTCGCGATGCGAGGTTTCCGTGCTATGTTGGTAGAGCGCTATGACCTTGCCCATGGCACTACCGGGCGCTATCACGGACTGTTGCACAGCGGTGCACGCTACGTCGTGCGCGACCCCCAAACAGCCAGTGAATGTATCCAGGAGAATCGCATCCTTCGACGCATCATGCCACACTGCATTGAAGACACAGGGGGTTTCTTTGTTGTGACCCCCTGGGATGAAGAATCCTTTGTGCCACAGTTCCTGGCTGGCTGTCGCCAAGCAAACATCCCGGTAGAAGAGATCTCAATCTCCCAGATGCTGCGTGCTGAGCCACTGTTGAACCCTCACATCACACGCTGTTTCCATGTGCCTGATGGAGCTGCTGACTCATTCCGTGCTGCTGAAGCCAATGTAGCTTCCGCGCGTGCTCATGGCGCACAAGCTTTTACCTACCACCAGGTGCAAAAGCTGCTTGTTACAGCAGACAAAGTTAATGGTGCCATCTGTCGCGATATGGTACGAGATGAAGAAGTAGTCATCTACACTGATGTGGTGGTTAACGCTGCCGGGGCATGGGCTGGGCAGATTGCAGCGTTAGCCGGTCTGAATGTACCTGTATTGTGCGGCAAAGGGACAATGGTAGCCATCAACCATCGCGTCCTTAACACGGTGGTCAATCGTTGCCGTCCGCCGTCAGACGGCGATATCATCGTGCCAGCACATACAGTAGCAGTTATCGGTACTACTGACGTGCCTGTGGAAGATGCTGACCACTACGGTATCGAACCGTGGGAAATTCAGCGCATGCTTGATGAGGGAAGTAAGCTTTTGCCCCGCTTGTCTGAGATGCGCATACTGCGTACTTGGGCGGGAGTACGACCGCTGTACGCATCAGAACCTGCACAGAACGATCGTGGTATCAGCCGCGGACATGTGTTGCTGAATCACACAGAACGAGATGGTTTGGCAGGTTTGGTCACCATTGTCGGAGGAAAGTGGACCACCTATCGCCTAATGGCGGAGGACACGGTCGACCTCGTGTGCCGTTTATTGGGCACGCAACGCGAATGTCGTACTCACCTCGAGGAGCTGCCAGTGGTAGAGGAAGGCAGCAGTAGAACCTACCACTACTTGGGCGCTCCACTAGCTCACGTAGAAGAGAGAAACGCTCCAGGCGAGCTGGTGTGCGAATGCGAGCTAGCTACATACCAGATGGTAGAACATGCCCTCGCTAGTGGAGAAGTGACCAGTCTGGATGACTTGCGGCGCGATGTGCGGTTGGGTATGGGACCGTGTCAGGGAGGCTTTTGCAGCTATCGTGCTGCTGGCATTATGCACCAGATGCACACTCAGAACAGCATAGAAACTTTTCGCCTGTTGCAGGACTTCCTGCAGGAACGCTGGAAAGGGTTGGCCCCTGTGCTAAATGGCGATCAGCTGCGCCAAGCACGTCTGAATGAGCTGCTATATCGCGCCATACTCAACGCTGACCGTAAAATCACCCAGATGGCGTGATGGAGGTTTCTGTCGTAGGAAAGATATCTGGGCTAAGGACCTGAAGCTATGGAAGCAGTTCTAGATGTTGTGATTATCGGCGCCGGGCTAGCAGGGTTGGTAGCTGGTTGGCAAGCAGCTGGCAAGGGATGCCGCGTGCGGGTAATCGCCAAAGGCTGGGGTGCCACACATTGGCATGCAGGCTGTATCGACGTTCTGGGCTATTACCCGATTGATAATCAGAAGCCTGTAGAGGTGCCAGCTGAAGCTTTAGCGCAACTGGTGAGGGCAATGCCTCAGCATCCTTATGCGCTGGTGGGTACAGAAGCACTGGAACAGGCGCTTACCGCGTTTCAGACATTATGCGCGACAGCAGGTTACCCGATGCATGGGTCTCTGGAACGCAACTGGCTGCTGCCCTCAGCTCTGGGCACCATACGTCCCACCTGCCTGGCACCCGAAACAATGATTGCGGGCGATCTGAAGCGTCAAGATCCTATGCTACTGGTGGGATTCCGTCCTTTCCTGGACTTCTATCCAGCACTCGCGGCTGATAATCTGGCTGCCCAAGGATTTCCGGCACGCGATCTGACGCTAGATCTCCCTCGACCCGAGCAGCGTCGCCTGGTGAACGCCACAACTCTCGCGCAGCTGTTTGAGACTGCCGATTTTCGTGCCCAAGTGGCAGACGCCATCAAGCCTCATTTGCACGATGCAGCGCGGGTGGGATTCCCTGCAGTCTTGGGCATCCACAACGCACTCAGCGTACAGCATGATCTGCAGGAACGACTAGGATGTCCCGTATTTGAGATCCCAGTGCTCCCGCCTTCTGTACCGGGAATGCGGTTGCATCGCATTCTGATGAACGCGATCGCGAGGGCAGGTGGGCATGTCTTTGAAGGGATGGAGGTTATCGCCGCAGACAAGCGAGATGGAGTGGTAGAAGCTGTTTGGACACAGGCGGCGGCACGGCGCAAACCGCATCGCGCACACTCCTTCGTACTGGCAACTGGTGGCATCTTGGGCTCGGGCATTGTCGCCGCGGATCCTGGCACACTGCGTGAGGTAATCTTCAATCTGCCTTTGGCGGCAGTGCCGGAGCGCAGCAACTGGTTTAGTGCAGAATTCCTTTCTCCGGGTGGCCATCCCATCTACCAAGCGGGGGTCTTGGCAAATGAGCGTCTTCAGCCGCTCGATGCGAATCACCATGTGATATACACGAATCTGTACGTGGCAGGAACTACACTAGCACATTGCGACGCGGTACGCGAGCGTTCATTTGAGGGCGTGGCACTCAGCACCGGATTCGTCGCAGCGCAACAGTGTAAACCAACGAGCGAGATATGAACACTGAACATCTTCGCCTTGCCGAATTAACTTTAGACTGCTGCATCAAGTGCAACATCTGCACATCTGCTTGTCCAGTGGCGGCGGTGAGTGACCTTTTCCCTGGTCCGAAGTATGTCGGTCCACAAGCTGCTCGCTTCCGTGCACCAGGCCAGCCAAGTCCCGACCATTCAGTGGATTACTGCAGTGGTTGTCGTGTCTGTAACATGGTATGCCCCAGCGGGGTCAAAATCGCCGAGATGAACGCACGGGCACGCGCGGCAATGGTACAACAGGGACGAGTGCCACTTAACCTGCGCATCCGCAATAATCTGATCGCACGCTCTGAGCTGCTGGGGCGCATAGGACAACCAATAGCTCCATTGGCCAACGCGCTGTTGCAGAACCCATTATCACGCTGGTTTGCCGAGCGTACGCTGGGCATTGCGCGTGAGGCGCCGCTGCCCCGTTTTGCGCATGAACGCTTCACCTCCTGGTTTCGCCGCTATCAACGACCACAAGGTACCTCGCGGCGTGTGGTGTACTTCCACGGATGCTCAACAGAGTATTATGAGCCACGTGTAGGCCGCGCTGCGGTCTACGTTCTCGAACACAATGGATGCGAGGTGATTGTCCCGCCGCAGAATTGCTGCGGGTTACCACTGCTTTCCAATGGAGAATTCGAGGCAGCACGCAAGTATCACGAGCGCAATGTGCAGCACTTGGTGGAGTATGCTCGGCAGGGATTGCCTATTATTGGCACGTCTACCAGCTGCATTCTCACCCTGAAGGAAGAAGCTCCCGAGCTGCTGGATATGTGGGACGAGAACACGCAGCTGGTTGCTGAGCATTCGTTTGACCTGCACGAGTTTCTGCTCTTGTTATGGGAAGAGGGCACCCTGCGGACCGACTTCAGGCCATTGCCTCTGCGCCTGGCCTATCATCCACCCTGTCAGTACCGTGCCCACCGACTGGGACGGCCAGCAGCGGAGATCATGAGTTTGATACCGCAATTGGAGATCATTGAGAGCCACGCCGCTTGCTGTGGCATCGGCGGTACATATGGCTACAAGGTAGAGAAATACGCTATTGCAATGGCAGTAGGACAACAGTTGTTTGATTTTATCGAGACAGTGGGTGGCCCTTTGGTCGTATGCGATAGTGAGACATGCCGCTGGCAAATCACCCACGGCACTGGCAAACCAGCAGTGCATCCGGTGGAGCTTCTGGCGCTCGCCTACGGTTACCCGGCCGAGGGTGCACTGGCAAAGCTGGTGCTGACGTAGAGCTGCCACGACGTCAAGGCACTCATCTCAAGCACAAAAGGCTGGGATTTTTTCATGTCACAGTGGCCACAACAAAGAAGGGCAAAATATGGCAGGCCTATTTTCCCCGTTTCAAGTCAAGAATTTTACACTGCGTAACCGCATCGTTTTACCCCCTATGGCAAACGATATGGCAGGCGACGACGGTCAGGTGACCGAGTCACATATTGAGCATTATGTGCGACGTGCAGCGGCCGGTGTCGGGATGATAATCGTTGAGCATTGTTACGTGCGTCGGGATGGACGCTATCACCCACACCAGCTGGGCATCCACGATGACGCTCTGGTGTCAGGCTTAGCCCGGCTCGCCCAGGCGGTAAAAGCGTGTGGTGCTGTAGTTGGCGTGCAGATTGCTCACGCTGGAGCTCGTGCCACCTATAACAGCACAGGTAGTCAGCCGGTGGCGCCGTCGGATGGGGTGCTAATGCCGGGAGGCCACGAACCAGCGCGTGCTCTTACGTTGGAAGAGATGGATGAGATTGAATCAGCTTTTGTCGCCGCCGCAAGGCGCGCTTCCGAAGCAGGCTTCGACTTCGTAGAAGTGCACGGTGCGCATTGTTTCCTTCTGTGTGAGTTCCTCTCACCACTTGCCAATCGTCGTGCAGATATCTATGGAGGCAGTCTCGAGAATCGCTTGCGCTTCCCATTGCGTGTGGTGAGAGCAGTGCGACGCGCACTTCCCAACGACCACCTGCTTCTATACCGTATGCCAGGGAGTGACTTTCTGCCCGGAGGGCTGACTGAAGAAGAAGGACAGCAGGCAGCTCAAGCACTGGTAGCCGCCGGCGTAGAAGTGTTGGATGTGTCAGGTGGAATGTGTGGCGCCGAGATCCCCAACTGGGACTGCAAGAGTCAGGGTTACTTCGTCCCGGTAGCGGCTGCGATCAAGGCGGTAGTACCTGTGCCTGTCATCGTGGCCGGCGGGATCACCGATCCACACTTCGCCGATCAGGTGGTACGTTCAGGCCAGGCTGACTTGGTCGCGATCGGGCGAGCAATGCTCAGGAATCCTCATTGGGTTAGAGAAGCACAAGCGATGTTAGGAGCAGAGTGAAGAGATCAAAATATCAAAGAGGTCAAGGTGGCAATAGTACCTAGTCTGTACCGCATCGAGGGCATCCTGAGTGTTTGTTACCTGATTACTACAGATGAAGGACTGGTGTTGATTGATACAGGCACCGCTATCAGCCATCGGCGGATTCTGCGTGCCATCGCTGATCTCGGCTATACACCCTCCCAGTTGCGTCACATTCTTATCACGCATGCTGACGGTGACCATGTAGGAGGAGTGGTGCCCCTGGTAGCTATTTCACAGGCGCGGGTGTACACCAGTGCGATCGAAGCAGAAGCGATGGCCCGCGGTCAATTCTCGCGCCAACTGCGTTTACGCGGCTTGCTGCGCTTTCTGTTTTGGCTGGCACAGCCCCTTTACCGTGTGCAACCTTTTGAAGCTGTGGAAGTCGTCAAGGAAGGGGATATCTTGCCAGGCTTAGGGGGACTGCGCGTCATAGAAACCCCCGGTCATACACCTGGCCACCTCTCCTTCTTTGCGTTCGGGAGCGGTATTCTGTTTGCTGGTGACTCGATCGCCTATCACGGCGGCAGAATGCGCCCGCCATTTGCATCGGTCACCTGGAACGAAGAATTGGCGCTTGCCTCTCTGTACAAGCAATCTGCATTACGACCCCGCATCGTCTGCTTAGGTCACGGCCCCGTGATATATGACGCAATGGAAAAATTCCCTGCGCCATAAGGTCGCCCGGACAGCGCATTGTACACTGTTATGTCGTTCTCAGCCCTCCACCTTATGAGAGGAATATTGGCGCGCCATGCACTCCATAAAGTAGATGGCGGTGCGAATGCCACCGAAGAACTGTGCTAAGCGGAACTTTTCATTGGGTGCGTGCAGATTGTCATCAGGCAGACCAAAGCCCATCATCACCACAGGCACCTGCAAGATGCGCGTGAGATCCGCCACCACTGGCAAGGTGCCACCGCTACGCAGGAAAACTGGGGCAGTCCCAAAACCCAGCCGAAGCGCTTCCACAGCAGCCTGCATTGCTGGTGTGTGGGGGTCAACCAATGCAGGATGGGCATGGGAAAGCACTCGCACTGTCACATGCACAGTGGATGGCGTGATGCGTTGCACATATTGCTCAAACAAACGAGCAATCTCCAAGGGATCTTGATCGGGCACCAGGCGCATGCTCAACTTGACCACAGCGCGTGCTGGGATAACTGTCTTCTGTCCCTCGTTGACAAAACCGCCGCCAATACCATGGATCTCCAGCGTCGGCCGAGCCGTGATGCGCTCAAACACGCTGTAGCCAGACTCGCCGGACCACAAGGCAGGAGCACCAATTTCCTCATGCAAGAAGCGTTCTTCATCGAACGGAAGGCTTTCCAGCTGGCGTCGCTCGTCCACCGATAATGGTCGCACACGATCATAGAACCCAGGAATTGCTACCCTCCCTTGAGCATCATGGAGCTGGGCAATCATCTCCGCAGCGACCTGCAATGGATTGTGCACAGCGCCGCCGTAGACACCGGAGTGCAGATCATGGCGTGGGCCCTGGATGTCCACCTCGCAGTAGATCAACCCGCGTGTCCCCGTAGTGATCTTCGGGGTAACAGCGTCCCAGAAACTGTCATCAGATATGACAACTGCGTCACACTGCAGCATATGTCTGTGCTGTTGAATGACCTGCTCCAGACCCGTGCTGCCACATTCCTCCTGTCCCTCTATGAGGAACTTGAGATTGACAGGTATCCTGCCCGACGTGCGCAGATATGCTTCAGCGGCAGCCAGATAGGTGAACAGCTGCCCTTTGTTATCTGAGGCACCACGCGCGTAGAGGTTTTCATCCTGCACGGTCGGCTCAAAGGGAGGAGTCAGCCATTGTTCCTCGGGGTCAGCAGGTTGCACGTCATAGTGACCATATACCAGCAAAGTGGGGACCTTAGCATCAGCCGACTTCCACTCACCATAGACAACCGGATACAGATCTGTAGGAAGTAGTTTCACGCTGTGCAGCCCAATGCGCTCCATAAAGGTCATCAGCCACTGAGCAGCCCGTTCCATGTCCGTGCGATGTGCTGGCGATGTACCAATACTGGGAATGGAGAGGAAATCCATCAAGTGCTGCAAATGATGCATTCTGTTGGTTTCGGCGAACTCGATAGCGTGTAACGAAGCCACAACGTCAGCTCCCTCTTGGTAGTACTGATGGCGAGTTCATCTCCACACAAAGAGCCGAGCGTCTCTCACATCCAGCTGAAAGACTGAAGTGCATAATACCATAGACTTTTTGCCAAAACCAAAAGGATCCGCGCTGGTCGCTAGTTTTTTCATGGCAGGTATCAGAACAACGTCAACTGCAACTTACCATGCAGCAAAGCGGTTGGAGTGAGCACCCGTCACTTTCTGAGAAGAGCCGAGCATTGAACCACTTGAACGCTTATGCACAGACTCGACAGACAATCAGGCCACCCCTGTGCACGAGCTTTTGCCCTCCGTACCCGGGCTCACTACAATGAAGCTATGAGCAATTCATTGCACGAAAGTCGTTGGTTACGCGAAGGCTGGGGCGTTTTCCTTCTAACCTTGGGGCTTGTTCTGATCATTTGCGCTGTCGTCACCAGTGCTGGCTGGACGGAGGGATTACACATTGTGACGCCAGTTGGACTGGGGGCGTTTGCCTTTGCATTCTTGGCAGCACGCAGTCGTCTGCCAGATCCTTTGGGTCCCCTTTTCAGCTTGCCTGTCGGGACAGCGCTGTCTTTTCGCCTCACCGCCGATCTCATACCCGGAACAGACACCTGGCCGCAGCGCTGGGCGTGGATGTGGTATCGCATCTACCTTTTTGGCAAGAAGGCACTTTCTGGGAGCAGCAGCGCTGACAATCTCATTTTCCTACTTCAGATGTGTCTGCTGGTGTGGGTTGTCATTTGGCTTATCGTGTGGTTTATCTTCCGTGCGAGGCGCGTCTGGGACGCGATCGTGTTGGCTGGGCTGCTGCTCCTAGGCACACTCTACTATGCACCAGCCGAGCTGACAGGTTATATGATTCTATTCTTGGTGGTAGCACTCCTTCTGGTAATCCGATTCAATCTGCACCAGCAGGAACGTAACTGGCGGCGTGCTCGTATACCCTATCATGCAGGTGAGGTCATCTTTAACTTCTGGCGAATTGGAATGTTGCTAACGCTGTTGGTAGTCGCGCTGGCCTGGCTGACGCCTGCAATTCCTATGGACGCGCGTAGCCGTGCACTGGACACCCTACGTACCGGATGGTACGACATCGAGGAGCGTTGGGGACGTCTCTTCACCACACTTCATTACCGCAGTACACCCAGCGCCGATTTCTCTGGACAGGAATTGACCTTGGGCGGGCCACGCCAACTGGGCGATGCACCTGTGATGGAAATAACCTCCTTGGAAGGGATCCATTACTGGAGAGAGGTAGCACTGGACTACTACACAGGTCGCAGGTGGATTAACAGCGATGAAGTCGTAGTACAGTTCGGTAGCGATTATCCTCCACTGGCTATAGCGCGCTATCAGGCCCAGATACCAAGAAACCACACAGTCACTGTGTTGCAACCTGATATGACCGTGTTAGCGATGGCTGGGCAACCGACGTGGGTCAGCATTCCTGCACGCGCTCGCGTCAGCTTTATCCAGGACCAACTCGCAGAGGGGATCTCCTACGCACGCTCACGTCTGCCATTGCGCATAGGTGATCATTACACAGTTGCCACATTACTGGGCAACGCTAGCATCGAGCAGCTCCAGCAGAGCGAAGCAATCTATCCTGAATGGATCCGCCAGCGTTATCTCCAGCTACCAGACACCCTGCCCGAGCGCGTTCGCTTTCTGGCAGAAACCATTACTGACCGAGCTTCCAATGCCTATGACAAAGCCACGGCAGTGGAAGATTACTTGCGTCATACTATCACCTACAATGAACAGATTGATCCACCCCCAGCCGAGTATGACGCCGTCGATTACGTCCTGTTCGAGAAGCGTGAAGGATATTGCGACTACTATGCCAGCGCTATGGTTGTCATGCTGCGCGCCGTTGGTATCCCAGCGCGCCTGGCAGCAGGCTACGCTCAGGGTGAGCACCGCGTTGAAACGAACACTTTCCTAGTGCGCCAAAAGGATGCCCACGCGTGGCCTGAGGTTTTCTTCCCTGAGTACGGTTGGGTTATCTTCGAGCCGACTGCAGCACGACCCCAGATCGAACGATCGCCTGCCAGCGACGTAGTCGCCCCGCCTATGGATTCAAAGTCGCCATATGAAAGGCAACCGCCCCCGTTTGATCGCTCTCCAGATACAACGCAAGCAATGGAAGGAGAGGGGATAAGTAATACTCTCCCAATCCCCCTTTTGGCATCCTTGTTGCTCGGAGCTGGGATCGTGTTAGCGCTACTATTGGCGCTTGTCATGTCACGCCGCCTGAGCACCTCGGTCGGCGACAAACGGGTAGAAGCTTTTTATGCTCGGTTGGGAAGACTGGCCAGCTGGGCTGGGATACCGCTGCAGCCATGGCAGACCCCTCTTGAGCAAGCTGCCGCCATTGCGACAGCAGTACCAAACGGTGGAGCCTACATTTGGCAACTGGCAGAGATTGTGACGCACATCCGCTATGCTGAACATCCCCCCAAAGACACAGATCTGCTTGCGGCGGCGAGAGCGTGGCGATCGCTCTATCCATGCTTGCTGCGAGCAGTGTTGCGTCGGCAGATAGGTCGACTGGTAGGCATCTTGATAGAGCGCCAAAGAGAAGAAATAGCATTCAGCTACGAGCAGAGACTTCCTCTGCGACTGAACAAATGAGCTGATCGTCTCTCCGAGAGAACAAATCTGTCCCGACATGGCTATGCAGATCCATAAGCGCGAGATGGACATACGACGCTGGTGGCCCCCAAGATATACAGAGGTGGTGCTGTTCTTAACCTTGCTGGCATTTGGGCTGCGGTTGTATCGGCTTAGCTTCCAACCTCTGTGGGGCGACGAAGGGTGGAGTTTCTACTTCGCCGGACTCAGGTTGCCAGAGATGATTGAACGCACGGCGCAGGACATCCATCCGCCGCTATATTACGCTCTGCTGCACAGCTGGCTCGGCGTCACAGGAAGCACCCCTGAGACAGCGCGCCTGCTCTCGGTGATAATGGGAACGCTTACAGTCGGGGTCATCTGGCGTGTGGGAAATCTTTTGCACAATCAACGCGCCGCATTGTTAGCGAGTGCACTGACAGCTCTTGCACCACTCGCCGTTTACTACTCCCAAGAGGTGCGCATGTACGGCATGGTAACACTTCTCAGCGTTTCATCGTCGTACTTCCTTGTGCGTCTGGTGTTCTCCACCTCTTGGAGTGCCAACAGAGAATCATCTTTCGCAGGGCGACAAATTTCCAGACGGAACAAATGGCTATGGCTGGGATATGTACTAACCACGGCCGCAGCGCTCTACACCATGTACTACGCCTTGTTCCTGCTCCTAGCACAGACGCTCTGGTTGGGAATATCCCTGTTGAGGGAGCGCTTTGCCCATCGTGCCTCCCAATGGAGATACAGCGGGGGAGTTGTAGGCAATGCACCGATACCGTGGCGACGGGTAGCTTCTGCAATGGCAACGGCAGGCGTGCTGTACGCGCCGTGGGTGGCGTACGTTGCACAGCAGCTCGTGAACTATGTTCAAGGCAAGCGCGTGGCAGAAGCATACGTGCCACTCAATGCTGCCCAGTATTTTAGCGCTCATCTGGCCGCGTTTAGCATAGGGCACACCTCCGAGGCGCTTGACCTGTTTCGTTGGGCAACTCTGGGATTCGGTGCGCTGGCTTTATTGGGGCTGCTATACGGGATGGCACAGCGCCGATATCTGTTGTCCACAGTGTTGCTACTCTGCTGTCTGTTGGTACCGCTAGGAGGCGGCTTTATCATCAATCTTGCCTACCCATTTACACCGCGCTATTTCGAACGCACCCTCCTGCTGGTTGCACCCGTATGGTGGTTACTTGTGTCAGAGGGACTAGATTGGTTGTGGAGACGCAGTCGCGTCGTCTTTATCAGCACTGGTGTGCTGCTCTTGGGCCTCCTCTCGGCGTCGCTGATCGATTTCTACACCGTACCACGCTATCGCGATGAGGACTATCGTCCACTACTGCGTTATGTGCGGACCCATAGCAGCACGCAGGATGTCATCTTGGCCAGCTACCAGTGGCAATTAGGGTTGTACCAGGCCTACCTCCCGTCACCTCATCCGCGTTTCTTCGTTGTGCCCGGCTGGGGCAAAAGCTGGGCAGACGATCCGCAACGCATGCGCGCAGATCTCATAGAGCTGATGAATGAGCACCCCCGTTTGTGGTTTCCAGCTTATCAGGTGCTGGGACGCCTTTGGGAAACCCGCGTAGAGGAGATACTTAACCGCATCGCCTTCCCAACGCAGATGGATTGGAATCTACCTGGCATCAAGTTGATATTATACGGTCGGGGAGGCACCTTGCGGGAGGTTATACCAATACTTGCGCAAAGTGCTCAACCAGGCGTGGCAAACTTTGCTAATGCGTTGGTGCTCGAGCGGGTTCAGGTAGGTAGCGAGCCACTCGAGTCTGGACGTGGCGTGTTACCAGTAGTTCTGATTTGGCGCAAGGAAAAGGAGCTCACCGATGTCTCCAAGGAATTGCGCGTAGCGTTGCGTTTGATCGATTCCACAGGGCAACGCTGGGCCGGACGTGACAGTCGCCCTATGGGCGGACTAGGTTCCTTCCATCTTATGAGAGAGGGTGAGACGCTTATCGACCGCCACGGTGTGCTGATTCCAGCAGGTACCCCACCTGGTGAGTACCAGTTGCGGCTTGGCATAGTACGCGAACAGGACGAGCGACCACTGGACGTACTGGATGAACAGGACCAACCGCAGGGAAGCGAGGTGATTTTGGGTAACGTACGCGTAGTGCTCCCTACCGAGCCCTTGTCCCCTGAAGCTCTCCCTGTGCAACATCCTCTGCAGGTAGATTTTGGGGAGGGAATACGGCTACTGGGCTATAGCATAGGGGATATGCCAATCAGGGCAGGGGAAGCATTATCGTTTAGCTTGTTTTGGCAAGTGCTTCGCGCCCCGCAAGAACCCTACATCGTATTTGCCCAGCTGCAAGATGAGGCGGGTCAGCCAGTCGCATTGAGCGAGACCCCTCCAGTTTATCCGAGCGAGCGTTGGACAGCTGGCATACTGCTGCGCGATCCGCATCAAATCTTGTTGCCGCCCGGACTTCCTGCCGCCGAGTACCACCTAGTAGTAGGATTGCTGCGCCCGGACGGTACACGTTTGATGACTGAAGAAGGCGATCAAGTAGTGCTAGCGCGTGTACCAACGATACAGCGAGTCCATCACTTCACTCCACCAACGCCCTCCGAACGCTATGAAGTCGCCGAAGCACGTTTTGGCGCATACGTGCATTTGTTGGGTTACGAGTTGAAAGCGACTGACCCCATATCGCCTGGTGAGAACTTGGAGTTGGTACTCTACTGGCAGGCGCTGCAACCGGCCCCACAACGCTACAGCGTCTTTGTGCATCTGATTGATACCCAAGACCACATCTTTGGACAGCATGATCAGGAGCCGGGAGCTGGGCAGTTTCCCACCACCAGTTGGGTGAGCGGTGAATACCTGGTGGACATTTATAAAGTGCCGGTCAATCCAGACACACCCGCAGGTGAGTACTGGCTGGAGATTGGATTATACGACCCGATAAGTGGCCAACGATTGGAGGTGAGCGATGGAAAGGGCCAGCCTATAGGCAATCGCCTGTTGCTCAGCCGGAGCCCCATCCGCGTGCAGTGATGCCTAGACGTATGCCAGCGTGCGACACCGCGAGTGTTCTGCTACCCCACGTCTAAGCCCCAAGGCACCTTATGGAAACATCACCATGACCAAATACCTGTACCCTAACCTTGGTATATCTGCTATAATGGTCAAATAGGAACTATTGCGTAGCATATGATCGAAACGGCAGCTCTTAGCAAACACTTCGGTCCCATACGCGCCGTTGATGGCATCGACCTGAGCGTGCGCGAAGGGGAGGTGTTGGCTCTGCTAGGACCTAACGGAGCCGGCAAGACCACCACAGTGCGTATGCTGGCAGCCATTCTCAAGCCAACTGCTGGTTGGGCACGCATCGCTGGCTTGGATACGGTGCACAACGCACGCGAGGTACGAAGTATCGTGGGGCTGCTGACAGAGTTCCCTGGCCTCTACGCGCGTATGAACGCTCTGGAGTACCTTGATTTCTTCGGACAGCTACATGGTATGACACCACGCCTGCGTGCCAACCGAAGCGAGGAGATGTTACGCCGCTTTGACCTATGGGAAGCACGCCATCGACGTACAGGCGAGTATTCAAAGGGAATGCGTCAGAAGCTGGCATTGGTACGGGCCATGCTGCACGATCCATTGGTGCTCTTCCTCGACGAACCGACATCCGCTATGGATCCCTTCAGTGCACGCCTGGTACGACAGGCAATCCTTGATCTGCGCCGCGAGCGGCGCACAATTGTATTATGCACGCACAATTTGGGCGAAGCGGAGATGCTGGCGGATCGCATTGCCATTATTCGCCGCGGTCGCATAGCTGCCATAGGCAGCGCCTCCGAGCTCAAACGTCGTCTGTTGGGCGACACCTTACTTGAGTTGCGCTTGGGAACGTCGCTGGACGGCTTGTTAACGCTCTTGGAAGACCTGGTTCAGGTGCAAGAACATGGAGACAATTGGGTACGTTATACCACCCCCGCACCAGAAAAAGTAAACCCGCAGTTGGTGCAACGGCTAAGCAAGCGTGGGGTGCCCGTCATAACTCTGAGCGAAGTACCCCGTAGCCTGGAAGAAGTGTACCTACGCATTGTGAGCGATGCACAAGAGGGTGAGGAATTGTCGGATGATTGAATCAGAGATCGCAAGGACACCCAAGTCTCTATTTAGCAGAAAAGTCACATTGTATGAGAGATTGCGCCTCGCCCTTGTTGTAACGCGGCGCGAACTGCGTGATAGTTTGCGTGACTGGCGTATTATGACCCCTATTGTTATCCTCACGCTGCTGTTCCCGCTGTTGATGAACTTTACTGCGGGTATGGCACGTGATTTCGTGCTGCGCTATGGTGGTCAGAATGCTCTTATTGTAGAGCGTCTCAACCCCTTCCTGCTGATGATTGTGGGCTTCTTCCCTATTACTTTCTCGCTGGTTTTGGCCCTGGAGACTTTCGTAGGAGAGAAAGAGCGTGGCAGTCTGGAGCCATTGCTGGCAATGCCTATCTCCGATGGCGAACTCTACCTAGGCAAAGTGCTTGCAGCGCTGATTCTCCCACTGGCCGCGAGCTATCTCGCCATTTCTGCCTATCTGATCGGTATGGCTATGGCTTCCGGATGGCTACCCGATGCTCTGATGTTGTTGCAGATGCTTCTGCTTAACAGCGCAAAAGCATCAGTGATGGTGTCGGGAGCTGTGATTGTCTCCAGCCAAACAAGCAGTGTACGCGCTGCTAACTTGTTAGCCAGCTTTATTATTATTCCGATGGCACTCCTTGTGCAGGGTGAAAGCATTCTGCTCTTCTGGGGACAGTACGAGGTTCTCTGGTGGATTATCGCCGCGCTGTGCGTGGCGAACTTTATTATGGTACGTATGGGTGTACGCATCTTCAACCGGGAAGAGATTCTGGCCAGGGAGCTCGACAGCCTCAACTTGCGCAAGGTTTTGCGCGATTTTGCCGGATATTTTCTGCGGCCGCCCGAACAAGCACTCCAGCGTGAGATATACCCTTCCCTGGACATATGGCGCATGCTCCACCACGATATCCCCTGTCTCTTACGGACGCAGTGGCAGCCGCTCGGCGTGGTGCTGCTCACCCTCGTGGGAGCTATTGTGCTAGGAGCACTGTTGGCAATGCAGTGGCCATTGCCAGCCAATGCCATCCGTCTGGATGCGCTTCCGCAGGATACCTTTGATCACGTGCCTCAGCTGGGTTTCTTGCCTCGCTTCAGCATCACAGGAGTATTTTTCAACAACCTCCGGGCGCTGGCACTGGCAGGCGTGTTGGCCATTTTCTCATTCGGGGTTATGCCTTTGGTGCTGTTGATGGCGCCACTGGCACTGGTGGGCTTCTTCGCTGCACAAGTGGCCGTGCTGGGCTACAGCCCGCTAGTATTTGTGGCAACCTTCATACTACCCCACGGAGTAGTGGAGCTACCGGCTGCCATTATCGCCACAGGCTTCGCATTGCGTGCTGGCGTTGCACTGGTTTCACCACCCTTCGGCCTCGATGTGGGTCAGGGTTTTTTGTTGGTGCTGGCCGACTTCCTTAAGGTCTTTCTGTTGCTCATAATACCATTGCTGCTCGTCGCCGCTGTGCTCGAGGTACAAATCACTCCGCTTGTAGTAATGGCCGTTTACGGTGCAAAGCCATAAGCTGATCCTACCGCGTCTCAGTCATGCATATGGAGAGATATCTGACAAGGCTCCGGATCGGGGAAGGAGCACCAGCAGTAACAAGGGGATGAGCTACCGCAAGTATCTCCTATGTGTGTGCCCAACACTCCGTTGCAACGTAGCGATCTCTCTATTCTGCATATCGAGCAGCTCCACCACCCATTTCCCATTGAGCTGAGCCATAGCAGGTCGAAAGGTGCTGCGAAACGCTTGCCCGGGCAACAACGATACTGGCCAAGAGGCCACTACATAGTTATTGCGTCGTAATTGTACGCGACCATCCATAGCGGTCGTCACAGCCACTGCCACGTCAACCGTTGATGAAGATAACACTAAGTTGAGCGCTGCGTTTTCGTTTGCATATCCAAAGCCTCCTGTGCCGTTCACAGCATACCAGCGTTCTTGCCAGCTCACAGTCTGGCCAGGCGCCAACGTGACCTCATCCCAAAATGTGGGCCCCAAACCACCCCATAGCTCGAAATAGCGACTATCATCGTCTGTCCACGTCGATGAAGCGATGTCGCCCAAGCTGAAGAGCTTGGCACCGCGCGCTATATGGTGGGGAAAGACGCGCACCACACCAAGTTGCGTTTCGTGATTGTACGCGCCCATGAAGTCGGCGGTAGCGGCAGGATATGCAAAGACACCAAGATACCTTCGCCAATTGCTAGCCAGGCTCATATCAAGCCCTCTGAATTCTGGCCAGCTTATGAGCTGACCCGAACGGGGCAGTCTCTCGTCGCCACTGGAATGCACCATCACACGAGTAACAGGCAGAATAAACTGGAGGCCTTCATCAGGACGTCGACTGCCCAAACTAAACATTCCATTGATCCAGAACTTATAGCGCACTGGATTGCCGGTCGGGTTGGTGATCTGAGGGAGAAGGGTAAAGTAGGAATGCTGCTCATCCAGACGCACAGTGATAGTGCAGACCAGGCCGGAACGCTCTTCTACATCGCTCACTGTGACGCTGATATTACCAGGATTACGATCAACGGAATATTGCCAAGGTGTCGCCTCGTTCAGACCGTGCTCGTCTAGAGGTAATGCCCACTCCATACCTCCAGTCGCCAACCACCATCCTCGGATGCCCCAGTGTGTCGGCTTGATCACCGGATTCTCATAGAAAAGGTTGCGGCCACTCTCTTTGTCTATCCACTGGTAGAGTCGTCCCCCTAGCTCGGGCAAAATAGTGAGACGGAGGTAACGATTCTCCAACACTACTGCCCGATACGCGCGTGACACAGGAGACCCTACCCGGTTATGGTCCAGGCGTGGATAGGGGTATATTGGATCATCGGGTGTGGTAGGCAGCAATGCTGATCGATAGTCATAGGTCACCAGGTGCAACTGCGTTTCGTACACTTTCAGAGACATCTCTTGAGCGCTCGAAGAAGGAGTGGGAGACGGATGAGTCTCAGGCTTTGGATGAGACGCAGGGGTAACAGAGACTATCAAGGAGGTCGGAGTTGTTGAAGGTAAGAGCGGGGACGACAATGTCGAGGTCAAGATGGGTGTGAGCGAAGCCTCACGCGCAGTGCCTGTGCCGAATGCACAACCCCCTAACGCGACTAAACACATTCCGCATACTCCTATGAGGAGATAGCTCCCTATCGACAACCGACTGGATAACCGAGGGCATATTCCTTGTACCATATAGGGATCTCACTTGTGACAGGGAAACTTACCAAGAAGGGTAGAGAGTGTTGAAAAAGGTCCTATGTCACACAAATTTTTGTATGAAGATAAGCTCATAAAGCGGATAACCTGGAAGTTTCTCAATGCTCTCGAGCGAATGGTTGACCAATGCATTACAACATGCTACCATATATGCGCTTTCTACCTAAATTTCCAGTTGCTCTCCGCGAGGGAACATCGCTCATGCACGCTTTGGTAACAGGAGGAGCCGGCTACATCGGTTCGCATCTGGTGGACGAGCTGGTCAAAGCTGGCCACAGAGTCACCGTTCTCGACAACCTTAGCACTGGTAAAATAGCTAACATCCAGCATCATCTCAATAACTCTCACTTCCGCCTCGTGTGTGATTCGCTTCTCAACGCCCCACTTGTGGATCGTTTGATTGCCGAATGTGACGTGGTCTTCCACTTGGCAGCGATGGTGGGGGTCAAGTACGTGGTGGAGAACCCTCTGCTGTGCATCGTTACTAACGTGCGTGGCACGGAGGTCGTGCTGGAATCGTGCTATCGATACTGGCGACGTGTTGTAATTGCATCCAGCTCCGAGGTGTACGGCAAGTCAGAGAAGGTGCCATTGAGTGAAGAGGACGATAGCTTGTTAGGTCCTACTGCTGTAGGTCGCTGGTCCTACTCACTGAGCAAAGCGCTAGATGAACATCTCGCCTTTGCCTACCATCGTCAGGGACTGCCCGTAAGTGTGGTTCGCTTCTTTAATTCATACGGGCCACGTTTGGATCCGCGCGGATATGGCAGCGTAGTCGCACGCTTCATCAGTCAAGCACTCTCCGGCCAACCCATCACCGTCTATGATGACGGTCGTCAGACGCGCTGTTTTACTTTTGTCAGCGACACCGTGCGCGGCACACTGATGGCAGTTTCCTCACTAAGGGCAGAAGGCAAAGCGCTCAATATTGGCACCGATCGTGAGACCGCCATCGGTGACCTTGCCCACATGGTGCGTGAGATCACAGGAGCCCGAGTGGATATCGTGTATATCCCATACAGCGAAGCATATGGACCACATTTTGAAGAGACACGTCGGCGCGTGCCAGACGTGCGGAGAGCGCGTGAACTGCTAGGTTTCGAGGCACAAGTCCCTTTGGAGGAAGGTTTACGTCACACTATCGAGTGGTTCAGGCGCCAACTTGATTGAGTTTGCGAGCAGAATGATCCCTATATGCCTACACGTTTGAGTCTCATTTGCGACAAGGTAATCGAAGCAGGTTGGCTAGCCGTCGCCGTGCTTGTCCCGATCTGGTTCAACATTTACTCAGCGCGCACTTTTGAACCAGATAAGATTACCCTGATGCGCTCGATCGCTATCGTGATGGCACTTGCTTGGCTCATCAAGGTAGCTGAGCAGGGGATTGGCCGAAAGCGCCTGACACAACCTGCGTCAGGGATAACGAACACAACACCATACACATCCAATTGGCTGCAAAAGTTGTTCGGAGTGCCCCTTTTGCCCCCCTTGTTGTTGGTGATCCTTGCATATCTTATCAGCACAGCACTATCCATCAGCCCCACGGTAGCACTTTGGGGTTCGTATCAACGTCTGCAGGGCACATACACCACGCTTTCCTATATTGTGATCTTTGCTCTCGTAGCCTCTCACCTGCGCACGCGAGCTCAGCTGGACAGGCTTATGACCGCCATCATCCTGACCAGCTTGCCAGTAGGACTATACGGGATCGTCCAGCGCTACGGACTTGATCCCTTACCCTGGGCTGGCGATGTCCAGACACGGGTCGCTTCCACTCTGGGAAACGCTATCTTTTTAGCCAGCTACCTGATTATGGCGATTCCCCCTACTTTGTCGCGCATACTGAACGCGATGCGTGCCCTCTTGCAAGAGGAAAACACCAATTGGGGTAATACATTACTGGCAGCCGTTTACATTTTTATACTTGCCGTAGACATTATTGCTGTCATTTTCAGCGGCAGCCGCGGCCCCATGCTAGGGTTGATGGCTGGCATTTTCTTCTTCGTTCTGCTGGCATTATTGTCCATTTACCGACAACACGCTCCTGAAACAAAGCACCACCTAAGAGCAATCACATTGAGCGTGGCAGAGGTGCTTCTGCTGATTCTGCTGGGCTCTTTGGCTGGTATTGTTGCTTTTGCTCTGGTCGGCCCCGTCAATATTGGAGAAGCACGTCTGGATCATGGCGCCATGTTGGCTCTGGGAATGCTGGGGGGCGTAGCCCTTAACGTCCTAGCAATTGTTGCACGGGTAGTTCTAAGCCAGCGTCCTTGGCGATTGTGGCTCAATTGGACTGTGCTGGCCTTCGCTATGATCGCCATCCTGGTGGTCATTAACCTGAAGGAATCACCACTAAACAGTGTGCGTGAGGCACCAGTGGTAGGGCGTCTTGCTCAGCTCTTCCAGCCTGGAGAAGGCACTGGCAAAGTGCGTGCGCTCATTTGGGAAGGTGTGCTCAATCTCATCACACTGGACGAACCCCTCGGAATTCCGGGAGAGCTCACCGATAACCTACATGTATTGCGTCCACTAATCGGCTACGGACCAGAGTCGATGTTCAACGCCTTTGCGCGCGTATACCCGCCTGAACTAGCACACGTGGAGGCGCGCGGTAGTTCTGCTGACCGTTCGCACAACGAAACCTTTGACTTCCTGGCAATGCTGGGCTTCTTGGGTTTTGTCGCGTATTACTGGCTTATTTTCAGCCTGTTCTACTACCTCCTGAAAGCAGTAGATTGGATACCGGATAATGCTGCGCGTCGCCGGTTGCTCATCCTAGTCGGCCTGGGCGGCTTAATAGGCGCAATCGTTCCACGTCTGGTCGCTGGCAGCTTTGTTTTCTCAGCAGTTGGTTTGCCAGCCGGCATGATTGGTATGCTTTTCGTGTTCCTGGTGTGGCAGGGAATCGCGGAGCGAAGAGCTCCTGCTAGTGACTCGGTCCAATCCTCTTCGCCTACCCTTCAATCAGCCCAGGAGCAACAGCTCTCGAAACCTTTGACAGGAATACATTCGCACGCACAGACGCCATCCGCCCATCTCCAAATGGATATGGCCAGTCAGCATTTGGTCCTGATTGGGATCTTGGCCGCCTTGTTGGCTCACTTTGTTGAAGTACACTTTGTCTTTTCAATAGCAGCAACTTATGTATACTTCTGGACCTATGCTGGTGTCATCGTCGCTTGGTTGTCAAGGGATCTTCGGAGTTCAGGGGTAGTGGATAGTTCTTCAGCGTTGTCAGAGCCGAAAACAGAATCAGCGAAACCTTCGGGATCAGGTAAGCGCTCTAAGAAGCGAACGCGACAATATGGAGAGATCTCAGCAAATCAGCCCCGCCCGCTAATTCACCAGATGATCATTGTAGAAAACTGGGACATATGGCTAAGCGCGTTTGGGTTGGTCGTTGCTCTTATCTTGGTCGCAATGATTTTTGACTTCGTAACAGCACAATTTGATATCACACGTCACAACTACAGCCTGATATGGATGTTCGGCATTACATGGTTCGTGGCATTGGCAATTGGACTGGGCGAAGTAGTGACACGTATTCGAGCGTGGCAGACACCTGTACGTATCGGTCGTGCTCTGCTGTTATTTGTCGCTACTTCGTTAGGCTATGGCGCGCTATATATGCTTATCCACGTTTGGCGCCTTCAAACTCGCACACTAACGAATGTCAGCACAGTGCAAGGAGCTTTTCAATCTGCTAGCGCAGTCACCTGGATTTACGGATTTTTCTATCTTTTTGCATTCCTGGTAATTTTATTAATCGCTATAACACTCGCTGCGCCGTGGTTGCCTCAGCGGCGCATGTGGCAATCCGCTAACTGGTGGCTCTATCCACTGATGATTGTCGCTGCTGGTGCAGTGATCCTGTTCAAGAACGTGGATGTAGTGCGGGCAGACATAGTGCTCAAGCAAGCAGATCAGTATCGTAACCAAGGGCTGTACGAGCCTGCCATCGCATTGCACCAATGGTCCGTCGAATTGGACTCGGACGAGGATTTCTACTACCTGATGTTGGCACTAGCATATCAGCTACAAGGTCAGGACATTCGGCTCTCCCCAGAAGTGCGTGCGCGTAGCTGGCAGTTGGGCGAGCAAATTGCCTTACGGGCACGAGAGCTTAATCCTTACAACCCTGACAACACAGGTAACCTAGGACGCTGGTATCTTACCTGGGCGCAGAATACACCAGCTGAGGATCCTCAAAGACAAGCTCGCTTTGATCGGGCTATAGAGTATTTCCAGAAAGCGACCCATCTGGCGCCCCAAAATGTGATTTACTACAACCTGTGGGCACAAGTCTATTATATCCTAGGTCGCTATCAGGACGCGGAAGCCATCTTAGCCAAATCACTCGCTATTGATCCCAAGTTCGAGCAGACCCAAATGCTGTTGGGCGATACCTATGGCGCGTTGGGTCGTGCTGCAGACGCAGCCCGCGCACATCGTGCCGCTATACTGATCGCGCCACAAAGTTTCGCCGACCAATTCTTTAACCAACGTGTTGATTTCTACAAAGCATACCCAGACCAGCTCAAGGAAATTATCGCTGCGTACGAAGAAGTCTTGGCAGCGCATCCCGATGACCCCAAAATCCTGGACATTCTAGGACGTCTCTATAGCCGGGTTGGCGACCAGCACAATGCTGTGCGCTTCTATCAGCGCGCCGTTCAGACAGGATCCGCTGACATCCAGACAGTAATAAGCCTTGGCAATGAATATGTGGCAATGCAAGACTGGGAGAGTGCGGCAGAAGCTTACCGGCAGGCATTGCGCATAGATCCTAAAAACGCACAGGTGCATAGCCACTTAGCGTACTGCTACGCTCGGATGGGACGGTTGGAAGATGCTATTCAGGAGAATCAGATTGCTCTGCAGCTTGCGCCCCAAGATTACATCAGCCGTCGCAATTTGGTCCTTCTGTACCGAGACACGGGCAGGATCGAGCAGGCTATCCAAGAAGCTCAACTCTTGCCCGAACAGACACCACAGAATGAATTAGGGCTGACCTGGATGTTGATTGGCGAGCTCTATCAGAGCGCTGGCAGGTTGACTGAAGCAACGAATGCGTATGAGCAAGCGATTAAAGTGGCTCCTGACCTCGCTGAGGCGTATGTTGCACTTGGCAAACTCTATTTGGACCAGAATCGTTTGCAGGATGCACTGCACATCTATCAGCAACTTGCGCAGATGATACCTGACGACTACACAGTACACCGTCAGCTGGCACTCATTTACCGCCAACTGGGTCAGATAGATCAAGCACTTAACGAGATCCAGATGGCATTGGAAAAGGCTCCACCTTCCCACCGCAGCGAGCTGGAGCAACTGTTGGCGGATATTCAGGCGCTTAGAGAAGGCAATCCACCGTGACACTGACTACGCTGCTGATCATTTTTACAGCGGCCTTGCTGATTGCCACTGTGTCCACACCCCTTGCCCGGCGCGCAGGCATGCGCTGGGGATTCATCGATCGACCCTCCGCGCGCAAGATCCATACGAGCGCTGTGCCACGATTCGGTGGTGTCGCCATGGTAAGCGCTGTTCTGATTGCTTTGCTAATATTCGAAGATCGATACGGAATGAGCCAGCTCGCAAGCATCCTGATTGGCGCGAGCTGGGTGTCCATTTTGGGCGCGTTAGACGACCGTTGGGGATTGCGCCCAATCTACAAGTTGCTCGGCCAGATTGGTGCCTCCATTTTCCTGCTTCTTTCCGGCGTGCAGGTTTCTTTTCTGCCTTCCCCATACCTGAACTGGCTGGTTACCATCGTATGGATTGTGGGTATCACGAACGCCATCAATTTTCTGGACAATATGGATGGCCTCTCAAGCGGAGTGGTTGCAATCGCCTCCGGCTATTTTCTACTTTTAGCTGTGCAAAGTGGCCAGTACCTGGTCGGCGGGCTGGCAGCAGCACTATTGGGCGCTAGTGTGGGTTTTCTGTTTTACAACCTTAACCCGGCCAGCATCTTTATGGGGGACACAGGTAGCCTCTTTCTTGGTTTTGTGCTGGCAGCATTGGGGATCAAGTTGCGGTTTCCCGGCAACTATGCCATCGTGACTTGGATGGTGCCTGTGCTGGTGCTGGGTCTACCTATCTTCGATACAACCTTAGTGGTGGTGTCACGCATTCGCCGTGGCTTGCACCCTGCCACACCAGGAAAAGACCACGTTTCGCACCGGTTGGTGCGCAAAGGCTTCACCCAGCGCGAGACAGTGATGCTGCTTTATCTAGTAAGTGGTCTATCAGGGATGGTTGCTCAATTTGTGACCCATGCTACCGTGCTAGAGGCATACATGCTTGGTGGAGCAGCGTTGATTCTCTCATTATATGCTATGTGGTGGCTCGAACGCATTCCCCTGCTGGATCAAACCGAGAAATTTGACAAAGACACAATGCCAGGCACCTAATCCCCTTCTGTTCAATAGAAGCCTGCCACGTTTTCCCCGATAACATGCTTTGCGCTGTATGGGAGCCTGTGTTACCATACAATTTAACCATCTGATGGATATTCAAGCTTTTGAATGAAGCAGGTTACGTTGTCTAGCGTTGAACAGGGGCCGAGACATTTCGACAAGGTCTTAGATGAAGCTATGTTGGGCGAAGATCTAGCATCGGGCGACGATTTCAGATCCAGAAACTCATTGCTAAAAGTGTTGCAGGAGCCCAACTTTCGCCTGCTCTGGATTGGTGAGGGTATCTCCACACTTGGCACTCAGTTTTACCTGATAGCATTGCCCTGGTTGGTATTGAAACTGACAGGGAGTACCTTCACTTTAGGAAGTGTACTGGGACTGGCTGGCGTTCCGCGCGCATTACTGCTACTCTTAGGGGGAGTCCTGACTGACTACTTCTCTCCGCGCACATTGATGTTAGCCTCGAATGTTGCTCGTCTGGCATTGGTGAGCCTGCTGGCAGTGCTGGTAATTGCTAGAAGCGTTGAAATCTGGATCCTTTATGCACTTGCCTTTCTGTTCGGTTTGGCAGACGCATTCTTCTACCCAGCTCTGTTCGCCATCATTCCCCAGATTCTGGATAAGAAATCGCTACAATCCGGTAATGCGATTGTGCAAGGCATCTCCCAGCTGAGTATCGCAGCCGGGCCGGTGTTGGCCGGCCTGCTCATCGCGACAGTGGGTGGAACTACCCTGGACTCCCAATCCTTGGCACGCGGCGCCGCCCTACCTCAAAAGGCGTACGAGCTGCGCACGGAAGGCATTGCATTAGCCTTCGCCATTAACGCTCTCACGTTCATGATCTCGGTGCTCACCCTGCGAGCTATACGCCCGCGTTATGTCAAGATCCTCGAAACAGACTTACACTCCGTTGCCAACATCTTGTCATCCATCAAGGACGGCATGCTCTATGTCTGGCATGATGGCGCGCTGCGGACGATATTTGGCATTGCTGCTGCGTTGAGCTTGCTCGGTGAAGGACCAGTTCTGGTAGGAGTCCCTGTGCTTGCCGACACGCGCCTGCCGGAAGGTCCAGCAGCCTTTGGCATTGTTATGTCGTGCTTTGGTTTCGGCTCAGTAACAGGGATCGTTCTGGCAGGCGCACGGTCCAGCTCCAGGCCGGCTGACCAACGCCTCCACATACTCTTGCCAACCGCGTGTGGCCTGATGGGCTTCGGAATGCTTACATTTGGGATCGCGACTTCCACGTTTCCCATTGCCTTGTCAGCGCTGATCATGGGAGGTGGCTTAGGCTACACCATCGTGGTTATGACCACTTGGTTGCAACAACGCACACCTGCCCATTTGATGGGTCGTATGATGAGTTTGATGGTTCTAGCGGTTGTGGGGGTGATCCCCATATCTCAGCTGTTAGTAGGTGCTATGCTCGAGCTCAGCACCCAATTTCCATTTCTGGCCGCTGGTGTGTTAATCCTAGCGGTTGCCGCATGGGCAGCAAGGACGCCGACACTACGATCATCCGGGCCCACGCAGGCATGCTGAGCAGAAAACTAAAAGGTTCTTGGGTCTCACTTGGGCTATTCATAGCTTTGGCGAGCGTGCTGGCCTGGCCAGCATGGGCTGGAAGTGCCAGAACGTCACCTACAACTTACGAGGTGGAAGTTGTCTTCTCCCCAGCAGCGGCGTATGTGCCTACGGGAGGAATGACTTCAACGGTTGGTACTCTGACAGCTACTCTGGGATATACCAACTACCTACCCGTCATCATCAACTATTTGTCGGCAGAGCCTGTAGATACCTTAGTCGGACTGATCAACACAGAGCGCCTGAGACAAGGCTTACCATCTTTGCAAGTGAACCTCATTCTGATGCAAGTCGCTCAGGTGCATAGCCAAAACATGATGGAACAAGACTTTTTCTCTCATACCGATCTCACCGGATCAGATCCGTGCACACGTATGGCAAGTGCTGGTTACGCCTGGCAAGCATGTGGAGAGAACATAGGCGCTGGTTATCCGACTGCACAGAGTGTATTCGGAGCCTGGATGAACAGTGCCGCACATCAGGCTAATATCCTCTCAGCTGATTTTACAGAGATCGGGGCAGGTTATGCAGTCGGCGGACGTTATCACTACTACTGGACAATCGACCTAGCGCGTCCGAAGTAGTACGTACATTCCGAGGTGTGAACGCCGTTGGAATTCCATTCTTCCTCATATCGCAGCGGGTTGATTGGCCTGGCAATCGTGTGCAGCCTGTTCTTGATCACAGGCACACTGATTTGGCAAATCGCTCGGCTGCCATTCTCTCTAGTAACATTCGGGTTGAGCATAGGGGTATTGGCATGTCTGGTTGCCCTGGGAATAGCGATCTATTGGACGATAGCGACATTAGGACTGCGTTATCGTCTCGATCGCAACGGAATAAGAATCCAGTGGGGTAGCTCTCGCTGGGTAATCCCTATTCGCAACATTGAAGCGATCATCCCGATTAAGGAGCTCGGCGACGACTGGGGGTTAAAACAAGCTTACCAACATCGGGCCTGGCTTGGTGGGTGGGCCGGATACAGGACACTGAATGACAATCGTACGGCAGTGTGGCGCAGCAATGAGCCTTTGGAGCACAGCCTTGCCGTTCTCACTGTTACACATGTCTATGTTGTTTCCCCCGAACAACCGGAGGTCTTTATCCGGAGCTGGCGAGAGCGTCGGTTCTTGGGCACAACGCAAGATTGGCGCGAAGAGGAAAGACATGCTCACTGGCTTGCCTCTCCCCTCTGGAGTGATCGCGTTGCCTGGGGACTGATGGGCGGAATATTAGTGACTTCTTTGGCTCTCTTCGGCACAATGGCAATCGCCTATCCTCAACTGCCCGAAAAATTGGCTTTACACTTCGATGTATTCGGGCAGCCAGATCGTATTGGCCAACGCAGTGAAGTACTACATTTACCAATTGTAGCATTATTAATGCTCACTGCCGACTTGGGATTAGGTTTCGCCCTCTATCGGCATGACCGTGTAGCTGCCTACTTGATATGGACAGGCGGCATCCTGTCGCAAACACTGGCATGGGGCGCACTATATACCATTATCGCCCCGTAGGATCGTATCAACAAGGCAATGATGGAGGATGAGGGAAAGGGCCCAGCGCATCAGCTTTGCTTTGTCTGTTCTGGGGGCCATAGCCACATTCCTCGTATATTGGCGCACTTTGCAGCCCACCGTCAGCATGTGGGGTGATAGTGCCAAGTTCCAGTACATCGCCCAGATCTGGGGCATCCCCCATCCTACAGGCTATCCGCTCTATATTCTGCTGACACGCATCTTCACGTGGTTTCCGTGGGGAGAGATCGCCTACCGCGTCAACCTGCTTTCAGCCATAAGTGCCGCTCTGACCATTGGTGTCATAACAACACTGGGCCAGATGGTAACTTGGAATCGCTTGGCAGCACTGACCGCTGCTCTTATGTTTGCCTTCAGCCCAGTTTTTTGGTCTCAAGCTACCGTGGCCGAAGTCTATACGCTCAATGCCCTGTTCTTTGTTCTATGCTTGACACTCTCCTTCATTTGGTGCCGTACTGGCAGCCATGTCTGGCTGAACGCTCTCATTCTAACATATGGGTTGAGCCTCAGTCATCACGCCAGCATGGTTTTGCTGCTGCCGGCTATCATTTACTGGGTTGTACAATACAAGCATCAGATACTGTGGCAACGCCGCACTGGGCTGGTGCTCCTGGCAGGGCTCTTATTGGCCGCACTTCCATACACATACATCCTGGTGCGCGCGTCCCAAGGATCCGCATATAGCGAGTTTCCCCCCGTCGCAGAACATTCGCTGACTGCCCTTCTAGGCGCCTTCATCGAGTTCGTGACCGGCGCCCAATTTCGCGGCAGCTTCTTGGGGGTGTTCATGCAAGGCGCCCCGGCAATTTGGGAAAGAGCACAGCTGGCTTGTGCACTGACGTGGCAACAATTCAGCTGGTGGGGCATTGCACTGGGACTATTGGGAGCTGTCATACTGGGGTGGCGTGAGCGAACATGGGCAATCGGGCTTGGGATAGCATTGCTCATGCAGGTACTCTTCGCGATGGGCTATCAGATCATAGATCCCGAGCCATACTTCATCCCTACCTGGCTTATCTGGTGTATCTTCATATCCAGTGGCCTAAAATGGCTTGCCGTGTGGAGCCTTCAACTACGTCAGTACATAGCAGGAGTGCAGCATCCTGTTCCCCTTGTTGTGCGTCGCATTGGTTCTGTTCTGAGCTCATCGGTCTGGATACTGATGTGTCTTGCCATGATCCTGTGGCCTCTGATCTACCACTGGCCCATGCTCGACCGCAGCCATGATACCAGTGCGCGGCAGTGGGCAGAGAGATTCCTGGACAATCTGCAACCCAATGCACTGGTGGTGCTGCCACAACCTTACTTCTACAGTCAGAAGCAGGTGCTGTTGTACATGATGCTCGCCGAAGGTATACGCAGCGATGTTGGCTTTATCCCTTCGCGTGAGATAGATCAATGGGTCGGCAAACGCCCCGTCTATCTGGCGGTATGGATGCCAGAGGTTGCTGAGCGCTATAACCTACAAACGGTCGATTCCTCCAAAGTAAGACTAGCGGACTACATTGCCAACTTGCCTGAGGGAACCATTGTCGTCGCAGCCGTGAAGGATGAAGCCTCGCGCCATCTGACTGACGCGGCTGTGGCTGCATGGAAACTGGTGGGCGGCAGAGTGGATTTGCGTGGATGCTTCCGCTGCGCACATGGGCTGATTGGAGTAAAGGGAGCCAGACCGGGAAGCGCACTGGAAGCATACGGCACCGGTCCGAAAGTGCTATCCGTGCCGGCAGGCACGGAAATCGGTCATACTGGCACATTCTCCCCGGTGGACATCACAATACACTCTGCCGGCCTAGATGCAGGAGACCGGGGTGACATTTGGATAGGTCGCCGACAAGTCTCGCCGCAACATCGAGGTTATAACCTCGCCATCGTAGATCCTCACAGCGGACAGGTGTTGGATACTCTATACGCCGACACCTTTGACACCGATCTCGTAAACAACGTACGCAAGTATTTGATTGTCCCCCATCCATCGAGCTCTGACTAGGCGCTCGTTTTACTCAACTGCATGCGTGGTTGGATCAACAACATCAGCAGAAAAGCCAGCGCAAAAGCTGCCGGAAAAACCAAAAGCGAGCTTTGAAACGAGCTGTATTGAGCCACTAGACCCATAATTAATGGGAGAACGATGCTGCCCAAAGGAATGGCAACCTTAACCAGACCTAACACTGTACCTGGCATCTCACGATAGAGCAGGCCGGCTGCACTAAGCATCATTGGCAGCAGAGCGGACAGTGCAAAGCCAGCGATGTAGGCCAGCACATACACTAGATTGCCCAAATTAGCTGTGAACAATATACCATAGACCACCAATGCCAGTCCCATCAAGCCCAAAATGAGCCGAGGAATATGCTGTCGAGAAGCCCAAAACCCCACCAGCAAGCGACCTGTTACCATCCCAGAAAGCAATACTAACAGCCCAACCTTAGAGGTAACCTGATCAAAACCTCGCAATTCCATTAAAAAAGTCGTGAGTATGCCAATAGAACTGGTCTCGACACCCACGGCCAACATAATGCAAACAAAGAGTACCAAAATGATCGGCTCACGTCCCAGGATGGAGATCCGTTCGCGATAGCTATTACTATGGATGCGCTTTACCCCCAGCTTGGCCAAAGCAAAAAAGGCAGCAAGCGCCGATACCACCACAGCCGACTGAATAATGGCATTACGCCAGTTCATCTGTAAAAAGATCATATACACGGTAATCGCTACTGAGCCGAAGGTGACAAAGAAGTGATTGATGCTAATGTGCAGACTCTCGCGCCCCTCGTGTAAATCCATCAACATGGCGTCCGAGACCCCTTCATAAGTGCCGATCCCAACACCGAGCAGCAACATCGCCAACAAGTAGAAAGTGAATATGTTTGTAACGTAGAAGACGAGCAACCCTGCAACCACTGCCAGACTGCCCAGAAACAATAATCTGGGCTTTTCACGCATATCCGCCAGCGCACCGGACAACGAAACAGATACTACAAAACCCACATTCTGAAAGGCCAGCATCAAACCGATCTGAAAGGGTGTGATTCCAATGTTACGTGCTGCCGCACCGACCAATGTCGAGGTAAACCCCAGAAAGAACATGCTCAAGTAGGATGATGCTGTCAAAGCTTTGGCATTGTTCATCATAACGACCTTCCGAGAGCTATGAAATGTATATGGGGATCACGAGTTCCTGCGTAGGAAACGCAAGCGCAGCACTCGTCGGGTCTGCGCCGTGACGCGCGCGCGCTCATCAAGCCGCCAGCCGCACACCCAAGCGATCTGGTCAAGTTCATTCACCAACAAGGGAATGCTATCGCGCCACAGTGCAGGGATCTTTTCGTTGATCATGAATTCATTCAACCGCTTAGCCCGCCCTGCCATGCCCAGCGGACAGAAACGATCACCCGGACGCCGACGGCGCAGGCGTGGTGAAGAACCTAAAAACTCAGCATCTAGCATCACCTCCCACCGAGTTTCCGGGCGCATGCGAAGCGCTTCTCCAACAGGCGCGGACATCTCTTCCACAAACAGAACCCATCCGCTGCAGGGCAACAGAGTAATGCCCGGCACACGCACCGCAATAGCCTCCTCATCGCATACGCGTGGTACATCAGGCAGCATCCGATAATCACTTGAGGCGATCACTAACACGTCATAGCTGACTGTCAGCAGGAGGCCTTGTGGTAAAGTCGCCTTAGACCCAGTGGCACCACACCGCGCAACCTTCAGTGCCTCCTCTATATGGACAAAGTTGATATTGCGTAACGCGCGACGCAGCCGATGAATAGCCTGACGCAAAGTCGAGCGCTGCAGGCTAAGCGGGAGACGCCGCCACGCAGCCAGATTGAACACTATAGCCTCACTCGCTTCGTTTCGCACAACTTCTGTCCATGCCCTCTCAAGATGAGATTGCAACAATGCATAGTCAGCCGCGATGACCTCCGCAGTACGGCGCAGCACCTCTCGGATGTTGGGATTGTATGTCTCCAGGTAAGGTAGCAACTCATGGCGCAGCCGATTACGGAAGTAAGTAGTGTCCAGATTTGAACGATCTATGCGCGGATGCAGATTGTGACGCTCACAATACGCATCGATTTCAGCACGAGTGATGTTAAGTAGCGGTCGGACAAGTACAGGCGGGGCAACTCGGCACTCGGGGGGAAGATTGTCCTCCTGAGCAATGTCCGAACCATCCAGCGACATCGTCTGATCCTCAATCAACCGATAGTCTGCTAAAGCGGTGACGGGCAACATCCCACGCAAACCTGCCAGCCCTGAACCTCGCAACCAATGCATCAGAACGGTTTCAACCTGATCATCAGCATGGTGGGCCACCGCAATCGCAGAAGCGTTGACCTGGCGTGCAAGCCGGCCCAAGAAGGCATAGCGAGCACAACGCGCCGCTTCTTCAAGGGCCAGTCGGTAACGACGCGCCAATGCTGGAACATCTGCTCTCTCAATCGTAACTGGCAACCCCCAGCTCTCTGCAACCTGTGCGACAAACGCGGCATCCGCATCTCCCTCAAGACCTCGGATACTGTGGTTGAGATGCCCAACGTGTATCCTGAATGAGAGGTCAGGAGCTAATCTGTGCAATACGTGGAGCAGACACAAGGAATCCGGTCCTCCCGACACCCCAACCACGACGGTCTGGCCAGGTTGCCACATCTTATGATACTCGACGGTATCCTTTACTTGCTCGAGAAGATCAGCCATCAGGGGTTCGGGGTCTCTTACCTCTTGGTTTCTGGTGGGGTGTGCATATACTATCACAATGGTATGATAGCAAGATCTCGGTACCTCTTTGGCTTCGGATTTCCAGTCGCTGTCAGTATACCACGCTATGGCCCCAAATCGTAGTTTTGCCCCTGACCGCTTGACTTGGTCAGGGGCTGGTGGGGATGCGTTGTGGTCTTTCGCCCGACCACTAGGCAAAGGAGGGTAAGCAATGCGCTAATAGTATGTGCACCGGGTAGGTCGTTAGCGATGCCTACGCAGAAATGCTGGAATATCTATGTCACTACGTTCACCTGTCGAAGAATGCTGGGATGTTTGTGGGAACGGGATAGTGCGTGCGCTCCCTGCTGATGTAGCGGCAGCAGTCACGACCGGCCTGCGCTGCGCCCTACTTCCATCAAACCCGGTGGCAATCAACGTAATACGAACCGTGTCTCCCATTGAGTCGTCGATGACAGAGCCGAAGATGATGTTCGCCTCCGGGTGCGCTTTGGACCGAATAATCTCGGCCGCTTCCTGTACCTCCAATAGGCTCAAACTGGATGGGCCAGTCACATTGAAAAGGATACCTCTTGCTCCATCAATGCTCACATCGAGCAAGGCACTCGACACCGCACTCTTCGCAGCTTCAACGGCAGCGTTTTCCCCACTGGCAGTGCCCACTGCCATGAGAGCAGATCCCCCTTCACTCATAATGGTGCGTACATCGGCGAAATCGAGATTGATCAGACCAGGCACCGTGATAAGTTCGGAAATGCCCTGGATACCTTGACGTAACACATCGTCTGCCATACGAAAAGCCTGTGTCATCGACACCTTTTTGTCGACCAACTCAAGCAATCGATCATTCGGGATCACAATCAGTGTGTCCACATTGTTTTTGAGGTTCTCGATACCTTCTTCCGCCACCTTCTGACGCTTTGATCCTTCAAAGTTAAACGGCCGGGTCACCACTCCAATAGTAAGCGCGCCGTTGCCCTTGGCTAGTCCAGCGATGATCGGCGCGGCGCCGGTACCTGTCCCGCCTCCCATGCCGCACGTAACAAACACCATATCAGCTCCAACCACAAGCTCTCGCAGCTGTTCCGCCGATTCTTCTGCAGCTTTCTGCCCGATCTCTGGCTTTCCCCCAGCGCCTAGCCCACGGGTAAGTTTGTCTCCAATACGGACTCGCTGTGGTGCCTCGCTCATCAGTAAAGCTTGCGCGTCGGTGTTAACTGCGATGAACTCAACGCCACGCAATCCTTCCGCGATCATGCGATTGACTGCGTTTGTGCCCGCACCTCCCACGCCGATGACTTTGATTTGGGCGAAGTTCTCTGGTTCATATGCCTTGTATTCCATTTTGATTTTCCCCCTTCTGGTTGTGCTTACCCTCTGGCAACATTCTGTCTGCGCGGCAGGGTGTCCAGCCGCTGACTCTCACGTGACAGGTTATGAAAGGCACCCCTGTTCTCTACACCGAGCGATCCGGCAACAAAGCCCTCAACCAACCCAATATCCGGGAACCTTCACTGCGTCGCGGCCGGACGTTCTGCACCATATCGCGACGCAGACCCCATTGCAACAAACCCACACTAGTGGCAAATGCTGGACGCCCAAGAGCATCTACCAAGCCGCGTAGATCGTGAGGCACTCCAATACGCACCGGCAAGCCCAGCACCTCGCGCGCTGCATCTCGGACACCAGCTAGATCGGCACTGCCACCACATAGCACAATGCCCGCTGGCAACAAGCCGTCGTAACCAGAGCGTTTGATCTCCTGGTACACCAGTTCGAAGATCTCTTCGACGCGTGCTTCGATGATTTGGGCCAGGAATTGACGGGATATTCTTTGGCTACCACCTTCTCCAAAAGCAGCTACCTCTAATAAGTCCTCAACTTGCACACTCCTGGAACAAGCATGGCCGTATTTGATCTTGAGTTCCTCGGCAACCTCGAAAGGAGTGCGCAGACCGACAGCGATGTCGTGGGTAATTTGTTCGCCTCCCACGGGCAGCACCACTGTGTGCCAAATGCTCCCTTCGATGAAAATGGCAATGTCAGTAGTGCCACCCCCCATATCCACCAACACAACGCCCATCTCGCGTTCGATGTCGGTCAGGACTGCCTCCCCTGAAGCCAATGGTTCCAAGACGAGTGCGTTGATCCCGAGACCAGTTGCCTGCACACACTTAACCAGATTCTGTATAGAAGTTGTGGCGCCTGTGATGATGTGGGCTTCTACCTCGAGCCGATAAGCTTGCATGCCCAGGGGATCCCGTACCCCATCATCTCCATCCAACACATAGCTACGTGGAATCGCGTGTAACACTTGGCGATTATGTGGTATTGGGATAGCCCTCGCAGCATCAAGGGCACGGTCAATGTCAGCGGGTTGCACACCGCGCTCACCGCGGTTGATAGCCACTGCCCCACGGCTGTTAATGCAAGATATATGTGCGCCAGCCAGCCCTACGTAAGCGGTTTCAATCTCATAGCCTGCTAATCTCTCCGCTTTCTCCACCGATGCGAGAATAGCACTGGTTGCCTCTTGAGCATTGACCACTACGCCCTTGCGAATGCCACGCGAAGGCACGATGCCGACACCCACGACCCGCAAGTTGCCAACCTGATCTACTTCACCAATCAGGGTGCATATCTTAGAGGTGCCGACGTCTATGCAGGCAACAATGCGCTCCACCTGCTCCCTCCTTGTGAGCTTCCCCTAGAAGACAACCGGGCAAGAGAGGTTTTGTATGATCTAAGATACCACAACATATCGTATTTGGCAAGATTATATACTACAACATATGCCATTTCAATATCCGATCGCAATCTGAAAGCGAGCATCCGGTGGAAATCGCAGATCTATATAACGAGGGGTAGTATTCTGTTCGACTAATTGCCTCCGCAGGGCCTTTAAAATGGTGAGCTTAAGTTCCATATTGCGCTCATCTCCCAAGTAAACGGGCCACCCCTCGCCTGTCTTGAAACTAATGCCCCAATCTGCCGTGTATGTCATTTCCATAAGATCTGGTAACAAGGCGTGTAGCTCACGAACAGATGCCAGAATAGAAGGAGCAAGTCTCTGCCCAGCTTCGCGTACCAACGGGGGAACGCTCTCATCACATACCACAAGTGCCTTCTCCAGAACTCCCCGCGGTTCCAGCACCACTCCTTCTGCATCTATCCACCAGGTCTTGTTGTCGTTGTTCGACCTCCACACCAGTTGTGGAACGCGTTCCTCTATTGCAATAACCACATTCGCCGGTAGTGTTACCTGTACCTCAGCTCTCTTAACGTATGGCAAAGCTTCAACGCGTCCTCTAACAACTTCAGGATCTACCCAGAATATACTCATACCTTCGAGCTCAGTGGCCGCGTATATCTCGTTAAGGTTTGTCAATACATTGCCTTGCACCTCGACTTGGGAAACGTAAAAGGTCGAAGAAGAGAACAATAAGTAGAACGACCAAGCGAAGAACACGAGCAGTCCCCCAGCCAACAGCTTTGAAAAACGCCCCATATCAAAGACTGGCAGGCGCTGGACTTGCAGCGTCCCGATTGCATCTTGATAGCCATCGGTGTAGCTTCGATATGCTGTTCCCAATCGCCTCTGCGAACGGCGCTTACTGCGTGCTCGAAACATAGATCTTTCCCTGACCAGACTTAACACACTCCAATAAAAATCCAACTCTTCCTTGCTTTATGCTGCTCGTGATGGATCAAAACGTGTCACACAACGCTGACGATCCTCGAACCGCTCCAATGCCAACTGAATCAAGCGATCAATGAGCTCAGAGTAGCTGATACCACTTGCTTCCCACAGCTTGGGATACATACTGATAGGAGTGAAACCAGGGATTGTGTTGATCTCACTTAGCCATACTTCCCCAGTGCGCTTGTCCATTAGGAAGTCCACTCGCGCCATGCCGGCGCAGTCCACAGCAGCACAAGCCTTGAGCGCAATTTCTTGAACATGTTGCACCTCTCGGGACGACAGCGGTGCCGGGATCAGCAACTGAGAAGCATTGTCCAAGTATTTGGCAGCATAGCTGTAGAATTCACGGGAAGGGATAATTTCCCCAGGCATTGAGACTATACGTGTGTCATTCCCCAAGACACTCACTTCGATCTCACGTGCTTCGATACCCTGCTCCACGATTATCTTGCGATCGTAGCGAGCCGCTTCATCCAATCCTGCCTCAAGTTCAGTGCGATTACGCACCTTATTCACACCTACGCTCGACCCCAAGTTGGCAGGTTTAGTAAACATCGGATACTGCAGCGTCCGCTCGCACTCGGTGATCACATCCGCTGGACGTGACTTCCACGAACGACTCAGGAAAACGCAATACGGCAACACAGGCAGCCCATTGGCGACAAATAGTTGTCTGGCGATCGCCTTATCCATTGCAACCGCGCTTGCTAACACACCGGCTCCCACATATGGTATAGCCAGAACCTCGAGCAAGCCCTGTACCGTACCGTCCTCACCGTACGGACCGTGCAGGACAGGGAAGATGACATCCAGGTCCTGTAGTTGCAGCTCCTTAATGGAGAAGTCTCCTCTAAAGCTGGTGCCTGGTTCAAGCGAGACCCTTACCGTGCTTAAGTCTTCTGCGCCCTGACCTGTAGAAAGGGCTTCCAACGGATCACCTCCCACAACCCACCGACCTTCACGAGTGATCCCAATCAGCACGATCTCATAGCGCTCACGATCAATAGCATCGATGATCCCACGAGCCGAAACGAGACTTACCTCATGCTCGCCAGAGCGACCCCCAAAGAGAATTCCCACTCGCAGCTTCCGCGGCTGCACACGTGCTGTGTTGCTATCTGTACTGGTCACCCCCACTCTCCTGCCCGCTGAATTTCCAGTTCCATCTCCACGCCAAATCTTGCTCGCACTTCGTCCCGTGCGAGCTCAATGAGAGCAACAAAATCAGCAGCACGCGCCCCACCTATGTTCAAGAAGAAGTTCGCATGCTGCTCAGAAATGCGCGCTCCCCCGATTTGCGTTCCTTTCAATCCAGCAGCCTCAATAAGGCGTCCGGCATAATCGCCCGGAGGATTCTTGAACATACTGCCCAAACTGGCACCATTCGGCTGGCTGCGTCTGCGCTGTGCGTCGAACAAAGACATTCGATCCTCAATCTCCACTGGTGATGCACGGTTAAGGCGAAGTTCGGCCTGTAGCACAACAAAGGAGATCGACGTCTCCGCTGTCTCACGTTTCAGGCGACTCGACCGATACGTATACCCAAACCACTCCACCGATCGCCACAGGCGCTCCCCGGTGGAGGTAAGCAGCTCGGCTTGAACAAGGCAATCTGCGATGCAGCTGCCAAAAGCGCCAGCATTATTGATCAGCGCACCCCCTAGAGTACCCGGCACACCTATTGCCCACTCCAGGCCACTCAGCCCGTGATGAGCAGCCTTGCGCGCCAGAGAGCTCAGCCGAGTCCCGGAGAGTGCCGTCACACGAGGTTGCTCATCATCGGTTACGAAAATGGTCCCTTCACAGCGATTGTGCAGCACGAGCCCACGCACTCCCTTATCACTCACCAACAAATTAGCACCGCTCCCCACTAACAGCACCGGGCAACGATGCTGTCGCGCCAGCTGTACCGCGGTGATCAGCTCATCTAACGCGGTGACTACGAGCCACAGATCAGCCGGGCCGCCCACTCTCAGCAAAGTGTGAAACGCCATAGGTTCGTGACGGCGCACACGGTCGCCAAATATGGCTTGCAGATCGGCTCCCAACGCTGCAACGTTTGGAGCTAGACCAAGGGGCAACGTGTCAGCATTATGCTCGTTGTTGCACACGGCATCTCAGTCCTTCGAGCACCAGATCTCCCACCCGATAGCCATCACCTGCACCCATTGTGATCAAGACAGCATCAGGCTCAATATGCTCCAGCACGTACTCAGCTGCTTGTTCTATCTGCCCCACGTAGTGCGCATCAGGATGACTCATATGCCTCACAACAAGCGCACCATTAATTTCCTCGTCCTCAGCCTCACGGGCAGCATAAACATCAAGTACTATGACATGATCAGCGTTTCCAAATGCCTGGGCGAAATCGTCCAGTAACACCCGCGTGCGCGAGTAAGTATGTGGTTGGAACACAGCCCACAACGGACGCCCTCCATACATCGTTCGCGCGGCTGATAAAGTGGCCCGAATTTCGGTAGGATGGTGAGCATAGTCATCTAGCACGGTCACCCCACCAACCTCGCCCTTGTGCTCGAAACGGCGTGCAACGCCTGTAAAGTTAGAGATGGTGTCAACTGTACATTGGAGATCTACTCCCAAATGGTCTGCCGCTGCCATAGCGCCAAGTGCATTTCGCACGTTGTGAATCCCTGGCACTTGCAATGAGACCCTTGCTACAGTACGTCCGCCACTTACCGCTTCAAAGTCGTAACCACCATGTTCGTTCGCGCTCAGATTCTTCGCTTGCCAATGAGCCTCGGGTGTCAACCCATAGGTGTTCAGCTGTGCAAATAGCCGATGGCTGTGACGGGCACGCTCGACCACTTCACACACACCTCTGTCGTCTACACATGCAACCAACCAGCCCTTTTGAGGGATATGTTCAACAAACTGGACGAAGGCCTCCTGCATAGACTCCCACGTGGGATAGCAATCAGGATGATCCCACTCCGCTGTAGTTAACACAGCGATCTCTGGGTACAGACCCAAGAACATACGATCATACTCATCAGCCTCTACGACGAATACATTGCCGGATCCTGCCCCAGCGTTCGTACCCAGCTGACTCAGTGTACCTCCTACGATGAAAGTAGGCTGCAGACCAGCTCGATGTGCAATCAACGTGATCATAGCAGTAGTGGTCGTCTTGCCATGGGTACCTGCAACAGCCACGCAACGCAGATGCTGTTGAGCAATCATACGCCTCAGCCACTCTGCCCGTTTGTACACCGGCACGCCACGGCGATGTGCTTCTAACACTTCTGGATTGTCCGCCGCAATGGCAGAGGAGATGATCACAGCTTCTAGATCTGTATTCTCTTCTGCACCCAGGTGATCTGCTGAGTGACCGATATAGACCACAGCACCCATCGCTTCCAGCTGTCGAGTCATCTCGGAAGACTGCAAATCGCTTCCGGACACGCGATATCCCTGCGCCAGCAATACGCGGGCAATCGCGGAAAGACCAGCCCCCCCGATGCCGACCAGATGTATACACCTTTCAGGCAAGCCTTGCTTGGCCACTGCTAACTTCAAGACCTCCTTGCCCGTGCCCTCTCCTTTTCGGCTTTGCGATATAAAGGTGGCTGTTGACGACCAAGCTTGATTGAGGTCACAAGCGCCAATAGAAATACAAGGAATCCCCCTGCCAAGATCAACAGGACCAAGCTATCTTGTTCTAAAGTCCTCGTTGCGGGGAGGTTGGTTACTTTGAGAGTAACTTCACTAGGCGGAGCACCAGCCGCTGCCACCTCCTCGGCTCCGGGCAGCCGTCCTCGCATAAACCAATCGAGGAGATTAAGCACGATGTACCCGTTGTAAGCACCTAGTAGTCCGCCAATCAGACGCGCACCAGCGCTCATATTCTGGGCGAGACCTATCTTACTGAAGAAGTACGAAGCAACCACAGCTACAATCAGAATAATGATATAGACAGTATGCCGCTTGGCATCTATCACGGGTGGTTCCTCCGCAGGGAGTGCTGAGGCGATCAGATCAGAAGTCTCGCGCACTCGTTGCAGAGCTTGCCACAACGTCATAACCAGTTTATCGATGAAGTCGAATACGGTAGCAGCGGCTTCGGGGCGTTTGACCACCAAGACCAAAAGTGTCAGAAGGCCAGTGGTGATTGCTTCCTTCCACCAGCCACGCATAAATCCTACTAGTGCAAAAATGCCGATCACAATATAGGTGACCAGCGTGTAGTCAATCTGCAGCAATTGGTTCACGATGCCAGCTCTCTTAATTCACAAACAATGCGTTCGGCTGCATTCGGCTGTGCCAGACTGCGCGCTGCACGTCCCATCGCTGCTCTGCGCTCAGTATCCCTCAGGAGCGAAATCACAACTGGCACCAACTGGCTATCTACAAGATGATCTGGCACAATTACAGCTGCACCTGCATCAGCAAGAAAACGCGCATTCGCCCATTGATGTGCACCAGCATAAGGGTAGGGTACCAACACGCTAGGGAGCCCTGCAGCAGGAAACTCACCCAAGGTGGAAGCCCCTGCGCGCCCGACCACCAAATCAGCCGCCAGCAGAGCGTCCGTCATCTCTTCGTTCAAATACTCGTGCACATGATAGCGAGCACGCAGTTCATTCGGCAGTGAAGCCTGGTGACTTCGCACCCATTCTCCATCCCGCCGGCCGGTGAGATGGATCACCTGTGCTTCCACCAACAACTCTGTGATCCCGTTGCAGATCGCCCGGTTAATGCTGTGTGCTCCCTGGCTACCACCCATCACTAACAACACCTGCTCATCTTCTCCCTCTTGAGATTGGATTGCCAACCCCAACCGCTCTCGGGCAGCTCCACGGTCGAAATTTGCCCAAAGAGATTTTCGCACCGGATAACCGGTCACCACCGCCTGGCCCGGACTGAAGAAACGCACCGACGCTCCCGTAGTAACAGCTACCCTTCGCGCAAAACGTGCCAATAATCGGATTGTCAAACCAGGCTCAACGTCAGGTAAGTAAATCAAAATTGGTACGCGCGCCAGCCAAGCTGCGAGCATAACTGGCGCACAAACGTATCCTCCGGTCACAAACAATACATCTGGCCGAAATACAGATATCAGACGGCGCGCCTGAGCAAAACCGCGCGCCAATGTGACCACTCCACGAGCTGCATGTAATAGACCACGGCCGCGTATCCCTGATGCTGCGATGCCAGCAAATGGGATCCCATTCCGCTCGACGAGTACTCTCTCCATCCCATCGCTGCTGCCCACCCAACACAACGCAGAAGGCGGAGCGCACGAAAAAGCGCCCGCATCACTTTGGCCCGTTAAACAGGCTACTACGGCGAGTGCGGGATAGACGTGCCCTCCTGTCCCTCCTCCAGAAATCATGAGTCTCACTGCTTAGAGTTCCTCCTGTCAGAGGATCCACCCCCTCAGATCCAGCTGTCCCCCGCGAAACGGACAAAAGGAGACCAATACTCGCTAACGACACCACCATAGAGGAGCCGCCATAGCTAACAAACGGCAATGTGATACCCGCTATGGGGGCAGTCGCTGTAACAACAGCAATGTTGTAAATCGCTTGAAAAACCAGTCCAAAAGTTAAGCCAGCGGCCAGCAATGTCCCAAACATATCGGGGGCATTCATTGCAATACGAAATCCCCGGTAAGCGATGAATGCAAATAACCCCAAAACGATAAGGCAGCCAATCAGCCCCATCTCCTCCCCCAACACAGCGAAGATGTTATCACTATGGGGCACCGAAACATATCCAAACTTCGACCGGCTCTCTCCAAGGCCGACCCCTGTCAGACCACCGGAGGCCAGAGCGATGAGGTTCTGAATAGCTGGAGAGTCGCTCCTCGCCCGTTCGCCGAATGGGGAGAGAAATGCGAGAACACGTTCCAATCGATATGGGGATTCCAGAATAAGCAACACCATTGAGGCGCCCCCAAGAATTCCACACACTACCATCTGCCAGATACTGCCACCCGCGATAAAGAACATCACGATACCGTTTGTGGCGATAATGGCTGCCGAAGTCAGGTGTTGCTGTGCAACGATGAGCCCAACTACCAAACCAAGCAAGACTGCGAAGGGTATCAGCCCTGCTTTGACAAGGCGAATGCGTTCCCCCTTAGAAGCAAGCCAATCGGCAGCATATAGCACCATGGTGAGCTTGGCCAGCTCACTGGGTTGTAAAGATCCTCCTTTCTCTCCGAACAAACGACCCAGCAGCCAGCGCTGAGCTCCAAACTCTTCCCTGCCAAGCACTAAGACAAGTCCCAAAAGCGCCAGGGTGGCGGCCAATATCAATACCGAGAATCTGCGCCATCGATGATAATCAATGCGTGCCAGCACGATGAGCGCGACGATACCAACTGCAGTCCAGAGAACTTGCTTCAAAAATAGTAGCGAAGGATCTGCATCCAGTCGATACTTGAGGCCGTGGAATGCAGTGGCGCTATAGACCATCATCAATCCGAGAATAACTAACGCCACTATGGCTACTACAAGCAGCCAGTCATACCCTGAAAGGTTTCCTGCACCACGCCCAATGCTCATCCTGTTCCACTCCTCGACTCAACAGGAGCATCTCCCTGCGCTGTGCGTCTTTGCAGCCGTTCCACTAACTCCCGAAATCGGAGGCCACGCTCAGCAAAATCGGTGAAGGCATCAAAACTGGCGCATCCCGGTGACAAGAGCACGACATCACCTGACCTGGCAACGGAAGCAGCCAACTCCACCACTTCATCAAATGATTTCGCGCGATGCACAACCGGCCAACAACCACTAAAGTTAGGGGATATTGTCGCCTTGGCCTTCAAAAGTTCCTCATGGATCAGTGCAGCGGCCTCGCCGAACAAGATGACGTGACGGGTTCGCTCTAGAATCAAACGCGCTGCTTCTGACCATGGAAGATGCTTATCTCTTCCACCTGCAAGGAGCACGATAGGCTCTCGAAATGATTGAAGCGCAGCCATTAGCCTTTCTGGAGTTGTAGCAATGCTGTCATTGTAGTACTGGACACCCCCTATATTTGCTACCCACTCTAGACGATGGCTGACACCAGAGAAAGTGGTACAGACCTGACGCATCGCTTCAACCGAGATTCCCAACGCGTCAGCGACAGCACAAGCAGCCAGAACATTGGCTACGTTGTGTTCACCTCGCAGACGTATGTCACTCACACGGCACACTGGGTAGCTTTCTACCCTATATGAGTGCACCGATGGGTTCCTCTGAACCACGATTTCAAATCCATATTCAGTTTCCGTCAGGCACGCGCCTGATGCGACTTGTGCACGCTGGCTGAACCAACGGACATCGCCAAATAGCTCCTCACCGATCATTCTGGTAATTGGGTTGTCATAGTTTAATACTGCGACGCTCTCCGGCTTCCGATAGGCCACTACTGCTCGCTTCGCATGAACATACGCCTCCATAGATGGATGACGATCCAAATGATTGGGCGTGACATTCAGAATGACCCCAATGTGCGGGCTCCAGCCACACAAGAGGGACATCCAGGCTGGGTCCACATCATACACGTGAGCATTTGTCGAAGGGTGATAGTACTCCAGCTGAAAGCTGGAGAGCTCCATCACAACGTAATCTGTTGCTCGGATTTGTTCCACCTCCTCAATGAGAGGTCTTCCGATGTTACCCCCTACCCAAGTCCGATGCCCATCAACGCGAAGCATTTCTCCAATCAAGGCAGTGGTAGTTGTCTTGCCGCTTGAGCCGGTGATCCCTACGATCGGGGCTGTACAAAGCTCACAGAAAAGGCGACTTTCTGTGCTCAGCGGCAGGCCGCGTTTGCGCGCTTCATTTAGCAAGGGGGCATCGAACGGGACACCAGGACTGACAAAGACAATTTCAGCCTTGTCCAACAGAGAGAAAGGGTGACCCCCCAACACAAGCTGCACACCGGCGTCAACAAGTGTGTTTAGTCGCTCGCCAAACGCCTCCGAAGGTCGCAGATCCGTCGCCACGACTTGGCATCCATGAGAGATCAGAAACCGTGTCAAGGCTTCTCCTTCACGCGCCAAGCCAATAACAACAGCGCGACGGTCGCGCAAATCGGCCGCCTGCATCACATTGTAAAAGCAGCGCATACCGACTGCCTCGCCTACTGTGTGGCTCGGACAGCCTTAACCGTCCGAATCGGTTAGATCAAGACAACCACCCTAAACGACGACCTCCCCCACTGCCGACCAGTTCACCACATCCTGCTCGGACAAGAATCGGGGAGGCTTGTCCACCACTAGGGTATCGTTGAGAATGGCTTGTACAACCTCGTCTAGCGACACGAGGAGCTTGCCACTTGCGTCGTAATAATGGCGTGTTCCCTTCTGTAAATCACGATCTATGAGCTGTACGAGACGCAGGGCAGCGGCGTAGCGCGCATCAGCGTCATCCATCTGAGGTTCTATGCTGCGGCTTCGCCCGTTGTGACTCCGGAATGTCATCTGCTTGGTGTTGGGGACTGTAGTGGACATTTTCATTTCTTTTTGCCTCCTGCTTCGGATTCCATTATGAAAAAATGTTGCAGAACTTACCCCTTGGCATCGAAGTTAGATCGCCAATTTGCTCAGATCAGAGCTAATGCAACACCTAACATCGCTGCCAGAATACCCACCAGCCAGAAACGCTGGGCCACCTGTGTCTCGGACCAGCCCAGCAGCTCAAAATGATGGTGCAGTGGCGCCATTCTGAACAATCGTCTACCTTTGGTGAGCTTGAAATAGACCACCTGGAGGATGTCAGATAGCGCTTCAGCCAGAAACACGGCTCCAACTACCGGAAGCAATAGCCATTGGCCAGTCATCAACGCCACCACCCCGAGCGTAGCACCCAAGGCGAGCGACCCCGTGTCACCCATAAAGAGCTGGGCAGGATAGGCGTTGTACCACAAGAAAGCTAAAACGCCACCCACTACTGTGAAGTCAAAAGCTACCAACCAAGTCTGGCCTTGCAGATAAGCAATCACTCCATAAGCTGCGAAGGCCAGCGTGCACAAGCTCCCCGCAAGCCCATCCAACCCATCAGAAAGGTTAACAGCATTCGATGTGGCCACAATGACAAACGTGGCAATGGGGATGTACCATCCGCCTATGTCGATCTTCTCTGGGATACCCGGGATGGCGACACTGCGTAAGCCAAGTCCAAAGTGCAGGACAAGCGCTGTCATTACTGCGAGGAGCGTCTGCCATAAGAACTTATGGCGTGCCAACATACCTGTCGGCACGCGGCGTACTCCGGTGAGATCGTCCAATGCACCAAGCGCACCGTAGGCAGCCATCACCCCCATAGGCACTAATATGGAGCGCCCAATCAAAGTGAGTCCCCATAGATTGGCCAAATTCAAGACCCCAGTGATCACCAAAACCGGCACCAGTATCATGAGGCCACCCATGGTGGGTGTTCCCACTTTCATTTGATGAGTGGCAGGGCCATCAATTCGAACTTGCTTGCCAATACGCCAACGTCGAAGCAAACTGATAAGCGGCGCGCCCCAAATCACTGCCACTAAGAAGGAGATAGCTGCCAAGGTCAAAGGATAGTGCATCAGCGACCGCCCTCAGCCTTCTGAATAGCTTCTACAATCTCCTCCATCGCCATAGAACGCGAGCCTTTCACCAAAATGATGTCCCCCGGCTGAACGAGCTGACGCAAATGAGCGATAGCTTCCTGATTAGTTGCAACCTGAATAATTGTTTCAGCTGGCATCCCACAGGCGCGAGCCTCCTCGGCAATAAGCCGTGCGAGTGACCCAACTGTGACCAGGAGCGAAGCAGTAGTAACTACTCGGCAGCCCACTTTGCGATGTCCTTCTTCCGCAAACTCTCCCAATTCGGCCATGTCGCCCAAGACAGCTATCTTGCGCCCACTAGATGTCAGGTCATCCAGCAAGTTGAGTGCTGCAATGGTGGATACTGGGCTGGCATTATAAGTATCATCGAGTATGATCGAGTCGTTTATGCCGGGCACGCTTACCAAACGCAATTGCACAGAGCTATCCTGCAAACCGAGAAGGATCTCCTCCCAGTGCATCCCTTCGATGAGCCCTACTGCTGTGGCACACAAAGCATTATGAACGCTGTGGCGTCCCAAAAGAGGAACTTTAACGTGGACGGCCTCACGTCCATAATGTAATACAAAGCGAATTCCTTCCCATCCTTCACTCAATACATCACTAGCCCACAAATCTGCCTCTGAGGTGAGGCCATAGTGGAACACGCGCACGCCTTTCGTCACCTTGCCAGACATTGCGCGCACCAGCGGGTCATCGTGATTGAGCACTGCAGTGCCACCCGGAGGCAATGCCTGTACCAGCTCTGATTTTGCCTCAGCAATGCGCTCGATACTGCCCAGACGCTCTAGATGGGTTGGACCGACGTTCGTCACTACTCCCACTTGAGGACAAGCGATTGCGCACAGTTGAGCTATCTCCCCTACGTTGTACATCCCCATTTCCAGGACGACACGTTCATGAGTGGGACGCAGCTGTAACAACGTTAGAGGCAGCCCTATCTCATTGTTGAGGTTGCCAGGGTTCTTCAAGGTGGAGAAGCGGCGGCTCAGAACCGCCCAAGTGAGTTCCTTCGTCATCGTCTTTCCGACGCTACCCGTGATGCCAACGACGCGCACGGAAAACTTCTTCCGCCAATAGGCAGCCAGACGCTGGAGGGCGCTCAACGTGTTTAGCACCCTGACACACACTGGTAATCGCAGCTCATCGAGATTCTTCGGCATCGAATCGACAGCTGTCGCATCGATGGTACCCCAATCTCCCTGCACAGGATGGTGCACTAATGCCACGATGGCTCCACGCTGGAAAGCGTCGGCCACATAGTCATGACCATCGACTTGCTTGCCAGGAAGTGCGACAAACATAGCACCCGACGATGCCTGCCGTGAGTCAATGATCACCTGGCTGATAGGAGTGTTGGCTATCGTTCCACTCCATTCTGTCCAGCCAGTGAGTCCAGCCAAGACCTCAGACAATGTTAAAGTCACTTGCTCACTCATCCGAGATCTCACCATTGCACCACCACAGCTGTCGACGAGCTCGTGACTCGCTCGCGCACTACATCAGGAGGCACATCTAACAGCACCATAAGCTGCTTGGCAATGCGGGCAAACACTGGTGCCGCTACTTGCGAACCCCATGGTGAAGTTTGAGGACGTCGCAGCACTACCAGAATAAGCACTGCCGGATCATTAGAAGGCAGATAACCCGCAAACGAAGCAATAGTGGCTGTGGGATGATATCCTCCCGCCACGTATACTTGAGCAGTCCCCGATTTGCCCGCCACCCGGTAACCCGGTACTTGGGCGAGACTCGTATCCTGCTCAACAGCTTTCTCCAAAATTCTCGTTACAGCATGTGCGGTTTGGGCTGTGACAGTACGCCGTATCGGTTTCGATGCCGTCGTGACACTATGGCCATTATTGTCCGCAATTGCCTGAACCACATATGGCTTCATCAGTAAGCCGCCATTCGCAATGGACGCAAGCGCCACCGCAACCTGAAGGGGAGTTGCAGCCATCGCCTGACCAAAGCTGTTTCTGCCGAGATCGCTTTCTGACCATTCAGGATCATCTGGGGTCTTGAAACCACCAGTCACTTCGCCAGCCAGATCAACCCCTGTAGCACTGCCAAACCCGAAACGTCGCAAATAATGATAAAAACGCTCAGGCCCCAATCGGACCGCGATCTGGGCCACTTCCACATTTAGAGACTTACCCAAGACCGTAGTGAGATCAACCTGGCCATATGCCTGCTTGTCCGGATTGTAAATAGGGCTGCCGCCCACTTCGATTGCGCCAGGGTCATATAGGATCTCATCAGGAGATATCACGCCTGAATCCAGCGCAGCTGCCACTGTCACCACTTTAATGACAGAACCCGGCTCGTAAACCTTGCTAATTGCAGGATCGATAAAGCTTTCATAGGTCTCTTGGGCATAGCGGTTAGGATCATAGGCCGGTAGGCTGGCCATCGCGAGGATCGCACCTGTGTGGGGTTGTAACACCACTACAGTGCCACTTTCAGCACCCGAGTCCTCTAGCGCTTGCGCTAGCTCACGTTCGATGATGTGCTGCACTGTATACCTAACACTTAGATACAAGTTCTTCCCATCTTCAGGAGGCGTGTACTGAGCCCGCGCCACAGGAATTGGCTTGCCCCAAGGGTCAGGCTCAGCGACACCGCTACCTGGCTTACCTCGCAGCACACTTTCATAGAAACCTTCGACTCCATAGCTGCCACGATAGCCCGCCAAATCGCTTGTCACAAAACCTAGCAGATGGGCTGCAAGTGTGCCCCGTGGGTAGATACGTTGGCTACGCTCCTCGAGCGTGACTATCAGATAACCCAGATCTGCAATCTCGCGTGCCGTCGCCTGCGAAACGTGATCTTCGAGTCGGACGTACACACGTGTCGTATCCGCTATTTTCTCCATAACGGCGGCTGGGTCCTGGCCCAGCAATGGAGCAATCTTTTCGGCAAACCTACGACGGTAAGCCTCATCAGGCATAGCATTCGGCGAAGCACCCACGCTGTAGGTAGTTAGATTGGACGCCAGCAAGATCCCATCGCGGTCAAAGATGAGACCCCTGCGCGGCTCAAGAGTCTCTTGGACTTGTCCTCCTTCTCCACGTTTGGCATACGCCAGAGGAGTGGCCCGGTCAAAAACCTGCCAACGTAATAGCTGGCCCATCAACACTAACAAGGCAATCGCCAGCAATGCCATCACGATCAGAACACGTAAACGAGTTTCGCGACTAACCGCCATAAAAACTCACGTCCGTCAGTCCAAGGATACACTACGGGTTAATCTCAAGCCGACTAGCCTCCCACACAGAAGCTTCTTCGACCGAGTAACCCGGAACCGATAAATAGAATGCGTTGGTAGCTGGGGCAAAACCCAGCTCACGTGCCCGCTCTTCCACGAGTGGGAGGGACTCCCACTTCGCGATCTCAACTCGAAGTGCTGCGTTCTCGGCTTCGATCTCCTCGAGCTTCTGCCGAGATTCCTCAATCTGGAGATTGATCGCAGAAATGGCATGTGCCTGTATTAGATATAACCACCCGATAAGGCTGACAATGAAGATCATCAGCAACAGCCCAAGAGTGTCCCTCAGTCCTATCCGCCCCATGAAACGATGCATCAGGTGGCCAGGACGAAGCAAGGTTTGAATCTGGGGAGAAGTTCGAGTGTTCATAGACCTATTCAAACCCCCTGCGCTCGGCGACACGCAATTTAGCACTACGAGCACGCACATTCATCCTGATCTCCTCGGCGCTTGGTACCACGGGCTTCTTCGTGACGATGCGCAAAGTGGCACGATGACCACACGTGCACGGCACGACATAGGACGCCGACGAGCATATACAATCTCTGGCCTCTCGCGCGAAATATTCCTTTACAATGCGATCCTCCAAAGAATGGAAACCGATGACCGCCAGTCTACCTCCGGGCATCAATACACTGGTAGCTGAGGGCAAAGCACGCGCTAGAGCTTCCAGCTCGTTATTCACCGCAATACGCAGCGCTTGAAACGTACGCGTAGCAGGATGGAGACGCGCGCCACGTCGCCCACCAACTGCACGAGTCACGATTTCGGCTAACTGAGTGGTCGTCGAGACCGGTCGTGCTGCCACAATTGCGCGTGCAATTATCCGACTGCGCCGTTCCTCACCAAAACGATAGAGCAACTCAGCCAATTCCTCTTCTGGCAGGCTATTAACCAGGTCGTATGCCGTCACCGATGAGCTCGGGCTGTATCGCATATCTAGGGGACCTTCAACCTGGAAAGAAAAACCTCTTTCAGCCGCCTCCAATTGCCGCGATGAGATCCCCAGATCGAGCAAGACCCCATGAACTGGAAAGAAACCCAAATTGTGGGCTACCTCAGCCAAGTCGGCAAAGTTTGCGTTGACGAGACAGACTCGATCACTATAGGTTTTCAAACGTTCGTGCGCTACTTCAAGCGTGTCTGGATCTGCATCCAATCCTAGAAGTCGACCATCCGGAGCAGTTGCCTCCAGGATAGCTTGAGCATGCCCACCCGTGCCAACTGTACCGTCGATAAACCACTGTCCTGGCTGCGGATTGAGCATTGCTAACACCTCTTGTATCAACACAGGGATGTGCATTGGACTAGGCTATCTGTATGCATCGGTCAAATACCATACTGGATTAGCTTTTCCTCAAGCATCGCGGTCGTGATCCCAGCCATCTTAGCATCCCAAAGCTCACGATTCCATATCTCGAGATGGTTACCAACACCAGCGATCAGCACCTCGCCATTTGGTGTTAGATGAGCATGCTCACGCAACATTTGGGGTATTAATATTCTCCCCTGTCGATCTGGTACCTCATATGATGCATTTGCAAAGACGTAGCGTGCTAGATCACGATCCGGCACAGGGACTCCTTCCACACGTTTCGCAAACACTTCGAATACATTGTGTGGATAGAGCTCAAGATAATTGCCTATCCCTTTGGTAATTACTATCCCTGGGGTGAGTTCGTCACGGAATCGGGCGGGTATCGTGAGACGTCCCTTTGGATCGAGGCTGTGCAGGTATGTACCAAGCATAAGCATTGGAGAACATCTCCTCCCGCCGGGATTCCATCGTGGACACCGGAACAGGGGTTTTAAGGCCTCCGGCCCCACTTTGATCCACTTCAACCCAAATTATACCACTATCCTCCCTATCGTGTCAATGGCTTTTCCGACTTAACGCATTAACCTCCCAGTCTTGCCTGCAAAATAGGCATCATACGCAAACCTTGCTCTGCACAATATGTTGTATTCTAGTTATGTCATGATACAACTTCTTGCGGCGCTCGCGAGAGAGCTCCAGCCGCAGCGATGTCGAACGGTCCGAACCTTAAAATTTTTTCTGCGCGTCTGGAACGGAACGCAAATTGTGCTGCCCCTCCACTCTCTCCCACTTAGTGAAAAGTTCGATACGCAGCCAGGGCAACCACATATCAGATAGCAGTAGCATCGAAATGCTCTACAACCCTACGGTTGCGCAATCCGACGCCACCACACTCCACAAATGTGGCGGTGACTCACCGACAGGCAAGGGATCAAAGTGGAGGATCTGCGCAGTGTAGAACTAAATTGTTAAAACAATTGGACAAGTCTGCGGAGATCCACGCTGCGGGTGCGTTCTACTTGGCAGTGATCGATGCGGGATAGCACAAACTACGGAGGGCTAGACGAGAAAATCGCCTTGCACCAGGTAGAAACGGCCAGCAGCGTGCGAGTATTCAACAATCAACGTACCAGCCTGTTCCCTGGTGCTAAAGGGAACATTCGAATGTGTTATACACTACATATTATATCAACAGTTTGCTATTACGTCAAGAGTTTTTTCGGATCGTTTTCAAGGTTTGTTTTGGTATCGCTACGAGTACTGCAATGTTGTTGGTTATCCTGGGCGCGGTGTAGCCGGAGAACAGTAGGGGAAAATTCGCTACGCAGAGACTGGTGACACTGTCGCCTACACCGGACAATCCCTGCACGGCAGCAAGAGATGACAACAAGATCCTATTAGGGTTATCCACTCAGAGGCACCCCATATTTGAACAACCAGCCGGCGTGGTGATGGACGGCGCGCTTCTGGTTTCACAAGGAAAACACGTTTGGACATTGTAAACGCCTTATGGCCAATGCTATAATTCAATTTATGATTCGTTCACCCAAACCGCGTCTCATCCATGATGTTTTGGCCTTATTATCCAGCGCCACCTCGCCGGACAAGCTCATTGCAACGAGCTTGACAGTACTCAGCGCAGTGCTCTACGTGACAACATGCGCGCCTTCCGTCCTTTTCGGCGACAGCGGAGAGTTTCAGTTTGTGCCCTATATCCTGGGGATCGCTCATCCTACCGGCTACCCCCTCTATGTAATACTTGGTTGGTTATGGAGCCATCTGCTGCCGATAGGAAATGTAGCTTATCGTATGAACCTGTTCTCATGCTTCTGGGCTTCCCTGACGGTCGGGTTGAGCTATTTTTTAGTGCGAAACCTTATTGTGCGCACAGTAGGTGGAGTTGAACCCTTGGTGACACGTATGGCTGCTGGGATAGCCAGTGCTACCTTCGCGGTTACCCAAACCTTCTGGAGTCAAGCGATCATCGCCGAGGTATACTCCCTCAATGCATTTTTCGTGGTATCCTTGCTTCTCCTTCTTTTACGCTGGGTGGAAATGCCTCACTATCGAGGTCTTACTATAGCACTTGCTATCGGTTTTGGGCTGGCACTGACCCATCACCGCACCATCCTGGCACTGCTACCAGGAATATTAGTCTGCGCCATATGGTCCAGGCGAGGACAGACAAGCAGTGGCAACCCCCCGTCATCCCCCCAAAGGTACACCCTATGGCGTACTGTAGTGATCGGCACAGCTGGAGTGTTGTTGCCTTTACTCCTGTATCTGTATCTACCACTTCGGGCTCCCTACGTACCTTACACTGTCCTTACTCTGAGTCCAGAACAGCAGCTGGTGCTCTATGAAAACACTGGGCGCGGAATGCTGAACCACATAGTGGGGGCTGCTTTCGCAGAAAACTTGCGCCTGGGCGCTGCCTCAGCGAGCAAACTGACAGAATGGGCAGCTCACCTAAAAACAGTGATGGAGTTGCTAGACAAGCAGTTTGGACTGATCGGTATCTGTCTGGCATTCATTGGGGTGACTCGTATGTTGTTGGGACGCCGGTGGCCTTGGTTGATATTGATAGCGTTAAGCTATACGGCCTATGTAGCTTTTAACCTTCTCTACGCCATTGGGGATGTAGAAGTGCTCTACATCCCATCATATCTGCTGATCACCCCATTGATTGGTATCGGCCTGGTCAGTCTGACAGACGCAGCATCCAAGATGAAAGTCCACCACATAAGGCATGGGGTCATTTTACTCAGCCTGATACTTCCAGTGTGGACATTCATACAAAACCTGCCTCGAGTCGACCGTTCCTCTGACAATGCAGCTGCAACGCTTTGGCAACCCATACTGCAGCGTCCTATACCATTTGGCGCGATCTTGATCAGCAATGACCGAGATGAGATGATGCCGTTATGGTACTATCAGTATGTGGAGGGCCAACGAGGTGACCTGCTAGGGCTTTTTCCCCGTATCGTCGGCGATCCAGCCTATGAGGACATCGGGGGAGTGCTGGATGAGGCAATGGGCAGCAACAGACCAGTTTTTTTGATCAAGCAGATGCAGGGGTTGGAGGTCAAGGTGCAGCTGGAAAACGAAGAAGAGATGTCACCGTTAGTGAAAGTGGTAGGATTGGCAGCGAATCGAGTGCCCCAATACCAGTTAGACGATCGGCTGAGTGGCCTAGTGCGTTTGATAGGGTACGACATCTCACCTCCAGCAATACACCCCGGAAATGCAGTTATAGTTCAGCTTTATTGGGAACCATTGCAGGAGATCCAATACGATTACACAACTTTTGTGCACTTGACAGATGAGGAAGGCAATCTCATCACGCAGAGTGACCACCGCCCGGGCGGCGTCTACTACCCCACCTCACTCTGGAAACAAGGGGAAAGGCTACTAGATGTCCACACGATGGCGCTGCCTATTACGGTCGAGCCAGGGGAATATCGTCTCTGGGTTGGGATGTATCTCTACCCATCGATGCAGTCGGCAGGTGGTCCTATTGAGCTCGGAAGAGTGGTAGTGACAAGCTAACTGGTCTGGTTCAGCTGGGTGAGGCTTCTTAGAGCTCGTGGGCGCAGCTGACCTGTACTATCCAAATCAACGGCACGACAAAACGCTGTACGGGCATGATCCTGAAACCCCAATGCGAGGTAAAACTTGCCCAAATGGTAGTAAGTGCTAGCTTGGTCGGGCTTCAGCGCAAGTGCACTGAATAGATGCAGACGAGCTTGATCCATATCTCCGGCCAGAAGGTACATCCATCCGAGCATGTCGCGTACACGAGCATCCTGAGGCGCCATCTCGGCAGCAGATTTGGCAGCAGCCAACCCACGATCGGCAACGTGCCACAAGCTATCCGCATAGAAATTCACCAGAGCTAGACGGACATCCAGATCATAGGGCGCCCGCTCCACGGCAGCAAGCAGAGCCTGCTCCGCTTGTGCATAATTGCCCAGACTCACATAAGCACGGGATAATTCAAGCAAGGCTGTCGTATCGGACAATTCTAAAGCGGAAGCCATACGCAACTGAGCGATAGATAGGTACAACAGACCATTCTGTAGACAGTATCTGCCTAACCACAAGCGAGCAAGTGACCACTGCGGACGCAGAACGACTGCTGTGCTGAGATGTTCCCAAGCTGGACGGTCCAGGCCCATCATCGCCTCTACATATCCCAACGATGCCACTGTTTCTGCATCATCCGGCTGTAGGCTGTAGGCACGCATTAGCGCCAGACGAGCCAGTGGCCACAGCTCGGCCTTCATTATGGCTAACCCAATGTACTTGGTTGCCTGGGCAGGCGTATCGGCCGCGGCAGCACGGTCAAGCGCCTCTACGAGGTGATTGCGCGCCACCAACGTCTCTTGGGGAGCATTGTCCGCGATAAGGGAGAGCTCACGCCGAGCTTCCACTGGCGACTCCAACGCCAATATGGCTCCTCGCAACAGATACGCCGAAGCCATTGCACCAGACTGCTCGATCGGGAGCGAGGCACCGGATTGCAACATCGCCACACCAGCCGCCAAGGTGGTCGCAGCTTCGTGCAACTGCCCCTCGTAAATGAAGCCCAGCGCAAGGCCCAAACGCGCTTGCATCATATCAGGTTGATACTCCAAGGCGGTTTGCCACTGGGTAACAGCTGCATGAAGATCGCCCCGGGCCCAGCTAGCACTCGCGAGTCCAGTCCAAGCGGAACCAAAGTCAATCCGACGTGCCAGTGCGCGATTGAAAGCATCCGTTGCAAGCAGCCATTCTTGCTGAGCCAGATAGATATAGCCAACAGCAACCAACGGAGCAGGATCAGTGGGTGAGAGAGCTGCTATCCGTTCATACGCCTGAATCGCGCCGGTGTAAGATCTAAGGGCACGAAGCTCCTCCGCTGCTTGCCAAAGCATCGTGACAGCATCTTGCGGGGGTAAGGTAGCCCTTGAGATTAGCATAGGGTGCAAGGCCACGACCACCAGTGCTAAAACTGAGGACAGACGTGGCCTAACGTGGATCAAGACACGGACCAGCAGATCGAACATAAAACGTAGAGTAATCGCTCTTGCCACGATTCGCCAAACAAACATGGTAGATTCTGATGAACCGCGCCCTGTGCAGTATAATGAAAGCATATCCTGAAAGGGGCAAATGCATTGTGATACTCACTCTGACTAAGCCGGATGAACATGCACTTGACATCAACAGCGGTTGGGCCGCCGAGGTCACCTTCCATGTGCGATATGCCGAGACTGATCAAATGGGCATCGTCCACCATAGTGCCTATGTCCCATGGTTGGAGGAGGCGCGTAGCGCCCTGTCGCGCCAATACGGGAAACCCTATGCCGACCTTGAGCGCGCAGGATACGGACTGGCCGTCACCGAACTACATTTGCGTTTTGCCACACCCGCACGTTATGACCAAGCGGTGACGGTGCGGGTGCGGGTAAGCAAAGTCCGCAGCCGGCAAGTGGACTTCGAATACGAGGTGGTAGATGCAGAAACCGGCGAGTGTCTAGCGACCGGCGCCACCATGCATATATGTATTGATAGAGCTGGGCGACCGGTGCGTTTGCCACCAGACTGGCAGGCATTTTGGGCCAGTCTCAGGCGATAGCGTGGGGATGTACTATCCGCCATTTGGCCTAGTAAGCGTCTGTGCGTATCAGTCACTTTGCGCATAAAGATATACAACGGATTGGCTTTATGGCTGATGTGCTCCAATCTCTATAGCTCTACAATTTTAAATAAAAGCGAGTACCTCGCGCATCTCCTTCTTCCGTCCAGAGAGCGGCCCGTTCCCCCGGTCTCTGGACAAACGAAAATGCAAAAGGTCGAAAGTTTAGCTTTTCGACCTTTTCTTTTTTATCCCATTGGTGTATAATTTTTTGAGCTTTGCAGTCAAAGGCATGGTCCCCGGGTGGAGAAATGGGTATTCGGTCACCCCAGAGCCAGGAAGAGAGACCATCGTGTTTTCGGGTTCACTTCACGGGACCTAGGTGGATAATATTATGAAAGATGAGCCAAAAGAGCTGCAAGAACTCAGGCACCGACTGGGCGAGATCCGCGATTTGCATCGCGCTTCGGCTGTGTTGTCGTGGGACCAACAGACGTATATGCCACCTGGCGGTGCCGTTGCGCGCGCAGAACAGCTGGCCACCCTGCAGCGAACCGCGCACGTTTGGTTCATCAGCGACGAGATCGGACAACTGTTGGAAGCGTTGCGTGCTCCGGCGGCCGAGTGGGATTATGACTCGGATGAAGCTAGCTTGGTACGGGTGACGTTGCGCGATTACGAAAAAGCCCGCAGAATTCCCCCTGCTCTGGTCGCCGAGTTGGCGCGTGCCTCGACACTTGCTTATGAGGCATGGACCAAGGCCAAAGCTGCGGCCGACTTCGCGATCTTCTTACCTCACCTTGAGAAGATTGTGGACCTGAACATTCAAATTGCAGAAGCGTTGGGATACCAGGATCGCTTATACGACGCATTGTTAGATCAGTATGAGCCGGATATGAAGACCGCGCAGGTAGCCACTCTGTTTGAGAACCTAAAAGCAGAACTGGTGCCGCTGGTTAAAACCATCGCAAGCCAGACGAGGCTCGGGAATGATGCGATCCTGAGACGTCCTATGGACATTCAAAAACAGTGGGACTTCGGGTTGGCCATCCTGCGCGACATGGGGTTTGACTTCAACCGTGGTCGTCAGGACAAGTCGGTCCATCCATTTACTACTGCCTTTTCGATCGACGATGTGCGATTAACCACGCGCTTAGACCCTAACTATTTTCCAACCGCTCTGTTTGGCACCATTCATGAGGGCGGCCATGGTCTCTACGAACAGGGACTGGCAAAGACGCTAGAACGCACCGGCCTGGATGATGGTGCCTCGCTGGGCATTCATGAGTCGCAGTCACGTCTATGGGAAAACCTGATAGGACGTAGCCAGGCCTTTTGGTACCACTACTTTCCGCGTCTACAGCAAATGTTTCCTGAGCAGATGGGCGATGTTGACTTCGAAGATTTCTATCAAGCCATTAATGCTGTAAAACCCACTTTTATCCGTGTCGAAGCCGATGAGGTGACTTACAATCTACACATAATGATCCGCTTTGAGCTGGAAAACGACATGTTGGAACGACGGGTACACATCCGCGAACTACCAGAGGCATGGAACGCCAAAATGGAAGAATACCTAGGCATTGTACCGCCTAATGATGCTCTGGGTGTATTGCAGGACGTGCACTGGTCTGGTGGAATGTTGGGCTATTTTCCCACCTATTCACTGGGCAACTTGTACTCTGTCCAATTCTTTGACCAGGCGAAACGTGACATTAGTGGATTAGCAGACCAGATTGCGACAGGGCATTTTAGTGAATTACTGGACTGGTTGCGCCAAAATATCCACCGACATGGACGCAAATATACACCTGCAGAACTGGTCGCCAGAGTCACAGGCAACGAGCTCACTGCTAAGAACTACATCGATTACATTAAACAGAAGTTTGGGGAGCTGTATGCTCTTTGATCCTGAACTCTTACAGGTGGCACTCCCTTCTCGATGCGCTGCAGTCTGCAGCGGCTAACCAGACGTGATAGCATCCTAAGAGGTGACCCAAGCAGTATGCGACGCGAACGAGTCTCAGACGACATTTACGTGTTTACCAGCGATCTGTATGCCCAAGTGACTGCTACAGCCGTCATAACGGGCGAGGGTATCGTGGTTTTTGACACCTTACCGTTTCCAGAAGAAACGCGTGGAATGCTTAGCTTCCTTAAGGGATTGGGTCGTGGCCCCATCCGCTACCTCGTTAATACGCACTGGCACGGAGACCACTCCAACGGCAATTTCCTCTTCGAAAATGTACAACTGGTATGCCACCAGCTATGCGCTCAGACAATGCTGGATATGCTTAAGTTGAGGACAAGCCAGATCCGAGACAGGCGGCCATCGGACGAGGACGATGTGCCAATCCGGGTACCTGATATTACCTTTGATGAGGGAGAACTATGCCTTCACCTAGGCGGCAAGTCATTACAAATGATCCCAACCCCGGGACATACCCCCGACTCAATCGTGGCATACATTAGAGAGGACAAAGTACTCATAGCAGCAGACACAATGATGCCTATCCCTTATTTTGTAGGGGGCAACCATATGGACTTCATAAGGTCCTTGGAGACTCTACTGCAGCTAAGCATCGACACAGTGATCCAAGGCCACGGTGAGGTGTTGCTGCGCGGCGAGGTGCGAGAAGCAATACAAAGCAACATCCGTTACCTGAATACGATTCAGCAGCGCTTAGGGGAGATCATCAGAGCAGGACAGAACATTGAAGAAGCGTTGCGCAAGCTGGACATTGAGTCGTGCGGCAAATCTCGCATTTCCCTCAACGGGATGGTCCAAGACCTCCATTATGCTAATCTGCGCGCATTATACCAGGAGATGACCAAATCGAATGACAATCTTGTTGTACCAGACCGACAGCTACATAAAAGAATTTGAGGCCTGTGTCCTTGATCTCCATCCTCAGCTAAACGCTGTGGCATTGGATCGCACCGCATTTTTCCCCGGTGGAGGCGGCCAGCCAGCAGATCGCGGCTGGCTGGTCATAGGCGGTCGCCTCTTGCCTGTCACCCAAATTAAGCGCGATGGCGAGGTCGTCTGGCACGTTCTGGAGGGAACACTCCCAGTGACAGGGACGCCTGTGATAGGTCAATTGGACTGGGAATATCGCTATTGCTTAATGCGTACACACACCGCTCTCCATATCCTGTGCGGGGTGGTATGGCGTGACTATGGTGCCCTGGTCACGGGTGGCAACATGGAACCGCTCAGGGGCCGCATGGACTTTGAGTTCGAGACTCTACACCAGGAGCTAGTACATGAGACTGAGGAACGGGTGAACATTGAAGTATCCGCCGGCCGCGAAGTGCGCGTGCAGCTGTTGTCACGCGAAGAGGCATTTCGCATACCCGACCTGATTCGCACCAAAATCAACTTGCTGCCACCGCACATCACCCAAGTGCGTACGGTCGAGATTGTGGGGTTGGACTTGCAAGCCGACGGTGGCACCCACGTAGCGAACACACGTGAGGTAGGGCATGTACGCGTGGTAGACTACAAGAGTAAAGGACGCATTAACAAGCGCATCGAGATTCAACTGGACGCTGTATGAGGACATTTATCATATGACTTTTCGGGAAGTTCCTGCCAACGTAGATTTCATCGCTCAAGAGTATGAGATACTCCGATTTTGGAAAGAGACACATGCTTTCGAGGCGATGCGGGAGCTGCATCGCGGGCAGCCGACCTGGTCCTTCATCGACGGGCCCATCACAGCCAACAACCCGATGGGTGTTCATCATGGCTGGGGACGCACCTACAAAGATCTATTCAATCGTTTCTGGACCATGCGCGGGCGTGAGCTGCGCTATCAGAATGGCTTCGATTGTCAGGGTCTGTGGGTCGAAGTAGAAGTCGAAAAGGAGCTCGGGTTCAAATCGAAGCGCGACATTGAGGCATATGGTCTCGATCGTTTTGTGCGAAAGTGTAAAGAACGTGTGCTCCGATATGCTGCAGTCCAGACGGAACAATCTATTCGCCTAGGCTATTGGATGGATTGGAATGATCCAGATCAGCTGCGCTGGCTGGCAGACCTAATCGTCGAAGATCCATCGCGTGTTATCACAGTCCAGGGTCCGCTAGGCCCAGTCACCGACACGGTGGAACAGATTGTAGCTCGGCTCGGAATGCCAGAACTGGGCGGCAGCTACTTCACGTTCTCCGACGAGAACAATCACATGATCTGGACCTTCCTGAAGAAATGTTGGCAAAAGGGTTGGCTTTACCGTGGTGCCGACGTGATGCCATGGTGCCCGCGTTGTGCCACAGGCATCAGTCAGCACGAAATCGTAACCGATGGTTATGTAGAAATGACCCACCCTGGTGTGACTCTACGTTTCCCATTGCGCAACCGACCAGGAGAGTCGCTGTTGGTGTGGACTACCACGCCCTGGACCCTTACGAGCAATGTAGCAGCAGCTGTGGGTCCGGCTTTGACTTATGTAAAGTTACGCCACAATGGGGAGATCCTCTATCTCTCAAAGGGCACGCTCCATATGCTAAAAGGACCCTACGAGATTCTGGCCGAGATGCCTGGATCGGCGCTGGAAGGTTGGACATATGAGGGTCCTTTCGATGAACTGGAAGCAGCCCGGATGCCGGGAGGATATCCAGAACAGGAGGAGCTGATCCGCGATATCAAGGAAAGCGCTTGCGACGCCCATCGTGTCATTCTGTGGGATGAAGTAGGTGAAACAGAGGGCACAGGTGTCGTACACATAGCGCCAGGCTGTGGTGCCGAGGACTTCCAGCTGGCCAAGCAACACCGCCTGCCAATGATCGCACCGTTGGACGAGGAGGGCTATTTTACGGCCCACTTCGATTGGCTAAGCGGCAAGCACGTCACCGAAGTACGTGAAATGATCTTCGAGCACCTGAGGCACAAAGGCATCCTTTACGATGTCTCTTCTTATGTCCACCGTTACCCGGTTTGTTGGCGCTGCAAAACTGAGCTGGTTTTCCGCTTGGTGGATGAGTGGTTCATCAGCATGGGCCCGGTCTACGACAAACCGCGGGAGGCACTCTCTAAAGAGGAGAAGGAGAGAAGCCTGCGCTATCAAATTATGGATATTGTCAGCCAGATCCGCTGGATCCCAGAGTTTGGCTACGCGCGGGAAATGGACTGGCTGTACAACATGCACGACTGGATGATCAGCAAGAAACGTTACTGGGGACTTGCACTTCCGTTCTGGAGCTGCCCTCAGTGCGGCCATTACGAGGTGATCGGTGACGAATTCGAGCTCGAGGCACGAGCGGCAGCAGGGTGGGAAGAATTCGCTGGACATACACCCCATCGTCCCTACATTGACGCAGTGAAGATTCGCTGCCCGCGTTGTCAGGAGCTGATGAGCCGCATTCCAGATGTAGGTAATCCGTGGCTCGATGCCGGCATCGTGAGCTTCAGCACTTTGCGCTACCGATCAGATCGGGAATACTGGCGCAAGTGGTACCCGGCACATTGGATCAGCGAGTCATTTCCCGGTCAGTTCCGTAACTGGTTTTACAGTCTGTTGGCTATGGCAACCGTGCTTGAGAACAGCCCGCCCTTCCTGCAAAACTTCGGGTACGCCACGCTATTGGCCGAAGATGGACGCCCTATGCACAAGAGCTGGGGAAACGCCATCGAGTTCAACGATGCAGCGGACAAAATGGGTGTGGATGTCATGCGCTGGCTCTATTGTTCCCAAAAACCGGATCAAAACCTGCTGTTCGGTTACCGGCGCGCCGATGAAACACGTCGCCGTTTCTTGATACCACTATGGAACGCGTACAATTTCCTTGTCACCTACGCACGGCTGGACCAATGGGAGCCCGCAACAGATGGATTTGACCCAGCTCAGCCCGAGGGAGCTCTGCCGCAAACAGAGACTCTGCTCGACCGCTGGATTCTTGCCCGCATTAACCAGATCGTAGGACGCTGTACAGAAGCTCTGGAGAACTCTGATGCTTATACCGCCACTGTCTTAATCGAAGAGTTTCTGGACGATCTGACAAATTGGTATGTGCGCAGGAGCCGGCGACGTTTCTGGAAGAGCGAACACGATGCCGACAAGAAAGATGCATATGCAACGCTGTACTACGTGCTGGTGCGACTTGTCAGACTGCTTGCCCCCTTCACTCCATTTGTAACTGAGGCAATGTACCAAAACTTGGTGCGTGAAGTGCATCCCCAAGCTTATAACAGTGTACATCATACGTCCTGGCCATTAGCTGATGTAGCAGCAGTGGATGAGCATCTTCTCAAGCGCATGGAGCTGGCACGTCGCGTTGCCAGCCTTGGCCTGGGCGCGCGCGGAAGCGCTAACATCAAAGTGCGTCAGCCACTCCAGAAAGCACTGGTGTATCTGAGCGACGCCAGTATGGCGTCCATGATGGACGACGCAATGAGAGCGATCATCGTAGATGAACTAAATGTGAAATCCTTGGAGATCGTCTCGGACGAAAGCACACTGGTTCGCTATCAGGTGTTGCCAGACAATAAGCTGCTTGGACCACGCTTTGGCGCCGTTTTCCCCAAAGTTCGCGCTGCATTGATGGCAGCAAACACTAAAGAGATCGTGCAGCAGGTGAGGAATGGTTTTCCAATATCCTTGGTGGTTGACGGCGAAACGGTACAGTTGTCACCAGAGGAGATCATTGTGCAGACGCAGCCAGCAGCTGGATTATCCGTGGCAGCAGAGAAAGGGATCACCGTAGCAGTCGACACAGTCATCACCGCTGAGCTGCGTGCTGAAGGGCTGGCCCGCGAGATTGTACGACGCATCCAAACACAGCGCAAAGACGCCGGCTTCAACATTGAAGATCGTATCACCACGTACTTCATAGCGGATGGCGAGCTGGCGAAAGTGGTGCACGAGTGGGCAGACTATATCAAAGCGGAGACCCTTACAGTGTCTCTGATACCAGGCCAGCCACCGCACGAGGCCTTTGTGCAACAACACGCAATTGAAGGGATGCCCATCACGCTAGGATTACATCGTCGCTAGCAAAATAATAGATGATATAATGAAAATCCTGACAACAGGGTGTCCTAGGCAGCACACATCCAGAAAACCTGAACAAAGGGGAGCGTTCAGGGATTGCTTACACCACCCACTGAAGATTTGAGGTGATGGGTTTGAGGGAGTTTGCGAATCCATATGACCCGACGCGACCAGTACAGGATCGGGCGATGCTGTATGGTCGCGATGATACCCTCTTGTGGATTGGGCAACAACTCGCCGCAGGAAGGCGACTGTTTATCGTCTACGGGGCTGATCTTATCGGTAAGTCCTCCCTAGCGTTGGCTCTTCGCTCAGAACTTCCCACTGAGATACAACACTGTGTCTTGTTTGAATGCAAGCCCTATCAAGGATGCATGATCTCAGAGGCTTGGAATGAACTGGCAAAAGCAGTTGCGAGCCAGGCAGGAGGTCAGTACGTCCCTCTCCCCAACCAAACAGACGAGGACTCACTGGAGCGCTTACGTGCTCAACTGTGTAGTTTGTCCGCCCCCGGGGAAGTCCGCCCTGTACTGTTGATCCTGGACGATGTGCATCTGCTTTGGGCAGGGCAGCAGGACGAGACGGCGCGTTTGCGAGTGTTAGAAGCACTCTCCAGTCTGTTGGGCACAGTCCCCTCTCTACGTCTGTTCCTGACTATGTCTGAGCCCACCTTCGAGTGTCTTAGCTACCCGCTGTTGCATAGTGCCGAAGTGCTCCATCTGGGGCCGTTGAGCAACGAAGATGCCCAGCAGCTTGTCACAAGACCAGCGCAAATTCTCATCCGTTTTGATCCAGGTGCAGTGAGACGCATTGCTGATCTTGCCTCCAACCATCCTTACTATTTACAGCGTTTCTGCTATGCCCTGTTTGAGCGCTGTGCGCGCGATGGCAATCTCAACCAAAGCGATGTGGATGCTGTGTTGGAGGAGATGTTGCACCAGCCCGAGCAGCACTTCAAGGCGATCTGGGAACAATCAGGAGCAGTAGAGCGCGCTGTGTTGGTAGCAATGAGTCGTATCAAAGGCACTCACGGCCTGACGACACACCAAGAAGTAATCACCCACCTTCAACGGTTCGACAGTGAGATACCAGCGCAGCCAATATTGAAAGCTCTTGACCAGCTGGCTGCGCGTGGTGTTTTGATGCGCATGGGGGCAGTTAGCTACCGCTTTAGGGTGAAACTGTTCAGCTACTGGCTAGAACGCCATTTCACGCTAGAGAGGGTGCTAGACGGCATTGATTGGGAAAGTCTCAATGTTCCGATGACAGTAGCTGAAACGCCCTCCGAGCAACCCGATGATGAAATATCGCCTAGATCGACCATTGGGCATTGGATCATTGCCGGGCTGGGAACCACAGCGTTGCTGGGACTTCTGCTGTGGGGTCTGATTTTCGCCGGGATTTGGCAGGTGGACCTGTTTGAGTCGTCTAGTACGCCAACCGTCTCACCGTTACTGGTGGATGCGGTCTCACCTGTCGCGACGCCCACTCCGACACCGATTCCACCGACACCGACCCCAACCAGCCCTATCATTATCACGCGCACAATGCCTTCGATCGTGTTTCGCGCACGTAACGTGGGTGGGGTCGGCGATCTCCCCAATTGGCAGATCTTTGTGATGAACGTGGATGGATCCGAACGCCAGCGACTGACATTTACCAACAACGAAGATATCACGCCCATTTGGTCACCAGATGGGCGTTGGGTCGCCTATGTATCCAAACGCGGCGAAAATCGGGAGATTATGGTGATGCCAGCACCAGATGTGCTGGGGACAGCTGGCATCGAGGCCAATCGTCTCTCACCCGAGCAATATGAAACACGAGCAATCAACATTACCCGCCATCCATCGAACGATTGGACAATTGCGTGGTCTCCGGATAGCACTCAGATCGCGTTTTCTTCCAACCGTGCCGGTTACTGGCAAGTCTTTGTCGCACGCGCAGATGGAACGGCAACGTATCCGATTACCAGTGATGGTGTCAACCGTTTATCACCGGTGTGGTCTCCGGATTATAAAGCCATGGCCTATTCAGCCAAGCGTGAGAACAATTGGGATATCTATGTAATGCCGGCGCCAGGTTCAGATGGACAAGGTGCTAAGCCGGAGCAAGAACGTCGGCTGACGTCTGCCGAGGGCAACGATCTTTCACCAGTGTACTCTCCAGATGGTCGACGCATCGCGTTCGAAAGCAACCGCGACGGAAACACAGAAATCTATGTAATGAATGCCGATGGATCAAACCAACGCAACGTAAGCAATTTTCCGGGCGCGGCGGACCACGGCCCAGTGTGGTCGCCCGACGGCAGACAGATTATGTTTTACTCAAATCGTGCTGGCAATTGGGACATTTTTGTAATGTCGGTCGATGGGCAGAACGTGGTCAATCTGACCAACACACCTGACGTGGACGAGCAGGAGCCGTTCTGGCGTCCTTGATGGAATCCTCTGAAGAAACACTAAGGAGGCATCACAAATGGAACAAAGCCAGTTGTCTCAAATGGTCAACTGGCTCGACCAGGCACATCAACAAGATCGTCGTGTGCTCGAGCAGCTGCGTCAACACGTAGAACGGTTGACCGGAGGACGGGAGGAAACGGAACAACGTATTGCAGCACTGGAAGCTCAGTTCAGCGTCCTAAGTGCTCAGCTGGAACGCCTGACTCTGCTCGAGGGATACTTCGAGCGCTTCAAAGAACAGGTCAACGCTATGTTGGAACGAGGGGAGGCGCAGCGACAGAAAGCACTTCAGGAGGGTGATCGAGCCCGTCAGGCTGAGATTGCCACGCTCATGAACGCTGTCAATGATTTTCGCAAGGAGATTGAGAGATATCGAAAATATGACGAAGAAATGGCCGCCCGTCGCGTGGACATGCAGCGCATGAGCGGTGAGCTCGCCAAGCTCCAAATGGCAGTGGAAAACCTGGCCAGGCAACGGGAGGAATGGACACGCACCGCCAGTTTTGTCGAAGAGCAGCGTCGCCAGGATGCGCGCCGCATTGCCGATTTGCAGGCCCAAATCGCCGAGGTAGGCAGGCGCGTGGACGTACTGCTGCCACGCCTCCAGTATTTGGAGCAGCTCTCACCGCGCTTGATGGAGCTGCGCAGCCAGCTGGACGAGCTGCGCCAGAACCAAGGGAGAGAACTCGAGAAGCACCAATTCCTCGAAGCTCAAGTTGACCGTCAGATTAAACTATGGACCGAGGAAATCGACGCCTACCGCCAGCGCATGGACAACTTCGAGCGGCGTATTGAGCAATATGCCGAATATCAGCAAGTTGTTAAGAAGGCAACTGAAGGATTACAAGCGTTTCAGGAGCAAATCGCACGCGATCAACAAGAGACCGCTGAATTGCTACGTCTCTCCCAAAATCGCCAGAAAACCCAGTTAGAGGAGTGGCAAACACAACAGGAGCAACGTTGGCAGCAACACATCTCCGAGTGGGATCGCCAGTGGGCCGACTACGATCGCGCATTGGCGACGCTGAGTGACCAGATAACTGTTATAAGCGGGCGCTTGGGCACACTTGAAAAACGTACCCAGCTCCTGATCCAGATCGCTGAAGAGGACGCTCAGATGCGCACAATAGCTGCCCAAGAGTGGCAAACTCGGTTCGAACAGATGATGGAGAAAGAGGAGTAGCCTTGCGCGTCCTCGGCACTGCCGGCCACGTCGATCACGGCAAATCCACCCTGGTCAAAGCGCTCACTGGCATTGATCCGGACCGTTTGAAGGAGGAAAAGGAACGCCAGATGACCATAGACCTGGGCTTCGCCTGGATGACATTGCCTTCAGGCGAACAGGTTGGGATAGTGGACGTTCCAGGACATCAGGACTTCATTAAGAACATGCTGGCTGGTGTCGGCGGTATCGACGCTGCCATGCTGGTAGTCGCTGCAGACGAAGGGGTCATGCCACAGACACGCGAACACTTGGCCATCCTAGACCTGCTACAGATACCTGCTGGTGTTATCGCTCTCACCAAGATTGACTTGGCCGAAAGCCCAGAATGGATTGATCTCGTCCAAGCTGACGTGCTGGAGGCTGTGGAAGGCACTGTATTGGAAGGGTCACCTATAGTGCCAGTCTCGGCCGTCACAGGCGAGGGTCTCGAAGTTTTGCGCTGCACTTTAGATGATGTCCTAGCGCGTGTGCCGCCACGACCCGATTGCAGCAGACCTCGTTTGCCGATTGACCGTGTGTTCACTGTTGCCGGCTTTGGCACTGTGGTGACCGGCACGTTGATTGATGGAACGTTGCACTTGGGTCAGGAGGTACAAATTTTGCCAAAGTACCTCAAAGTACGTGTACGCGGACTACAAACCCACAAGCAGAAAATCGAGATAGCACAGCCGGGAAGTCGCGTGGCGGTCAACCTGACTGGTGTCAGTACAGAAGAAATTGAGCGCGGCGATGTACTGACCACCCCCGGATGGCTCGAACCCACTCAATTGCTAGATGCCCAGCTGCACTACCTGAGTGCAGCTCCTAGTGCACTGCGTCATAATCAACAGGTTGCGTTCTTCAGCGGTGCCGCAGAGACCACCGCTTTTGTAAGATTGTTGGGTGTGCACAGCTTGGCACCGGGTGAAAGTGGTTGGGTGCAATTGCGCTTGGCGCGACCCATTCCACTGGTAAGGGGTGATCGCTTCATTATCCGGCAGCTTTCCCCCTCTGTAACTATCGGCGGGGGTGTGATCGTGGACGCTTTACCACGTCGTCGTCACCGTCGCTTTCGCCCTGAAGTCATTCAGCGCTTAGAAACACTTGCACGCGGAACACCCGCTGACCTGATTCTGGAGCTATTGAATCGACGTGGTCCTTTGCCGGCACGCGAGGTAATAGAGGGTAGTGCTATACCTGCCGCAACGGCTACCCGTGCGCTGGAACAGCTGCTGAAGCAGGAACGAATATTCCTGCTCCAGCCGGGCGAGACGGTAAGCGAGAATGCAGATACACTGATAGCGGCCAATCGATATATTACATCCGCGGCCGGTTGGAACTCCCTTCTTGCCCGTATTGCGGAGGAAGTGCTCCGCTTCCACCGCGAAAACCCTTTGCGACAAGGTATCCCGCGCGAGATGTTGAAGAGTCGTCTTAAGCTGGAGACGCGTCTCTTCAACGAGGCACTTGCAAGAGGCATTAGTCAGGGCGCATTGGCGGAGGCCAATTCCTTGGTGCGTCATCCTGACCATCAAGTTCGGTTTACTCCCGAACAGCAGAAAGCCATCGACAATGTGTTCAGCGAGTTCCGCGCCAACCCGTATACTACTCCTTCGTACAAAGAGGTAACCGCCGCATTAGGCGAGCTCGTGACCCAGGCATTAGTGGAAAGTGGCCAGCTAATACGCCTGAGTGCGGATGTATTAATCCTGCCAGAGACTTACTCTGAGATGCTCGAATGGGTAAAACAAACCATAGCTGATCGGGGCAGCGTCAACGTGGCTATGCTGCGGGATGCTTTCAATACCAGTCGCAAGTATGCATTGGCGTTTTTGGAGTACCTGGACGATCAGCACATCACACGGCGCATAGGTGACGACAGGGTCTTGCGCTGAGCGTACCATCAATGAGCATTTACATTGATATCTCTGCCGCTGTCAACGCGCGTGCAGGGCTGGGACGTTATGCCGAGAGCCTAGCCAGTGCGCTGGCAGAGTTGCAACCCGCCCGCTGCGCCCTTTTCTACAATTCGGCCCTGAAGGAGCCTCCCCTGCCAGCAAATTTAAAGGTGCTCCCAAGCCGGCGAGTGTGTGCAGGTTATAAACCATGGCGTATGGCGGTCTGGCTGGGCCATTTGCTTAGCATCAGTTTTGACTCACTACTACCAGACGCCGAGCTGTTCCATGCTACGGAACACCTGCTGCTGCCACTGCAGCGGATACCAACTGTACTCACTGTACATGACCTTATCTTCCATCTTTTCCCCGAACACCACAAACGTCTCAATTTCTGGTATCTCAACGCTACAATGCCCCTCTACTGTCGCCGCGCAGGCGCCATCATCACTGTTTCTGAAGCAACGAAATGCGATTTAATGCGCCTGTATGGGGTGCCGGAGAACAAGATCACAGTCATTCATGAGGCAGCAGCTCCACATTTCAAACCGGCCTCGCCAGAACAGATTGCAGCGGTGCGCAACCGTTATGGCCTGCCAGAACACTATATTCTGCGTGTGGGCACCATCGAGCCGCGCAAGAACCTCGAACGATTGTTAGATGCCTTGCAGGTGCTGCAACGCAGTGATCCCACCATACGGCTGGTAATTGTCGGAAGCAAGGGGTGGCTGTACAAAAAGTTCTTCCGGAGATTGGAGACGTCAGGATTGCACCACACGGTGATTTTGACCGGCCACGTGCGTGACACAGACCTGCCGGCCATTTACAGTGGCGCTAGATTGCTGGTCGAGCCCTCCCTCTACGAAGGTTTTGGTCTACCGCTTCTCGAAGCGATGGCATGCGGCACACCTGTAGTGTGCAGCAATGCTTCCAGCTTGCCCGAAGTGGGGGGTGAAGCAGCCTACTATTTCGACCCCCATGACAGCGGCGCAATGGCAGAGGCCATCGGGGAGGTATGGCGGGATGACGCGCTCCGCGATGCTATGCGTCAGCGAGGTCTGATCCATGCCACCCAATTCTCATGGGAACTGGCTGCCCGTGCGACGCTGGAAGTATACCGGACTTTGGTCCCTAACCTCTAATGGAGCACAAGCAGCAGACGGCCACGCCTGGCTAGGCGTGGCCGTCCTCCCAATTCTAGCCCTTAATAATAGCGATCGGTACCAAGCGAGCTACTTTGGTGGCAATGCCAGATCCATGCATGACCTCCACAACCCGATCTACATCCTTGTAGGCCGAAGGAGCTTCCTCTGCTAGACCTGACATGCTACCAGCCCTCACTCGAATACCTTGGCCCTCGAGCTGTTCACGCAGCTCCCCCCCCCACACCTTCTTCTTGGCCTGTGTACGGCTCATTGCACGACCAGCGCCATGGCAGGTGGAACCAAAGGTCTGGCGCATAGCTTCTTCTGTGCCTCGCAACACCCAGCTGGCAGTGCCCATCGAACCCGGTACCAAGACTGGCTGTCCGACATCTCGATAGGCAGAGGGGACGTCAGGGTGATGGGGACCAAAAGCACGTGTGGCCCCTTTGCGATGCACACAAACTGTGATGCGCTTCCCATCCACTTCATGCTGTTCAATCTTGGCCATATTATGACCGACATCGTAGATCTGGAACACATGCGGGTTCCGGACTTTCCCAGACAAGGCCTCAACAAAAGCATGTCGCACGTGATGCGCCAGCACCTGACGGTTTGCAAAAGCATAGTTTGCTGCCGCTTTCATAGCAGCAAGATAGGCTTGACCATCAGCACTATTGAGCGGGGCACACACCAGCTCGCGATCAGGCAACCGGATACCATACCTCTGCACTGTCTGCTGGAAGCGTTGCACATAATCTGTGCAGACTTGATGGCCCAGCCCCCGCGAACCGCAGTGGATCTGCACCGCAATTTGGCCCACAAAAAGACCATAACGCTGCGCCGCTTCCTCATCGTAAATATCCCGCACGACATCCAACTCTATGAAATGGTTGCCAGCGCCCAATGTGCCCACCTGATCGTGGCCACGCTCTTTCGCTTTGGCACTGACGGTAGCGGCGTCAGCCCCCTCCAGGCATCCGCCTGCTTCGGTGCGCTCCAAGTCTTCATCCGTGGCAAATCCGCGAGCCTTGGCCCAGCGTGAACCTTCCTCCAAGACACGATCCAGCTCACCTGTCTTTAGCTTGATTTCTCCCCCCTTCCCTACGCCACTGGGACAGTTTTTGTAAATGGCGGTTGCAAGGTCGTCCAAGTAGGGCTTGACCTCCTCCTCTGACAGATGTGTACCGAGCAAGCGCACCCCACAGTTGATGTCGTACCCCACACCTCCCGGCGAGATGATACCATCAGGCAGTTGTGTGGCTACCACCCCACCAATCGGAAAGCCATAGCCTTGATGAATATCCGGCATCGCAAGCACATATTTCACCACGCCTGGCAGTGTGGCAGTGTTAACCAGCTGATCCACACTGGCATCACCCAATGCATGCTCCAGGAGCTCGGCATCGGTATACAATCGTGCCGGTACCCGCATATCCTCGCGAAATGAGGAATCGATTTCATATACATATTTATCTACGCGTTTGATCGCTTGACTGTCCACCATCTTTCACCTCCCATTACACTCATACATCAAACACCACAATTGTTTCCAAGCCCTGATCTGTCTGAATGATTTTCAGATTATGGTAAGTCACCGCCTTTATGTGGTGACGCAACTCAGAAACGAAGCCACCGACGCACACAGCTTTGAGTCGAGTCGGTGAGACATCATACACCTCGACCTTGTTGCATACAAAGCCGTCTTTCTCTGCCCAGAAGATCAGCTCGCTCAGCCAGCTAACCAACAGACTCTCTGGGTCGAATGCTTCTACCTCGACTTGGCGCTCTTGCGTAGCCTGTCCAGGCGAGTCAGTCTGGTCCGCCAGCAACGTGGTCAATCCCAGAGCGGCGTTTACCAGCAAATCGCTCAGATCACGCCCACGCACGCGCAAAGCTACATCAGCCGTGTGTTCGACCTCCTCGAAACCGATCATAGGCATTATTCTAGCATGAAGCACAGTTTTACCAAAGCATAATCGAATTTCTCCCGTAGACAACTTTCCAACCAAATTCAAACGCTTCCGCTAGTGAGTTTGCGAACATAATGGAATCATTGTATAATTACATTATGTTGTCGAGATCACCTCAGAAACCTGAGGGGACAGCCAGCATGTTCCATAGCTCTGGCAACGAACTTGGGTAAGGTGAAATGAGTGTCGACCACAAGGTTAGGAGTTAGGAGGAGGTAGTGCATGCCTGGGAAAGGATCAGGTCTTACCCCTAATGTGAAATGGTTGTCGCTACAAGCTGCCAGTCGCATGCTGGGCGTCCATCCATCCACTCTCCGCCAATGGGCCGATGCGGGCAAGATTCATACGGTGCGCACTCCTGGTGGACATCGCCGTTTTGCTGAGACAGATGTGCGCGCTTTGCTGGAGCCAGAGCCACTCGAGCCAGCTGGAATCCAATTGCTCGTACAGAGTGCTCTGGGACGCGCCCGCCTGGAGGTGAGCGGTGGCAAGATGAGCGATCAAAGCTGGTACAAGCGATTTGACGAATCCGACAAAGCAGAACATCGCGAGCTAGGGCGTAAGTTGCTCTCACTGGTAATGCAATATCTTACCCAGCCCGGTGATCGCCAAAACATTCTTGAGGAAGCACGCTCGCTGGGGCGAGCTTACGGCGAACGTTCCGTCTCGCGTAACCTGCGTATTACTGAATCCGTGAACGCCTTTCTTTACTTTCAGGATTTCCTGATGGACGGCGTGCGCCAGATGGCCAAGACAGTAGGCCAAAGTGCTAACATAGACCTAGTGGCAGCGTACCAACAAATCAGCCAGTTTACCAACGAGGTATTACTGGCTATGCTCGAGGTGTACGAAAAGGCGTAACACAAGCGTCCTGATATGCACTTTGTCCTGTACATCCCCACGCAGGTTATCTTTGGGCGGCCAACAGGAGAGAGCTTGGTCGCCCAATTGCGTAGTGCACAACTGCGGCGTATTTTGTTCGTGAGTGATCCGCTAGTCGTCGATCTCCCATGGGCCAGGCAAGTGTATTCCGCCTTGACCGCCTCTGGTTGCAGAGTGGCCGTTTTCACCGACGTAAGCAGCAATCCCGACGTACAAGAGGTCAGCCGGGGGGTGGAGCTGGCACGGGAAGAAGAGGTACAAGGAATAGTGGCACTCGGTGGTGGTAGCGTCATAGATGTCGCCAAGGCAATTGCTATGCTTCTGGCGAACGGGGGGAACTATTCCGATTATCTTGACGGCAACCGGCAAGTTCAGCGACGTAGCTGCTTTTTGGCAGCGATTCCAACCACAGCGGGCACAGGCAGCGAGGTAACCCGCTCTTGCGCCATCTTCAGTGACGGAGACACAACCAGCAAGACAGTTGCCAGTCCTTTGATGTTTCCCCACGTAGCACTAATCAACCCAGAGTTTACCTTTTCCTTGCCTCCTCTGTACACTGCCGCTACCGGTATCACGGCGATGAGCCAGGCCTTAGAAGCCTACATCGCTCGCCAGAGCAACCCCTTTGTCGATCCGCTGGCAGTAGCCGCCATCCAAACGGTGTGGCATTACTTGCCCAGAGCACTTGCCGATGGTAATGACCTAACCGCTCGCCAAGCTATGATGCTGGCTGCCTTGTGGGCCGGATGGTGTCGCGATCAGTGCGGCGGAGGGTTGATAGATGCGCTATCTACCCCTCTGAGACGTCACCTTCGTCTTCACAATGGTATTGCTAATGCTCTCGTATTACCGCATGTCGTGCATTTCAATCTAACTGCCATTTCACCTATCAGGCGGCAACGACTCAATAATGCTCTCGCCTTAGCGACAGACGCACCCGAAGAACAGCTGGTTGAACGGTTGATTCAATTCGTGCGTTACTTGGGCCTGCCCACCTGTCTCAAGGAGCTCGACGCAGCTGTTGTCGATTATGACTGGCATAGCATCGCCAGCGAGGCGATGCAAGCGGAGAGCATTGCGAACAATCCTCGGGATGTCTCTATCGAGGATTGTCGAGATCTCATTCTAGCAAGTTTGCTAAGCTAAGTTCCACCTTCAGAGAGGGTTACCTCCACTTACTGGAGGGCCTTTTGCCATGTTGCCACCTTGCTGAAGAGAATCCATGCCACCTACCAGCATTGACCTATAGGCGAATCCCCTTATACTTCAGTATATGGGTCGAGAGACAAAGGGGTAAAAAAACAAGATGATTCGCAAATTCAGTCGTGAGTGGAAAGCTTCTCGCACACCACGCCCTGCGATTTGGGCACATGTGCCTGACGAGCAATGGCACGATTGGCGTTGGCAGCTCAGCCGACGCCTTAATACACTGGAAGAGTTGCAACAGTTGATCCGCCTGACACCCGAAGAGGTAGAAGGCATTGCGGCGCGTCGTTTCCGTCTCGACATTACCCCCTACTTTGCCTCGCTGATCGATCCGGATGACCCACTTTGTCCAGTACGTCAGCAGGTCATTCCCAAGGGACGCGAGTTAGCTGCATTTACCGCTATGACGGTTGACGCATTGGCTGAAGACGCCCACTCACCAGTGCCTGGGCTAGTGCATCGTTATCCTGATCGTGTCCTTATGATGGTGACCACGCATTGTGCCAGCTACTGTCGCTATTGCACCCGCAGTCGCCTTGTGGGCGACCTGCACGCCACTTTTAGCCCTCAGGATTACGATGCCCAAATTGAGTACATTCGGCGTACGCCTCAAGTGCGCGATGTGCTCCTCTCCGGCGGCGATCCGCTCACTCTCAGTCTACGTGTGCTGGAGGATTTGCTAGCGCGGCTGCGCGACATCCCGCACGTCGAGGTTATCCGTATCGGCACGCGTGTGCCGGTCTTCCTTCCTATGCGTATTGATGACGCCCTGTTACAAATGATACGCCGCTATCATCCAGTGTGGATCAACATTCATGTCAACCACCCACGCGAGATTACGCCCGAGTTGTGCGCTGCCTGCGAGTCCATGGCAGATGCAGGTATCCCACTCGGCAATCAAAGCGTGTTGCTCGCTGGCATTAATGACTCAGTGCACATCCAGCGTCAGCTGGTGCATGAGTTAGTACAAATGCGGGTACGACCCTACTATCTCTACCAGTGTGATTTGGTGCCAGGAGCTGGCCATTTCCGCACACCTGTTAGCAAGGGCATCGAGATCATCGAGGGGCTGCGTGGCCACACCTCTGGTTTCGCGGTACCTCAGTACACAATCGACGTGCCAGGTGGCGGTGGCAAGGTTCCAGTGGGACCCAACTACCTACTGGCCCAATCACCTGGTCGTGTGGTCCTGCGCAACTTTGAGGGCTATATTGCTACCTATACAGAGCCCTTGGACTACGACCCGACGCGCATCCAGCACCTAGAAGCACAAGTGACACGCCGTCCAGAGCCTGGTCAAGAGGGCTTGCTGAGCTTGCTGGAAGGCGACAGGATCGCGATCAAGCCGCAGGGGTTCGACGCACTACATCGACGTGGACGCACAAGTGAACATCGCCTGAGCGCTAACGCGGATAAGTGGCAACCTTACGGCATCGGCGAGGCGGCGAATGATAGAGAGGGAAACGGTGCCGACGAGATATCGTCCGGCAAGAAACCAACCTCGGACAGGCAGCAGGACACTTCAAACGAATAAAGGGCACTAGGCACTGCGGATGTCCTCAGCGCTATCTTTTCTCGCTGTCGCAGGCCTGCGCTTCTGTCAGCCCACTATCGCTTGTAACGGTGGACTCTTGAGATAGCTGCTATGAGACTGACCATTCAGAGCGGATTCAAATAGCACTGCGAGTGAGGACGCAATCTATATACCGCCTTGTCCCAATCATAGTCACTATCCTGACACCACTGTTGGCTTTTTGGCGACTGGTGTTTGCCGGCGAAGTACTCTACTGGGGGGTGCCACTCATCCAGTTCTACCCCTGGCATACCCTGATCAATCGAGCCTTAGCAGCTGGACAGTTGCCGCTGTGGAGCGACTTGTTAGGCAACGGTGCGCCGCTGCTAGCCAACCACCAAAGCGCTTTCTTCTACCCGCCCAATGTGTTAATGCGTCTGTTGCCAGTGGAACAGGCACTGGGTTATGTGGTGGTGCTCCACATTATTGGTGCCGGCCTGGCAGCGTTAGTATGGGGACGCACACTGCACCTGGACCGGCTGGGTTGCTGTGTGCTGGCGCTCAGCTATGCGCTTGGTGGCTACGTCGTCGGGCGCACTCAGTTTATCACCATGGTGGCAGCTTATGCCTGGTTGCCATTATTGCTGGCACTGACCGATCGCCTGGTGCAGCGGCAACGTCTACTGGATAGTGTGTGGCTGGGCATCCCGCTCAGTATGCAATTCCTGGCAGGACACGCACAGACCTGGTTCTACAGCCTGGTGCTACTGTTCCTGTATGCGACCTACCGCTCCCGGAGTGTGCGCCCCCTGCTCGCGATGTTCCTCTCTGTCGGCCTGGCACTCGGCCTGTCAGCGGTGCAAGTGTTGCCCACAGCAGAACTTCTATTGCACTCACAGCGTACTAGCGGCACGGACTGGAACTTTGCTATGACGTATTCCTACTGGCCGTGGCGCCTGCTGACGTTGCTGGCACCAGACCTGTACGGCAACCCGGCAATGGGCAACTATGCTGGCTATGCTAATTATTGGGAAGACCATGCTTATATTGGTGTGCTGCCGCTTATGTCAATCTTCCTGGCAGTACTGCGGTGGGTCCGAAGTTTGCGACGTCAGGGTTACCAAGCCCCTGAGGCCGCCGATACCTCGGACCCGGGGAATACCCGAGCGCCACAGCCTTTTTTCGCCGTATTAATAGTGGCAGCCATTGTGCTGGCGATGGGTGACCATACGCCATTGTATCCGCTCATATTTCAATATGTGCCCGGTTTCGACTTCTTTCAAGCGCCAGCGCGACTGATGCTGTGGTTTGCTATAGGCGCCAGTACACTGGCTGGCCTCGGAATGCATCGGTTTGGCTTGAGCTACCGCGTGCAGTATGTATTGCGTCTAACGCTGGCCGGCGCACTTGCAACGTTCGTGGTTGCGCGGGTAGCTGAACACAGCGGTCTGAACCCACCCCAGGTATATATCCCTGCCTTGGAACGACTGGCCATCCTACTGGGTCTGGCGTGTGTCGTACTACTGTTGCGTGGGAGAGCATCAGATGATGCAGACACACGCGTGTCAGTATCCCCTTTGCCCCATGCTGTCTGGCAGGGATTGGTGATCATTTTGCTTGGTGTAGATCTGGTGGTAGCTGCAGCCCCACTTACACCAACGATTTCCGCTGAACTCTACCGCGCCGCCAACCCCGTCGCTGAGATGGTGCGCCCTGCAACTCCACTGCGTTTACATGTGGACGCCGAATACCAGTATGATCTTATGTTTAACCATTACTTTACCTTCAAAAAATTCGCTCCTGCGGAGATCCACTACTGGCAGCCTTTGCGTACTAGCTTGCTGCCCAACCTGAACGCAGTAGATGATATCGCTTCAACGGGAAATAACGAACCATTAGTGATAGAACGCTGGCGCAGCCTGCTGGATCGCATCCGGCTCGCTGATCCATCCAAGGCCGAGCAGTTGCTCAGATTGATGAGCGTAGGCTTTGTGCTAACGAGAACGCCAGCGCCGAGCTGGCAACCAATGCATAACGTTCCCCATCTCTATCAATTGTCTGCCACGCTGCCACGCGCCTGGTTGGTAGAACATAGCGAGGTCATCAGCAGCCCGCAACAGATACTCGACCGGCTGCTTGATCCTCGTTTTGATCCGCGAACCAGTGTGCTGTTGGAGACACCACTTCCTCTGCCCACTGCCTCCGCATCCGCACGCATAGGTCTAAGCGCCACCGAGACCTCACTGCCTTCTCATCTTTTGCCGCCATCCTTGCAGGAGAAACCCAATCAACGTACAATACGCTTCACGGCAACTCGGCCAGCCTACCTGGTGCTTGCGTACACATACTACCCGGGTTGGCAAGCCACGGTAGACGGTCAACCGGTGCCTATTACGTGTGCCAACTATGCATTTATGGCATTACCCGTCCCGGCAGGCTCTCATGAGGTGGTGCTGCATTATCAGCCAGCATCTCTAACGTGGGGAATTTGCATCAGCGGTTTGACCATCTTAGCGTTGATGAGTATGGTGATATGTCAAGCGTGGTGTCAGATACGAGACACCCGGCGTGCACGCACGAAAAAGTATGAAAGGCAATCTCCCGTGCTACAAGACGGGGAGATTTAAGATTCTTTAGAGTGTTGGTCGCTAGTATATACGGCCCGTCGACCTTGCAACAATGCATAAGCGCGTGAACGTAGCAGTCATACTTCCAACTTATAACGAGCGCGACAATCTAGAGGCGCTGATTGGCCAGCTGATGGCGCTCGAGATGGATCTAGAAATCATCGTAGTAGATGACAATTCGCCCGATGGAACTGGCCAGCTGGCAGATGAGTTGGCCCAACGTGACGCTCGGGTGCACGTCATCCACCGCGCCGGCAAGATGGGGTTGGGCACCGCCTACATTGCCGGCTTCAAGTATGCCCTTGCGCGGGGAGCTGAGCGCGTGGTGACGATGGACGCCGACTTCTCCCATCACCCACGCTATTTACCTGCGGTGGTAGCACTGATCGAGCGCTATGACGTTGGCATCGGTTCACGCTACGTGCCTGGCGGTGGTGTTAGCGAAGAGTGGGGCATACGCCGGCGCTGGCTGAGCCGAGGCGCCAATCTCTTCGCGCGCACATTGCTTGGCCTGAAGGCCCACGACTGCACTGCTGGCTTTCGCTGTTATCGGCGCGAGGTGCTGCAAAGTATCGAGCTGGATCGCATCTTTTCTAATGGTTATTCTTTCTTGATTGAGATGATGTTTCGTTGCCAACAACTGGGATACACGTTCGGGGAAACCCCTATCCTTTTTGAGAATCGTCGCCAGGGCAGCTCAAAGATCTCCCAAGTGGAGATCTACAAAGCTATGTGGACAGTGCTGCGCCTGTTTGTTAGTCGACTGCTCTTCTGGCGCTCTGCCGAGCGTTATGGCAAGCGCGCTCGGAGCACACAGAGCAAGTGCCGTTCTCCCATTGCCTGAGGACGCCCTATGCGCTTCGCGAACCAGCTGCGTCTCGAGCCTTTTGGGTGGACGCTGCTGGTCTTCATCAGCACACGCCTGATGATTTTGATGATCTGGCCAGCAGATCAGCTGACTCGCTATGGCGACTATGAAGTGCTTTTCCGACTGGCGGCGTTCTCTGAGACAGGTCACTGGCCTTTTGTGCACTACTGGTCTGAATATCCCCCCTTGTTTCCTCTGCTGATCAACATCCCAATTTATTGGTTGAGCGGCGGAACCTTTCCGAACTATGTAGTGCTATTGAGCCTCGTGCTGCTAACCTGTGAGGTGGGCGTTCTATGTTTGTTGTATCGTCTGGCCTCTGCCAGTTGGGGTCAGGCACGAGCACTGCGCATCGTCTGGGTGTACGCAGCCCTATATGTGCCCGTTTTCATCTGGATCGGCACCTTCGAAGCGCTGGTAGTCCTGTTCGTGCTGGGTAGCCTATGGGCGTTGCAGCACAGGCACGATAAGTTAGCTGGTCTGTGCATTGGATTGGGCACGATGACCAAGCTATGGCCGTTGGGTTTGCTCCTGGTTGCTTGGCGGGCCGGTGGCTGGCGCACTGCCCTGGTGTGTGGATTGAACGCCTTGCTCATCTGTTTGGCCTTCCTGGCGCCATTGTATGTGCTCAGCCCCACGTTTACTCTGGCCTCACTACAGGCCCAGATGAGCAAGTCGTCCTGGCAGACGGTGTGGGCATTGCTGGATGGCAATATAGGTAACACTGGCAACTTTGGTCCTCTGGTGGAGCGCTTTTCTGCAGCATATGCCGCGTTGCCACTCCATAACCCTTCCCGCCTGCCCTCCTGGTTAACCTTCATACCGTTTGCTGGACTGGCAGTATTGGCCTTGACACGTCGCCCAGCACGCGGTCTGGCCCAAGACCTGCCGACATTTGCTGCGTTACTTCTTACTCTTCTCTTCCTTTGGTCAAAAGGGTGGAGTCCGCAATGGCAGCTGGTGGCTATTCCACTGCTGTTGCTCTCTTTGCCCTTGGAACGTGCAGTGCTGTTTATCGTGGTATTGGGTCTGGTTAACGCGCTGGAATGGCCAGTGATTCTGTCCCGCGGCCTCACCCAGCTGTTGCCACTCACAATTGGAATACGCACGCTCTTGTTCACCACACTTGTCTGGGAGATGTATCAGCAGCTGGTTTCCAGGCCGCCAACCAAGAGATCGCCAGCCAGCGCAAACAGATCGCCAAAACAGATAGGGTGAGGAGCTAGCCAGAAATATATATGTACTTGTCCTCTCTGCCTCTGCAGCGTGTGCTCACCGTTTTTGTCTTTGTCGCGATTTTCGCTATGGCAGTACGCATGCCGGCTGACACAGACACCTGGTGGCACTTGGCCAGCGGACGTTACATCGTCGAGCAACGCGCTATCCCACTGACAGACCCCTTTTCCTACACGCGTTACGGCATGCCGTGGATCAACCATGGCTGGCTAGCACAGATTTTCTGGTACGCGTTGTATCATCTGGGCAGCTGGCAACTACTGGCGTTAGGTGTGGCCGCGCTCGTGACGTTAGCTTGGTACCTAGTCTGGCTTCAATGTGAGGGCAACGCCTATGTGCGCGCTATGGTAGTCGTGTGGGGAGCTATTACCTCATCGGTTATTTGGGCTGCGCGTCCGCAGCTCGTCTCCTTCCTGTTGACAGCCTTAGTGAGCTACCTTTTGTATCGCTACAAGCACCACAAAGGCAGGCTGTTGCCATGGATGCCTCTTGTGATACTGGTGTGGGCCAATGTACATGGGGGCTATGCTATTGCATTCATTGTAATGGGATGCTATTTAGTGGGTGAAGCACTCAATCATCTGACGTGCCATCACGACGATGCTGTCCTCTCGACGACACGGCTGCGACATTTGGGGCTTGTGATGTTGTTGAGCTTCGCGGCTGTGGGTGTCAATCCACACACATGGCACATGTGGGTTTATCCATTTCGCACCGTTGGGATCGATGTGTTGCGCGAATTCATACAGGAATGGCAATCGCCCGACTTCCACCAGCTGTGGCAACAACCACTTCTGCTGCTGTTTCTGGGTGTACTGTTGGCATTGGGACGCTCCGGTCGAAGAGCCGACTTCAGCGATCTCCTCATCCTAGGGGTATGGACAATCGCCGCTTTGTTGGCAGGACGCAATATGGCACTTTTTGCCTTATTGAGTGCTCCGATCTTGGTGCGCTATTCCAGTCTGGCACTGGAACACCAGCTGGAAGATTGGCGCGCGTTACCACATATGCAGCGCTGGTTGAACGGAACAACGCGTCCGCTGGCCAGCGGACGAGCGCAGACGGTTCTGCATGGAGCATTCCTGGTGCTCGTTGTGTGTGCAGCGATATTGAAGATCTATGTAGCATTGCAACCAGCAACATTACAAAAGGCTATCCGGGAAACTATGCCGGTGGATGCGGTGTCTGTCCTTCGCGCCCAGCGAGCACCGGGTGCACTGTTCAACAGTTACAACTGGGGCGGTTATCTCATCTTCACTCTGTGGCCCGAGTATCAAGTCTTTGTGGATGGTCGCACCGATCTGTATGATGATGCGTTCCTACGTCAATATCTGGCAATCCACAGTGCCACCGAAGGTTGGCAGGAACAACTAAAAAGATACAACGTGCGCACAGTGCTTGTCGAGGCAGATAGTACCTTGGCACGTTTCCTGCGCCGCGAAGCGGGCTGGCAAGAGCGTTTCCGCGACCAAATGGCAACGCTCTTCATACGTGACACCGCTGCCGGCGAATGATCTCGTCGGCAGCGGTGTCTAATCCTTTATGCGTTAAGACGATGTCTGCCTATGTCAGGAAGCGTGACACGTGCGGCGAATGTCCCTGGCGCCGCACACCACCATGCCCTGAGGGACCCTCGCCCAAGAACTCAGCGAACCACGACTCGTGCTCGACCTCCTCGTGTAGGATAGCCAAAGCCAGGTCATAGGTCCGGTGATCCTTCCCAGCCGTCATGTTGCAGATCTCGGTGTAACCCTTGACCGCGCAACGCTCGGCATTCACCAGCACTTTAAGCATGGCTTGGATATCGGTTGGATCCTCAGGTAAGTAGGCAGGCTTACAGGCCGAAATATCGTGAAACTCGTTCATATTGCGGGGCAGCTTACCACCCAGCTCGTAGATGCGCGGCACCAATGCCTCAAAGTGATTGCGGTCTTCAATGCGAGCATCCTCAGCAATAGCCTTAAGACCCTCCCCTTGCAACCCGATCAGATTTACGCGCAGGATCGTATAGTAGTAATACGTTGTCAACTCGGCCGAGGCATTGCGGATGAGCAAATCCAGCAGCTTGTCAACATCCACTCCAGCCTTTTCCACCACTTCTCGCGCTACTTGTGCCATAGGAACATCTCCCTTTCTGCAAACCCGTAAGATTTTTAAGATTTGAAATGAACAGAACACTCAGTGAGTCACCAATTGTGCGGTTTATAGTGCGTCTGATAGTACAAATAAACGAACAGTTCACCTCCTTGCGCAACCTACTAGATAGGCTTGATCATCAAATAACACGCCGGTAACAGCCGGAAGAAGCATAAAAAACACCTTCTATTTTGTTGCCCGGCAGGCAGGGCAGATACCGTAGACATCAAAACGATAACTCACTAGCTCATAGCCAGCATGCAATGCAAGCTCGCGCGGCAAATCATCCAACCCCGCGTGCTCCGGATCGCTAATTGCACCACAATACAAACAAATGAGATGGGTATGAGGATATGGCCGATTGCCATCGTAACGGTTGCTCTGATCACTGAACTCAAGTTCAAGTATCTCGTTCATCTCCTTCAGTACCGCGATCATCTTATAGACAGTAGCCCGGCTAGTGGTAGGGAACTGTGTGTAGAGTTCCTTGAAGATATCCTCGGCGCTGGGGTGGCTCTGATCACGTGTCAAGATGTGAAGTATAGCAAGCCGTTGCGGTGTAATGCGACAACCCCGTTCGCGCAGCCTTTGTATCAGCTCCTGCACCCTAGACCGCTGGTCAGTCACATCCTTGTTGATAAATACTCCTAATAAATAATTTTTATCTATAAAGTATTATAACACAGCTTCCACTCTAAGTCAAACAGCTTTTAGTAATTTTGAGCCTGTTAGTCTCCGCCAAGAACAGAGCAATCGAGAAACAGAATGCTTCTCGTTTCAGATGTAGCTGAAATAAGAACGAGGTAACGTTTCACAATACTCGAGGGCGAGAACGTAGCCTCACCATACTTGCTTGCTCCGCACCATCCTTTGTGTTAAACTTTTGGCTGACGATGACAGAAGATGTTAACTCTGGCTTCCGATATACCCAGTTGGACGGGCTCCCAATTTATCAGTTTGAGCCATGGACGAACCAGCCGCATCTGGTGCATGTCATTCTTACGCGACATGGTGGTGTCAGCCGCCCCCCCTACGCTACCCTTAATCTCAGCCGCGCCGTAGGTGATGAGCCCAGCGCTGTAGAATGCAACCATGCCCGTGTGTACAGTGCGCTGGGGATCCAGAGCACCCAAGTGGCACAGTGTCATCTGGTGCATGGGCGCACTATAAGACGCGTCACGGCACAAGAAGCCGGACAATGGTTAGGCCAGGCAGACGGCTTGATCACAGCACAACCGGGTGTCATGCTGAGCATGCGCTTTGCCGACTGTATACCTATTCTTCTCCACTCGCCCCAGCGGCGGGCAGTCGGGCTTGTGCACGCCGGCTGGCGTGGCACGTTACAAAACGTGGCCGGGGCCGCCGTGCGTGCGATGGTAGAGGAGCTGGGTTGCGATGCCAACGATATCACTGCCCTGATTGGGCCTTCCATTGGGCCTTGTTGCTATGAAGTGGGGCCCGAAACAGTTCGCAAGGTCACTATGGCACTGCCCGAGATAGCTGCTCTGCTGTTGCGTGATAGTGGTCGTCGTACTTACCTCGACTTGTGGCAGGCAAATTATCAGCAACTCCTATCTGCAGGAGTTGGGCACGTGCTCAACATGGCGCTCTGCACTGCTTGTCATCGCGACTTGTTCTTTTCTCACCGCGGAGACAACGGACGCACCGGTCGCTTTGGTGTGATCATTGGATATCGGACGCACAATGATGACGGAACAACAGATATATGAAGCGGCCGCTTCTGCGGGCTCAGGTATCACCCGGGAAGACCTCAGGTCGGAGACTATTGCTATCAATCTGGAGCATGTGCGTGCACGCATCGCCGCGGCAGCGTATCGTGTCGGACGTACGCCCAATGAAGTTACGCTTGTGGCAGTGACTAAGACACAACCTCTCGCGGTGGTGCAGATAGCGCACCACATTGGTGTCCGCCACTTTGGCGAAAATCGCGTCGAAGAAGGCATCCCCAAGATGTCCGCTCTGGCGGAGTCGTTGGGTGCGTTAGCCAAATCGAATGAGCGCCCGATATGGCACATGATTGGACATATTCAGCACCGCAAAACGGCACAGGCGATTTGTTTCGACATGATCCATTCAGTAGATAGCCTACGCTTGGCAGAGCGCCTCGAGGCGCGCGCTGCTGGACAGCAACGAGTAGTCCCCGTGTTGCTGGAGTGCAATGTGTCAGGCGAAGCCAGCAAGTATGGCTTTCCGCTCGCCAACTGGCAGCATGATCGCGAAAAGCGTGACACGTTTATCCAAGATGTGCGCACCATTGCTCGCTTCGCCCATCTTAAGCTGCAAGGGCTGATGACCATGGCACCTATCGTACCGGACGCTGAGCTCGCTCGGCCTGTGTTTGCCTCACTGCGTGCTCTGCGAGAGGTGCTGCGTCAGGAGATCCCTGATGTAGAGTGGCTACACCTTTCGATGGGAATGACAGATGACTTTGAGGTAGCAATTGAGGAGGGTGCGACGATAGTGCGTATTGGGCGCGCTATCTTCGGTGAGCGCCAGTAGAATTTGTGAGGGTTTTAATGTTACAAGACACCAAGATCAGTTTCATTGGTAGTGGCGTGATGGCCGAAGCGATGATCAAAGGGTTGCTGGATCAGCAGCTCCTGCCGGCCCAGAACATCCTGGCCAGTGATGTGCGCGCCGATCGTGCAGAGGAACTCGTCCTGCAGTATGGGATTCAGACCACCCAGGACAACCGCCAAGCTGCCGCCTTCGGGGATGTAGTGATTCTGGCGGTCAAGCCACAGGTGATCGGCGAGGTATTGGCCGAGCTGGACGGCGGAGCCGTACGCCCCGAAGCCCTAGTGATCTCAATCGTTGCCGGTGTAGCCATTGCGCGACTCGCCAAAGGGTTGCAACACCCTGCCATCGTACGGGTGATGCCTAACACTCCTGCACAAGTGGGCATGGGTATGTCTGTATGGACAGCCACTCCCGGGACCAGCGAGCAACAGCGCGCGCAGGTTAAGGCTATTCTGGGCGCACTAGGAGAGGAACTGTATGTTAATCACGAGGATTACTTGGATATGGCCACGGCACTGTCGGGCACCGGTCCAGCCTATATCTTTCTGGTCATGGAAGCGCTAATCGACGCTGGCGTCCATATGGGCTTCTCACGCCGCGTCGCCGAGCAGCTGGTGCTTCAGACTATGCGCGGTTCGGTCGAGTTCGCCCGTCGTTCAAGGCTGCACCCCGCTGTGCTGCGGAATATGGTTACCTCCCCAGGTGGCACCTCGGCTGAAGCAATCTACCAGCTTGAGAAAGGTGGCTTGCGCACTGTCATATCAAAGGCAGTGTGGGCAGCGTATCAAAAATCGAAATATCTGGGGAGCCTCGATAATGACAGTGAGTAACGTTGCCCAATTTCTCGTTGTGCTTGTCAACCTTCTATTTCAGCTGACCTCGCTAGCTATTCTCGCAAGGGTTATCCTGACATGGCTGCCATTGATGGGAGTGCGCATTGATGCCCACAACCCGTTCGTGCGCGTGCTCCATCAAGTCACAGATCCTCTACTGGACCCGCTGCGCCGCTTCACCACCTTCGGCGCCGTGGACTTCAGCCCAATTGTTGCTCTGATCCTGCTTGAAGTGATACGTCGGCTGTTGGAGGGTCTTCTACTGCGAAGTGTGACATAAAGTAAAGCTTGTAATCTAGCAGGTCTTCATTACATTACATTTAGACAATACAAAGTACCTTTCGAACGAGGCTTACTTCAGGGGCTCAGAAAGAGAGACAGGGAGATGCATAAATGTGAGCTCAAGATCACCGAAGCATGTGGCGGCGCGGCACTCCCTGTGCACGTGGTGACCCGGTCGGACAGAAGCGAGATCACAGGCTGGGAAGGGGAAGCACTCAAAGTTCGGCTGACAGCCGCACCGGTGGAAGGTGCGGCCAACAGCGCATTAGCCCAGCTGCTTGCGAAATCTCTGAGGGTACCAAAAAGCAGTATCGAAATAATCAAGGGCAATTCGTCGCGCAACAAGATTGTGTGTATCCTTGGCTTGTCGCCACAGGAGGTTGCGCAGCGCCTTGCCCATGTTATTGGAGAGGATGGTATGGGCAAGAGCGAGAAGCCCAGGTGAAGGGACCATGGGAAGGCAAACGATGAAACGATATACCTTTCCGGTTGTGTATTTGATAGCAATTCTATCTCAAATGATGTTGTTGTTCGGCATCATAGGATGCCAAGCAGAGAGATATCCTCCCTTGCGTCTCGCCACGCAAATTGCCCGGGAGACTCAGAAAATAAGTGCCACTGCAACAGCAGTAGCACGCTTTGCAACTGTGGCGGAAATGTCACCTGTTCACACCGATCCTGAAGCTCGTATGGCAACTCAGGTGGCAATCGAGGATCTGGCCCAGCGCCTTGGGGTGTTACCCAGCGCGATACACGTGTTGAAAGTGGCAGCAGTCGAATGGTCGGATACCAGCTTGGGTTGCCCCAAGGAGGGCATGATGTATGCCCAAGTCATCACTCCAGGCTTCCTGATCCTCTTGCAGGCACAAGGGAGATTGTATGAATACCACACAGACCGCGGAAACTATGCAGTGCTATGCCTGCCACCTGAAGAGTAAACGAGTGCCCCTTTGTTTTTCCACCACAACGTAAACTTAAAGATGCCGGAGTACGCGCTAGCTACAGCACGTGGAGAATGCGCCCACAGTTGTTACAGAAGACCAGCTCAACCCCAACGCTTGCCTGTTGTATCTGGTGAAGCGGGGGCGCCACGTGGCATCCCTGGCAGATACCTCCTTTCACCCCCGCCACCGCACGGCCTCCCTTGCGTGCACGCAATCGATCGTATGTCTCGATGTCAGCCTGCGCTAATGAGGAGAGCAGGAAATTGCGATATTCCTCCAACTCACGCCGGCGTTCCTCAAGGCGTTCTCTTTCGGCGAGAAGGCTGGCCTGCGTTGACTGCCACTCTTCCATAATATGCGCCAATGCTGTGCGCGCTTCTGCTAATTGGGCCTGGGCCGTTTCCTCTGCTTCCATCGCCTCCAGCAAGCTCTCTTCCTTCTTCTCGCGCCAGCGCTTGAGAGCTGCAATATCATTTTGGAGACTTGACAGCTCTTTGGGGTTGGTCACGCGCCCACCGTAAAGCTTCTGTTCGTCAGCTTCGATGCGCTGCGTCAGGCTGCGAATCTCCAAATCTAGATCTTTAGTTTGGACATGGCATCCATGCAGTTTCGCCTCCGCCTCGGCAGCGCGTTGTTGTGCTTGCTTGAGGTGACTGTCCTCAGACAATCTGGTGGCGATCTGTTCCAGTCGCTGGGCAATACTCTCCAGTTCCAGGTCTGTCTGTTGCAAATCATACAACATCTGGCTGCGACTCATGACCCACTCTCCTTCACCAGCATCGTCAGGCGGGCACTTTATCACTCCCATTATACAGGGAGGCACAGTGGTCAGCAACCAGCTATCGTTGAGGTTATACAGCACTACATATGGACCAACCTCGAAGAGATCAACCCACAGCCGATTGTGGCACAACGCTTGACCTTGTGCCGCAGGCGAACATTCCCTGACAGCCCAATGCGTCTGAACAAGCTAACATCCCAGATTGCATCAACTCCCACTTCAAAGTATGATGGACAATCAGAGCGAGTACCCTAACCCTAACGTGGCGGAGGGAGTAATGACTCAGCGAATTACCAAGGCGATTATACCTGCTGCTGGATTAGGCACGCGGTTGCTGCCAGCCACCAAGTCACAACCTAAAGAGATGCTACCAGTCGGACGCAAGCCCGCTATGCAATATGTCGTTGAGGAGTTGCAAGACGCCGGCGTCAAACAGATCCTCATCATCACAGGACGGCGCAAACAGGCTATCGAGGATCACTTTGACACCGACCCTGTATTGCTGGCCGCATTGAAGCAGGCAGGCAATGAGGCTATGCTGGCTGAGCTGGCCTACATCCAACGCGACTCCCACTTCTTCTACACGCGACAGAGCAGTCCGCGTGGACTGGGCGACGCCGTGGCATTGGGTGCTGAGTTTGTGGACGGTGATCACTGCGTTGTGGCGTTAGGCGACTCGCTTATTGCCGCCATGGAACCTTCCGCCCCACTGCGTGCGATGATGGAGGCTCATCTGAGCCTGAACGCGGCTGCCGTCGTGGCCGTCGAGGAAGTACCCCCGGAAGAGACTCACCGCTATGGCATTGTAATCGTCCAGCGCGAGCCACCACCTCCCGGTCAACCGACTCCAATGGTCGATATTGTCGAGAAACCGCCACGAGGTACAGTGGCCAGCCGACTTGCAGTGGCAGCGCGTTATACGTTCAGCCCGCTTATCTTTGAGGCGCTTGCGCGTACTCCACCTGACAGCCGGGGCGAGATCCAGCTCACTGACGCGATCAAACTGCTCATCCAAATGGGACAACCTGTCTATGCTTGGTTATTCCGACCTAACGAAAGACGCTATGACATTGGCAACTTCGAAAGCTATTTTCGAACCTTTATTGACTTTGCCCTCGCCGACGAGCGTTACGGCTATCTAGCACGTCAATATCTAAAGTCCAAAGCGTATGAGCTCTAACCGAAAGATAGTTAGCTCGGCGCCTGGCCGAGCCGGAGTGATTGGTAACCCCACAGACATGTACGGCGGCGCAGTGTTGTCCTGCTCCGTGCCGATGCGTGCTCGCGTGCACATCACCTCAGCGGACAGACTGACTTTATGCACCAATGGCGAAACTTGCCACGTTCAGAATTGGGGTGACCTGCGCCCACGGGGTGATGCTTTCGATGTAGCGCGCGCTGTACTCACCTATTTACGCCTGCCACCCATCACTTGCTGTATCGAATATGAAAGCGAAATTCCACTGCGCAGCGGGTTAGCAGGATCTACCGCGTTGGTGGTGTCCCTGTTGCAAGGGTTGTTAGCATGGATGGGAAAGCACCTGAATCGTTACCAGCTGGCAGAGAAGGCCCGGTTTATCGAGCTACACCACCTCAAAGTGGTCTGTGGCTACCAGGATGCCTATATGTGCACCTTCGGAGGCCTCAACTACATGGACTTTCGTGGCAAGCAATTCTACCGCGCTGAAGAAGCGGAATTGTTCGCCACCGTCGAGCCCATCGCACCCTACGTACGCCAGCTGCCGTTCGTCCTGGGCTTTACCGGCGTGCAACACTCGTCAGGCGCGGTGCACAAGCCATTGCGCGAACGATGGCTGGAAGGCGACCCACAGGTGGTGGAAGGCTACAAACGCATTACCGAACTGGCACGTATCGGCAAGCGCGCGTTGCTGCTCGAAGACTGGGATCTGCTAGCACGGGTGATGAATGAAAATCATGCCATCCAGCGCGATTTGGGCGGATCGGGTGAGTCAAATGAGAGACTTATTGCCGCCGCACTGGCCGCCGGTGCACCAGCAGCCAAGCTCGCTGGCGCCGGTGATGGCGGAACGATCATCGTGCTCTGGCTTGAAGAGGATATCACACCGCTAGAGACGGCGCTGCAAGCCGCCGGTGCACAAGCTATCTACCGCGTCGAGCCGGTGGCCGGCGCAACGCTGGAAGCAGAATAGGTTTTCGGCTTTTCTACACGAAAACCGCGGGAAAGACTTGGAGCCTGAGTGGCGTCAGCGTAAGTAAAGACCCCCATTTATGTCAAGTGTTGCGCCAGTGATGAAAGCAGCCCGGTCTGATGCCAAGTAACATACTGCCTCGGCGATTTCGTCCGGCTGCGCCAGACGTCCCAACGGGATTTTGGCCAATGCCCGCCCTAGATCTTCCTGCGACCAGGTAGCAGTCATCTCTGTTGCCGTTGTGCCGGGCGCCACACAATTAACAGTCACTCCGTATTGTGCCAACCGTTGGGCCAGTGCTTTGGTCAGCCCGACTAGGCCGGCCTTGGCGGCCGCATAATGCACTCCCACCGAGACGCCACCCATCTGCCCCGCCACTGATGAGATGTTAATGATACGCCCGTGTGGCCCAGCACGACACAAAGAAGGCCACGCTGCCTGACAACACAGGAACGCACTCTTGAGATTAACAGCCAGCACCCGTTCCCATTCCTGCTCGCTGATCTGCTCAAAGGGGGTCATCGGACAGATGCCAGCATTGTTGACCAAAATGTGCAATGCACCGAAATGATCCACCACCTGCATGACCGCCGCACGCACCGCCTCGGCGTCAGTCACATCGACCACAAGGGGCAAGGCATTTCCTCCCACGGAAGGCGTTGCCTGCTCCAGCGCTTGCGCATCCAAATCCCACAAGGCGACAGATGCACTACGCGCAATCAAGGCCTGAGCAATGGCCAATCCAATGCCACGCGCCGCGCCAGTGACAACCGCTACACGTCCGCTCAGTTCATCGGACTTCATCTCATCTTCCCATCCAGGGATAAGACGTTTTTTACGTTATCCCCAACTGAAGTCAGGCCCGACACAAGATCTACAGTACTATTTTGCATCCCTAGTGGGGTCGTAACTGCCTGGAATGACAGGTGGGGAGAAAACGGACACAAGCCAGAGCGGTTCCGGCCCATCAGCACGAATTTGATGCGATACACCCGGCGGGATAAAGACAGCGACACCAGGGCGAGTCTCCACAACTTGATCCTCGGTGACCACAGCGCCATTTCCCGAAAGGATGTATACGATCTCTTCTTCCTCGGCATGCACGTGAAACGCGGCAGCTGTGCCACCAGGAAATTCCGCCAAGCCAAAAGTCATGTTTCTCGCTTGGCTATTCTGTGGGCCGATCAGATAATACCAGTTGCGCCCGGGCAGGCGATATACACGAGCACTCTCGCGAGTTGCCGACTCAAGGTGGGGCATTCTAACCTCCATGGATGACGAGATTGATAGACTATACGACTGAACAAATCGAGGACACCCTACGAGACAGGTGACCTGAGCATTCGGCTCAGGTGTCACCCACAACCACTCCGTCAGGATATCGCTTCAGGAGGAGTGGGTCGTGAGGTGGCACAACGATGTCTGCCACAGCACGCACACGCTCCATTGCCTGATAGCACTGCACAATGTCCACTGCAAGTCCAACCGGATGCTTCTTCTCCAAATTTTCATAGTAGAAAATGGTGTCACCAGGGAAAACGGCGCAACCTTGTTTGGTCTGCACTGTGACCGCCTGACTACACATCGTATGGCCACCTATATAGAACGCGCCAATGCCAGGAATGATTTCAGGGGATTCATCATCGGCCAGGATCAACCGATCACGGGCCTCGCTGATCAGATAGGCCAGCACATCGCGCGGGAAGAGCACATCCGGCACTAGGTTCGGATGGGGAGGGTCGAGCGTGCGATGCCAGCCTGTGCGCGAGACCACAATCTTCGCATTGGGGAAAAGGTGTACATTGGAGCAGTGATCATAGTGCAAGTGGGTGAGAAAGACGTACTCAACCTCATTCGGATCAATCCCTTCGCGACGCAGCAGCAGAGGGATGTTCTGTGTAGCCATATCCATGCGAAAACGCCCGCGCTCCCCCACCCCAGCAGTCACAAGTGGCTGGATCTCTGCCACGTCGCGAATACCTGTATCTATCAGCATAACCTTACCATCATCACGGCGCAGGATGAAGAAGAAGAAATCCGCTTCCAGCCATTCATCCCAGCGTGCCATGTAAAACATCTGCGCACCGGGCACGCTCTGTTCACAATACTTCACCGCTTTGATCGTGTAAGTCGTCATTGTCCACATTCCCCTGCTAGTTCCCCTAAGCCATTGCGTTCTTCACTGAAGGTTGACGGACACACCGCCATCGACCACCAACATCGCACCCGTACACCAGGCAGAGTCATCACTGGCAAAAAACACCACCGGACCCGCAATATCCTCAGGCATGCCAATGCGTCCCAGCGGCGCACGCCGTGACCAATACGCCCGCACTTCGGGGTCAGCCAGCTGTTCACGATTGATATCTGTCTCCACAGTGCCTGGCAATACAGCATTGCAGGTAATGCCATACGGCCCGAGGGCGATCGCCATAGACTTGATCAACAGATTGATGCCAGCCTTGGAGGCACAGTAGTGCGTTTGTTGGCTGCCCCCAAACTCAGAAGAGATGGAGCTGACAGCGATGATGCGTCCCTTTATCCCCTGTTCAACCATCACCCGCGCTACTGCCTGTGAGCACAGGAAGTAGCCCTTTAGATTGGTCTCCAGCACCTGATCCCAGAGTTCCTCAGAGATTTCGAGAAATGGTTTGAAGGGGCAGATGGCCGCATTGTTAACCAGGATATCAATCCGGCCCCATTCTTGCACAACCCGATTCACCATCGCCTGCACCTGCTGACTATCAGAGACGTCACAGTGTATGGCGATAGCGGTGCTACCGTGCTGCCGGATCAGCCGGGCCACGTCTTCCCCTTCGCTGCCGCGCAGATGCACTACGGCCACCTTGGCCCCCTCCTGACCTAGGCGCAAGGCAATGGCACGCCCAATTCCGCGCGAACCCCCTGTGACAATGGCTACTTTGTCCTTGAGACGCATAATCCCCTCATCTCCAATGATAGCCGTTGGGCAGATTTACAACCTTGGGGTATACAATTTCCCTTCATTCGTACGTGCCGTGTTTCTTCACTGCAGCGATGAAGGCTTCCACATTTTCGATCGGAGTATCTGCTTGAATGATATGCGCCGGAGCGACCATGTAACCGCCACCCTGCCCCAACACCTCAATCTTCGCCTTCACATCAGCTTCAATTTCCGCGGGGCTGCCAAATGGCAGCAGCTTCTGCTGGTCAATCGCGCCCCAAAAAGAGAGTCGATCACCAAAGCGACGTTTGAGCTCCTGAGGATCATGACCTGGAACGTTCGGCTGGACTGGATTAAACACTTCCAGGCCAACTTCGATCCATTCCTCGAGGATAGGCGCAACGGCACCGTCGCAGTGTTGCATAATGACGATGTGCGGATTGATTGCCTTGAAAGCTGCATATATCTCGCGATAATGTTCCTTGAAGTACTGCCTCCACATACGTGGGGAAATCAGCAATCCATGCTGGGCCCCAAAGTCATCCCCGGTCCAGATACCATCCACACCCATCCGCACCAACTGTTGTCCGATCGCCAGGGCAAAGTTTTTGCACTTTTCGATCAGCGGCTCGATGTAGGGCGCTCCCGTGGCCATATCGGTGAGGAGCTTTTCCATACCGACAAGCTGTTGCATCATATCGAACATTGTGAGCTCGACATCGCCAACGATGAAATTCTCGTCACGATATTTCTCAATCAGGGCGGCCGCATCGTCGAAACGACCCTCCGCCAGAGGATCAGGAAATGGAAAGTCTTCCACTTCGGCAGCTTCCGTTACGTGAGCCAGCGGATGCTCAACCACCTCCATATAGATAGGCCCCTGTCGCATGCGCATCTTGAATTCATTGATGATGCAGCCATCCTTGTCTACAGGATGTTGGTAACCTCTTGGTAAGCTGGCACCCACGACCACACAGTCACTGCCCATAGCCACGCGCAGCTCGTTATTGGACAGCCTATAGGTAACATCCTCGTAGTAAGCAGTTGTATAATGCGGCGAGATACTATGCTTCTGGCAGAGTCGATCTGCCAGCGCCCGCGAAAGATCGAACTGGAGCGGCACCCGATCGGGCAAGCTCTGACGGGTCATTGCCGCTAGGACACGCTGTTTGGAGTTCATCACGCCTCGCAGAGCAAAGCTATCTAAAGAGGAATCCCCGACAGTAGATCGCTCCGGCCGGATGGGGCATCCGGCCGGAGCAGAATGGCGCGGTAAACTACTTAGCTTCCGCCTCGACGTTGGTCTTATCGTAGATGCTGAAGGGGCCCATCAGGACACGCAGACCCTTCGGGCGGGTAGGATCCTTGTGGATAGTGTAAACGCCCATGCGGCCTGCTTCGAAGCGCTCGCCTACCTCACCCTTAATGGCACCGGTGGCCAGGGCATAGGTGACATAGTAGGTGAGATAGCCGAGGTTCCTGAAGCTCCACAGAGCGAACTGAGGTGCACAACCATTCAACGTGTACGAAACCATCTCCACCGGCAACCCCAGACCACTAATCACTACCTTGGGCTCCTCACCCGGCTTGCCACACAACCCCTCATCCTGCAGCGCCTTCGCACCCGCCGCTATACCTATCGTCGTCGGCGCCATAATCAACTTCATGTCCGGATACTTGTCCACCAACGCCAATGCCTGGTTGTAACTGTCCTCCGACACATCATTCCCATACACAATGTCCAACAACTCTAATTTCGCATACTCCGGTTGCTTCAACACTTCCTTCAACGCCGCTATCCAGGCATTCTGATTGGCCGCATCCGGCGAAGCCGACAACACCGCAAACTTGCCACCCTCCGGACCCAGTATGTTCAACGCCATGTCGGCCATCACTTTGCCCGTCTCGTTGAAGTCCACCTGGGCTACAAATACCTGCTCACCTTCCGCCGAAGGTATCGGCGAGTCCCACGTCACAAACGTGATCCCAGCCTCTCGCGCCGCCTTCGCCGCCGGCACTATCTGATCCCCCGCATTGTTCGACAGCATGATCGCATCGACACCCTGCGTCGTGCTGTTCGTCACTATCTCAATCTGCCCAGCCACACTGTCCTGCGGCGTCGGCCCCAAGAATTGCAGCGGCTCCGGATTTTGCACCTCTTTGGCAGCCTCCAGCGCACCCTCGTGCGCCTGATCAAACACCAGGTTGCCCAGGAACTTGGGCAGCAACACCATCTTCACCGCCTGGCCCGGCGTCACCTTCGCCACTGGCGCTGCCCCGGTTGGGGCGCCTACCTCTGCCTCAATGTTGTCCTTGGTGTAAACAGTGAAGGGGCCCATCAGGACGCGCAGACCCTTCTCACGGGTAGGATCCTTGTGGATGGTGTAGACGCCCATGCGGCCTGCTTCGAACTGTTCACCCTCGACCCCTTTGATCGCGCCAGTAGCCATTAGGTAGGTTACATAGTAGGTCAGGTAGCCCAAATCCCTGAAGCTCCACAGAGCGAACTGGGGTGCACAACCATTCAACGTGTACGAAATCATCTCCACCGGCAACCCCAGACCACTAATCACTACCTTGGGCTCCTCACCCGGCTTGCCACACAACCCCTCATCCT
>OGCI01000020.1_pt1 | contig 185561 bp, 140 predicted proteins | sample 1570021 | NCBI WGS metagenome assembly OGCI01 (sample SAMN06264664, study PRJEB24512) | hot springs metagenome | isolation source: Hot spring water | place: South Africa: Tshipise | collected 2015-06-21 | reverse complement strand
CCCGCCACTTTGCGGTGTAAAAAGTTGACCACAGCGCCGGGGCTGTAGTGGTTCAGCGAAGCGTGCGGCTCGCCATCCACCTTCGCAAGGGAGGCATCCTCTGGCACACAGAGGACTCCGGCAAGTTGTTGACCATGGTCTGGCTGGAGCGCTGGATCCGCGAGCACGCGCCCGGCGTCGGCGCGCGCAGCGTTTTGCGTCTGCTGATGCTGCTGTATCGGTTTTACGCCCTCCCTCGTGCGCAGGGAACCGCCAAACAACTCGTCGCCTTTCTCGGCCTCGACCCTGTCCCCATCGCAGTGGCTCGTAAGATTCTGGTTGGGCGTGGACGGTCTTTCGCTCCGGTTGACCTTTCCAGACCGCTCTTAAACCCCTTCCTTGAATCTTACTCTCTTGACTTTCACGAGAGAATCTCCAGGTCGCCAGAAGGTTTGTGAAATTCCTTCTCGCTTCCCGAAAGGCTGCACTCTACGAGAAAGCGTCATCGAACTGCGTAACGTGAGTTATAAAGTTGTGAGCGGATCGACGTCGATGCGCCACCCTAGGGGGATGTCAAGCCCGCGCAGCACGGCGGAAGGGTCTGGAGCGCGCAACAGGAGCTGCCACCGGTGGTAGCCGCGGTGACGCTCGAAGAACGCAGGCGCAGGACCGAGCAGGCTGGAGGCCTCTCCCTCCAACCCCATTGCCTTCAGACGATGACGCAGTGCGGCCGCCATGCGTTTTGTCTCCTGTTTAACGCGCTCCAGGCGTTTATCCCAGTAGATCAGGCGCGCCATTCTGCGCAGCGGCGGATAGCCGTGTTCGCGGCGAAAAGCCAGTTCGCGCGCATAAAAACCGTGGTAGTCATGCCGCGCCGCCGCCTGAATGACGTAGTGCTCCGGCCTGTATGTCTGGATGATCACGCGACCGCCGCGCTGACTGCGCCCCGCCCGCCCCGCCACCTGCGTCAGCAACTGGAAGGTGCGCTCGCCGCTGCGAAAATCCGGCAAGAAAAGCCCGATGTCGGCGGCGACGACGCCCACCAGCGTCACCAATGGCAGGTCGAGGCCCTTGGCAATCATCTGCGTGCCGATCAGGATGTCCGCCTCGTGGTTGGCGAACGCCGCCAGGAGCCGCTCGTGGCTGTCTTTGCCGGCGGTGGTGTCTGCATCCCAGCGCAGGATCCGCGCTTCGGGCAAAATCTCTTTCACCGCCTCCTCGATCCGCTCTGTGCCGGCGCCGAAGAAGCGGATGCGCTTGCTCTGGCAGCTCGGGCACTGCACGGGCGTCGGATAGGTCTGATTGCAGTGGTGGCAGACCAACCGCGCAGGGCGCCCTCCCCGTTCGGCGTGATAGGTGAGCGGCGCCGTGCAGCGCTTGCACTCCTCGACGTGGCCGCAATCTCGACACATGACAAAGGTGTGCGCGCCGCGGCGATTGAGAAAAAGGATCGCCTGTTCATGCGCCGCCAGCGTCTCCATCAACTGTGAAGCTAGGCTGCGGCTGAAGAGGCTGCGGTTGCCGGCGCGCAGCTCCTGACGCATATCGACCACTTCGATAGGAGGCAACTCCATATAAGGCGCCCCGTGCGTCTTTCCATGCCCCATGACCCGCTGCGCCATTTCCAGCAAGATCACTTCGCCTTGTTGGGCGGCGTAGTAAGTCTCCAGGCTGGGCGTCGCCGAGCCAAAGATGAGCGGGCAGCCGACCATTTCCGCCAGACGACGCGCCACGGTGCGGGCGTCGTAGAAGACTTTGTCGCCGCCCCACTCCTCTGCATCCTGTTTGTAGGTCGCCTCGTGCTCCTCGTCGATGACGATCAAGCCCAGGTCGGCGACAGGCGCAAAAAGCGCACTGCGGGGCCCGATGACAATGGCGTAACGCCCCTCGCGGACGCCGCGCCAGACGTCGTAGCGTTCGCCTTGACTCAACCCCGAATGGATGACCGTCACCTGGTTGGGAAAACGAGCGGCGAAACGGGCCACCGTCTGCGGCGTAAGGGCGATTTCCGGCACCAAAACGATCGCTCGCCCCCCACGTCGCAGCGTCTCTGCGATGGCGCGCAGATAGATTTCCGTCTTGCCGCTGCCGGTGACGCCATGCAAAAGAAACGCAGCGCCGCCGGGCCGCTCAAACCCTTGCGTCAGGATCGTTCGCCAGACCGCCTCCTGTTCGCTCGTCAACGCAGGCGGCGCATCGCACGGAAAGGTGCGCCCGAGCAATGGATCGCGCACGAAGATCTCTTCCTGCATCGTAATGACGCCTGCTCGGAGCAGATCGCGCAGCCAGGGCAGCGGTGCGTTCGTTTTTGCGCTCAGCTCGTGGCGCCAGACCGGGGCGCCGGCCTCCGCCAACGCCTCCACGATCGGCGCGTATTTATCGGCGCCGCGTATATTGAGCAGGGCTGCAGTCGCTGCCTCCCGGTCGACGGCGAGCGCCGCCTGGCCTTCTGCAATCTGAACGACGCCGCGTTTGGCAAGGGCGCGAATTGCGCCGTCACTGTGCAACCCGCATTCCGTTTGAAGTTGAGCCACGGCGACGGAGCCCCCCTCGTGGTCGAGCAGCCATGCCAGCGCCCTGGCCTGGCCGCTCTCTCGCCCCAGCGTCGTCAGCCGACGCTGCGCCGCCGCCGGCTCCAGCGCCAACGCAATGCGCCACTCTCGACGGGCGCGCGCGCCGCCGGCGGCGCCTGCACGGCTCAATAACCCAGGCGGCAAGAAAAGCCGGATCGCTGAGGCGAACGGGGCTGCATAATAGTCGGCGATCCAGGCCGCCAGCGCAATCTGCGTTGAGGTGAGCACCGGCTCCGGCCGCGCCAGGCGCAAGATTGCCTTCGTAGGCACCGGCGCGGCGGCGCCGCGGCGAATCACGATCGCCTGGATTTCTTGCGAACCAAACGGCGCCCAAACCAGGTGTCCGGGCTGAACGATCTCTTCCAGTTCAGGCGGCAGATGATAGTGAAAGGTCTGAAGCGCCTCGTCGTCTTCGAGGGGCGGGGGCGGCTCCTCGCGGCGATGAAAGGAGCGCCGGATCGGCGCATTGACGACGGTTTCAACGATAACCATGTGAATCGAAAAGTTTCACGGCGATCACCGCACGCCGTACAACCATTCCTGAATCAACCCGAGCGCAAATGCGAGAACGGCCGGCGCCGAGCCGATCCACAGCGCCTGGGGGTCCAGACCGCCGAAGATGCAGACGACCGCCCAAAGGATTGCAAGCATCGTCCCGAACAGGCTTCCGAGAAGCGGCAAGATCAGGCCGCGCAACCCATATTTGCGGTCAAAATACCCATATTCCTTCGCTGCATGACGTTGCATATTATACAAAGCGCCGAGCGCTGCGCCCAGCGCGCCGGCAAAAGCGGCGCCGATCCACATCGGGACGAACTGCACCCAGACCGATTCCTCGCTGCGCCAAAAGAGCGTCTCCAGCAGCGCCAGCAGGTCGGATTGCAGCCAGTAGCGTGCGACCAAGACAGCGGCCGCCAGCGCCGTCCATCCACTCAGATAAATTGTCAGTCGCCGGCGATACAGCGCCGAGTCATTCTGCATCTGACGCGTGCGCTGGACGATTCGCCTGACCTGTTGCAGATAATAATCGACTTCGGCGGTGCGCGAAGGTTCTTCCTGGAGGATATGTTGCGCCTTCTGGAGCAGATGTCGGCTGCGCTGGGCGGCTTCGTGGCCTGCCGGCAGCGCTGCAGAGATCTCTGCCAGCAGCGCCTGGATTTCCTGTTGCGCTTTCTCGGCGTCCGTCTCCAGCTCCCGCGGCAACAGCAGCGAACGCGCCCCCAGACGCCCGCCCACCGTCATTGTGCTTGCCAGCGAGGTGGATTGTCGTCGCACCGGGCTGGCGGATGCGGACGACCGCATCGCCCCGTTGAGGGAGGTCGCCGCTTCCTCGGCGGAGGCGCGTCTGGAGCTTTGCGCATACCGCTGCTCCGCCGGGATCAACGTCGGCTGCTGCGCAGGTTTGGCGACGCCTGCTTCTGCGAGCCACCGCCTATCTATATCTTTCTCCGCATCTCTAGGACTCGTCGAAGATGAAGAAAGGGAAGACGCAGCCTCCGAACGATGCACGGCGAGACGAGCCTCTGGCATCAAATCGCGCCGCGTCAAATCCCGCTTTGATCGGTCTAAGTCGGGGGAGCGCTTCAGCTCGTCGGCGGAAACGCTGTTGTCTGCGGCGTCGATGGCCGATGAAGAAGTTTCATTTTCGATAAAGCCGTTGTTTTCCAGGGAACCATCGTTCCCCGCCCAACCTGCGTCTCCGAAGTCGAGGCCGCCGAGCAACATTTCATCCAACAAGGCGTCGGCGCGACGAAGCAACGCTTCACCGCCTTCGTCGAGAGAGGTGTGCATCGATAGACGCCGAAAATTTTTGCCCGATGGGTCGAGAATCGGAATATCCGTTCTGTTCAAAAACTTCGTCTCCTCTGTTCGGCTGGACGCCTCCAACCCTTAGCAACCAACATAAAGATAGTACCATGCAATCGATCTGCTTGCCAATACAAAAGCAAATTTTTACCACACGAAATCTCGGACTATTCGACAACAAAGCATCGGCGATTGGGCTTCGTTCGATTCGCGCCGGGGTGTAAATAGAGAGAAGCCGCGCCGTTGAACCTGGCAATCGCTAGAGCGGATGGGGCAAACAGGCGGCGCTGATGGATACAGAATTGAAACGCCGAAACTCTACAGCGGATTTGACAGCGCCAAAAGTCGACGCGTATAATGCCGTTTTGACGCAAACGCAAGTGAGTGGACGGAGAATGCTCAGTGCGTCTGGAAGCGGTCATCCATTCGCTTATGCGTTGGCCGGAAAGATCTATTTCTGCGACTGATTACTTAACCTGATCGGTCGCAAAAATGCCTGGCGCCAATGGCGCCACTGGGTTTGAGCAAAAAACGAGTTTGAACAAAAGCATCGAATAGAGAGTCCTGTCTTTGCGTTGGCCGGCGACCCTCTGATCGGATGCTTCCATCGACTTGAGACAGGATGACTTGAAACAGGAGTAGATAAGAAATGGCCACCAAACGAACCTGGCAGCCTAAAGTTCGCAAGCGACTGAAGACGCATGGCTTTCGCATCCGCATGTCCACTCCAGGCGGACGCAAGGTGCTCAAGCGACGCCGCCTGAAAGGCCGCGCCCGTTTAAGTGTACAGCTGAGCCATCGCAAGGCAATCTGATCTTGAGAAGGATCAGCCTGATTTTGGCTGCAGGTGAGGAACGCAATGGCTTACCCGCGGTCGCCAGGCAAGACTGCACACCGTGAAACGACGCTATCGAATCCGCAGCAACGAGCGCTTTCAGGAGGTTCGGCGTCGCGGTCGCTCGTACGTCAATCATCTGCTTGTGCTGTGCGCATTGCCCAACGACCTGCCTTACAGCCGGTTTGGATTCGCCGTCAACAGCCGCATCGGAAGGGCTGTGCAACGAAATCGCATCAAGCGACGCCTACGCGAGATCATGCGCTTGCAACAGCACCGCATTCAACCGGGGTGGGACATCGTCTTGATTGCAAGGCAACCGATCTGCAGCGCGGACTATCACGAAATGGAAGCCGCCTGCGCCCGCCTGCTAGGGCGGGCGCAACTATTCCAGGCGGATGCCGCCCATGCGTCGGCTGTGGCTGAAGCGCCAGAGCAAGTTTCGGAGAGCGATTCTGAACACAACGCTTGAGTTCAAACAAGTCCAGTAGAATCAAGATGCGGCAACTGACGCTTGCGCTCATTCGCTTCTATCAAAAGTTCGTCTCTCCGCTCTTGGGCAACAACTGCCGATTCTATCCGACTTGCTCTTCGTACACCTATCAAGCCATTGAAAAATATGGCGTCGCCAAAGGCAGTTGGATGGGAATGAAACGCATTCTGCGTTGCCATCCATGGAACCCAGGCGGGTATGATCCGGTTCCCTGAGGCCGGGAGGAAAAACCCGCGTAAGGAGAAACCTCGTGAAGTCAAAACACTGGATTGTCCTTGCCATTCTGCTGTTGATTCCACTTGTATTGACGGGCTGCGGCGTCCCTTATGAGGGCGTGGACGTCACCACCACGCCGCCGGAGGGCTTCTGGCAAACCTTCGTCGTCTGGCCGCTCGCCAACATCTTGATCGGGCTGGACTCCATGCTCGAAGGGATGGGCGTGCCCTACAGCTGGGGCTGGTCCATCATCCTTTTCACGCTGATTATCAAGATCGTCACCTTCCCGCTCAATTTGAGCCAGATTCGCGGCATGCAGGCGCAGAAGGAGCTGCAGCCGCTGCTCGCCGAGCTGCAGAAAAAATACGGCAAAGATCGCGAACGCCTGGCGCAGGAGCAGATGAAGCTGTATAAGGAGGCGGGCGTCAACCCGCTCAGCGGCTGTCTGCCGCTTTTGATTCAGATGCCGATCCTTTTTGGACTCTACGCCGCCCTGGTGGCCGTCGGGCCGATGCTGGAAAACTCCGGCTTTTTCTGGATCCCGGATCTGAGCTTTCCTAATTTCGCCCTGGGGCTGAGCTGGATCGTCGACCTGTGGTCCGCAGGCGAATATGGTCGACTGCTCGCCTACCTCATCTTGCCGGTTCTCCTGGTCGTTTCGCAAATTTTTATGCAGAAGTGGATGACGCCATCCACAGGCGATTCAGAACAGGCCAAGATGATGCAAAACATGAGTCTGCTGATGACGCTGTTCTTCGGCTACTTCACGCTCCAGGTTCCCGCCGGCCTGAGCCTCTACTGGGTGACCAGCAACCTCTTGCAAATTCTGCAGCAATGGGTTGTCACCCGCTTCTTCCTGCAAAAGCCGCAGGTGGCGCTGGCGACGGCGACCGCCGGCGACATCAAGGCCGGCGACGTTAAAACAGCCGACATCAAAGCGGCCGACGTCAAAACGGCCGACGTCAAGCCGCAAAGCTCACAGCCCGTAAAGTCGACCACACCGGCGTCCACCACTCCGAAGCGCAGCAGGCAGAAGAGGAAGTAAATCATGGCAGATGCACAGATCTTCACCGGCAAGAACGTCGAAGAAGCTATCGCCGAGGGGCTGCGCGCCCTTGGACTCAATCAGGCCGAGGCGGAAATCGAAATTATCAGTCGGGGCAGTCGCGGCATCTTTGGGCTAGGCAGCGAACCGGCGCAGGTGCGCATCAGGCCGCGTCAGGCGAGTGCGGCGCCCCAGTTTGAGGCGACCACCGTCTCCGCTCCACCTTCCCTGGAAGCGCCTCAACAACACGACGCCGGGGATCGCCCTCCCGCCGTGAGCAGCGCTGAGTCGATTTCTCAATCCCTAAAAGCTGCTGATGTTGTTTTCACGACTGCGGAGGCGGAGGGCGCAGAAGAGTTCGAGCAAGCTGAGACGGTGGAGCCGTCCTCCGCTGAAGAAGAGGAGCAGTTGGCGCAGCTCGCCAGCGAGCTGCTCGGCAACGTCGTGCGCTTGATGGGTTTCGAGGCCAGGGTCGTCGCCGAGTGGCGAGAACCGGACGCCGACAACGAACAACGGTATTTATTGCTCGATTTGCACGGCAAGGACCTGAATCCCCTCATCGGTCGGCGTGGAGACACGCTCAACAATCTGCAATATCTCGTGCGCCTGATGGTGAATCAGCGCCTTCACCGTTGGAAGAACATCGTGGTGGACGTCGAGGGCTATCGCCGGAGGCGCATGGAGCATCTGTCACAGCTCGCCTTGCGCTCTGCACAGCAGGTCGCCCAGACCGGACGTGCGTTGGCGCTCGAGCCGATGCCGGCCAGCGAGCGTCGCATCATCCACCTCACCCTGCGCGATCACCCCGACGTCATCACGGAAAGCAGCGGCGAAGGGGAGCGGCGCAAAGTGCACATTCTTCCTCGCAAATCGGCGTGAAAGAGAGCCGGAATCTGGGCGGCGCCTCCTGCCCCCGATCGCTTTCACCGCCCCGGCGTTCGCCCGATGCGCAGACGGCCCTCGGGTGAATGTTTGTAGGATGCCCAAAATTGATAGGGTTGCCATGACTCAGGAAATTTCTTCTCGCCTCGCAGTGGACATTCTGTTGGTCGGCAACGTCACCCGCGACCTGATCGATGTCCATCATTTCGACGCCTATCGTCTGGGAGGCACGGTCACTTTCGCCGCCGTCGTGGCCGACCGGCTCGGCCGACGTCCGACGGTGATCACGCGCGCGGCGCCGGAGACCGATCTATCGGCCATGCCTCCGTCGACGCAACTGATTGTCCTGCCTTCCCCCTCGACCACCACTTTCGCCAATATTTACACGCCTCACGGTCGCATTCAATACTGTTTCACGCCTGCGCCGCCCATCCGCGCCTCCGACATCCCTGTCGCCTGCCGACGCCCGGATATGGTGCTGCTCGGCCCTATCGCCGACGAGATCGAGCCGGACGTCGCTGCGCTCTTCCCGCAGGAGACGCTTGTCGCAGCGGTCCCGCAGGGTTGGATGCGTCGCTGGGACGTCGATGGCCGGGTGCACAGCAAACCGTGGGAAAGCGCAGAGCAGATTCTTCCACATTTGGATGCGCTGGTGTTGTCCCTGGAAGATATTGACTATGAATGGGAGCGATTGGCCCCGGCGTTCGAGCATGTGCCGCTGATCGTGGTCACGGAATACCGCGATGGCTCCACCGTCTTTCAACGACAGCCGGACGGCGGCATTCTGGAGACGAAGATCCCCCCGCGTCCGGCCGTGGAGGTCGACCCGACGGGTGCAGGCGACATTTTTACGACTGCATTTCTGATTCGTCTCGAAGAGACGGGCGACCCGATCATGGCGGCGCGCTTCGGCAATGTGGCGGCCTCGATGAGCGTCGAACATGTGGGGACGACCGGCATTCCCACTCGTCAAGCAATCCTTGCATACATGGAGGCGCACCCCTTCGAGCCGACGTTCGTGGAACAGACGAAGTTCTGAGCGCGCTGCAATGACCGATTGCATGAAATGCCATGAGATGCATTAATATTCCTTTGCTGAAGATTGAGCTGCAACGCAGTGCGCTGCACGAAGGAGACGCAACCGGCCAACCATGACGGCGCGTATCTACTGCTTTGCAAATCAAAAAGGCGGGGTCGCCAAGACGACGACCGCCGTCAACCTGGGCGCCTATCTGGCGGCGAGCGGACGGCGCGTCCTGTTGGTCGACGCCGACCCGCAGAGCAACGCGACAACCAGCCTGGGAATCAACCCGCGCACGCTGTCGGTGAGCCTCTACGACGTCCTGATCGATGGTCGTCCCGTACAGGAGGCGTTGACGCTCACGCAGTGGATGAACCTCGACCTGCTTCCTTCAAGCACCGACCTGGCCGGCGCCGAAGTCGAAATGGCCGGCGTGATGGCGCGCGAGCGCCTGCTGGCCCGCGCACTGGCGCCCATCGTCGAAAAATATGACTACATCTTCATCGATGAACCGCCCAGCCTGGGATTGTTGACCATCAACGGACTCACCGCCGCCACCCATGGGGTGATCATCCCGGTGCAGTGCGAATATCTGGCGCTGGAAGGGCTGAGCCTGCTGCTCAACACCATTCGTCAGGTGAGAGAGATTCTCAACGAACGGCTTGTGATTGCCGGCGTTCTGTTGACCATGTACGACGCGCGCACCAATCTGGGACAGGAAGTGGTGGAAGAGGTGCGTCGGTTTTTCCCCAAAGAAGTGTTCCAGACGATTATTCCTCGCAACGTGCGCCTGAGCGAGGCGCCCTCCCATGGGCAAACCATCCTGAGCTACGCGCCGATGAGCGCCGGCGCCATGGCCTACCAGGCGCTGGCGCAGGAATTTCTGCAGCGCGTCGAAGGCGTGCGCGTCCAGATTTCGGCTTCATCGCTGCAACGCGTGTCATAAAACGCGTGTCGTAAAGTCGTACAAGATGGAGGCATACGATGGGTGCTGAAGCAAAAAGGCGCGGGCTGGGACGGGGCCTCGGCGCCCTGATCATGGACACCGCCGTCACGCCGGTTGCTCCGGAAGTGGCGGCGCAGGCGGAAGCAGGCGGCGTCCAGCTGATCGACATCGACCGGCTGCTGCCGAATCCGCGGCAGCCGCGCACCTCTTTCGACCCTGCTGCGCTGGAAGAGCTGGCCGCATCGATCCGCACCCACGGCGTCATTCAGCCCCTCGTCGTCACAGCAGCGGCGGATCAGCCGGGGCGCTACTGGCTGGTCGCCGGCGAGCGCCGCTGGCGGGCTGCCCGCATCGCAGGACTGAAGGAAGTCCCCGTCATCGTCCGGGAGGCGACTCCGCAGCAGCTCATGGAGTGGGCGTTGGTCGAAAATGTCCAGCGCGCAGATCTGAACCCGATCGAGGAGGCCACCGCCTTCCAGACGCTCATGGCCGAGTTCGGGCTGACGCAGGCGGAGGTCGCCGAGCGCGTCGGCAAGAGCCGTCCCGCCATCGCCAACGCAGTGCGTCTACTCAGCTTGCCTCTGGAGGCGCAACAGGCGGTCATCGACGGCCAGATCACGGCAGGACATGCGCGGGCGCTGCTTGGACTTTCCGACCCTGAGGCGATCCGTCGCGCCCTGTCCGAAGTGATCCGGCGCGAGCTGTCCGTGCGCCAGACCGAAGCGTTGGTGCGGCGTATGAGCGAGCCGCCGGCCAAACCGGCCTCGCCCGAGGTCGAAGAAGACCCGCAGCTGCGGAGCCATCTGCGCTACATGGAAGACCGCTTTCGCTCGGTCTTGGGGACCAAAGTCAGCCTGAGCCGCAATCCAGATGGCGCAGGCAAGCTCGTCGTCCATTTCTACAGCGACGAGGATCTCGAAGCGATCTTTCGATTGATCACAGGCGAAGAGGATGGCTGACGCACCGGCTCCCACGCTTGCGCTGCGCAGGCTCGATGAACGCTCCGTGGGATTTCTGATCGCGGGCGCCAGCCGGGTCGCCGCCCGCTGGATAATTCCTGCCATTCAACAACAGCCGCCTGCCGTGGGTGCGGCGGATGTCATGAGCGCCTACGTGGCCGCCGTCTACAGCTATAATTTGCGGCGGGCGCAACATTTCGCTGCGATGCACGGCGTCGTTCATGCCGGCGACAACCTGACCTCGTTGCTGGAGCGCCGGGAAGTGCAGTGCGTCTATGTGGGCAATCATCCTCGTCATCACGCGGAGACCGTGCGCGCCGCCCTGATGGCCGGCAAACACGTGTTGTGCGAGCCGCCGCTCAGCGACGATCTCGATGAAAGTCGCGAACTCGAACAGCTGGCGCGTCACCGCAGCGTGGCGCTGGCGGTGAATTACGCCTGGCGGGCGACAGGAGTGGTGCGGCGGCTGCGCGATCTGCTCCAGGAAGACGCCATCGGTGCGGTGCTCGGCGTGCAAATCGACAACACGGCGCTGCCGCCGCTCGATGAGAGGGGCTGGCGCCTCCGTCGGCCCTTCGGCGGCGTTTTATGGGACCGCCTCTTGCACGACATCGACCTGTTGGCCTATCTTTTGCTGAGCGACCCGGTGGAAATCCAGACGCATTCTCTCCAGAATCTGCTGGGCGGTGAGAGCGCAGAGGATGCGCTCAGCGTTGTGCAACTGCGCGGAGGGGCGCCGGCGATTGTTCATGACTCCTTTGTGCTGCCGCACGCGCCGACGCGCATCACCATCTACGGGGAGACCGGCTGTTTAACTGCGCTGCGCTGCCGGCCCGACGACTCGCACAGCCACCTGACGCTGCAGCGCGGCGAACAGATGCAGCCTCTACCGGTTGACCGGATCGATCCATATCGAGCGAGCGTCGCTCGATTTTTGGCGGCTGTCCGTCTCGGCGAGGCGCCGCTTGCCGCTGCGGCGGACGATCGTCGCGCCGTGGCGAGCGTGTTGGCGGCGCAACAATCTTTGCACCATCGAAAGCCAGCAGTTCCGGCGACATTTCGATAAGTCGATGGACAATGAACCCTGTCTCTCAAGGGTTCGGCGTGACCGCGAAGGAGGAAAGCTTTAATCGTTACGTAAACTTCGGCCGAATTGCTCAATCCTAAAGACCGTGCTAAGATTGTAAAAAATCAGTACAATACCTATGCTATAAGCAGCGCGTAGAGCAACGGCGAGCATTGCATGGAAACAATGTCATCTTCGTCGGCGCTGGAATTTTTGACGCAAAAAGAGAACATCAAAAAACTATCGGAAACGAAGGTGAAAGGCGTTGTGGGTGCATCGATACGACTGAGCGATTATTCAACCACTCCGTTATACAACATCAAAGCTGTTGTGCAATCGACCAACATCAGCCCCAGCACGCTGCGGGCATGGGAGCGGCGCTACAACATGTGTCGCCCGCAACGTTCGGAGAGCGGATATCGTCTCTATTCTGATCGAGACATCGCCATCATCCGCTGGCTCAAGGCTCAGGTGGACGCCGGCATGTCGATCAGCCAGGCGGTCGCCTGGCTGCAAACGATCATGGAGCAATCGAACGCAGACGAGCAGGCGACGCTGCCCGATCCGACCGGTCGCGCGGTGGAATTGCAACCGCTTCCGGCGCCCTCGCGCTTCGATCTGGAGAACTTCGCCAACCTTCAAAAGGCGCTGCTCGACGCCCTGCTCAACTATCAGGAGGACGAGGCGGAGGCCATCCTGGCGCGCGCGTTCGCGCTCTATCCGGTCGAACATGTGGGCGAGTACATTATCATGCAGGTGTTGGTGGAGATCGGTGAGCGCTGGCATCGAGGCGAACTCAGCATCACGCGTGAACATTACGCCACCAATTATCTGATTCAACGACTGGCGGCGATCCTGCGCGCAGCGCCCAATGCAACGGATCGTTCGCTGATCTGGGTGGGTTGTGCGCCCGGGGAATTGCATGAAGTCGGCGCCCTGCTCCTGTCCATCTACCTGCGTCGCGCAGGTTACACCGTTCGCTACCTGGGTCAAAACCTGCCGATCGAAGATCTGGTGGCGGAGGTGAAAGCGATCAAGCCGGATATGGTGCTCTTGAGTGCAACGACGGTGGAGGCTGCGCTCAGCCTGCAGCCGCTGTGCGAAATGCTGGCCAGCATCGATCCCCCTCGCCCGATCATCGGCTACGGCGGCCGCGCCTTCAATCTGCGCCCGGAGCTGCGAAACGAGATTGCGGGCGTTTATCTGGGCGCCACCGCTATGGAGGCGGTGGAGAGCATCGATGAGCTGCTTTCGGAGCAAACTCGCTCCTTGCCCAAACAGAATTCTTCCCTCTCAGGTCGCCAAACGACCCCCCAATCCGATCGATGACAACGCTTGGTCGACGACAATGTCTGGTCAATGACAACGCCGCTGTAGAAAAGAGCCGCCATGGACAAAACAAACGTTGCCCTTCAGGAATTAGAAGCGGAGCTCAAGGAGGTGGAGCAAACTCTGCACGAGGCGTTGACGGAGCTGTTTCCGCCCTTCAGCCAGATGGTGGCGCAGGAGCTGCGTCGCACCTATCCTCTACAGCGGGGAGCGCTCGTCCTTGCCGCCGGCATGCCCGCTCAGGACGATGAGGCGGCGCGCCGACGGCGCATCGATCTGGCAGCCGCCCTGGAAATGCTGCATCTGGCGATCAACGTCCATATCCGGCTCGGGGAGGCGGATCGAGGAGGAGCGGCGTATTCATCCGTGCTGGGGAGCACGATCTTAGCCGGCGACTATTGCTTCAGCCGGGCGGCGGCCCTGGCAGTGCGCACCGGCGAGCGGGTCGTGGTCGAAATCTTTTCAGACGTGCTGAAACGCATCAGCGAAGGGCATCTGCGTCAACTGCTGGAGGGCGGCGACGCATCGTTCGACGAAGATCGGGAACTCTTCATCGCTGGCGCCGATGCAGCGATTCATCTGGCGCAGAACGCCCCTCCGGTGCGCACCATGGCGCTCCATCTGGCCGGATTGCTTGCGACTCATGAGGCGTCCGAGCAAGCGGCGCCTTTTTGGAATCACGCCCAGAAAGAACTGCAACCTTTGCTGACGCCCACCCAGTCCGCCCGGTGGAAAGCTTTTCTGGACTGGCGACAGTCCATACAGTAAAGGGAACTCCTCGATCTCTATCCATCTGACCTCACATATTGCACAGCTTTTGTGCAAGATAGATTCGCATCACACCGGATTCAACGCGTTTGTTTCTCCAATCACTAATCGATCGCAAACAATTCTCCAATACCTTTTTAATCTTTATAGCGTATACTTTGTCGGGATCGGGAACCAGGCAAAGCCCTTGGAAAAGAGCCGCCTGCAAGTTCTCACGCGATCCCCGCTTCGACTGCGGATCGATCTCCCGCCGAAGTGAGCCGACAACAGACGCGGCAACCAACAAAAATGAGAAAATTTTAACCTTTAGGGGCTGGACAAATTCGCCAAAGTATGGTTAAATAATTGCAAAGGTTTTGCACCAGACAAATACTCGAAACTGGTGCGCGTTTGCAGGCGGCCAGCCTCTGTCCAACAAATATCCATGTCGGACTGGTTGGCCTGAAACATCCAGAAGAAAATCTCACCGAGCAACAGGCGTTTGCATACAGAGGAAAGCAATGATGAAAACCAATCTGAGAGAACTCCAAAAATCATCCGGCGGCGTTCAAACAGGTGCGAATACAGCGATTCCAACCAATCTGCGCATGACCAGCATGCCGCAGATGCTGACGGCCTTGCGCGAAGAAGATCCCGCGTTCGACAAGGTGATCACCGTGCAGCGGGTTGAACGCGGGGAGGTGGTGGCCTCCCCAGAGGCAATGGCGTCGCACATGTATGTGTTGATGAGCGGCAAGGTGAATTTGCTGTGCACCAACAATGAAGGTCGCCGCCTGGTGATCGCCACCCTCGAACCGGGCGCAATTTTCGGCGAGGGCGCGCTCAATGGCGTCAGCGACCCGAACGTCTTCGCAGAGGCCGCTGAGGATTGCCAGGTGTGGGTGATCCCACGCAGCGAGGCTCGCAACATGACCATGCAATATCCAATCCTGGGCTGGGGCATGTTGCAAACCTATGGCATGCGGCTGATGCAGGTCGAAAACAGCCTTGAAGACGTCGCCTATAAGAAGCTGCCTGAGCGGTTGGCTGCGCTCCTCATCGAGCTGGACGAGGATGGCAGCGGCGTGATCAAAGGCGTCAGCCATCAAGCGCTGGCGGATCGGCTGGGAACCTATCGGGAGACGGTGAGCGCCATCCTGCGCGACTTCAAACGGCAAGGGCTGGTCGAATTGGGCTATCGGCGCATCAAATTGTTAGACGTGGAGGCGCTGCGCGAGATCGGCGGCGTCTGGGAGTGGTGAAACGCTTGCACTCCAAAACTCCGGCATATCGCCTTTGCAGGGCGGGGATTGCAGACAAAATCAGCAATCTCCGCCCTCTGCTTTGGGCTAAAGCGACGCCTCCATTATAATTAAGTATTTGAGTGAGTTGACGGCGAAGCTTACTGTTGATATAATAATAACAGATTCGGGGATGACCCTCTCGCTGGGATTTTCCACTTCCCTGAGTTGTTTCCCTAGTCGTCTGCATTGTCAGTCGTCCACAAGGAAAGACCTGATTACTCCCACCGTAACGCAGCGTTGCTTCACATAACTGCCTTTAGCTCGACGTCCTCTCTCCAGAGGACCGAAATTCGCATCGCGTTGACGGGGAGTGGTTGCGGCAGACGTCGAGCTGTGAGCTCCACAGAATCTGCAACGCTCTGCGACTCGTTATTAGAAACAGTGCACACCGTCAACCGTCGCAAAACGAACGCATAAATAAATTTATACGTTGGGTGTTATCACCCTCACCGGTATTCCATAGTTACATAGAAGGATGAAAGTATGCTGGATACAAGCATTCCACTGGACCAATGGACCATTGGACAATTAGAAGAATTGACCCTCGACGAACTGCGTGAGCTTGCGCGTGCAGCAAACGTGACCGGATATACGCGGCTCAAGAAGTATGACCTGATCATGCGCTTATTGCGCGCCAGCGCAGAACGCGCCGGCTACATCTTCGGCGGCGGCATTCTGGAGATCGTCCAGGATAACATCGGTTTTCTGCGCAGCGACCACCTCTTGCCCGGCCCCGAAGATGTATACGTGAGCCAGAGCCAGATTCGCCGCTTCGGCCTACGCACAGGCGACTTGGTGATCGGGCAGGTGCGGCCGCCGAAAGAGACGGAAAAATATCACGGCTTGCTGAAGGTGGAAGCTGTCAACGGCCTGGACCCCGAGGAGGCTAAGAATCGCCCGCTCTTCGAGAAGCTGACCCCGATCTTTCCGAACAAGCAGATCATCCTGGAAACGCGGCCCAATGTCATTTCCACGCGCATGATCGACCTGCTTGCGCCGATCGGTCGCGGTCAGCGCGGCCTGATCGTCAGCCCTCCCAAAGCGGGCAAGACGACGGTGTTGAAACGCATCGCCAACGGCATCACGACCAACTACAAGGACATCCACCTGATGGTCGTCCTGATCGGCGAGCGGCCCGAGGAAGTCACCGACATGGACCGCTCCGTCGAGGCCGAAGTCGTCAGCAGCACCTTTGATGAACCGGTGCAGAACCATGTGCGGGTGGCGGAGATGGCGCTAGAGCGCGCCAAGCGACTGGTGGAAAGCAAGCGCGACGTCGTGATCCTGCTGGACAGCATCACCCGGCTGGCGCGCGCCTACAACCTGACGGTGCCGCCGTCCGGCCGCACCCTGTCCGGCGGCATCGATCCGGCTGCGCTCTATCCACCCAAACACTTCTTCGGCGCCGCGCGCAATCTCGAAGAGGGCGGCAGCCTAACGATTATCGCCACCTGTCTCGTCGACACCGGCAGCCGCATGGACGACGTCATCTACGAAGAGTTCAAGGGCACGGGCAACATGGAGCTGCATCTGAGCCGCAAGCTGGCGGAGCGCCGCATCTTCCCCGCCTTCGACATCGAGCGCAGCGGCACCCGCGCCGAGGAGAAATTGCTCGACGCCGAAACGCTTTCCAAGGTGTACACGCTGCGCCGCATGATCGACGCCATGGGCGGCGGCAGCGAGGCGATCCTGCCGATCATCGAGCGCATGAGTCGCACGCGCGACAATCGCGAGTTCCTTGAAACGCTTACGAAACGCTGATCGTCAAGATTTTTAATCTACGAAAAACCTACGATTGGGCGACGATCCTTGCACACTTTGCGAGGATCGTCGTTTTTCCCCCTCAAAATAGCCTTTCGCCGCTTGTCGCGCCGCGTACAAAGTGCTAGAATCTTTTTCTGTGCGGCTGTTGTTCTTTTGTCAAAAATGAGCCGCCGATCAGCCGATGCTTGCATCATCCGGCTTAACTCAAAGCAGGTTCAGTCGACGCAGAATTGACGATGCTCACCGGGGCGCCATAAGCAATCCGAGCAAATGCAGCCGACCGGCCTGAACCTGACTCCATGGAGAGAGCATATATGACGAATGAAGCTGGTGTTGGTTTTGAGCAGACCCATCCAAACGGCGCCAGGCATCGCCCAAACAGCGCACAGAACAAAGAAGATTTCTCTCTACTACAACAGCACCTCGACTACCTGACAACCACCCCCGCTTCGACCAATCTGGTTTCCACACACCGAGAGCCCTCCTCTTCGGCGGGTTATACAGCTCTTTCTTCCTTTCCGAACGTGCGAGTCGCTCACCTCAACGCACTTGAACAGGCGTTGCAACGAGTCAACGACCAGATGCAGCGCCTGTTGACCCATCAGGTCACGCCCTTGCGTCTGGCGGGGCATCTGTCGGTGCTGGCGGTGGCAGCGGTTGTCCTGATTCTCAGCCAGGTGACTATACCCGAATGGGAGCTGCGCCTGGAACCCACCCCGCCCGCCCAGTCATTGGGTGGCCCCGCCTCTGAAGCAGGTCTCGCCGGTCAGGCAAATCTCGCTTTTGATTACGGAGGCGACTCGCTGCGTCCCAATATGGTTTGGGGGTTTGTAGAGAGGTCGCCGAAAACGAACGCTCAGGAGTCTGCTCCCGCCACCACCATTTCCTACTACACCGTGAAGGCGGGCGACACCGTGCTGGGCATTGCACAAAGGTTCGGCCTCCAGCCTGAAACGCTCATGTGGTCGAACGACTTTATCGAGCAAAATCCAGACCGGCTGCGCATTGGAGACCAGGTGCGCATCCTACCTGTAGACGGCGTTTTGCACGTCGTCCGACGAGGAGACACGCTCTCGGGCATCGCCAGCCGATACAAAACCGATATGCAGGCGATCGTCGCTTTTGCGGGCAATGGCATCAAGAGCATCAACGATCCTTTGCCCATCGGCAAGGAGATCATCGTGCCCGGCGGCGTGAAGCCGTATGTAGCCCCCGCTGCAGGCGCAGCAGCCTCGACGGCTTATTCCGTCCAGCGTCCTCCCGGCGCTCCGGCCGGTTCAGGCAACTTCAGCTGGCCGGCAGCCGGCTACATCAGTCAGGGATACTGGCGAGCGCATCCCGCCATCGACATTGCCGGCCGGTTAGGTGCGCCGGTGAGCGCGGCCGACTCCGGTTTTGTGGTGACGGCCGGCGGCGGCTGGAACGGCGGTTATGGCAATCACGTCATCATCGACCATGGCAATGGCTTCACGACGCTCTACGCCCATTTGAACTCGGTCTTCGTCAAGCCCGGCGAGACGGTCAGCCGCGGCCAGCAGATCGGCACGATGGGCAGCACCGGCAACAGCACCGGCCCTCACTTGCACTTCGAGATTCGCTACAACGGCGTGCCCTACAACCCGGCCAATTATCTCAAGTAAGATGGCCAGGCGGCTCGGCGACAGCGCAAACAAAAAAGCTCCGGCGTTCACCGGAGCTTTTTTGTTTGGATAGACGCCCTCTATTTAGTCATGGATGCCACCTTCGGTCAGCGCGCGCGGGTCGAGGATGCGGTCCAGCTCCTCCGGCGACAGGTCGGTTTCCTCCAGCGCAACTTCCTTGAGCGAACGCCCCTCGGCGTAGGCGCGCTTGGCGATCTTTGCGCCTTTCTCATAGCCGATGACCGGATTGAGCGCAGTGACCAGGATCGGATTGCGCCCCACCAGGCTGGCGATGCGTTCTTCATTGACCGTAAAGCCGGCGACGGCCTTGTCGGCCAACACGCGGCTGGCGTTCGCCAACAGCGAAATGCTCTGGAGGAGGTTGTAGGCGATCACCGGCAGCATCACATTGAGCTGGAAGTTGCCCGATTGTCCGCCCAGGGTGATGGTGACGTGGTTGCCCATCACCTGCGCGCAGACCATCAGCACCGCCTCCGGGATGACGGGATTGACCTTGCCGGGCATGATGCTGGAGCCAGGCTGCAAGGCGGGCAGCGAAATCTCGCCGAGGCCGGCGATAGGGCCACTGTTCATCCAGCGCAGGTCATTGGAAATTTTGGTCAGACTGACGGCGACCGTATTCAACTGCCCGCTCAGCTCCACGGCGGCGTCCTGCGAGCTCAGCGACTCGAAGTAGTTGGAGCTGGTCACGAAGGGCAGCCCGGTCCATTCAGCCAGCTTCGCGGCGAACCTGCGGCCAAATTCTGGGTGCGCATTGATGCCGGTGCCGACCGCCGTGCCGCCCTGCGCCAGCTCCGCCAGCCGGGGCAGGGAGGACTCCACGCGCGCGATGCCGTGTTGAATCTGACTCGCCCACCCGCCGATGATCTGCCCCATGCGCACCGGCATAGCGTCCATCAGATGCGTGCGGCCGGTGGTGACAATGTGATCGGTGGCGGCGGCTTTGTCCAACAGCGTCTGATGGAGGTGCGCCAGCGCCGGCAGCAGTTGATCATGAACGGCCAGATAGGCGCTGACGTGAATCGCCGTCGGAATCACGTCGTTGCTGCTCTGGCTCATGTTGATATGGTCGTTGGGATGCACCTTGCGGCCCAAGCGCGCGCTGGCGAGCGTCGCCAGCACCTCGTTGGCGTTCATGTTGGTGCTGGTGCCCGAACCCGTCTGGAAAATGTCAAGCACAAACTGATCGTCGTACTTCCCCTCCGCCACCTCTTTGGCGACCGCCTGGATCGCTTCAGCCATGTCGGCCTCCATCAGCCCCAGGTCGTGGTTGACGGCGGCGGCCGCCGCCTTGATCAGGCCAAGCGCGCGGACAAACATGCGCGGAAAACGCAGGTCGCTGATCGGGAAATTCTCCACTGCGCGCTGCGTCTGAGCGCCGTACAGGGCGTTGGCCGGAACCCGAACCTCCCCCATGCTGTCCCGTTCGATGCGATACGCTTGTTCAGTCATAGATTCGACTCCTTTTTTGGGTTTTCGGAATGGCGAGAATCATTTTGCTATGCTTCAAGCGGCTGTCGCCTCTACGGGCGAGCCCTGCAGCCGCTTTCATCGACTCCTCACATCTGTCCAGCGCCCGCTTCGATTGTAGCACCGACCTGTAGACAAAAGGAAAAGCAAGCGTATCAGGGGGAAAACAGCGAATGATTTGACACGCCTCTCAGGCTTGTCTACAATCGAAATGATAGATTCATTCGATCCTTCTTTTGGAAGCCGGATATGGGTGAGCGCATTCTCGTTGTTGAAGATGACCGTCGCATCCGCGATCTGCTGCGTCGCGGCCTGATCTTTGAAGGATACACCGTGGACACCGCCGAAGATGGCGAGACCGCGCTGCGCGTGGCGCGCGAGACGCCGCCGGACGCCGTCATCCTCGACATCATGCTGCCCAAGATGGACGGTCTGGAGGTCTGTCGTCGTCTGCGCAGCGCCTCCAATGTGCCGATCTTGATGTTGACGGCGCGCGATTCGGTGCCGGACCGCGTCACCGGCCTGGACGCCGGCGCCGACGACTATATGGTCAAGCCCTTCGCATTCGACGAGTTGCTGGCGCGGCTGCGCGCGCTCTTCCGTCGCCATCGCATGGAGAACGCGCCGGAGGTCTATCGCTACGCCGATCTGGAGTTGAATCCACGCACGCGCCAGGTCTTCCGCGGGGGGCAGTTGATCGAGTTGACCGCCAAAGAATTCGACCTGCTCGAGCTCTTTATGCGTCATCCAGGGCAGGTGCTCACGCGCGAGATGATTTACGAGCACATCTGGGATTACGACTTTGGCGGCGAGAGCAACATCATCGAAGTGTACGTCCGCTATCTGCGCAGCAAGCTAGAGGCTGGCGGCAAACCGCGTCTGATTCAGACCGTGCGCGGCGTCGGCTATGCGCTGCGCGAAAGTTGAGGGAGGGTCGTAGAACGGCGCAGAGGGGAAATGCGCCGGTTGTTCGCCGATAATACTCCACATGACCATACGCTTACGTCTGACCCTCTGGTACACCGCGCTGTTGGGGATCACGCTGATTCTCTTCAGCGTCACCGTCTACTCTGCGCTGGCCGCCAACCTTCGCTATCAACTTGAACAGAGCGCAGCGTTGCAAGCGCGCAACATCGCCGCGGCTGTGGCCCAACAGTTTCAAGGCGATGTGCTCGTCTTCCGCAGCCGCGCCGGCAACGTCTTTTTTCCTCAGGTGGAGCTTTTCGCCTCCTCCGTGGGCGCCCAACTGCTCGACACCGAGGGCAACGTGCTCAAACGCAGCGAAAATCTGGGCGACATTCTCATTCCTCATCACACCGAAACGATGGCGCGCATCAACGCCGGACTCGACGATCGCTACTACTACATTTCGAGCGACGGCGCGGCGTTCCTGGTCTACACGGTGCCGCTCTTCGTCAACAATCAGTTGATGGGCGCCGTTCAGATCATCCAACCGGTCACGACGGCGCTGACGGCGCTCACCCAGGTCAACCGCTATCTGATCCTGGGCACGACGATCAGCATCGTGTTGGCTGCCATCGTGGGCGCCTTTCTGGCGCGACGCGCGCTGGCGCCCATCGACACCATCACCGAGACGGCCAACGCCATCACGCGCGCCCACGACCTGAGCAAGCGCATCGACATCCGCGACAACGCCAGCGAAGTCGGTCGGCTGGCCGCCACCTTCAACGCCATGCTCGACCGCATTCAACAGCTCTTTCAGGCGCAGGAGCGTCTCATCGGCGACGTCAGCCACGAGCTGCGCACGCCGTTGACCACCATTCAGGGCAACATCGAGCTGCTGCAACGCATGGCGGCTGCGCCGCACGGCAACAACAGCCTGAGCCATGCGGAAGTCGCCGAACTCTTGCAGGAATCGCTGAACGAAGTCAAGGCCGAATCCGAGCGCATGAACAAAATGATCAGCGATCTGCTGTTGTTGGCGCAGGCGGACAGCGGCGCGCTGCAGATTCAGATGGCGCCGGTCGAGATGGACACCTTGTTGCTCGACGTCTACCGGCAGACGCGGCGTCTGGTGGAGCACTACAAGGGCAGGCCGGATGCGCTCGAAGTGCGGCTGGGCAGCGAGGATCAGGCGCTGGTGCGCGGGGATCGCGAGCGGTTGCGTCAGGTGTTGATCAATCTGGCGGAAAACGCCGTGAAATACACGCCGGAGGGCGGCGTCATCACCTTCAGCCTGGAGAACCGCGAGGGCTGGGTGCGCATCAGCGTGAGCGACACCGGCATCGGCATCAGCGAGGAGCAGCAGGCCGCCATCTTTGAACGTTTCTATCGCACCGATAAGGCGCGCAGCCGGGAAATGGGGGGCAGCGGCCTGGGCCTCAGCATCGCTCAGCGCATCGCCCAGGCGCACAACGGCAAGATCACCGTCGTCAGCCAGCTCAACCAGGGCAGCACCTTCACCCTCTGGCTGCCCGAATGGCAGGAAGCGCCCTCCGAGGCGCCGATCAACCTCAAGAATACGGTGATTGCGGGGACGTAGCCGACGAGAGCGTGCTTGTTCGAGCGAAGGCGCTCATGCTCTCTATCCACAACAGCGTCCCTGCACCGGCCACGGCCAGGCTTCCCCACGCAGCGACGTGAAGCCACCCCAACATCGGCGTTCCCAGGTGCGGCGCCAACCCGAGCCCCAGCAGCCCGCCGACCATCACGAGCGCGCCGGCGCTCCATAGCCGGTTCACCCAGCGTCTCAGAAAAACAGAACTCGCTGCATCGATGCGTTGCACCTGTCCGATCAGCGCCGTGCTCACCCAGACCAACAAGAAAAGATGCAGATAGAAGACGCGCATCTGACCGCCCGCGAAGTGCTCCCAAAGCCCCGGCCAGAGCGACAGAAAGGCGATGACCAGCACAGAGGCCAGTCCGCTCAACGCCAGGCCTGTTAAGGGGGGCAGAGCGCGCCGTCGCCGCCAAAGCTGGAGGCCATGGACGCCCAGCGCCAGCGCAGCGCCGGCGTTGGCCAGCGCCGCCACCCAGAAGAGCGCCGAAGGCAGCAGGCTCGGCGAGACGCCCAGCAGAAAAGTCGGGATCAGCAACAGCGCCAAACTGAAAACCGGCGGACGAGCTTGCCCCGAACCCGGCAGATTCGCCCAGAACAAACCGAGCAAGGCCAGGTTGAACCATCCCACGGCGAAGAGATCGAGGAACTGATGTAAAAAAATCTGCTGGAGAAGCGGCTCGCGCACATTCGCCATCACCATGCCGACCAACCCGAGCGCGCCGACCGAGGCCAGCCCCATCAGCGCCAACGCCCAGTCCCACAACTGGATGGGGAGCGGGCGCTCGCGCAGCCCGCGCGTGGCGCGCACATACAGCGCAATGAAGAGAAACCAGGTCAGCCCGTTGAGCGTCGCCGCCATCGAACCGAGGGGCAGCCGCGCGTTCCCGATCGCAGTCAGCCCGTAGCCGTTGCTCCAAAAGGCCGGAAAGCTGAGCAGCGCCAGCACAGCCGTCACCGTCATCTGGCCGGTCACCCCTCGCGGCAGTGGACGCCCGGTCAGCGCAGGCAGCTCCGCCCAGATCAGCGCCATCAACGCCAGCGTCACCCAACCGAAGTACATCAGATGGCTGTGGGCATGGCGCACGGCGCCGAAATTCTGCGCCCACGCCGGCATCCCGTAGATCATGCCAAAACGCATGAGCACGCCCGTCCAGGCGGCGAGCGTTAAAGCGGCCAGAGCGATCGACAGAAAGATGCGCACGTGTGAACGAGACATTGTCTGCAAACCTCATCTTTCCCTATGGACAGCCTATCCAGGCAGGCCACCCCACCGAGAGCGGAGCCTCGCCTGCTGGGCTGCGCCTATCTTCTGCTTCAGGATACCGATGCGGAGGAGAGAGGGTCAGTGACAATTGTCACGTGGTGTGTGGTCCGTCGCTTACACGGCAATCAGCACGATGGCGGTCAGCGCTGCGGCGACGCCCACCATCTGCGGGCGGTTGAGCCGTTGCCCCAGCAGAGCCCAGGCCAGCAGCACGGTTGCACCCGGATAGAGCGAGGAGACGATTGCGGCGACATCGAGCCGACCGGCCAGCGCCGCCAACGCAAAGAAGAGGTTGCCCGCCGCGTCCAGGCCGCCGGCCATGAGGTTGAGCGGCAGCGCGTCGAGTGATGGCCAGAGCGGACGCCGGGTCGCCAGCACGACGGCCAGCAACATGACGCCGCCAGCGGTGCGCGCAAAAGCTAACGTCCAGAAGACGCCGCCCGCCGTCGCCTGATCGATGAGCACGAAGTAGAAGCCGAAGCTGACGCCGGCGAGCAAGGCGTAGCCCAACACCCGGCGGGTGATCACCCCTTCTGCGCCGCCTGTCAGCAACCAGACCGCCGCCAGCGCCGCCATGAAGCCGGCGAGTTGCACGGCGGAGGGCCAGCCGTCGATCCAGACCGCCGCAGCAATTGGGACGACGCCCGCAAGCACCGCCGAAAGGGGCGCCACGACGCCCATGTGCCCCAGCGAGAGCGCCCGATAGAGCGCCAGGAGTCCAACTGCACCGACCAACCCGCCGGCGCCCGCCCACAGCAAGGGTTCGAGGGCGGGCGCCGCCTCCTGGAAGACGAGCGCCAGCGTCGCCAGCCCCACAGCGCCGACAAATTCGGCCACCAGCACCACCGTGTAGGCGTCGGCGCGTTTTGACGCCAGGCCGCCGCAGAAATCGCCTCCGCCCCAGCTCAGCGCGGCAAATAAGCCAAACAGGATGGCGGGCAACTCCACCATATACAGCTCACCTTTGCGCCCTGCGCGATTTGCGCCGCGCCGTCCGGCTCATCTGCAAAATTTCATCCGGCGTCTTGCCCTGCTCCAGCAGCCACTCGCGACGCGGCTTGAGCGCGCCCGTCGGGCAGACGCCCACGCACTGGCCGCAGAAGACGCAGGTCGTCTCCGGCATCGGCAGGTCGAAAAAGGTGCCGATCTGGGTGCGGAAGCCGCGGCCGTCGAAGCTGAGCGCAAAGGTGTATTGGGCGTCTTCGGCGCAGACCTGCACGCATCTCCAGCAAAGGATGCATTTGGCGTAGTCGCGCACGTACATCGGGTTGTCGTCGATGACGGGCGGCGTGCGCCGTTCTGCGCCGGGGAAACGGTTGTGGTTAACGTTGTACTCGGCCATCTGCGCCTGAATTTCCGGCGCATCGGAGAGATCGACGGCGGAGTCGAGCATCTCCAGGATCGTGCGTCGGCTGCGTTCGACGCGTTCGCTGCGCGTGTGCACGACCATTCCCTCGCGCACCTGGACAACGCACGCCGGCTGCAGAAGCCGCTGCTTTTCCACCTCGACCACGCACATGCGACAGATGGCGTTGGCCGTGCACGCTTCATGATAGCAAATGGTAGGGATGTGAATCCCGATCGCCTCCGCAGCTTTCAGGATGGTCGTTCCTTCCGGCGCAGTGACCGTTCGACCGTCGATGGTGAGGGTGACTTCAGGCATGGCGGGCGCTCCCGTTTGTAAAAAGGTCGGGCCAGTGTTTCATGGCGCTCAGCACGGCGCTGGCAGCCGTCTGCCCCAGGCCGCAGAGCGAGGCGTCGGTCATCGTCCAGCCGACGTCCTGCAGGCGGATGACATCGCCTGGAAGGGGCTGTCCTTCGGCCAGTCGATCCAGGATTTCATATTGACGCTGTGTGCCCAACTGGCAGGGATAGCACTTGCCGCACGATTCGTGGGCGAAAAAGCGCGCCAGTCGACGCAGGATGTCGCGCAGGTCTCGCTTGTCGTTGAAGACCATGATGGCGCCGGAGCCGAGCGTCAGCCCCGCCGCGCGCAGGCCCTGGAAGGTGATGGGTGTGTCCAGCTGTGCAGGGGTGGCGAATGTCCCCGCCGCGCCGCCGATCAGCAGCGCCTGCAGCTTGCCGCCGACCACCCCGCCCGCCAGGTTTTCGATCAGATGACGCAGCGTGACGCCGAAGCCGATCTCATACAGCCCCGGCCGCACCACGTCGCCCGAGACGCAGAGCAGCTTCGGCCCGGCGGAGTCGGCCGTGCCAAGGCGGAGAAACGCATCGGGGCCCTGGTTGATGATGTAGGGCGTCTGCGCCAGCGTCTCGACGTTGTTGATGGCCGTCGGCTTGCCAAAGAGACCGTGTGTGGTGGGGAAGGGCGGCTTGACGCGAGGGAAGCCCCGTTTGCCTTCGATCGACTCGAAGAGCGCCGTCTCCTCGCCGCAGATGTAGGCGCCCGCGCCGCTGCGCACCTCGACGTCGATGCTGAAGTCGGAGCCGAGGATGCGTTCCCCCAGATAGCCGGCCTCGCGCAGCTCTTGCAGCGCAGCTTCCACGCGTTCGATGGCGAGGGGATATTCGCCACGGATGTAGATGTAAATGCGGCCGGCGCCGATGGCGTATGCGCCGATGATAGCGCCCTCCAGCACGCGACAGGGGTCGCCCTCGAGCAGCACGCGATCTTTGAAGGTGCCCGGCTCGGACTCGTCGGCGTTGATGACGAAATATTTGGGCTGACCGGGCGCTTTGGCTGCGCCCTCCCATTTGGCCCACGTCGGGAAGGCGGCGCCCCCGCGGCCCAACAGCTCTGAGCGGCGCATCGTCTCGATCACCTGCTGCGGCGTCATTGAGCTTAGAACCTTGCGCAGCGCCTGCATCCCTCCGACCGCCTCATACTCAAAAAGTTTGGTGCGCCGGCCGCGGCCACAGAGCGGCGTAAGGATGCACAGGTCGCCGCCGACGTAGTCTTCGCTCCAGAAGTCGGCGGTCGTGCGCCCGCGGCCATCGACGAGATCGCCCACTGTCTCGGGCGTGACGTGGGCGAAGGTGATATTGCGCACCGGTCGTCCGAAGGAGACGTTGACCGAAACGCCTGAATTGCAATGGCCGAGGCAGGGCGAACGCTCCACCGTGATTGCGCCGTCGGCGGAAGTTCCGCCTTCTTCCACTCCGGCCAGGGCGCAGGCGGCGTGGAGGACCCGCTCTCCGCCGCGCAGCGCGCAGGCCGGGTCGGTGCACACGCGCAGCACGGTGCGGCCGACCGGCTCGTTGTAGAGCAAGGCGTAGAACTCGATCATGCCGTGCACATCCGCCAAGGGAACGCCGAGCGAGCGGGCGATTTCGGCGGCGACGGCGGGCGGGATGTAACCGTAGTGCGTCTGCGCCTCCAGCAGCGTGGGAAGCAGTCCGCTCCGTCCCTGGGGCGCCAAGCGCGTCAGCACAGGACGCAGCGGCGTCAGATCGACTGATTCCTGGGTTTCGACTGACATAGGATTTCAGGCCATTCTTGCCAAAGGTTCGAACAAGTCGCCCTCAGTATATCGAAGACTGGGCCATCCTTCAAGGGAAGCAAAACTTACTCACTCTCAAAGCCGATCTCGAACATGCTTTCCAGATCGTGGCGCGAAAAGACCTTGAAGGCGATCAACGTCTCCGAGTCCAGGATGCCGTCCACCTGCAACATTTCGTTGGTGACGAGATTGGCCAGCGCTTCGTTGGTGCGCACGCGCAGGATCGCCACCAGGTCGTAACGCCCCGCCACGGAGAAGACTTCGGAGATGCCTTTGAGATCGGCCAGCGTCTCGGCTACGGCGTTGATCTTGTTGCGCTCGCATTTGAGCAGCACGACTGCAGAAACCATAGTGCGTCCTCCTTGATGAGATGTTGAATGAAAGAGAAACGTGTTGCGTGTTGCTTGTTGCGTGATGTGTGTTGCGTGACGCGGAAGCGTCGCATGTAGGCGCCCCAGGCGCTTAGGTGACCGTGGCGCGCCCGCTGGAATGGCGCATGTAAATTCGTTCCTCCACCGCGCGTTGCAGTCGTTCGGCGGCAGCGTACACATCGATGAAGGAGGTGTAGAGTGGCGCCACGCCGAGCCGAATGTTGTCGGGCGCGCGAAAGTCGGGCAACACGCCCAGGTCATGGATCAGCGCCTGGTTGATGCGCCATCCCTCTGGATGGCCGAGCGAAATATGGGAACCGCGCCGTTCCGCCTGCCGCGGCGATTTGAGCGTGTATCCCAGCGGCGCCAGTCTCTCCTCCCAAAGGGAGATCAAAAAGGAGGTCTGCTGCACCGATTTGGCGCGCAGCGCCTCCAGGCCCGCTTCCAGCAACAGATCGACGCCCGGCTCGATCATGGCCAGGGAGAGCACCGGCGGCGTGCCGGTTAAGAAGCGTCGGATGCCGACCTCAGGCGCGTAGTCGAGCGCAAAGTCGAACGGCGCGCGCTGCCCCATCCACCCGCTGATCGGATTTTGCAGGCGCTCTTGCAAGTCTCGACGCACGTAGAGAAAAGCCGGCGCGCCCGGCCCGCCGTTGACGTACTTGTAGGTGCAGCCAACCGCCAGGTCGGCCCCCGCCGCGTTTAACGCCACGGGCGCGCTCCCGACCGAATGGCTCAGGTCCCACAACACCAGCGCGCCGACGGCGTGAACAGCCTCGGTGATCGCACGCATGTCGTACATGTAGCCGCTTTTGAAGACGGTGTGAGAGAGCACGACTAGCGCCACGTCCTCGTCCAGCGCCGCCAACAGCGCCTCCACCGGCCCATGCACGCCGTCCTCGGAGTGCACGATCTCGAGCCGATGGCCGGCGTCGAGCATCTCGACGATTCCCTGTAGAATGTAAACGTCGGACGGGAAGTTGAGGTCATCCGTCAGAATCCGCCGGCGGCTGCGCTGAAGGCGCAGGCCTGCGACCGCCAGCTTAAACAGGTTGATCGAGGTCGAATCCGCCACAATCACCTCATCCGCCTGCGCGCCGACCAATTGCGCCAGCTTGCCGCCGACTCGCTCCGGCAGCGTGAACCAGCCCTCGTTCCAGCTTCGGATCAAGCGTTCGCCCCACTGTCGCCTGAGGAGGTCGGCCATCGATGTTTCAGCGCAAAGGGGGAGGCGTCCCAGAGAGTTCCCGTCCAGGTAGATCATCTCCGGGTCGGCGATCAGAAATCGTTCACGAAAATGCGCCAGAGCGTCGGCGGCGTCCAGCGCACGCGCCTGTTCGAGCTTCGATGACATCTTTACGCTTTCTTGTTTCTCTCTGCGCTTTCTTGTCTATAATGGTGAAGAGGTTTCAACCTATGCTGGCTAGACTATCGCAAAAAATTCTTTCTTTGTCCAATGTGGAGCGAATATGATCATCGAGTTCAACGGTGTGCGCCCCAAGATTGCGGAAGACGCCTACATTGCCCCGACCGCAGTGCTGATCGGCAACGTGACGGTCAAGGCCGGGGCGAACATCTGGTTCGGCGCCGTGCTGCGGGGAGATACAGGCGAGATTGTCGTCGGCGAACGATCCAGTATTCAGGACAATGTGGTCATCCACGTCAACGAACGGGAAAACACCGTCATTGGAAACGACGTCTTGATCGGGCACGGCGCAGTGCTGGAGGGGTGCACGATCGGCGACGGCGCGCTGGTGGGGATGGGTGCCGTCGTGCTCAGCGGCGCCGTGGTCGGCAAAGGGACGCTGATTGCTGCCGGTGCGGTCGTGCGTGAAAACACCCGTATTCCGGATGCCGTGTTGGTTGCGGGCGTGCCCGGCGCCGTGCGCGGCTCGCTCAGCACTGCACAGAACGCCCGACTCGACGAGGGGCCGGTGCATTATCAGCGACTTGCGGAAATTTATAAGACGCGGGCGACCCTCGTGGAGACATAAAACGCTTCGTCGATACAAGTCAGCGGTTTCTCTTCCAGGAAGCTCCAAGCTTCCTGGAAGAGAAAAGGGCGTTTAAATCAATCGAAGAGGAGCTGGTCTTTCAAATTTTTCTAGAGTTCTACTTTTTCACAACCAGCGCCAGCGGCGTGTTCGCCTCGACCAGTCGTTGCTCCAGACGTTCAATATCGCCGAAGAAGGCGCGGTTATAGGTCTTGCCGTCGTAGTCGCCGGTGTAGAGCCAGCGTTTGATGTAGTTCAGGTAGACCAGCATGCCGGTGTTGACGTCGTGACAGGTGTTGCCCTGGTAGACGGTTGTCCAGCCGCCCCCTTCTGCGATTTCGACGGAGTGCAGCCCTGAGCAGAAGACCTGAACGCCTTCGCGCTCATTGAGCGGAAAGACGCCGATCGCCTGGCCCGGGTTAGCGCCCAACCAGTAGCCGTAGAGGAAATTCTGCTCCGCCTCGCCGGTGCGCTCCTTGCCCGTCATCTGATTCACCTCAAAGGTCCAGGCGTCGGTGGAGAAGCAGGCGTCATCCCAGACGACGGTGTGCTCGATCGGCAGGAAACTGCCGCTCGGCTGGCGATTGACCGATGCGCTCACCTCGGCGTTGCATTCTTTAATCTGACAGCGCTCCGACTCGCATTTCCAGTGCACAGCCCATTTCACCGCAAGGTCTCGATCGAGGAGCGGCTCCGTGGGAACGTTCGCCACCACCGGCGCCTCCCCTTCGCCGGCGATGCGCACCAGCTCCGCCGCCACCCAGCCGCTTTCGAGCGGCTGACCATCGACGCCGGGGATATTGGCTGCGATCTGATACCAACGCCCGTCTTCGCTCTGGCCGATCACGTCGAAGGTGAGGCCTGGATTGGCCTTGCCAACAATTTCAAAGGATGTCGATGGCCCGCTGCGAATGTTGGCGCGCACCTGACTGACGATGGTGACGCGCAACGGGGCATCCCCTTCTGGCGTAGGGGTGGGCGTCGGCAGGGGGGATAGAGTGTCTTCGTTCGGGGAGCGATAGGCGTCGAGCGGTTCGATGACGGTGTTGATGGCGGGAGGGAGCGCCACTTCGCCGATGGGAGCCGCCGCCGGCACGGTCGCCGCCGAGGCCGCGCATCCGGCGAGCAGCGTCGCCACGACGAGCAACGGCCAGATCATCCACTTTGAAGGCAGAAAGGGCTGCCTGCTGCGGGTCAAACAAGTTTGGGTCGAACAAAATGTCTTGTTTCGCATTTTCCTGTTCATAAACCTTAACTGAACTCAAGCAATCCTGACAAGACAGAGGCGTAAAATCCAGTATAGCATTGAAAATCGGGGACGGAGAAACGAGGGGGACGCGTTGAACTGCGCAATACAACCCAACGGATAAGCAGAAATCGATGGCATTGGTTGTCTCGACCTGAACCGCGTCCTCATTGCAACGTCACCAGGAGCGTCTCCAGCAACCCCATTTCATCCAGTCCTTCATAGGCGTAGGTGCGAACCAGGGGATTGGGGTCGTTCAGCAGCGCGTACAGGATGCTCGCCGCCTTGCGGGTCGCCATCTTGCGCAGCGCGCCCGCCGCGCGCGTGCGCGCGCCTTCGTGACGTTGTTCAAAGAGAACGCGTGCAAGCGCCGGTGCGGCGTCATCGCCGCACATTGCAAGGGCGTCCGCTGCGATTTGACGCACCATGCCCTCTTCATCGGCAAGGTGCGCAGCCAACGGGTCGAGGAGAGGCGTCACTTCCGCCGGGTGGCGCCGGTGCAGGTGCGCCAGCGCCAATGCCGCCGCAGCGCGCACGGCGGGAGCCGGATCGTCGAGGCCTTTGGCGACGGGAGCGACTGCGTTCGCCGATCCGCAGGCCGCCAGCGCGCGCAGCGCCCACCACCGCTCATTTTCCTCAGGCGAAGAGAGAAGTTCGATGAGGGCAGGCTCATCGGCCGGCGTCAGCTTCAAGGCAAGTGGTTCGGTGCGCTCGTCGTCATCTGCGGCAATGGCGGAGCGAAATGCGTCGAATTGTGCGGTCGGGTTCATGGCTTGCGTATGCGAATCGAGTCGATCAGGATGGTCGCAGGCTCCGCTCCACCTGTCTCGGCGCCCACGCCAAAGGAGAGCGTCGAAGCCGGCTCCACCTCGATCCTGTCGAGAAGGACGCCGTTGGCCAGGAAGCGCAGCGCTGCGCCATCGTCCTCCAGGCTGAGGCGATTGGCGAAACCGGCGGGCTGAATCGCCGACAGGGGCGTCGGTGGGCGCAGCGTCGTCTCCACGCCATCTTGGTGAAGCGCCACGGTGAAGCGCCCTCGCCCATCCACCGAAAAAAGGTAAAAACGATCTTCATCCTCGAAGCGTCCAAAAAGGGCGATCTTTCCGTTCGGCGTCTGGACATCGACGATTGCATCGACTTCCAAACGCAGCGGCGGAGCTTCTGCGACGGCGATACGGGTCCACGCCAGATACGCAGGCCAGACGTCGATGCGATAGACGCCTTCAGATGGAACTGCTTGCATTGATGCGACGCCGGGTTTGATGTATGGGATGAAGGTCCCGTCGTCAACGGTGAAGTCTACGAAAAAGCGTTCCGCAGAGAGGGTCGCCGGGACGCTGCGATCGAAAAACGCCAGCGCGTCGCGCCACGAGAGGTCCGCCGGCAAGGCGCGCACGAGCACCAGGGCGCCAACGGTGAGCAATAAAACGCACAGCCAGAAGACCAGCCACCAACCGGATATGCGTCCGCCTGCCTCCGGCGGACGCTGCACCGTCTCCGGCGCCGTAGGACGCCGCGGCGACAGACCGATCGAGGTGCGTTTGTTGAAGGAGGGGTCATCGTCAGGAGATGGGTCTGTCTGCTGTGCGTGGCTTGACGCCATGGTTCGCCTCCGACTTCAGATCAACGGGTTGTTGGGCGTGTGATGTCCTTTGCGCAGCTGCTCCATATCTGCATCCACCATCAGGCGCACCAACTCGCGGAAGGTCACGGTCGGCTCCCACCCCAGCTTTTTCCTGGCTTTGGAGGGATCGCCGACGAGCAGATCGACTTCCGCCGGTCGATAATAGCGCGGGTCTTGCACCACATAGCGCCGCCAGTCCAGGTCGAGATAGCCGAACGCCTCTTCGACGAACTCCTGCACGCTGTGCGTCTCGCCGGTGGCGATCACGTAGTCGTCCGGCTCATCTTGTTGAAGCATCATCCACATGGCGCGCACGTAGTCGGCGGCGTAGCCCCAGTCGCGGCGCGCCTCCAGGTTGCCGAGACGCAGCTCCTTGGCCAGCCCCAGCTTGATGCGCGCAGCGCCATGCGTGATCTTGTGCGTCACGAACTCGAGCCCTCGCCGTGGGCTTTCATGGTTGAAGAGAATGCCGGAGCAGCCGAAGATGTTGTAACTCTCCCGGTAGTTGACCGTAATCCAGTGGCCGTACACTTTGGCGACGCCGTAGGGGCTGCGCGGGTGGAAAGGCGTCGTCTCGCGCTGCGGCGTTTCGACGACCTTGCCGAACATCTCACTGCTGGAGGCCTGATAGAAGCGAATTTTGGGATCGACGATGCGGATCGCCTCGAGCATGCGCGTGACGCCCAATGCCGTGAACTCGCCTGTAAGCACGGGCTGGGTGAAGCTGGTCGGCACAAAGCTTTGCGCCGCCAGGTTGTACACTTCGTCCGGGCGATAGTCGTGCAGGATGCCGATCAGGCTCATCTGGTCGAGCAGGTCTCCCTGGACGATCTCGATCTTATCCTGAATATGCTTGATGCGGTCGAAGTTGATCGTGCTGGTGCGCCGCACCATGCCGACCACGTTGTAGCCTTTTTCAAGAAGAAAATCGGCGAGATAGCTGCCGTCTTGTCCGGTGACGCCTGTAATCAGTGCAGTTGGCATAAAATCTGCTAGCTCCTCAATCTGTTCGCGTCTTCAACCCCGCAGCGCAGGATGAAAACCATAATGCCATCATTAGCCGCTCCTGACAAGATTAGCCGCTCCTGACAAGAGTAGTGTTGTTGATGTTGCGTGTTTCGTGCTTCATGGAAAAAGCGCGACGCATCCCCAACGCGCGCTGCGTTTGCGTGCTGCAATGCGCACACGGTCAACGCACACGGTCAACGACGGAACGTTCGGCGGAACAACGCCAGGAAAGGCATTTGACATATTCCGACGACCTGCGATAATGAACCTCTGCACCTCTGCCCGGTTCATCGGAGGTGCGAGGCGAACATGCCATCCTCCACGCTGAGGCTCCGCGATTTTGATTTGCAGATCGACGTCGGCGACGGCAGGCGCTACGCCGTCGCGGTGCTGAGTTCTCCTGCCGGGGCCGCCCGCGGAAGCATGACGTTTCCATTCGACGCCGCAACGTTCGCCGCGTATCTGGCCGGCCTGGAGCAGGCGCTGCGCAAGCCGACCAACGGAGGCGTCGACGTCGCGCAGGAGTTTGGCGCCGCGATCTTTGACGCGCTCATGCAAGGGGACATTCTCGCCGCCTATGATCGCAGCCGCCAGCTCACGGACGCGGCGGATCAAGGGCTGCGCATCAAGCTGCGCATTCTGGCGCCGGAGCTGCTCACTTTGCCCTGGGAGTTTCTCTATGACGCGCGCGCTCAGGCGTTCATTGCGCTCTCCAGGCACACGCCCATCGTCCGCTACTTGGAGTTGCTGTTGCCCGACCCCGACTTCGCCGTTGCGCCTCCGCTGCGGGTGCTCGGCGTAGCGGCGTCGCCGAGCGATCTGCCCGCGCTCGATGCGATGCGCGAACGCTCTGTGCTGGAGCAGGCGCTTCGTCGCCCTTTGGAGCAGGGGCAGGTGGAGCTGACCTGGCTGGAGCGTGCGACCTGGCGCGAGCTGCAGGATATCCTTCAACAAGGGCCGTGGCATATTTTCCATTACAGTGGCCACGCCTTCTTCGACGCGCGCATGGGCGAAGGCGCGCTGGTGATGACCGATGAGCAGGGCGCCTCCTGGCCGGTGAGCGCCACCCAGCTCGCTCGCCTTCTCGCCGACCACCGCAGCCTGCGATTGGCGGTGCTGAATGCCTGTGAAGGCGCGCGCGGAGACGAGCAATCGCCTTTCGCCAGCGTCGCCGCCGCACTGGTGCAACGTGGATTGCCCGCCGCCATTGCCATGCAATACGCCATCAGCGAGGCCGCCGCCGTCGCCTTCGCCGATCAATTCTACGGCGCGCTGGCCGATCGTCTGCCCGTCGACGCCGCCGTGAGCGAAGGCCGCAAGGCCATCGACCAGGCGTCGCCCGGCTCGGTGGAATGGGGAACGCCCGCACTCTTCAGCCGCGCCGCCGACGGCGTCATCTGGCAGCTCGTCACCGAGGCGGAAACCCATCCGGAGCGCACGTGGATGCGCCGGTTGCTCTATCCGCTTCTGGCCATTTTGCTCGTCGTGCTGGCGATCGCCGGCGCCCTCGCCTATCCTGCGCTGGAGCCGCTCTGGAACGTCTGGCCGATGAAGGGCGACTTCAACATCGCCGTCGCCGAGATCGGCGCGCTTCAGGCGGACGGCTCGATGCTGCCTTCTGAATTCGGCGCGCAGATCAGCGCGGCGCTCTACCGCACGCTGGACGACGCCTACAGGCAGGCGAAGGAAGCGGGGATCTTCGATCGGAATGTGTTGATCTGGCACGACTCGCTCGGACGCGAAAATGGCAAGAATCTCACCTTTGGCGCCATTCCGGGAAAAACGTTGGGTGAGCGCATCGCCAACGCCCGCGCCCTGGCGCGCAAGGTCGAGGCGCAGATGGTCGTCTTCGGCCACCTCACCGACGCCACCGACCCGGAGAGCTTGCAGCTTGAGTTTTTCTTCGACGGTCAGGAGCGAGCCGGAGAGCCGAGCGCGCTGTGGGGCGGCTATCTACTGGGCGAGCCGCTGCAACCGGCGGTTTCCTATCGCCTCAACCCAGATGCAGCCAAACTGACCGTCTCCGAAGCGCTGACCCCGCGCAGCCGGGCGCTTTTTTGGATGACGCAAGGGCTTTCCTATGGCTTGGCCAATTTGCCCGAGCGTGGGTTGGCGATCCTGCAACAGGTGGAGCCGACGGTGGACGCCTGGCCAAGGAGCGAAGGCAAAGAGCTCTTTTATCTTGTGCTCGGCGACCTGGCGCAGAAATCGCGTCAATTCGACGTCGCCATCGAGGCGCTCGACAAGGCGCTGGCGCTCAGGCCGGATTTCACTCCGGCGCTGTTGACGCTGGCCGGCGTCTACTTCGATCGCGCCCAGTTGTTTCCGTATCGCAATCAACCCGTTTCTGCTGAGCTGCAAAACTGCATCTCCCTCGCCAACATCGAAAATGCATCGCCTACATTGGCGGCGGCGATCGAGGACAATCAAAGGGCGCTGGCATTGGCGCAGAGGGCGGCGGCGCTTGCGCAGGCGCAGCCCGGACAGTTCGCCGACCGCAGCCTCCTGCTCTTGGGGCTGGTGCACCGGGGCGACGCTGCGCTGCATTTTTTGCAAGGGGACGTCGCACAGGCCGACCGCGCGCTGGACCAGGCGGAGGCCGCATTGCAGGAGGCGCTGACGAGGCTGAACGCTGCAGACGATCCCGTGTACTACGCCTGGGCGCAGGTGGCGATGGGCACCGTCGCTCGACTGCGCGCACACAGCGCCGCCATTCGACAGAGCCAGGCGAACGACGCCGAAACCCGAACGGCTGCAACCGCCGAGGAGATGCGGTGGCTCAACGCCGCCATTGAACACTATGACGCCTGCCTTGCGCTGCGCGAACGCACGGCGGGCAACGCGCTCTTCCAACAGCGCGTGCTGGGCTGTAGCTGCGAGCCTTTTGCACAGGAGGCGCGTCAAACCTTGAGCAGCCTGCAGGGGGGAGAACCATGAATCGAACATTTACAGGGCAACGGACTCCAGTGCAGCGGACGGCTGCAGCGCTCCTATTGGCGGGAGGATTGCTGGCTGCGCTGTTGCTTTTCACCGTCGCTTTCGCCCAAGATGGTCGCCCGCTCGCTCCGGGCGCGTCTGCGTCCGGTCAAGTCCTCAGCGCAGCGGGAGAAGAATGGACATTGTATGCGTGCGCCGGCGATCAGGTGACCATCACGATGATCAGCACGGCGTTCGCGCCCTACCTGAGCGTCTACACGGATGTCCTGCAGGCGCCTCTGTTCGAGGCGCTTGCGGAGGACGGCGAGCGCGCCCAGGCGCTGTTGACCGTTGAGGCAAGCGGCTTCTACACCGTCGCCGCGGCCGGAGAACGGCGCAGCGACCGGGGGCCTTACACGATCACAGTGGATTTTGGCGATCTTCCGGAGTCGATGCGCAACGAGGCGGCGGGCGTCCTGGTTCACAGCGGCGTCGTCACCGGCGCCGTGCGCTCCAGCCTGGGAGAGCTGTGGGCGTTGCGCGGCTGTGCAGGCGACGTCCTCACCGCCGCCGTGCAGAGCGACCGGTTCACGCCCTTCATCGAGTTGGTCGGGCCGCAGTCGGTGGAGGCGCTTTCCACCAGCGTTCAAATCGATGAGAAAACAGCGCTCATCGGGGGCGTTGCGCTGTCCACCACCGGCGTGTATGAGCTGCTCGTCGCCGGCGCGCGGCGCAGCGACCGCGGGCCGTACACCCTGACCGTGCACACGCTGAACGCAATGGCGGGCGCCCTCCCGCTTGCACCGGACGCCACAACAGCGCGGGCGCCCACTGCAACGCCGACGCCCCAGAGGCTTTGCACGGTGCGCGCGGCGCCGAACCTCAACCTGCGCAGCGGGCCGGGGACGGTCTTTCCGGTGATCGACGTGCTGCCGGTCAATACGCAGCTGCGGCCGTTGGGGCGCAACGCCGACGCCTCCTGGGTGGAGGTGCAGCCGCTGCCCGATGGGCGCATTGGCTGGGTGGCGGCCGCTCCGCGCTTCATCGAGTGCACATTTGACTTAATGACATTGCAACTCGCGGCGTCCCCGCCGACGCCTCGACCGACGGCCACGCCCTCTCCCACACCGACGCCTTCCCCGACGCTGCCACCCGTGGCGGTTCCTACGGCGCCGCCGCCGACCTTGCCGCCGGTCGTGGTGCTGCCCGGTCCGGCCCCGGGCGATGCAAGTTGGAGCGGAGCCTTGGTGACCAGCTTCAACCTGGCGAATCTGAGCGACGGCGTCGCCGTGTTCCGCAATCGCATCTTCTTCCGCGCCGAGATCGAGCGCACGCCCAACAATCAGCGCATCGAGCGCGTTGATTTTCGCATCCTGGATGCCCTGGACGAGGAAATCTATCGGCGCACGGAGCGCGTCTCCGGTTACTGCTCGTTCGGCGGCGGCGAGCCGACCTGCAATGTGCTCGAAATTCGCCGCGGCGCGCGTTGGCCGGACACAGAGCGAGCGTTGTGCAACGGCGATTTCACCGTCGCCGCCACGATTGTGCTTGAAAACGGCGACGCGGCCACCTGGCGCAGCCCGTTCAGGATCGAGCATCCCGACCTACCCCTCTGCGGGCAGGAGACTCCGCGCCGCGAGCTGGTCGTCAGGATTGCGCAGACCGGACCAGACCACGTCGCCGACGTGGTCTACGGCGCTCTGGTCTTTCAGGTGGAGGCGTACGATCCGACGCGCGGCGAAGAGGATGGCGCCGGCGTTCGCAGCGTGGACTTGCGCATCTTCGATCCCGATGGCCGAGAGGTCTATCAGCGCACGGAGCGGAACGCCGCCTACTGCGCCTTCGCAGGCGGGGAGCCGGACTGCAACGTCTGGCGCTTTGGCGAACACGGCGACGCCTGGCCCTCAGGCGAGCCGGTGCGCTACGGCGAACCGCACCGACTGCGCGCCGTCGTGACTGCGGAAGATGGACGTTCGGCCAGCATAGAAATGACGGTGACGATTCAACCGTGAAGCGGAGCAGACGAAGGGCGCATTGGTTTCATCTGGACGGCTGTCCGGCGGGCGGCAGAAAGATTGTCCCGCGCCAGACGCCCTGGATAGTGCGAAGGAGCGTCGCCACCCAGAGGACGAGCAGGCCGATCAAGGTTGCCAGGCCGATCCATAGGAAGAAAAGGACAGGCATAGCCTGATAAAGCATGCCGCTGGCGACGGTGAAAACGCCCACAGGGAAGATGAACGCCCACCAACTCAGCGCAAAAGGCAGCGGAGTCCTGCGATGCGTCTCGAGCGTTGCCAACAGCGCCAGCATCATCCAAAAGAGTGCAAAGCCCCACAACGCTGCGCCGCTGACCTTCGCCAGCAGTGAAAACGTTTCTGCGACCTGCTGGCTAACTGCGAGGTGGCTTTGCACCGGCGCCACGATGCGCAGCGCAACGATTGTAAGAATCGAGGGCGGCGCAACGCCCACCCACAACGTCGGCGCCAAAGGGGCAGGCGGCGGCGCGTAAAAAATGGAGCGCGTGAAGACGGTCGCCATCATCAGCAGAAAGAGCAGGCTGCCTGCACCTAGAAAAAACAGACTGGCGTAGAAGGCGACCTCTCCCCACAGCGCTCCGGCGTAGCGCATTGAAAGACTCAGCCCCAAAACAGGGCTGAGCAACATCGAAACCGGCGGAATCAACCAACCCAGCGTCGAAGCTTCCCAACGAATCTCGGTGTGATGAAAGAAGATAGTTAGAATAACAAGCGCAAAGATCAGAATAGCAAGGGAGCCAATCGCCCACAGCGTCAACAGCAGGGGCCACAGTGCACCCTCGGGCAAAAAGGGCAACGGCGTTTTTTCCAGCGCAATCCCGATGACCAACAGTGAGATGGGCATCGTCGGAAAGAAAGCCGCCGAGACGGGATGCATCAGGTCGCGGCGCACTGCCTGCGGATGCTTGAGCCAGCGGATGCTCCAGGGCGCGAGCAGCACTCCAAAAAGCACCACCGCCAGTGTCAAAAAGATCACCTGCAACGCACCGGCGAAGGGCACGAAGTTCCGCAGCGCAAAGATAGCGACCCCCGTCGCCGCCGTGCCCATGACCGAAGCAAACCAACCCGGCGCAAAATGCTCGACAATTTCCTGAAACGTGATAGGATGACGAGCCATTGGAACAGGGTCAGATTTAGATTGAGACCGGATCATCCAGGAAATCCTTTCTCACCGCTTTCTCAAAGCTTCGCACAACCCACGTGCAAAGGATTGCACCCAGGCTGCTGTTGAATTAGATGCATGGGGAGCAGGTTCGTTACAGGGAGACTTTACGGAGCTATGCCTTTGCGGCTCGGCTGTGCGAGGTAGAAACTGTTTGTCTATTCATTTCATCCAGGTTGAGCAGGTTCGATCCAGTGCGTTTCAGCCTCTGGCCAGCGCGCCAGTGCAAGCCCCAGAAGGTCGGCGCGCACCACCACCAACGCCTCGTCGTAAGCGCGCGTCTCCACGGCGGCAAGCCCTGCCGTCCATCCACGGCCTTGTTCCATCTCCAGCGGACCCAACTCATCGACGACGAGCAGATCGCACGGCGTTGCGGCTGCAAGCGCCTGGTTCGCCCACGCCAGCGCCTCCGGCTCAAAGCGCCAACGTCGAGTGTAGACGCCCTCGCCTGGCCCCATCTCTTCGACTGTGCGCAGATGGGCAAGAGGGCGCCGTTCGCCGCTGCGTAGGTCGACGACGTCGATGCCGGTCTTTACGCCCGCTTCAAAGCGCGCAGGCGACAACACGCCGGCGACGTCTGCTCCGCTGCGCTGCATCTCTTCAACGCGTCGACGGCAGTAAGTCGTCTTGCCGGCGCCAATCGCGCCGGCGACCAGAAAGATGCGCCCACGCCGTTTCATGTCCACAACACCTGGAGACGTCCGTCTACCTGCACCAGACGGATCGGGAGACGGTGGATGCGGCTCAACGCCGCTTCGGTGAAGACGCTTTCAAGCGGGCCGAACTGCGGCGGCTGGCCAGCCTCCATCAGCAAGACGTCGTTGGCGACGGCCAGCACCACCTCCGGTTCGTGATTGGTCATCAGCAGCGTGCATCCCTGGCTGCGCAGATCGCGCATGATGCGGATCAGCTGCGCCTTGTTGTGCAGGTCGAGATGGGCGGTCGGCTCGTCCAGTAACAGCAGCTTCGGCTGTTGCGCAATGGCGCGCGCCAACAGCATCCGCTGTTGTTCGCCGCCGCTGAGCTGCGGCACAGGACGCTCTGCAAGCGCGGCAAGCCCGACCTGCTCGACCGCGCGCAGCGCGATGGCATAGTCCGCCGCCGTCGGCATGCCCAGAGGCGGGAGATGGGGCGCGCGGCCCATGAGCACATACTCCAGCACGGTGTAGTCGAAGGGTGTGTGTTCGCTCTGCGGTGTGAGCGCCAACCAGCGTCCTCGCTCCGCACGGCTGTATTTCTCCAAAGGGCGGCCCGCCAGCTCGATTTCGCCTCGCCAGGCCCGCTGCCACCCCAGGGCGAGCGAAAGCAATGTCGTCTTGCCGGCGCCGTTCGGCCCGACGATCGCCAGAATGCGGCCGGCTTTCAGGTCAAAAGTGACGTCTTTGAGCACGGGAGGCCTGTCCCGGCGGTAGCCAAACCAGACGTGACGAAACGACAGCAAAACGTTGCTCATGATTTGGTGCGATATTGTTGCAAAGTCATCAGGCCAAGGAAGGCTACGGCGCCGAAGAGCGATGTAAAAATGCCCAGCGGAATTTCACCCGGCAGCAGCGTGCGCGCCAGATTGTCGCAGGTGATGCTGGCCAGGCTTCCCAGCAGCCAGAAGGTGATCTCCGGAAGTCGTGTGAGCGGGTCGGCCACGTATTTCAACAGCCCCACGCCCGCCGAAAAGAGCGCCGACACCGCGATCGGTCAAGACGACGCGTTCCGGCGGACGCAGCAGCGTCACAGTGCGCCCTGAGGCGCCGGTCACGACGATCGGCTCGGTGGCGGGGGCGCTTCGGAAGATGGAGGCGATGCAGAGGGTTGGACAGGCGTGCAGGCGCTGAGGGGCAAGAGCAGCGCCATCAACAAAAGAAGGACGCGCGAAACGGTAAAACGTTGAGACGAATCCATATATTTTCTTCTTTCCAAAGATGAGGAGGTCAGGGAGTTTCCTCCCTGGCCCACGACAGAAACCAATTCCTGTCCCGTGGTCTATCCACGGCTTTTGTCCCCAGAAACCTTGGACTTTTCGAATGGCGCTTTTCGCCATGCCATTACTCTGCGAAAAAGTCCATCTCATGTACAATAAAAGACATGAAGCGGACAAAGCATGTCAGGGCGCCCGCCGAGACCACCGTCGTCGTCGCCATGTCGGGCGGCGTGGATTCATCCGTGGCGGCGGCGCTGTTGGTCGAGCGTGGCTACAACTGCATCGGCGTCATGATGCGCCTCTGGGCGGAGGTCGGCGTGGGGGAGGGCTCCACCAATAAATGCTGCAGCCTGGAGAGCGTCCATGACGCGCGCCGCGTGGCCGACGAGCTGGGCATCCCGTTTTATTTGATCAACGTCGAGCGGCCGTTCAAAGAGAAGGTGGTGGACTTTTTCATCGACGGCTACAGCCGCGGGATCACGCCCAACCCTTGTCTCGAATGCAACCGCCACATCCGCTTCGACTATCTGCTCAACTACGCGCGGCGGCTGGGCGCCGATTATCTGGCGACCGGTCACTACGCCCGGCTGCGCTACGCCGAAGATGGCAAGGTGCACCTGCTCAAAGGCGTGGACGAGGCGAAGGATCAGAGCTACGTCCTCAGCGTGCTCGGCCAGGACGAGCTTCACGACGTGCTCTTCCCGGTCGGAGAGTATCCCAAGTCGGAAGTGCGCCGCATGGCCGCCGAGCGCGGGCTGCCGACCGCCTCCAAGCACGACTCGATGGACCTTTGCTTCATCTTCGACGACGACTATCGTCGTTTCCTGCGCACCTGGGCGGCGGAGGCGATGCGCCCCGGGCCGATCGTGGATCGTCGCGGCAGGGTGTACGGTCAGCACAACGGCCTGCCGGGGTACACCATCGGCCAGCGCAAGGGATTGGGCATCGCCGGCGCTGCGGAGCCGCTTTTTGTGCTCGAGTTGGACTATCGCAACAATGCGCTGGTGGTCGGCACGGCGGCAGAATTGGGGCGAGACCGGCTGATCGCCGAGCGCGTCAACTGGACGCTGGACGAAGCGCCGCCGGCCGGCGCGCGAGTGCAGTGCAAGATCCGCTACAAGGCGAAGGCAGTGGAGTGCACCCTCTTCCCGATCGGGGCGGATCAGGTGGAAGTGCGTTTCGACGCGCCGCTGCGCGACATCGCGCCAGGTCAGGGCGCAGTGTTCTACGACGGAGACCTCTGCCTGGGGGGCGGCGTTATTGCCCGCGCGGAGGAGCCGATGAAGACAGAAATCAAGGAGTGAAGCGTGATGGGCGCCGTACGCGATCTGTTGATCATCTTCCTGGCGTTGACCAGCATCGTCGTCTGGGTCTTGCTCGGCATTCTCATCTGGCAGATCTGGCGGCTGACCCGGCTGGTGCAGCAGGAGCTGAAGCCCATGATCGCCGACACCAAGGAAACGATCGCCACGGTGCGCGGCACAGCCCAGTTTATGAGTGAAAATGTCGTTGCGCCGGTGATCCAGACGAGCAGCAAGATGGCGGGTTACCGGCGTGCGATGCAGGCGCTCGTGGGAAATGGCTCTGCACGCAAGGCGACGCCTCCTCGCGGCGCCGCCGCAGCATCCGCTTTCACCTCGTCCGAGTCAACACCTTCCTCCCAGACGCCTCCCTCTGCATAGGTCGCAATGCATCGATTTCTTGAGAAGTCACCCAGTTGAACCTGACCATCGATAGAGTGAATTGAGCAAATAGACGGCAGTGGGCGTAGGTGCGGCTCCCAGCCGCGCAGCCGGCGAAAGACCGCCGGAGGCGCCGAAGAGCAAAAATCCGACGCTGTTCACTCCATCCGAAGAAGGGTCGACAAACAGGTTGAGGATTCTGCGAACGTCCACTGGGCAGAGGGGCTGCCTAGCGCCCTTCGTCGACGTCGCCCAATGCGCGACGCAAATTCTCCTCGGTCTCGCTGTCCAGCGTGGTCTGTAGGACGCGACCGTGATAATTGCGCAACAACGCCAGCGCCGCACTTTCGTCGGCGTCGCGCACGATCAAGAAGAGGGCCGAGGAGTCGGGCTTCAGGCTGTCTTTGACTGCTTTGACGAATCCGCCGTCCACACCCAACCCGGTCAGAGCGCCGACCCCCGCGCCGCCGAGCGCGCCGAGCGCCATGCTTGTCAGCGGGAAAAAGAAATTGCCGAGCAACAACCCCAGCAAGGCGCCCACGCCTGTGCCGATCATGGTGGCGCGACTCACTTCATTCCTGACATGAACTCTGCCTTCCGCATCCCGACTGACGATAGCGGCGTCGTCGAGCGCAACCAGCCCCTGCTTTTGTTGTTGACGAATTGCCTCGCGCACCTTCGCTGCTTCGTCTGCGCCATCGAACGCCAATACAATTAGATGAGACATGTCCACCATTCCCTTCTGTAAAGAAAAAGAATAAGAACATTGTTGAATATTTCAGGTTTTCGGCAAGGGAAGAGATTCTCTGCGCTGCGTTCGTTGAATATTCTGCCTGTGGGGAGATGAACTGTCAAGCGAAAAAAATTTGGTCGCCGGTGACCATCCCACAAATAGCGAGGAGAGAACGCACACCGACAACCTTCGCATGTCGGCGGCCTTCTCCTCCTTGTGGTGTATGGATCGGCGAGCTGTGAACTCCCACAATCTTCGCATGTGGGCAGCTCTCCGATAGGACGAAGGTGTACAGCGCTTCGTCGAAGATTTCGTTATGCAGGATAGACGGGAGACGTTAACGGTCGATGGTTGCAACGTTATGGTGTGTTTAACGCCGCGTCAACATTCAATCCGGCAGCACTGCGATGCAGTCGACTTCGATCAGCATCTGCCCGATCAAGCCGCTCTGCACGGTGGTGCGCGCAGGATAGGGTTCCGGCACAAATTGCCGATACACCTCGTTCAGCTCGGCGAAATCAAGCACATTGGCGAGATAGACGTTTACCTTTACGACGTTCCGCCAGCTTGCGCCGGCCGCCTCGAGGATCAGCTCGATGTTGCGGAAGGTGCGTTCGGCCTGCTCGCGAAACGTCCCGGGCTGGAAAGTGTTCGTGACGGGGTCGAACGAACCCTGGCCGGAAACGTAAAGCATACGTCCGCTGGCGACGATCGCCTGTGAATAGGGAGCGGAGGGGATGACTGCCTTCTCCGAGAAAATCACTTCACGCATGATGAGCTCCTTTTTTTGTCGTCTTGCAAAGTTCTCTGTAAAGGAGATAGATTGCACCGAAGCTTATAGCCGCTTTTCGTGCGTTGTCAGTTGAATAGCGCCTTCTTCGGTGATCAGAAAAGCGTCCTCCAGCCGCACGCCGGTTTCTCCCGGAAAATAGATGCCCGGCTCCAACAAAATCACCATCCCCGGCGCTAAAATTTCCTGGCTGTATGGAACGATGCGCGGGGCTTCATGGCCGGTGACGCCGACGCCATGGCCGGAGTGGTGCGGATAGACGGGATAACCGGCGTCGGCGATGAAGCGCCGCAATTGCCGATCGATTTCTCCGGCGACGGCGCCAGGCCGCAGCAGGCTGGCGCCGAACGCCAGCGCCTCGCCGACCACCTCATGGATGGCTTGCTGGCGCGGCGTGGGCGCGCCGGCGACGTAGGTGGCGCAACTGTCGCTCCAGTAGCCATAGCGAATCGTGCTCAGATCGACGATGATGGAGTCTCCAGGGCGCAACGCATGGTCCAATGGCCATCCGCCGATGTTCTCGGCGCGATAGCCGACGACGCAATCGTTCCCCATCGGCACGCGACAGCCGGCCGCCGCCTCCACCGCCTGCCGAGCCGCCAACCAGACGTCGATCTCGCGAGCGCCCGCCCTCACGGCGTTGCGGGCCGCCACATGGCCGATGTCCGTCAGTCGGAAGTTCTCTCGCAGTTTTTGCACTTCCTCCTCGGTTTTGACCATGCGCAGAGGCGCCAGCCAGCCGTCAATCGGAATCCACTGGACAGCGGCGAAAGGACCGTCGGACAGCGCATCGCGCAGCGCCGCCGGGGCCGCCCAGCTCTCCAGACCGATTCGCCGAAAGGTTCTCGTCACGCTGCGCCCCTCCCAGAGGTTACGCAGCGCTGCACTCAAATGCGTCGCACTGTCGATGGGCGCCTCGATCGTATAGCCCCGGTACGCAAGGACGTCGCCGTCCGGCTCCGCGGCGAAGGACGCCGCCGCCCCCGCCAGTCCGTCGACGACGATCAGAGTGAAGCGCTCACCATCCCACCAGACGAGCGGCGGCGCGGCGGCGAAAGGATGCGGACCGGTCTGGATCGGCGGGGCAAAGCCGGTGAGCCAGGTCACGCTGGCGGGGCTGGCGAAGAGGGCGGCGTCGATTCCTTTCTCGTGCAGTAACTCGCCGGCGCGCTGACGCTGTTGTTCGTGCATGGCGCTTCCTTTCAAGGATGGATCAAGACATGAACATCTTCAGTATACCAAACGGGTGGACATCGCAACGAACGGGGTGGAGGCAGGGGGATTTTCAGGAGTGATTTCGGGGTGGATTCGTTTCAAACGACAAAGCGCCTCTGATGCACAGGGGAAGGTCCCGCCCTGGGCTGGCGCCAGAGCGGGACGGCGTTCCCGGCCGCGTCCGACATCGTTGTCGATCAGGCGGCGACTGGGAGCTTCGCTGTTGCAGAAGGCTGCTTGGCAAGCTGGCGATGAATCGCCGCCGTCAGTTCTGAAACATCCGGGGCGTATTCTATCTCCTCGCTTCCGCTGCGGTGCACTACAAACTCCCATGGCGCTTCGGCGTTGACCCGCCAGGCTCGAATGACAAAGACACAGTGTGCGATCGGTCCCGATTGGCCTGTCATGCGCTTTTTCACCTTCCCATGTTCTGATCCGCGCCTTGATCTGTCATGTGGATTTGTTGCTCATTGTACTCAAAATTCGTCAGCGAATCGTCAAATCCCCTCTTCACTTTTCTTTCCCTCTTCACTCTTCTTGTGAAAGGAATTCTGGGTTTTCCATAGGGGAAGGCTACAATAGAAACAAGGGAGTTCGCTGAAACCAGTTCAACCAAGGCCCAGAGATGTTTGAGCTGCTTATCCGCAATGGAACGATCGTAGACGGACAAAATCGGCCGCGGTACGAAGCCGATATCGGCATCGTGCACGATCGCATCGCCGCCATCGGCCAACTGGGCGATGCGGAGGCGCAGGTTGTCATCGATGCAAGCGACAGGGTGGTGGCGCCCGGCTTCATCGACGTGCACACCCACTCCGACGCCATTCTGTTGTCGCAGCCGCATCTTATCTCTAAGACCCTGCAGGGGTTCACCACAGAGTTTTTGATGCTCGATGGGATTTCGTATGCGCCGGTCAATCGGCGAACTGTGCATGGCTGGATTCACTATTTGCGCTCCCTGAACGGTCTGCGCTTCGAGCAGTATACGGGCTGGGAGAGCATCGGGGATTTCATGAGCTTGCTGGACGGCAAGACGGCGCAAAATGTTGCAACCTTCATCCCATACGCCAACGTGCGCACGCTGGCGATGGACCCAGGCGAGCAGCGCCCGAACGACTATCAGCGGGTCGATCTGCAGAATCTGGTGCGCCAGGGCATGGCGGAGGGCGCGTGCGGCCTCTCCACCGGCCTGGACTATGTAGAGCAATGCTTCGCCTCGACGGACGAGCTAGTTGCGGCGTGTCAGGGGATGCGCGCAGCGCAGGGCGTCTACGTCACCCATGTGCGCTATGCGCTCGGCACGCTCGAAGGGGTCAAAGAGGCGGTGGAAATCGGTCGCCGCGCCGGCGTGCCCGTGCATATCTCCCATCTCAAAGGGCGGAATGAGGAGGAAGTGGAGGCGCTGATCGATTACATCGACCTGGTCGCCGTCAACGAGGTCGATTTCACCTTCGACTGCTACCCATACCTGAGCTCCTCCACGATGCTGCAGTATCTGCTGCCTCAAGAAATCTGGCGCGACGGAGTGTTCGGCGCCTTTGCCCGGCTGACCGATCCAACCCTACGGGACCGCTTTCAGCGCCGACTGGACACGCTCGACCTCTCGTCGATCACCTTCGCCTGGATGCCGGGGCGCCAGAATCGCCAGCTTGCCGGCATGACGCTGGAGCAGTACGCGCGACGAACGAAACGTCGCCCTGCGGACGCGCTGTGCGACCTCTTGATCGAGGAGAGCATGGCCGTGTTGCTGGTCTTTCACAGCGAGGAGCGCGGGTTGGAAGCGGAATTTCTCGCCCACCCCTGCTCCATGGTGGGAAGCGACGGCATCTTTTTCGCCGAGGGCAAGATTCACCCGCGGCAGTACGGCTCCGCCGCGCGAGTGCTCGGCCATTACGTCCGGCGCAAGCGGCTCTTCTCCCTGGAGGAGGCCGTTTACAAATTGAGCGGCTTTGCCGCGGCCCGTTTCAAACTGAAGAATCGCGGCGTGATCCGCAGAGGCGCCTACGCCGATCTTGTGGTCTTCGATCCGGAGACGATCGCCGACAACGCCACCTTCGACGACCCGCACCAGCCGGCGACCGGCGTCGAGCATGTGATCGTCAACGGCGCACCGATCGTGATGCACGGCAAGCCGGTGAGCAGCGCGCTGCCGGGACGTTATCTGCGATTTGGCGCCGAATAGGGCGCTTGGATGAAGCGATTATTTTTTAGGAACAACAGGAAAGGACGCAAAAGAAGATGAAACGTTCTTTGATGGTCTGGGGCGGCTGGGAAGGCCATGAGCCGCTGCAGTGCGTGCAAATTTTTGCGCCGTTGATGGAGGCGGCCGGCTTCAGCGTGGACATCGTCAATTCGCTCGATATTTACACCGACGTGGAACGGCTGCGCAGCTACAACGTCATCACGCAGGTCTACACGATGAGCACGATCACGCCGGAACAGGAGAAGGGGCTGCTCGACGCCATCGAAAGCGGCGTAGGCTTCGCCGGCTGGCACGGCGGCATGGCGGACGCCTTCCGCAACAATCCCAACTACCAGTTCATGGTGGGTGGCCAGTGGGTGGCCCATCCCGGCAACATCATTGATTACACGGTCAACATCATCAACCACGAAGATCCGATCACGGCGGGTCTGTCCGATTTTCAGATGCACTCCGAGCAGTATTACATGCACGTCGATCCCTCCAACGAGGTGTTGGCGACGACGACCTTCAGCGGCGAATATTGTCCCTGGATCGAAGGCGTGGTGATGCCGGTGGTCTGGAAACGCCGTTGGGGCGCCGGTCGGGTTTTTTACGCGTCGGTGGGGCACGTCGCAGCCGACTTCGACGTGCCGGAGGCCAGAGAGATTGTCCGCCGCGGTCTGTTGTGGGCCGCTAAAGAATTTTGAGGCGTTTTATGAGCGAGGTTCAACCTGTCTCCGTAGGCGTCATCGGCTGTGGCAACATCAGCGGCGCCTACATGCGCATGTTGAAAACCCTTCCCATCGTGCGGGTGGTCGCCTGCGCCGATCTGCGGCCAGAGGCCGCTCAGGCGCTGGCCGAGCAATATCAGGTGCCATGCGTGCTCTCCGTCGAAGCTTTGTTGGCCGACCCCCAAATCGAGATCGTGTTGAATTTGACCGTGCCGCAGGCGCACGGCGCAATCGCCATCGCCGCTCTCGAGGCGGGCAAATCAGTCTACAACGAAAAGCCGCTGGCCCTCACGCGCGAGGAGGGACGCCGCATGTTGGCATTGGCGGCGCAGAAGGGGCTGCGCGTCGGCGGTGCACCGGACACCTTCCTCGGCGGCGGGCTGCAGACCTGTCGCGAGCTGATCGACGCCGGCGTCATCGGTGAACCGGTGGCGGCTACGGCGTTCATGATGAGTCGCGGTCACGAGCACTGGCATCCCAACCCGGTCTTTTATTATCAGAAAGGCGGCGGCCCGATGTTCGACATGGGGCCCTATTACCTCACCGCCCTGGTGAGCCTGCTGGGGCCGGTGCGTCGCGTCACCGGCGCCACGCGCATCACGCGGCCGCAGCGCATCATCACCAGCCAGCCACGCTACGGCGAGGTCATCGAGGTGGAGACGCCCACGCACGTCGCCGGGCTGCTCGACTTCGCCGCCGGCCCGATCGGAACGATCATCACCACCTTCGACGTGCAGGCCTCCAACCTGCCCTGGATTGAAATCTACGGAACAAAAGGCACGCTGGCTGCGCCCGATCCCAACACCTTCGGCGGGCCGGTGCGCGTGCGCCTCGCCGGCGACGACGCCTGGAAAGAAATTCCGGTGACGCGACCGTACACAGAGAACAGCCGCGGATTGGGGTTGGCCGACATGGCGGAGGGAATGCGCACAGGGCGACCGCACCGCGCCAGCGGCGAGCTGGCCTACCACGTGCTGGACATCATGCACGCCATTCACGAAGCTTCGGACGAAGGGCGCCACATCGTGCTGGAGAGCACATGCGAACGGCCTGAGCCGTTGAATGTTGCGTAATCCGTGGGGCGTGGTGCGTGGTGTGTGTTGCGTATGGAGCGGAGTGCACTCTCACGCAATATGGAGCGGAGTGCACTCTCACGCAACACGCACCACGTCCCTTTTCGCGTCTCTATCCCAATCCCAGACAGGACGCCAGCTCCTCCATCGAGGCGTTGCCGCCGCTCAAAATCAGGGCAATGCGCTTGCCCACAACCTGATCTCGAAGCCTCAGCGCGGCCGCCAGAGGCGCTGCGCCCGCCGGTTCGGCCAGCGTCTTCGCCTTTTCCAGATAGACGCGCATGGCCTGGAACATTTCGGCGTCTTCGACGAGCACAAAATCATCGAGATGCTCCCACAAGATGGCCTGCGGCATCAGAAACGGCGCGCCCGTGGCTAAGCCGGCGGCGCGCGTGGCGATCGGCGCCGTGCGTTCGTTGCGCGCCTGCCAGGTGAGAAACGCCGCCGGCGCTCCCGCCGCCCCGACGCCGATGACCTGAATCTGCGGGTTGAGCGTCTTCGCCACCAGACATGCGCCGGCGCAGCCGCTTCCTCCACCCACGGGGACGAAAATCATCTCCACATCGGGCTGGCTTTCGAGAATTTCCAGCGTATGGGTGGCGACGCCGGCGATCAGCAGCGGCTCGTCCCCAGAGGAGATGAACCGCAATCCCTGCTCCTGTTCCAGCGTCAGACAATGGCGTTTGCTCGCCTCGAAATCGGCGCCATGAAAAACCACCTCGGCGCCGTAGGCGCGCATGGCGTTGACCTTGACAGGATTGGCGCCTTCCGGCACGACGATGACGGCGCGCACGCCGAAAAGCTGCGCTGCATAGGCGATGGACTGACCATGATTGCCGGTGGAGGCCGTCACTACGCCGCGTCGTCGCTCTTCCGCCGTCAAATGCGCCATGAAGTTGATCCCGCCGCGCACCTTGAACGCCCCGATCGGCTGGTAGTTCTCGTGCTTGACGTACACCGTGGCGTTCAGCAAAGCGTCCAGTTGAGGATAGTGATGCAGCGGCGTCGGCGGCAGATGCGCGGCGATCACTCTGCGCGCGTGAAGCACATCTCGAAAAGTAGGCGACATTTGCGCTTGAATCATATTGGTTCTCGGAATGGATGGATGATTTTTGGGTCATTCTCTTGAAGTTGAGACATTGCAGAGGATCACGGCGAACGGCGGATTTGTCAAGTCATGCAGAGGCGCAGCGAGAGACGCCGTCGCATCGCTGCAGGGGGCGCCATCAGTCCGGTGAGCATCAGACGAGCAGACGCCGGTTCAAAGGCAAGGCCAACCAGAAAGGGGCGGCGCACAGAAAGCGAGTTGTGAATCGCCTCGAAATGCAGTACAATAGAAAGCAGCCGGCTTGTTGGATTTTTCACAATTTGGATTTTTCATAATGCGGAGGCGCCCTTCATGAGAGACATGACGGTGCTCGAGGCGAAGCGCTACGGCGTCATCACGTGCGGGCCGCATCAAAAGTTGCTGGCCGCCGCCTGCACCATGCAGGAGCACAACATCAGCGCGCTGGTCGTCGTCGACGAAGAGGGGTATCTGATCGGCGTCATCACGCGCACCGACCTTGTGCGCGCCTGCTACGAACGGATGGACTGGGAGCAACAGCCGGTGCAGGCCTATATGAACCCCGACGTCGCCACCGTCTTTCTGAACGACTCCTTGCTGAAGGTGATGGAACTCCTGCTCAACCGCCACATCCATCGCGTGGTCGCCGTCGAGGCGGTGGATGGCCGACTCAAGCCGCGAGGCGTCCTGTCGGCGGCGGATATCGTCTACCATATGGCGCGCTGTCATTCTTGATCGAGCATCCGCCATTGGGCGCAAGGATTTTCCATTCAAGGGAACTGACCGTTACTCTGGCCCAGCCCTTTCGTCTTGATCGATAGAGACAAAAAACCCCGAACATGGTGAAACCCGTAGCGTCGTGAGAGAAGACAAGGTTTGCATCTCGATGCAAGGAAGGAGCAGTGAAATGACAAGGCGCAGCGTACTATCGTCTGGCGTGCGGGCTGGATCGCTGCTGTTGGCGTTGGCGATTGTGCTGGCTGCGGCGTTGACGCCGGCTATTGCACGCGCCGCTCCACAGGAAAGTGCGCCCGCCGCCGTGACGGCGAGCGGAGGATGCGTGGCGTATCATTACGTCCGCCCCGGCGAAAACCTGACGCGCATCTCGCGCATCTACGGGGTGAGCGTCTGGCACATCGCTCAGGTGAACGGCATCCGCAATCCCAGCTTGATTTATGTGGGGCAGGTGCTGTGCATTCCCAGCACATACCACCCGCCGGCGCCGCCCCCGCCTGCTTTTTGCGGTCAATATTACACGGTGAAATTGGGAGACACCCTTAGCAGCATCGCGCGGCGCTGCGGCACCACCGTGCGTGCGTTGGTTTACTTGAACGGCATTCCCAACCCGAATTACATCCGGGCGGGTCAGGTGCTGCGCATCTACTAGAGCGCGTCTCGTCCGCAAGAAGCAAAGAGCGTCCCAACCCCCGCCGCAACCCTCTTCCAGGAAGCGTTGGCGCTCCCTGGAAGAGGGTTGCCTGAATCATGTGCATGCGCCGTTGCCATCGGCGAGTGCGTCGCATCCCTGTCAACGTGGACTGAATCATGCGCATCGTCATCACTGCCGACCTGCACTATCGCCCCGCCCATAGACGTCGATATCTTGCTTTCGCCGAACGTATCGCAGGCCAATGTCCAGATTGTCTGATTCTGGCCGGCGATCTCGGCCATCCATTGCGACTCTTTCGACGTGCGTTGGAGCTATTCGAGCCGTTGAGTTGTCTCAAGCTGTTGGTGACGGGCAACCACGACCTCTATTGCAGCGAGCACGACAGCCGCACCTTGTGGGAATCGGTTCTGCCGGCGGTGATTCAAGACGCCGGTTTTCTGTGGCTGGAAGAAGAGACGGTGCAGCTCGGCGATCTGGGCGTCTGCGGCACCATGGGCTGGTATGACTATTCGACCAGCGAGCCGACGCTCGCTCTGCCAGACGCAGCCTATCCGCTGCTCAAGACCCTGGTGAACCACGACGCCGATTACATCGACTGGCCCTGGAGCGATCGCGCCATGGCGCGCTATCTGGCGCGCAGCTTCGAGCGCCGCCTGGCCGACCTGGAGGCGAACCCTTCCATCCGTCGCATCCTGGTGGTCACGCACATGCCGATTTTCGACGAAGCGATTCCTTCGCATCCGGAATGTGAACGGCTGAGCCTTCTGCGCGCCTACATGGGCAACCTGGCGCTGGGCGAAATGGTGCGCTCCTCAGCCAAGGTCACCCACGTGGTGAGCGGCCATCTTCATCGCAGCGGCCGCTATTGCATCGCCGGCGCCTATCGGGAGATCGACCATCGCGTCATCGGCGTCTGTGACGGATTGCCAGAAACCGTCATTCTCAGTTTTGATTAACCCTCGCGCCAGCCCGAGCAGCAGTCCATGTTTCACTTCCTCAGAAGCAGCTCAGACTCCGTCGCAGCGAGAAAGGCGTCGACGGCCTCATAGGCGACGCGCTTCATGCCCCTTCGCTATCCGCCATCTCCCGGTCGTACAAGATCATGTCCAGGTCGCCGGGAGAATGGCCAAGCTGCGTCAACACCTGGGCGATCTCGGCGCGATGCTGCGTGCCGTGGTTGACCACGTGCACCAGAATATGCCAGAGCGTGCTCGAAAACGGACGACCGGCTGTCGTGACGTAGGCCAGCGGTTGCGAAAGGTCATCCTCCGTCAGCGAAGCCAGATAGGCGCGCATGGCGTTTTCCTCTTCGGCCCAGCGCGCTGCGATGGATTCCACCGTAGGAAATTCTCGAGGGTCCAACATGGCGCTGGGCGAACGATGCTCCTGACAGCGGATGCGCCAAAGCCACTCTGCGCCCATCATGTGCACCAGAACATCACGGATGCTCCCCCAGCTCAGATTCTGCGGCGCCACCAATTCTTCAGGAGACAATTGCGCGGCCGCCTCCAGAATTCTGCGATTGGCCCAGTAGTTGTAGTCGTAAAGCGTCATGAGGTCGGAAACGTTCATCAGGAAGTCCTTTCGCCGAGCGCCGGGTTCAATAGGATAGCTCTTTCAGCCACCAACGCCCCTCGCGCAAAACAAATTGCCAGCGGTCGTTGCCGAGCGTCGCCGTCGCCACATCGCCATCCACATCCACCACCGGTTCGAGCGGCTCCGGCAAGGGAGGCGGCGGCGATGGAAAGACGGCCAGCAGATAGCGATCCAGGATAGCGTCTCGCCCCTGCCAGATGTAGGCGGCGGCGGGATCGTCGGATCCTCGGCGGTCGATGATGCGCGCGTCGTCCGCCCACAGCTGCGCCAGCGTCGCCAGGTCGCGCGCCCGGGCGGCATTGCGCTCCGCCAGGATCAGCGACGCCGCGATCTCTTCGATGGCGCCGCCCTCTGCAGCCATTATAACCGACGACAGCAACTGTTCTTGCATCGATGGCGGCGGAAGATGAGCGTCTACAACGGCGGGAAGCGGAGCCGGGGCGCGAGTGCACGCCGTCAATGCGCCGGCGGCTGCAAGAAGCAGCCATAGCATAAAGGCTTTTGCATTTTCTTTCGATGCAGACTATACTAGGCACCTTGGAGCGGCCTTTTAAGCCCGAATGGTGTGAGTTCGGTGGGATTTTCATTGTTGGCGACGCCGTCAAGACATGGCGCCGATGTGAAAAACATGACATAGAAAAGAGCGCATGTATGAACCCGGTCATCTTTCAATGGGGCCCTTTTTCTTTGCACTGGTATGGCGTCTTTATCGTCGGCGGCGCCGTGTTGGCAGCCTGGATTTCCGGCCGCACCGCCGCCAGAGCCGGTTTGGATTCCGACCATATCTGGAACATGCTGGCCTGGGCGCTGATCCTTGGCATCATCGGCGCCCGGCTTTACCACGTCTTCAGCTCGCCCGCCAACGGCGTCGGCTTCAGCTATTATATGCAAAACCCACAGGATATTTTTAACTTCTGGAGCGGTGGGTTCCGCGGCCTGGGCATCTACGGCGGCCTGATCGGCGGCCTTCTGGGAATTGCGATTTACGCGTGGCGCAAAAAACTCGATCTTGTGATGTGGCTTGATTTCATTGCCCCAAACGTCCTGCTCGCCCAGGCGATCGGTCGCCTGGGGAACTGGGTCAACCAGGAGCTCTATGGCCCGCCTACCAATCTCCCCTGGGCCTTTCACATCAATCCGGAATTCCCCTGCCAAGACCCGCCGAACCGCCCGCTCTCCGTGCAGCCCTGCGGCACCGGCCACCTGCAACCCTTTGACCAGCAGTCGCTCGACTGGTACGCCAGCAACGGCTTTCATCCCACCTTTTTCTATGAAGCGCTGTGGAATCTCTTCGCCTTCGCCCTGTTGACTTTTCTGTTCCGCCGCTATGGCGAGCGCTTCCGCAAGGGCGACGGAATTCTGCTCTACTTCATCGCCTACCCGCTCGGTCGGTTCTGGGTGGAGATGTTCCGCCCGGACGCCTGGGTGATGGGCACGCTGCCGACGGCGCAGTGGATTGCGCTCATCAGCATCACGGTCAGCGTCATCGGCCTCATCGTGCGCCATTGGGGGTGGGACTGGCGCGCAGATCGCGCCGGCTCGATGGCCTATATGCAAGGGCCGGTGGAGCCTGTCGCCGGCAAAGCGGCCACAGCATAAGCAAGTTCAAAGTTCTGGATAGGCGCTCTCCAGGGAGCGTTTCAGCCTGAGCACGCCTTCCTGCAACAGCTCGGGCGCGTAATAGGCGAAGCTGATGCGCAAACAGTTGCGCAGGTCGCCGCAGCCGGAGAAGCGCACCCCAGGCCGAAAACCAACTTTGTGAGCCAGCGCTGCGCGCAGCAGATTCTCTGCATCGACCGTCTCCGGCAGGCGCAGCCAAAAAAAGTAGCCGCCCGTCGGCCTCGCATAGTCTACAACGCCCTCGAAATGTTCCTGCAGGGCGCTGTCCAATGCATCGATGCGCTGGCGGTAGACCTCGTGCAGGTGATTCAGATATGCATCCTGCCAGCCTTGCTCCAGAACCACGCGCACCAGGCCGGAGGTGAAGGGGTTGAGGCCGCCGCCGCTGTCGAGCAGGCCGGAGGTCGAGAGGCGGTGCATGTGCTGAGGCGCAGCCTGAATCCAGCCAAGACGCAGCCCCGGCGCCAGAATTTTGGAGAACGAGCCAAGCCCCAACACCCGGCCCGTGGCGGCGAAGGAAGCCAGCGGCGGAGGGGGCGCTGCATCGTAGCTCAGCAGATGATAGACTTCATCGGCGACGATCAAAAAATCGTGCGCTTCCGCCAGCTCCACCAACCGTTGACGCCGTTCCAACGGCAGCGTGAAACCGGCCGGATTCTGATGCGTCGGAATGGTGTAGAGCAGGACAGGACGGTGACGTTGCAGCGCCTCTTCCAGCGCATCGACGTCGAGACCGTCGGCGTCGGTGGGCGCCGGAACCACGGTCAGGCGATGGTCGGCGAAGATGCGCAACGCCAGAAAGTAGGTCGGCTCTTCGACGAAAATTACATCGCCCGGCTGCGTGTAGAGCGTGCAAATGAGATCGAGCGCCTGTGAGGCGCCTGCGCTGACGAAGAGATGCTCCATCTCCACCGGAACGTGGTAGCGACTGCTTAAAAAGTTGGCCAATGCATGGCGGAAATAGCCGTCGCCTTGCTCCCATCCATACTGAAGCAGCGAAGCGTCTGTTTGCGCAAGGCGCAACGCCGCCGCTTCCTGGAGGATGGCGCGCGGCAACAGCTCGTCTCCTGGATGACCCAGGCCAAAGTCAATGACATCCGGATCGGCGTGCGATTGGGTGGTTTGAAATTGCATTTTCATAGGCGCTTATTGTGCCGCAGATCGTCGCCGAGCGCCAGTTGTCACAGGGATAGAAGCGGCGCAGCCAGCCCGCCTCTCTTTCACAAGAAGCTTGGAACTTTCTGGAACACGCCGTCGAGTCGCAAACTGACGCACAAATTGATCAGAATCTGCGCACATTTTGCGCTATACTACGGAAAACACCCGGCTACAGCGCCCTGTTCACAGGAGTCGAACCATGCGCAACCCAATCAATCTCTTATCGCCCGTCTGGACGCACCTGACCCACGTGCAGCCGGTGCGCGGGGAAGGCGTCTATCTCTACGATGCAGACGGCGTTCGCTACATGGACTTCACCTCCGGCATCGGCGTCACCAACACCGGCCACGCCCATCCACGCGTGGTGCAGGCGATTCAGGAGCAGGCGGGCGCCTTGATCTTTGGCCAGATGAACATCGTCATCACGCCGGCGGCGCTGCGGTTGGCGCAGAAGCTGGATGAAGTGACGCCGCCTTCGATTGAACAGTTCTTCTTCTCCAATAGCGGAGCCGAGGCGGTGGAGGCGTCGGTCAAGTTGGCGCGCATGGCGACCAAACGGCGCAACCTGATCGTGATGCAAGGCAGTTTTCATGGCCGCACGCATCAGGCGATGGCGATGACCACCTCCAAATCCATCTATCGCTACGATTATCAACCGTTGCCCGGCGGCGTCTTTGTCACACCCTTCCCCTACAGTTATTATTATGGCTGGAGTGAGGAAGAAACGACGCACTTTTGCCTGCGTCAGCTTGACCAACTGCTCCATAGCCAGAGCGCACCGGACGAGACGGCCGCCATCGTGATCGAGCCGGTGTTGGGTGAGGGCGGCTATGTGCCGGCGCCGAATGCTTTTCTGCGTGAACTACGTTCGCTCTGCGATCGACATGGCATTCTGCTCATCATCGACGAGGTGCAGAGCGGCTTTGGGCGCACCGGCAAGTTCTTTGCGTATGAACACGCAGGCGTCGAGCCGGACATCCTTGTGATGGCCAAAGGGCTGGGCAGCGGCATGCCGATCTCCGCCATCGGCGCGCGGGCGGAGCTGATGGCGCGCTGGAAGCCAGGCACGCACGGCGGCACCTACGGCGGCGGCAACGCCGTCGCAGCCGCCGCGGCGGCTGCCACCATCGACGTCATTCAGGAAGAAGGGCTGGTCGAAAATGCAGCGCAACAGGGCGCGCGGCTGCTCAAAGGCTTGCGCGAAATCCAGGCTGAGCATCCTGTCATCGGCGACGTGCGCGGCCGCGGCCTGATGGTGGGGGTGGAATTCACCGCCCCGGATGGACGCCCCGCCGCCGAGACGGCGACGCGTGTCCAGGCGGAATGCCTGCGCCGCAACCTGCTTCTGCTCACCTGCGGCGCCTACGGCAACGTGATCCGTTGGATACCGCCGCTGGTCGTCGCCGCCGACCAAATCGACGATGCGCTGGCTATCTTCAACGAGGCGATGGCTTCCGTTGGGAAGTGAGCGTTCTTTTGAACAAACCAGAATTATTTTAAGAGGAGTGTCGTATGAAAAAGCACATTGTGATGTCGATGCTGTTGATTGCAGCGCTGTTGGCGCTCAGCGCATGCACGGCGGTGCAGCCCGCTGCACAACAACCCGGCGCTGCGCCGGCGGAGGGCAGCGGCAAACTGGCGCAGATCAAAGCCGCAGGCAAGATCGTCGTCGGCACCTCGGCGGACTATCCCCCCTATGAGTCGATCGACGCCGACGGCAACTTTGTCGGCTTCGACATGGACCTGATCCGCGCCATCGGCGAGCGTTTGGGCGTCGAAGTTGAAATCCAGGACATGCCCTTTGACTCTTTGATCGCCGCCTTGCAGGAAGGCAAGCTCGACGCTGTGATTGCAGCCATGCAGGCCACCGCCGAGCGAGAGGAAAAAGTGGATTTCACGATTCCCTATCGCATGACCAAAGACGCCTTCGCTGCGGCGCAGAATTCCACGTTGGTGATGGAAAAGCCCGAAGACGCGGCCGGCCACAGCATCGGCGTGCAGACCGGCACCGTGCAGGAGCGCTGGGTGCAGGAAAATCTGGTGGCGACCGGGCTGACGCCTGCTGATAAGGTTTTCAGCTACGAGCGCGCCGATCAAGCTGCGCTCGACGTGGCCAACGGACGCATCGAGCTGCTGTTGATGGACGCCGAACCGGCCATGGAGCTGGCGAAACAGACCGGCCTGAAAATTCTGTTGATCACCGAATCCACCGCGGAAGGCGGCAAGAGCATCGCCATTCCCAAAGGCGCCAGCGACCTCAAGGCGGAGCTGGATCGCATCATCCAGGAGATGCTCGAAGACGGCACGATCCAGCGCATTCAGGAGGCGAACGGCCTGCCGTAAGGCTCTGCGATGGACTTTGTTCAAAATCTAGTCACCACCTTCAACTTTATTTTGCAGGGCGTCTGGGTCACGATCGGCGTCACGCTGGTTGCGCTGTCGGTTGGACTGGTCTTCGGCGTGGCGATGGCGATGGCGCGCGTCTACGGCAATTCCTTTCTTCAGGCCGTGGCTGCGGTCTACAGCGTCATCGTCCGCGCCGTGCCGGTGGTCGTGATCATCTTCATCCTGTTCTTTGTGATCGCCCGCTTCGTCAACCTGTCGCCTTTTTGGGCCGGGTCGCTGGCGTTGGGCTTTGCTTCGGGCGCGTATCAGAGCGAAATCTTTCGCGGCGCCTTTCAGGCGGTGCCGCCCGGTCAGATGATTGCAGCCCGCGCCATCGGCATGAGCAAGTTGCAGGCGATCCAAAGCATCATCCTGCCCCAGGCCGTGCGGTTGGCGTTGCCGGCCTGGGGCAACGAAGCGACGCTGGTGCTCAAGGATTCGACGCTGGTCTTCGTCGTCGGCGTGCCGGAGATTTTACGCCGCGCGCAACAGGTCAGCGCCCGCACCCTGGAGCCGTTTATGGCCTTCAGCGTCGCCATGCTGCTCTATCTCATCCTGACGTTGGTGACTACGCAAGTTCTGCAATGGTTCGAGCGCCGCTATCGGCTGCAAATGTAGGAGCGTCCCTTGTCCACAGCCACGGCACCTATTTTGCGCATCGAGAACATCCACAAATCCTTCGGCGAGACGCGTGTGCTGACCGGCATTTCGCTCACAGTGCAGCCCCAGGAGGTCGTCGTCCTGGTGGGGCCGAGCGGCTCCGGCAAGAGCACGCTGCTGCGTTGCATTAACCTGCTCAGCCCGCCCGACTCCGGTCGCATCTGGCTGGAAGAGCAGGAAATCACGGCGCCCGGCGTCAATCCCGACAAGGTGCGCCAGCGCATCGGCATGGTCTTTCAAGACTTCAACCTCTTCAATCACCTGACCGCGCTGGGCAACGTCATGATCGGGCTGACGAAGGTGCGCAAGATGTCCAAGAAAGAAGCGCACGACCTCGCCATGTTCGAGCTGGAGCGCGTTGGGCTCGTGGATCGAGCCCATCACTATCCGGCGCAACTGTCGGGCGGGCAGAAGCAGCGCGTCGCCATCGCGCGGGCGCTGGGCATGGACCCGCACATGATGCTCTTCGATGAGCCGACCTCTGCGCTCGACCCGGAGCTGACGGGCGAGGTGCTCGAGGTGATGCAGCAGCTTGCCAGAGAAGGCATGACGATGATCGTCGTTTCGCACGAAATGGGCTTCGCCCGACAGGTGGCCAGCCGCGTCGTCTTCATGGAAGGCGGGGTCGTCGTTGAGGAGGGAACGCCGACGCAGATGTTCGAGCAGCCGGTGCATGAACGCACGCGCGTCTTTCTACGCAAGATCGCCGACATGGACAGCGGCGGCCGTTGAGGGAGCGACGATGGAAGCGTTTGTGCAGCTGTTGAACAACGTCTTGCCCTCCCTGTTGCAGGGCGTGGGGGTGACGCTGCAGATTGCAGCAGTTTCCCTGCTGCTCGGCATGGCGATCGGTTTGCCGGTGGGCGTGGGGCGCGTCTATGGGCCGCGTTGGCTGCAGCGCGCGTTGGCGGCCTATATCACGCTTTTCCAAGGCACGCCGCTGCTGATCCAGCTCTTCTTGGTCTATTATGGCTTGCCGGACCTGGGGTTAACGTTAGGACGCATGGAGGCGGCCTTTCTGACGCTGGGCCTCAACAGCGGCGCTTACCAGGCCGAGTACCTGCGCGGAGCGTTGCAGTCCGTAGGCGAAGGGCAAATGACCGCCGCGCGCGCCATCGGCATGAGCAAATGGCTGGCCGTGCGCAGCATCATTCTGCCGCAGGCGCTGCGCCTCGTCCTGCCCGCCTGGTCCAACGAGGCGATCGCCATGCTCAAGTACACAGCGGTCGTCTTTCTAATCGCCGTGCCCGACCTCATGGGGCAGGCGAAGATTCTCTCCAGTCGCTACTTTGCGCCGATCCCCATCTACATGATCGTCGCCGTTTTTTACATCGTGTTGGTCGGTGCAACCTATCTGCTTCTGCGGCAACTGGAGCGTAAGCTCCACATCCCCGGCTTGACCGGCGAAACGCACTGACATGGACACATCACCCACGCCTCATGGTCTTTCACAAAATCATCCGACAATCCTCGTAGGTGCGGCTCTCAGCCGCACATCCTCCGCAGACCACAAGATTTTGGATGATTTGAGCAAGCGCAGCTTCTGACAGACCTCCTTCGTCACGCCTCTGGCGCGACCTAGGGCAAACGCTCTATGAAGTGCAACGCGTTCACCGCCGGAGCGTCAATGCGGCTATAGGCGCCGTCCGGCCAACGAATCTCCAGGGCGCGAGGGAGCGCGCCCGACGGGACGCCCAAATGGATACGCGGCGCGTCGCCGCTCAGGTAGCCGCTGCCCACGCGCACATCGCGCATCATCTCCCCTTGATCCGTGACCAGCCGCACCAATGCGCCGATGGCGAAAGGATTGGATGAGCCGGGCTGCCGCAGATCGATAAGCATCGGCGCGCCGCCGCGGCAGAGTTGATTCTCAAAGAGTCGCGCCGGCCCGCGCAGATTGTTGACGACGATGTCGAGATCGCCGTCGCCGTCGAGGTCGGCCATCACCATGCTGCGCCCGCTGTTGAGCGAGTCCAGCCTCCAGCCGGGCATGCGTTCAAAGCGGAGCCCCTGTTCATTGCGAAAGGCCTGGTTTTCCTCCACCAGCTCGTGGTCGGGCAGATGGGCGAAGAGCCGCTCTTCGATCATGCCGTTGACGACGTAGAGGTCTACGTAGCCGTCCAGGTTGAGATCGCCGAATTTGCTGGACCACGCCCAACCTGCGCCGTCGACGCCCCAATCCGGCGCGTGATTCCAGTAGCGGCCATCCGCGCCGCGCACAAGCAAGACATTCTCCATGATCTGCGGGTCGGCGGCGACGCGCGCCTGCACCATGCCGACCATCATGGCCTCCATCATCGGCGTCCAGCCGGCCATCGCCTCGCCCGGATAGGGCTTCATGTCGGCGGCGAAAATCTCGAAGACGCCGTCGTTGTCGACGTCGGCCTGGTCGTAGCTCATGGTGCTGTGCGTCATCGAGACGAGCAAGTGCGTCGCCTCTTGCCAGCCGGCGTCATGGCGCACCCAGGCCATATCGGGCAGGTCGAAGTCATTGCCGACCAGAATGTCCGGTCTGCCGTCGCCGTCCAGGTCTGGGAAGAGGATGGCCAGCGCCTGGGCGGTGGTCGCCAACGCAGTCATGCGGAAACGCCCGCCGATATTTTCGTAGTAGAAGACCCCGCGGCTGACGTCGCCGACGATGTATTCGTTGCCGCGGTCGGTGAGCAGACCGGCGTCGTAGCTGGCGGCGACCAGGTCGAGATCGCCGTCGCCGTCCAGGTCCGCCCAGTTGACGACGTAGGCGGGCGCCGAGACCCCCGGCAGCACGCGACGCGCGAAACGGCCGTCGCCCTCGTTCTCGAAATAATTGAGCGCGCCGGTGTTGCGCGTCAAGACGATGTCCGGCCAACCGTCTGCGTTCACATCCACGATCTTGACGTCGCGCGTTTTTCCTGCAGAGAACGGCTCTTTGCGGAAGCGCAGCCCGCCCTCATTCCAGAAGATGGCGTCGTCGCCGTCGTGATTGCCGAAAACGAGATCGAGATCGCCGTCGCCATCGAGATCGCCCACCGCAAGGCCGGCGCCGTTGGCCTCGAACATCTGCACTACGCCGCTCTCCACTACGGTGACGTGGTCGAGCGTGTGCGTGATAAAACGGTCGGTGCAGCCCTCCGGCTCAACAAGCGAGATGAAGCGATGCGCAACGGGGCGGAGCGAATCCTGCGAAGTCGCCTGAGATGGTGGAATTCCCAGCCACAGCGATCCCACAACAAGAAACGCCAGGAAAGCGTTGCGCCGGCGGCGAAAGCGCCGATTTTCTGAACATGGCTTGAGAGGCGCAAAACTCATGGCGCTATTGTATCATTAGGGGTGGAATGCGCACAGAGGCGCAGAAAGGTAATTTCTTTCAGGACGTTTCGTTTTCATGCAAAGGAGTCGTTTTCATGCAAAGGAGCATACCGCAATGACGCACCTAACGCCGATGACCATGGGGCAACAGTTCGGCCGCCGTTCGTGGGCCGAACCGTGGAAGATCAAGATGGTCGAGCCGATCCGGCTGCTCGATCGCGCCGGCCGCGAGCGCGCCATCGCCGAAGCGGGCTACAACACCTTTTTGCTGCGCTCGGAGGATGTCTACATCGATCTGCTCACCGACAGCGGCACCAACGCCATGAGCGACCGTCAATGGGCGGGCATGATGCTCGGCGACGAAGCCTACGCCGGCAGCCGCAATTTTTATCACCTGGAAGCGGCGGTGCAGAAGCACTACGGCTATAAATATCTGGTGCCGACGCATCAGGGGCGCGGGGCCGAGCACCTGATCAGCAAGGCGCTGATCAAGCCGGGCGACGTCATTCCCGGCAACATGTATTTCACGACGACCCGGCTGCACCAGGAGCTGGCGGGCGGAACCTTCGTGGATGTGATCATTGACGAGGCGCACGACCCCGCCAACCTGCACCCCTTTAAGGGCAACGTCGATCTCGGCAAACTCGAAGACCTCATCAAACGGGTCGGGCCGGAAAAGATCCCCTACGTCAGTCTGGCGGGCACGGTCAACATGGCGGGCGGGCAGCCGGTGAGCATGGCCAACGTCAAGGCGCTGCGCAGCCTGTGCGACCGCTACGGCGTTCGCATCTACCTGGACGCCACCCGCCTGGCGGAGAACGCCTGGTTCATCCAGCAGCGCGAGGAGGGGTATCGAGACAAACCCATCGCCGCCATTGTCAAGGAATTCTGCTCCTACACCGACGGCGCATGGATGAGCGCCAAGAAGGATCACCTGGCCAACATCGGCGGCTGGCTGGCGATGAACCACGAGGACCTTTACGAGACGGCGCGCAATCTGGTTGTCATCTACGAAGGGCTCCACACCTACGGCGGCATGGCCGGCCGCGACATGGAGGCGCTCGCCATCGGCATCGAGGAGGCGCTGCAAGACGACTATATGAGCGCGCGCATCGGTCAGGTGCATTATTTGGGCGAGCTGTTGAGCGACTGGAACATCCCGATCGTGAAGCCGGTGGGCGGCCACGCCGTCTTCCTCGACGCGAAGGCCATCTACGCCCACATTCCGCAGGATCGCTTCCCGGCGCAGACGCTGGCTGCGCAGCTCTATCTGGACTCCGGCATTCGCTCGATGGAGCGCGGAGTCGTCAGCGCCGGCCGCGATCCGGTCACCGGCGAGCATCGCTATCCGAAGCTGGAGCTGGTGCGGCTGACCATCCCGCGTCGCGTCTACACGCAGGCGCACATGGATGTCGTCGCCGAGGCGGTGAAGGCGGTCTACGACGAACGTGAGAAGGTGCGCGGCCTGCGCATGGTCTACGAGCCGAAGTATCTGCGCTTTTTCCAGGCGCGCTTCGAGCCGCTCTGATCCGGATCGACGACGCTCGGCGCCATCTCCTGAAGTCGCCACACCCCACAGCCAGTCGATAGATTGAACGCTCTCATCCTCCAGGAAGCCCAGAGCTTCCTGGAGGATGACGCCCCAAATCTGTGCTCGCGAGAAATTAAGAGGTCTGCTCCCCGATGCGCGACCACGCCCAGTCCATGAAGTCCTCCAGATCGCCGCTGAGGCTTGCCAGCAGGTCGAGCAGGCGCCGGTGCATCTCGTCGTCGGCGTTCCACAGCCCGCGCTGGATCGCCTCCAACAGCCGCCGGACGATCTCCCGCAGCGCCCAGGGGTTGCTGCGTCGCAGGAAAGCCTGCATCTCGGCGTCGAAGGCGTAACGCTCGGCGACCTCGGCGTACATCCAGTCCTCCACGACGTCGGAGGTGGCGTCGTAACCGAAGAGATAATCCACGGTCGCCGCCATCTCCAGCCCGCCTTTGTAGCCGTGGCGAGTCATCGCCTGCAGCCACTTGGGGTTGACGACGCGCGCGCGAAAGACGCGCGCGGCTTCTTCCTTCAGGCTGCGCACGCGCACGCGCGCCGGATCGCTGGAGTCGCCGAAGTAGGCGAGCGGCGGCTTGCCGCTCAGGGCGCGGATGGCTGCGATCATGCCGCCGTGATACTGGAGGTAGTCGTCGTAGGTGAAAAGGTCGTGTTCGCGGTTGTCCTGATTCTTGACCGCCGCCTGGGTGGTGCGCAGCGCCGCAGTGAAATCTTCATAGGCGATCGCCCCATCTTCCCCGCGAGTGTAGGCGTAGCCACCCCAGGCCACGTACGCGCGGGCGAAGTCTTGCACATCGCGCCAGTTGCCTGCCTCGATCAAGGGCAAGATGCCGGCGCCGTATGCGCCGGGCTTGCTGCCGAAGACGCGGTAGCGCGCCCGTCGATCGGCCTCCTGCGGCGGCGCGCCCTCGCGCATCAATTCCGCCCTGCGCTCGAGGTAGAATTTGCGCGGAAAATTCTGCTCCAACGGCTCATCGAGGTCGATCACCCGCTGAGCAGCTTCGTCCAGCAGAGAGACCAGATGCGGGAGACCATCGCGGAAAAAGCCGGTGATGCGCGGGATGACGTCCACGCGCGGGCGCCCCAGCTCCGCCAGCGGGATCACCTCCAACCCGATGACCCGACGATTCTCCTGGCGCCAGACCGGCCGCACGCCGAGCAACGCCAGCGCCTGGGCAATGTCGTCGCCCTGGGTGCGGATGGCGGTCGTGCCCCAGACGCTGAGGCCCACCCGTTGCGGATACTCCCCGCGCTCGCTGTGGTAGCGCTCGATCAGCTCTTCCGCCAGCCGACGCCCCACCTCCCAGGCCGTCGGGCTGGGCAAGCCGCGCGGATCGACCGTGTAAAAGTTGCGGCCGCTGGGCAGAATGTGCGCCATGCCGCGGGTCGGCGCGCCGGCGGGGCCTGCGGGGACAGGAGCGCCTTCGAGCGCATCGAGCAAGTTCAGAATTTCACGGTCGGTCTGGCGCAACGCAGGCGCCACCTGCTCGCAGGCGAAGCGCAGCGCCTGGACCAGCTCGGCGTGATTGTCGGCCTCGGGGAGGGCGCGGCTCACGATGCGCCCCACGCAGGCGGGGTCGAAGTTTGTCTCCGCCAGCTGGTGAAGCAGACCCATGGCCGTCTCCTCCACGCGACGCTCCTCCTGCGTCTTGCCGCGGCGCCAGTCGTCGGTCAGCTCCACGCGCAGAGCGCGCGCCACCGCTGCGCGCAGCCCCGGCGCCGCAAGGTTCGGCAGCCGCAGCAGCGCGTAGAGCATGTCCACCAGCGCCTTCCCTTGCGGAGCCTCGCCGAGGATATGCAGGCCGGCGTGAATTTGCAGACTTTGCAGCTCGCACAGATAGCCGTCCACGTCTTCGATCATGTGGGCGAACTCCGGCCCGTTGAACTCGACCACGCGCACCGGAATGCCCTCCGGCGTGAGGGTTTCGTCCCAGGCGTGGCTATGTTTGGCGTTCTGCCGTTGGAGAATTGTTGCAATTTCGCCGTCTAACCGGGTGCGGCGCACCAGCTCCCAAATCTGCGCCTGGAGCAGCGGCAGCTTGTCCGGGCTGGTGGCCTCACAGGCGTAATATTCGGTCACCAGTTGATAGAGCTCGGCCAGGTCGCCGTACAGCTCGGCGTTCGTCTGCGGCGGGGGCAGGTGGCCGATCAACACGGCGTGCGTTCGCCGTTTGGCCTGCGCGCCCTCGCCGGGGTTGCTCATGATATACGGATAGAAAAAGGGGACGTCGCCGATGAAGGCGTCCGGGAAGCAGTCGGGCGAGGGGCCGACGCCCTTGCCGGGGAGCCATTCCAGCGTGCCGTGGGTGCCCATGTGCACGATAGCGTCCGCACCCCAACCGCCCTCTTCCTGTGGAGTCGTCAGCCAGCGGTAGAAGGCGTGATAGTGATAGGTCGGCGGCAGCTCCGGCGCATGGTAGATGGCGTCCGGGTCTTCGCCGTAGCCGCGCGGAGGTTGGAGCGCCACGAGCACATTGCCCAGCTCCAGGGTTGAAAAAAGCAGGGCGTTGTTGTGCACATAGGCGGGGCCGGGCGGGCCGCCCCAGCGTTGGTCCATTTGCTCTCGCTGGAGCCAGGTGAGGCCGTTGCGCCAGGCGGCGTAGGTCTCCATCGGTGCGCAGCGCGCCTGAGCGAGCTGGAAATCGGCCAGGAAGTCTTTGTCGTAGCTGCCGCGGGCGATGATGGCGTGCATCAGCGCGTCGGGTGTCTCCGGCGCGTTTTCCAGCCGATAGCCGCGGCGCTGCATGGCGTCGAAGATGCGCAGCAGCGAAGCCGGCCCGTCGAGGCCGACGGCGTTGCCGATTTTGCCCGCCTTGGCGCTGCTATTGGTGAGGACGAAGGCGATGCGCTTTTGCGCGTTGGGCTTGCGGCGCAGGCGGATATAGCCAAAGGCCAGCCGCACCACGCGGGCGATGCGTTCGGCGTCGGGTTGGTAGCGGCGCTCCTGCTTGAAGCTGATCGGCGCGGTGATGACGCGTCCGTCGAATTCGGGCAACACGACGTTCATTGCGGTGTCCAGCGGGCCGAGGCCGCGGATGGCGGCCAACCATTGTTCGCGGCTCTCCCCGCTGGCGATGGCCTGGAGGATGGGGAAGCGCGCCTGCGCCGCTACGTCGGAGGCGAGCGTGAAGCTGGTGGTTGCGATCAGGACGTCGAGCGGCTGCGTCTCGCCCAGGCCGTATTGTTGGATGAGCGTGGCCAGGTCGTTGCGACTGCTGACGAAGAAGGGCAATGCAACTGCACCCTGCGCTTCGATTTCGGCGATCAGCGCATCTACGAAGGCAGTGTTGCCGCTGAGCCAGTGCGCCCGGTAGAAGAGCACGCCGATCACGGGGCGCTCCTGAGGCGCCGCGGCGCCGCTGCTTTTCCCCGGTGAGGCGCAGCGACTGAGTGCACCGCAACAGTCGGCGCCGCTGTGGCCGGCTGCATAGGCTTGCCAGTCGGCGAATTCACAGCGGCCCCCCAGCGCGGGGTGATAGAGGCCCAGTTTGGGCTGAGGCTGCGGCGCCGCATAGCCATAGCCGGTGGCGAAATAGTGGTCGCTCAGGAAGAGAAGCAGTTGCGTCAGGTTTTCCACCCCGCCCTCTTGGAAATAGGCATAGACGTCGCGGGCGATGACCGGATCGGTGGAAAGCGCGTCGAGCTGTGGATCGGGGCCAATGGCGGAGACGCAAAGAAAGACGCGGTCGGTTTGCCGACACACCTCGGCGATGCGCCGAAGCTGGGGCGCGCTTTCGAGCCCGCCTTCCACGCGGGCCAGAACCAGTTGGGCGTCGCGCAATTCGTTGCGCTCGAACGCACTGAGCGCCTCGGGCTTGCGCAGCGGCTCCAGCGGCAAGCCGCGCACCGTGGGGAAATCTTCCGGCAGGCGCTCGCCGATGCGTTCCAACGCCAGCAGGTCGGTGTCGGCGTGAGAGAGCACCAAAATCGGCGCCACAAAATCGTCAGGCTGCAGTCTGACGTCTGCAGCGGCGGAGGGCTGAAGGACCTGCGCGAGCTGCTCTTGTTGCCAGGCGTAGAAATTAAAGACGAAGGGCTGGAGCGTCTCCGGCACAGGCAGCAGCGCATTGGCCTCCACCATCTGCTCGATGTAGTCGTAGAGGGCCAGCACCTGCCATTCGGTGTTGAATGACTGGAACCAGATGGAGGTTCCGTCGAACATCAGCATCACGACGTTAGAGAGCGAGCACGGCCCCAGGCAGCCGCCCAGCGTCAGGTGCACGCGATGGCGCAGCTTGCGCCGCTCCCATTCGTTGTGATAGAGCTCCTCCGGCACGGGCGCATGGCCGCGGTCGATGAGGCCGCAGCAGCAGCCCTTGCAGCAGACGAAGAGGTGACCTGTTTTTAGAATGACGTTGATGTACTTGCCGTCGCTGCGCAGAACGCGCGTGTGTGGATATTTGCTCATCGCTCAATACTCGATTCCCGGTTGGGCGCGGATGCCCTGGTCTCGATAGGGGTGCTTGATTTCGCGCATCTCCGTCACCAGGTCGGCGAATTCGATCAGCGCTTCAGGTGCGTCGCGTCCGGTGATGATGACGTGCATCAGCGGCGGCTTGTGGGCGCGCAGCCACTCCACCACCTCGTCGGCGCGCAGCCAGCCGAAGTGCATCACATAGGTGAATTCGTCCAGCAGAAAGACATCGTACTCGCCGCTGGCGATCTTTTGCTTAGCCACCTCCCAGCCGTGCAGAGCTTTGGCCTGCGTCTCGTCGATGTCTTTGCTCGTCCAGGTGAAGCCGTCGCCCATCGGCGTCAGCTCCACTCCCATTTTGGCGAGCGCCTTCAACTCGCCATACGAAGCGTTTTCGTGTTTGAAAAACTGCACTCCGCCGACGCGCAAATTGCGTCCCCAGGCTCGCAGCAGAATGCCGAGCGCGGCGGTCGTTTTGCCTTTGCCTTTTCCGGTGTTGACGATCACCAGCCCCTTGGGTTGATGACTCTGTCGCGCAGCCTTGCGTTTGGCCGCGCGCTCCGGATCGCCGCGGAGCGACGTATTGGCGCGCTCGATGCCAAAGCGATCGACGGTGGGTTGGGTGTCTTCGGTGGGCATGAATTATCTCCGTGTTGAATCTTTTCAAAAAACCGGTGAAACGTCCATATCATGCCAGGTCAATCACCGTAATCTCTGGGCCGAAGCGACCAGGGCGCACTTCAGCCTCCACGCCATACACGCTGCGGAGATTGTCCGTCGTCAACACAGAAGAGGGCGGCCCGCTGGCGAAAATCCGGCCCTGTTCCATTAGCAAAAGTCTATCTGAAAAGCGGGCGGCCAGCGCCAAGTCGTGAAGCACAAGGACCACCAGTTTGCCCTGATCGTGCGCCAGTTTCTGTACAAGCGAAAGCACTTCCAGTTGGTGAGCGATGTCGAGCGCAGCGGTCGGCTCATCCAGGAAAAGCGCAGCCGGCTCTTGCGCCAACGCTCGCGCCAGCATCACTTTTTGACGCTCGCCGCCGCTCAGCTCTGTGACCGGTCGATGCGCCATCTCTTGCAGGTTTAGATAATGCAAGATGGACTCGATGACCGCAAAATCGCGGGCGCGTGGGGCGAATCGAATGTAGGGTTTACGTCCGAGGAGGACCATTTCCATGACGCTTATGCGAAACGTGACGACGGCTTGCTGAGGCACGTAGCCTTGCAAAGTCGCGCGACGCTTGCGTCCAATGGCGCGGATATCGGTTCCTTCCCAGCGCACCTGACCTCGCCGAGGTTTCAGAAGCGCCAACATGCACTTCAACAAGGTGCTCTTACCGGCGCCATTGGGGCCAAGGATGCTGATGACTTCTCCTGGCTGCATTGTGCAAGTGACGCCCTGTAAAACAGGTCGACGATGATAGTGAAAGTGCAGTGAGTCCACCTCAAGACTCATGGCTTTTTCTCCGTCAGCTCCACATGCCCTGCTCGCGCGTGACCAGAATGTACAGGAAAAAGGGTGCGCCAAAGAGTGCAGTGATGATGCCCACCGGAATTTCGGTGGGAGCGATGAGCGTGCGTGCGATGGTGTCGGCCGCCAGGAGCATGAGGCCGCCCGTGAGCGCCGAGCCTGGAATCAAATAGCGATTGTCGGCGCCGACAAAGCTACGGGTGATATGGGGAGCCACCAGGCCGATAAAGCCGATGACGCCGCTGAAGGCAATCGCCGCAGACGCCGCCAGCGTGACGGTCGCCAGCGTGACCAAATGCACCCGCTTGACATGGACGCCCAGCGTCTCCGCCACCTCTTCGCCGCTGCCGATGGCGTTCAACTCCCAGGCGTGGAACATCAAAACGGCCAACGTCAGTAAGGTGATAGGCGTCAGAATCGCCAGCGCGCCCCAGTTGACGCCCCAAAAGCCACCCATGAGCCAGACGGTCAGATTGCGCAGCGCTTCGTTGTTAGAAAAATAACTCAACGCTGACACGCCCGCCCCGAATAAACTGCTGAGCGCCACCCCCGCCAACAGCAGCACGGTGGTGGATCCTTCCCTGAGCTGCGCCACAGCGTATACAAACGCCAAGGAGAGACAACCAAACAGAAAAGCGTTGATTGCGATCAATGTTTGTCCGGATTGCGCGAGCCTCACGCCGAACAAAGAGGTTCCCAGCACGATGGCCAAAGCGGCGCCGAACGCTGCACCGCTGGAGACGCCCAGCGTGTAAGGGCTCGCCAGTGGGTTGCGAAAGATCGCCTGCATTATGACGCCTCCCATCGCCAGCGCCACGCCGGTGATCACAGCCGCCGCAATCCTCGGCAGCCGAATCTGCCAGACAATGTAATGATTGAGTTCATAGTGGCCCGAGGCGTCTGAAAAAACTTGTCGCCAAAGGATGGCGAAAATTTCTGCGAGCGAGATCGAGACGGTGCCCACGGAAATAGCATAGAAAATCGCTGCGCACAACAATAACACCAACACAAGGAGGATAAGCCGTTTGCTGCGGCCAGCGCGTTGATAGGCGGTTCGAAAATTAACGATTGTCGAGGATGTCTGAAGCGTTTCGGTCATAATTGCGTTTTATCAATCTCTAGAGCATACCATTCTGCACCAGGAAGCTTGATGATGTTCAACAAAGTCTCTGGCAAAGATGGTAGCCGCACGTTCTCACCAGACTGCAAGGTCTTGGAGCCTTTGAAAAAGTGCAACTACGGGTAGCGCCTCCAGATTTATTTGCCTGGTCCCATCAAGCTTCCTGGAAGATAGTGCAACGCCTCTCTTACTGCATATTCTTCAGGCTGAAGTGCCAGACGCCTGCAAACGGCGTTTTCAGCCATTCCTCAAAGTACTGACGATGATAGGCGTCCACATCGACGTCGGCGAAGCGATCCGGGTATAGGTACTTCGCAAGCTGCAAGACGCCGATGAAGTTGCGCGCAGCGCCCAGAAAGTCGGTGTGGAAGATATACACATCGCCGGTGTCCACTGCTTGGATTTGGGGCAGCGATGTTGTATTCAGAATGTTGGCCATCACTTCACGGAACTGCGAGTCATCCTCCGCTTTGTAGCCGCCCAACCAGGTGCCATGCAGCGTCACCACCTCTGGGTTCCGCTGAAGTACGTACTCTGGCTCGACCAAAACGGTGGTGCCAGACTGCTCTGGCGGCCAGACGATGTCGGCGGCGGCGTCGATGCCGCCTGCCAGGATGGTGGCGTATCCTTCGCCTGGCCCCATCGAGCCGTCCGCCGAGCGGCTTGGGAAGACGCGATACCCTCCCTGGGAGTTGAGAAAGCCCACGGAGAGCGCAATCACCGTGCGTCGCTCTTCCTCCGTCAAACCGGCCAGCCGCTCTTTGCGTAAGGACTCAAGCGATTCCTGCCAGGCGATGAACTTTTCAGCGCTTTCCTCAACGTCCATGATTTTGGCGATCAAGCGCAGCTCATCTTTCTGCCGGTCAGGGCGGTAGTAGTCGGCGCGAATCACCTGGATGCCTGCAGGCTCCAATTTTTCTTCCAGAATTTCGACGTCGCGGTTCGTGTGTGCAAAAACGATCTCCGGCTGTAGACTTAGGATCAGTTCCAAATTCACCTCGCCCGTCTTCCCTACGTCTGGCAGCCCCGTAAACGGCAAGAACGGATTGTTCTCGATCGTCGTGTCGCCGGTGCCGACGACGCGTTCGTGAGCGCCGAGCAGCGTCAACGCTTCGGAGATCTGGCGATTAAGCGAGACCACGCGGCTGACAGGACGCTTGATGGTGAACTCTCTCCCTGTGGAGTCGACTACCTGAATGACGTCCGCAGCGCCGCTTGCACTTGCTCCCACGCTGGCGGCCGTCGGCGTGGCAATAGGCTCGACGACAGGCGCCACGCAGGCGCTCAAGACCAACAAAGCCCCAAACAGGGTTGCCAAAATTCGTTTCATGGATCCCTCCGAAATTTAGCCAATGGATACAGGTTTCTCTTCTTGTCTATCTCTGAACTCACTCCGCACGAGCGTCTTTGCAGTGAGGAGCAGGCTCATTCAAGAACAGGGTCGAGCGCATCCTCCTGGCGGTGGACGATCAGCCCGGCCAGACCCACCTGAACGTAGGCGTAGTCCTCGCCCATGCGCTGCAACTTTGGTCGAAGCAGCGCAGTGAAGCGTCTGATCTCCTCCGGCGAGGCATGTTCAGGAGCAAGCTTGCGCGCAAGCGTTTCCACAACCTTGGCTCGATGACAAACTATTTCACGCACCACAAAAGCTTCGGCGTTTAGACCGACCTGGTGCATGACGCCTAGAATATAGAGGTACGCCGGGAATGCGTCTTTGGGTGGAAGATTCCAGATTTTTTCCATCAAAGGGCGGTGCGGCGGCGTGTACGGATGCCCTGCCACGATGATCAGGAGCCGGCGGGCAGCCGCCGCCAGACGGCGCAGCGTTGCGGGCAAGTCCAGTTGACGATAGAGCGACCAAGCCGCCAGCACAACATCGTGCTCCGGCAGCGGGGCGCTTTCCATTGCGCCGTGAAGCAATTGGACGTTAGATACGCCTTGCGCTTCGATTTTTTGCGCCAGCACGCGCAACATGTCCGGTGAATCGTCCAGCGCCGTGACCGAGGCCACTTGGGCGGCGAGAGGGAGCGTGAAGCGCCCCGTGCCTGCCCCTACATCCAGCAGCGTGTCGGACGGGCGCAGCCACCGACCGATCATTTCCAGAGTGCGCTTGCAAGAACCTGACGCTTCAATCTGGCGATCATAGTCGTTTGCAATCGACGCCCAGAATCGGCGGTCGATTTCTGGGTCTAGACGCCCTTTGGGATTGTCCGCAATCAAGCGCTCTCTCCAGACTTTGGCAAAATCGACGGATGGCAACGGCTGTATCTGCGCACAGGTGACTTGCGTTTGCTCTTCAGCGACCAGTTCCACGACAGCTCTCCTTCCTCGAATGATTACTGCGCTCGAGCGCCATACTCGACGCACGCCTGCACGAAGCGCTGCGCCATCTTCGGCATGGCGCCGAAGTGTAGATGCACGTAGGAGGCCAGCACGTTTCCCTGGGCGAAGCCCTCTCGTCGCGTCGCCTCTGCATTCCTGGGGCGAATAGCGTAGGCGGCAGGCAGATCGTCCGGCCGCTCGACCCAGTCCGAATAATGGAATTCATGGCCGCGCACCGACTCGCCTGCCTGCAGAAGCAGCGAGTCGCGCACGGCCGTGACTTCGCGGTAGCCCAGGGTCAACCGACCGACCATCACGGCGCGCCCGGGGGCTACGCCGAGCATGGGATGCGTCCTACCTTCCAGGTCGGTGATGCTCTCGGTCAACACCATCAGGCCGCCGCACTCGGCGTAGGTGGGCATGCCGGCGTCGATGGCGCTGCGCAGCGAACGCATCATGCTCCGGTTGGCGGCGAGCCGCCCTGCATACAGCTCCGGATACCCGCCGCCCAAGTAGAGGCCATGCACGCCCTCCGGCAGCGCAGCGTCGTGCAGCGGGCTGAAGAAAACCAACTCGGCGCCGGCCGCGCGCAGATGGTCGAAGTTGTCTTCGTAGTAGAAGCAGAACGCCGCATCCTGCGCCACGGCAATGCGCACCGGTTTGGCAGCCGCGGGAGGCGCCAACGCTTCCGGGATGACCAGCGTCGAGGCGCTGCGAGCAATTTCCCATATTCGGTCAAGGTCGATGTGCTGGCGAACCACTTCCGCCGCGTTGTGCAGAAACGCAGTCGCTGCTTCGAGGCGCTCCACCGCCGTGTGCAGGCCGAGGTGCCGCTCCGGCGTCTTCAGCGCAGGCGTGCGGGGCGCGCAGCCGAGCACCGGCAGCCCGGCGGATTCGACTGCCTGGGTCACCCAAAGCGCATGATTTGCGCTCGCCACGTTGTTGCAGATGACTCCGGCCAACCGGACGTGCGGATCGAACATGCGGCAGCCCAACGCAATTGCGCCGGCGCTGCGCGCCATCTTGCTCACGTCGATCACGAGCACGACCGGCGCGTCGAGCAATTTGGCAACCTCGGCGGTGCTGCCTGCCTCCGAGCGGCCGTCCACACCGTCGAACAGCCCCATCACGCCCTCGACGACGGCGATGTCCGCATCGCTCGCCGCGCGGGCGAAAATGCGCAGCACTTCATTGCGCGGCGTCATCCACGCGTCCAGGTTGCGAGAGATGCGGCCGGCGGCCAGCGTATGATAGCCGGGATCGATGTAATCCGGCCCCACCTTGAAGCCTTGCACATTGTGCGTCTGCGCCAACGCCGCCATCAGGCCGCCGGCGATGGTGCTCTTGCCGCTGCCGCTGTGAGGGGCTGCGATGACCAACCTGGGCGTTGCAAGCATAGTGCGCTCCTCAGTCCAATTTTTGATGGTGGAAGGGTCCTTGCTCGGGAAGCAGCCGACCCAGCATCTCAGTGATGCACAAGGTGACAAAACCACCTGTTCGAGAGCGGCCACTGCACAGAAGCGTCCAACAGCTCGGTGCGCAGCAGCGCCGACAGACGTTGCGCCTGCTCGAACGACGCACGCGCCGCGCACTCGGAGAGAAGCCCCAGCCCGCAACTTGCCGTGATCAGGCTTTGCTGAGCCAGTGCGTTGGGTTCGCTGCTTGCCGTCGCCTCTTGCCAACGGCGAAAGAGCGCTTCTACCGAGACCTCCAGCGGATCGGCCAACGTAGGGATCAGCCCAAACGCCATTCCGCCGCCTTGGGCCAAAAAACGCGGCGCCCCCGGCGTCGCCATGTAAACTTCTAGCTCGCTGTAGGCGTCGAATGAAATGACGTCCGGCGCCGCCTCGAACAGCGCAGACGCTGCGCCGGAGGCGCAACAATGCACGCCAGCGAGCGCGCCGGCCTGACGGATGGCCTCGAGCACGCGGCGCAGATAAACGATCTGCTGCGACGTTGAGAGCGCCGGCGAGAGCGCCGGTTCGTCGACGAAGAGCATCACCGGTCGCCCAAAGCGCGCCAGACGCTCCACCTGCCACACGGCGAGTCGGGCCAGATAGTCGGTCAGGTCGTTCATCAACGCCGAATCGAGCATCAGCGGTTGCGGTCGTTCATCTCCGATGAACAGACAGCGCCCCAACGTCAGCGGGCCGGAAAGTTGCCCTTTCAAGATGCGTGCGTTGTCGAAAAGGCCGGCGGCGCAGCCCTCTTCAAAGGCGAAAAAGCCCGCCGCGCTCGACGCGTCGAAAGCGGCTTCCGCGGTGCGCAGTCGCCTCTGAAAGAGTGCGCTTGACCGAACCTCGATGCGCGCCGCAGATTTGGACTGCAACAGATCGAGCAAGGGCGTCATCATCTGCAAAAGCATGTATTCGCCGGCGTTGCGGCGAGGTAGCTGCGGCCAAAAAGGAATTTCCGGGCAAAGCTCTGCGATGAAGCGCACCGCTTCCTCGGGGTCGGTGTGCGGCAGGCTGCCGATGCCGGTGACGCCCGCCTGGAATTGTGCGATCGCACCCAATCGACTTTGCATAGCCGCAATTGCGCCGAGCGACGGCGAATGATTGCAATCAGAGTTGGACATCTTTTCACCTTATCCGTTTGTGATGCGATGCATCTCTTGTAGCCAGGAGGGATCTCTGTTTAAGATGTAACAGAGACATAGGAACAACTTCTGCATCAGACGGCGATTTCGTTTTTTCATTCCATCTTTTTTACGGACCCACTCAATTGTTGGATACAAAAAATGCGATCCCGTGGACGCACGGGATCGCATCGAAGCAAAAAACCCGCCGAACCGGCGGGTCGAGCGCAAAGTAGTTGCTACAATGCGTTCGCCCTCCTTTGTCCACGAAGGTGGTCACGAACCCGGCCATGCGATCTACATGGCCCGTGTGAAGGCGGGTAATCGGACTTGTCAGGCCGAGAAACTGCGTCGCTCACGCTGACTTACCGTTGCGGGACAGTGCCGGACTGGTCATGACGACTTCACCGGTCTTCCCCCATTGTGCACCACGCATCCGGGCGGCTGGTGCACCTTCACACAATTCAATTGTTCAACAGCAGAATACCAGACGGTTTGCGATCAGGCAAATCAAGAAAATCCATGCTTCTGAGCCGCGTCGCATGCGTCCAGAGCAACGTCGTCCGTGTCGCCCACTGTTTAGGGCCTGGACTCAAGGTCGCCGGTGCAAAATCATCCGGGACGACGGTGCGCCGGACGGCGTCATGGACCGGCGCACCGTCGTCATTCCCCGCTTCAGCCTCTAGAAAGCTTCACCGCAACGCCTCGACGATAATCTGCACGTTGGTGCGGATCATGCCGATGTAATCCTCGGCGCCGGAGCCGGCCGGGCCCAGACCGTGCGTGTAAAGCGGCGGCGCCAGTTTTACGCCCGCTTCCTCGGCGATGCGCGCCATCAAGGCCGGATTGCCCACGTTCTCTACAAAGATGGCGGGCACGCCGGCCGCCCGAATCTCTTCCACCAGCGCCGCGATCTGGCCTGCGCCGGGGTCGGCGGCTTCGGTCGTCGCAGCCCCCAACGCCGATCCCACCACCTCAAAGCCGTAATCGCGGGCAAAGTAGCCAAAGACCTCGTGCGTCGTCACAAGCTTGCGTCGCTCCGCCGGGATTTCGGCGATCAGCGCCCGAATTTCGGCGTCGAGCTGTTGTAACTTTTCGATGTAGGCGGCGGCATTGGCGGCGTAGAAATCGGCGTTGGCGGGATCGGCGGCGACCAACGCATTGCGGATGTTTTCGACCATCACGACGGCATTGCGCGGGGACATCCAGATGTGTGGATCGAATTCGCCGTGCGCGTGGTCATGCGCAGCCGTTTCTTGAGCCGCGTCTTGCATCTTTTCCTCCGCATGCGGGTCCGCCAGGGCGCCGAAGGCCGCCAGCGCAAAAGGCGCCTCCCCCACCGGGATGCGTCGCTCCACCGCCATTTCGATGAGATTGACTTCGATCACGTCGCCGGCGTCCGGATCGCTGATGTAGGCCACGTCGCCGGCCGCAACCATCAGCGGCCGCAGTGCGCCGTGTTCGCCCTGCTGCGGCAGGCTGAAGGGGTTCATGACGTTAAGGCTTTTCAAAAGCTCGCCGCTTTCCCCGTCCATCACATGCAGGACGCCGTCGATGGTCAGCGCCAATATTTCGTGCGGATCATGCTCGCTCCATGTAAAGGCCCACATCGGCGCAGGCAACCGCACCGGCGTCATCGCTCCGACCTCCAGATCAAAGAGCGCGACGCCCTCCCTGCTGAAGTTGCCGACGAGCAGCCCAGAGCGTTCATTGTAGGACAACGTTCCAACGCGGGCATTGTTCGGATTGTCGGTCGGGTTGTCGATCTTGCGGCTGCTCCAGCCGTCGCCGTCGCGTGCAACGATCAATACGCCGTCGGCGCAGCCAAAGGCTACAGCGTCATGGCCGATGCTCGCCTCGCCGTGCAGCCGCGGGCAGTTGTCGAAGACGGCGATCTCCTCGCCGTCTAGAGTGCGCACGCTCACACCCACCGGCAACGTCGCCTCTGGGTCGTTAGGATCGGGCAGCGAAATGAGAACCACATCCCCCAGCGGCACAGCCACGCCGTGATGAGGACGGCCGCTGTCGATCCGCGTGGCCTCGCCGCCGCTGCGCACGATGCTCTCCTCAAAGACCGCCGCTGCGCCGTCACCGTCGTAGAAGATGGCGATCCTGCCGTCATGCGCAACGAAATGGATGGGCCGAGTCCCCTCCAGCGCAAAGTCAAGCAACGCCGGGTCGGTCAAGACAAGATGATCATGATCGTCATGAGGTTCAAAGCGAACGCCGACGTCAATCACGTCGACGCGATTGCCGTCCATCTGCACGGCGTAGGCCAGCGTCCCATCGGCGCCGGCGTAGACGCGCGCCGGGCTGGCCACTTCATAGGTGGCGATCACCTCGCCGCTTTTCACATCGAGCAGATGTACAAGCGCCGCTCGACCATCCGCCACCGCCAGCCGCGCCGGCGCAACGCCCATCGATGCGTCGTGAGTGTGCTCCGCGTGATCGTGTTCATGGTCTGCAGCGTCATGCCCATGTTCGCCGAACAGCAACACATCGACGCCATCGCTCACCGCCACGCGCTTTGCCTGCGACTGCGACGCTGCATACAGGCTTTCCAGCCAGGTTTCAAACTCTAGTCCGTTCTCGAACAGAAGATCCGCCTCGGCCAGAGCAATTGCGTCGCGTGGCGTCGGCTCGTAGACGTGCGGGTCGCCGTCTGGGCCAACGAGCACGGTCAGATCGACGCGATCGCCCGCCACCTGCTGCACCAGGTCGCCGAGCACGCTGTACGTCGCCACGACTTTGAGCGGGCGGGCGTCGTTTTCAGCTTGGGGCTGCGCCGGCGTCCCTGTCGCACACGCCGACAACAACAGACTCAAAATGAGAAAAACACCGATCCATGATGTATGCAAGGTTGACTGTTTCACACGGCTCTCCTTTCTTTGTCAGGAATCGTTCGTTGACACATTGAGATTTTATTTCATTTGATAGGAAAGCGCAAACGGAAATGAGATAATTTCTCAATTAAAATGGCGTTTGTTCACTTTACTCCTCATCATTGACTCACTTTTTAAGGGAGTTAAGCCACGTAATCGCCGGCATTTAAGCATTATGAAATCTCCTATGCGGTCGCACCGCAGGTGCTCGAGGGACGGATTGACTTGCGCTCCCCTTGATTCTGACCGGTCAGCGTGAAATACTAAACTCCTGGTCGGGCGACAACCTGTTGCGGGGAGATGTCGCTTGACCTGTGGATGAAGCGTTTGATGGGCCCATCAAAGCGCCGGTTTGTAAAAATATTGCAAGGAATGGTGAAAATGCAAAGGATTTTTGCGTTTGTGATGGCGGCGTTGCTCCTTGTCGCCGGTTGTCAGGCTGCAACCTCCCCTTCAGCAGAAGCCCCAGGGAGAAGCGCCGTCGAAACGGTGGATTTGAGCGAAATCAAGCGTTACCTGCAGGCCAACGTGCAGGCGCTGGAAGAGGCGGCGTCTGCTCTGGCCGCAGCGAGCGATCGTTACTACGCCCTGGCCTCTGAAGCAAACTTCGACTACGCCGCTCTCTGGCAGCGGCGCAGCGCGGAAGCGGTCGAGGCGTTGATGGCGGCGCGCACGGCGTGGATGACCGCCAGCCCTTTGTACGAGAAAGTGGAGGGCATCGTGGCCGGCACGCCCGCCCTCGCAACCTTTGATGTGATTCTGGACGCCGGCGCCAGCGGTGAGGAGGATCCCGAAAATGCCGCGCCGATTGACCTGACGTTGCCCGATGGCCGCATTTTGCCGCGTCCGGGCAATCTGTTCGGCGTCACCGAGAGCACGCTGTGGGGCACCGATCCGGATTACGTCCTCGCCGACGTCACAGCCGACTGGGATGGCGACGGCGCGCTCGGCTTTGGCGAAGTGGCGCCGGACGCCAATGTGCTCAAGGGCGGCGCGGATGCGCTCTATCAGTACGTTGTCGAACTCTCTCAGGCAGTCGAAGCCTGGGAGCCCACTACAGCGGAAGCCTTCACCGCCCTGATCGTAATGACGCCGACCATGAGCGAATATTTCGCTTCCTGGCGCGACTCGCGCTTCGTGGCGAGAGAAGCGTCGACGCAGCGGGACTTTGTAGCGATTTCGCGGTTGGCCGACATTCAGGATATTCTCGGCGGCCTGGAGGTCGTCTACGCGCAGGTGCGCCCGCTGGCGGAGACTGCCAACCCCGAACAGGCGGCGCAGATTGCCGCCGGCCTGAGCGCGTTGAAATCTTTCGTCGCCGACATCTACGCGCAAGAGCAGGCCGGGCGTCGCTACACGCCCGAAGAGGCGGATATCCTGGGCGCAGAGGCTCAGAATCGAGCGACGGCGATCACCGGTCAGATCAGCCAGATTGCTGCGGAGTTGGGGATTGAACTGGTTGAGTGAAGGATGAACGATGATGCGAACTCTTTGGAGAGCGTCATGGAGGTGGGTGCTGATCGTCGGGCTTCTCTGGACAGGCGTCTCGCCGGCTTCGGCGCAGACGTCCAATGTCGCCGAACAGGTGGAGGCGCTTCGCATCCATCTGTTGACGGCGCAATTGCAGCCTGACGAGGCGACGGCGAATCTTTCTCGCGCCGCCCAAATCTATCAAACAGCGCTGGAGGAGAGCATCGCTGCAGCTGCGCCGGACGTGAACGCCCACATCCTTGGGGCTTTCGACGATGCACGCAAGGCGTTGGAGGCAGGCAACATGGTCGCATACGCTGCGGCGCGTGCACAAATCTGGACCGGTCTGCTTCACGCTGCGTATCGAATGGCGACCGAGGCTGTTGACGCCGGCGACAAAGCAACGGCGCAGCAGTGGCTGCCGGTGCGCGAATTTCGTCACGCCACGCGTTTTTCTCACCCTCGGGCAGACGCCACGCTGGCGATCGTCAGGCTCGGGGAGGGGGGAATGGACGCCGCTTCTGTGCGGCAAGCCGTCGACGCCGACCTGCTCGACGCCTATCAAGCCCGGCTGCGCGAGGCGTTGACCGCACTGACGGCAGCCGAGGCGCAGGCTCACTCCGTGCGCCGAGCGGAGTTGGCGGGGCTGGCCGCCGGTTATTTCGCCATTCTGACGCCGGCGTTCGCCAAAGCGAAAGGCGAAGTCGCAGCAGAGGAGACTGCTGCCCTCTTCGCAAAGTTGCTTGCAGCGGCGCGCAACGGCGAGTCCATCCAAGCCTTTACGCCGCTCGTTGAAAAGGCGCTGGAAAACTTTCAGGCGGCGCCTCTCACTCCTGCCGAGCAAGCGCGTCGCGCGGCGCAGATGGTGCGGTTCCTGGCCTTGGTTCCGGTGGAATACCGTCGCGGCGTCCGCAACGGCGAAGTGACCGTCGATTTGGAGATCCGTGAAGCGATCACCTTTCTTGAGGGTGCACAGGCGGCGTTCAACGACCTCTCCGCCGATCTGGCCGCCCTGAACGCCGACCTGACGATGCAGGCGCACAAGGGCTTCGAGCATCTCCATGCGCAGTTGACGGCGGCGGCGATGCGACAGGCAGTTGCGGAGCCAGACGCCATCCAACAGGCTGTAGACCGACTCGACGCCGACCTGCGCACCTTGCTGCCCCCCGCCTGGCAAAAGCAAGACAGCCAGGCGGATTTCGATATGATTCAGGCGGCGCTCGATCAGATGGAGCGCGCCGTGGCTGCAGGGGACTATCGTGCGGCGGCTTCCGCACACCTGGATGCATACGCACTGCTGGAAAGCGGGCCGGAGGCGCGACTGCTCGCCTTCGCGCCGCAGTACATCATTCCGCTGGAAGATCTCTTCTGGTATGGTCAGGGAGAGCATCCTGGCCTGGCGCATCTGCTCGAGCGACAAGCCTCGCTGCAGGAGATTCGAGCCACGCGCAGTGCGCTGGACGCCCTGCTGGCCGAGGCGCAGGATGCTTTGAGCGGCCAATCGTCTCCTCTCGCCGTTGCGCTGAACGCCTCGATCATCGTCTTTCGGGAAGGGCTAGAGGCAGTTGTGATCCTGGCGGCGCTGATGGCCAGCATGGTGGGACAGCGCCGCATTTATCGGCGTCCGATGGCCTGGGGCGTGGCTGCGGCGCTGGTCGCCTCCGCTCTCACCTGGTGGCTGCTGCAGACGGTGCTCGCCGCCTTCCGCGGCTACGGCGAACGACTGGAAGCGATCGTCTCATTGGTGGCGATCGGCGTCCTGTTGTTAATCACGAACTGGTTCTTCCACCGCGTCTATTGGACGGACTGGATGGCCGATCTGCACGCCCGCAAGAGAAGCCTGCTCGGCGGCGCCGTCGCCGGCCAGTTTCTAGGGTTTTTGACCCTGGGCTTCAGCAGCGTTTATCGAGAGGGCTTTGAGACGGTGCTCTTTCTTCAGGCGCTGGTGTTGGAGGCGGGCGCCTGGACGGTGTTGCAAGGCGTTGCGTTGGGCATGATCGGGGTGCTGGGCGTAGGTTGGTTGACCTTCCGGCTGCAGTCTCGGCTGCCTTACAAGCGGATGCTCGTGGTCACAGGCGTCTTGATCGGCGCTGTGCTGCTGGTGATGGTGGGCAACACGGTGCATGTGATGCAGTTGGTGGGCTGGATGCCTCTCCATCCCATTCAAGGAGTGACGTTGCCTTACTGGAGTGGACTGTGGTTCGGCCTCTATCCCACCTGGGAGGGAGTCGGCCTGCAATTCGCCGCCGCCGCCTTTGTGATCGGCAGCTATTTCCTGGCCGAAGCCGGCCGCAAGCGGGCGGTCGCCGGCGGCAATCCACGCGCCTCCGGCTCTGGCGCACCTCATCAGGCAAGCCGCCCTGTCTCCGGCAACCCGTAAAGGTTGTTGGGGACAGGGGCTCCTTCAATTTAAACCCCGTTCATCTGCGTCTTGGTTATGAGCCTCGGCTTCAAGCTGATAGACTGCCAGGATGCAGTGAAAATTCTGCGGCGCACAGCGTTCAGCATTCACCGATATTAATTGATGCGCTGCGTCTGTGAGAGGAGGCGCTGTGAATCTTCATTCCCTCAACCTCGGACTTCGTTTTTTACTGGAGATAGCCGCTTTGATTTCTTTCGGATTTTGGGGATGGCAGAAGGGGGAAAACTGGGCCAGATTCGTTCTGGCGCCAGGGATTCCCATCATCGCCGCCGCTGTGTGGGCTACTTTTCGGGTTCCAAACGATCCTGGGCCGGCGCCGGTTGCAATCCCCGGCGCCTTGCGGCTTCTGCTCGAATTGGTGTTCTTTGCATTGGCCGTTTGGGCGCTGCATGATCTGAAATTCACGGTTCAGGCCTGGGTTCTTGGCGCGCTGATATGCTTGCATTACGTTCTTTCATACGAGCGCGTTTTGTGGATGGTCAAACGATGATTTCCCAGCTGGGATGAACCGCTCCTGATGCTTCGCAGTAAAAGGATGCAGATCGGGCGGGCCGTCGGCTCCGGAGACGGCGAGCACAGGCCGATCGACGAGGCGCTTGTGCTAAAATAGCAAAGTCACGATAAAATTTGTAGCGTCTAGCGAGTGCTCTCCTGATTTTGAGCTGCGCTCATTTTTCCTTTGGGTGTGACCTTCGTGAGAGGAGTCGAAAAATCGACGCAGGCGCACGAAGCGCGTTTTGCAAGGAGCCGCCGCCATGATCACGCCGGATCGCATTGTCTCGACCACCTGCCCCTACTGTGGAGTGGGCTGCAATCTGCAACTTCATGTCAAGGACGATTTCATCTATCGTATCACCTCGCCGCACGACGCCGTTGTGAACAAGGGCAACCTCTGCGTCAAGGGGCGCTTCGGCTATGATTTCATGTATCACCCCGACCGCGTCACGACGCCGCTCATCCGCAAGACGCCGCAAGCGCCGGGACGACGCACGCAGGCCTTCGACCGCAGCGAGTGGCGCGAGGTGAGCTGGGACGAGGCGCTCGACTACGTCGCCGACCGGCTGGTGGAAATCTATCGCCGCGACGGTTCCAAGGCGATGGCCGTCTACTGTTGCGCCAAGGCCACCAACGAGGACAACTACCTGCTCCAGAAGATGTTCCGCGCCCTCTTCCGCACCAACAACGTCGATCACTGCACCCGGCTCTGCCACGCAGCCAGCGTCGTCGCCTTGCAGATGGCGCTCGGCACCTCCGCCATGAGCAACACCGCCGCCGAAGTCATCGATAGCGATTGCTTCATCGTCACCGGCTCGAACACGACTGAAAATCACCCGATCATTGCGCTGCAGATGAAAGAGGCGGTGCGCAAACATGGCGCTAAGCTGATCGTCATCGACCCGCGTCGGCTGGAACTGTGCGACTACGCTGCGCTCTGGCTGCCGCTCAAACCGGGGACGAACGTGCCGGTCTTTTCGGCGATGGCGCATGTGATCGTCAAGGAGGGGTTGATCAACCGGCAGTTCATCGAGCAGCGCACGACCGGCTTCGAAGAGTACGCCCGCTCGCTGGAGCCATTCACCCCTGAATACGCCGAAAAAATCTCCGGCGTCGATCGCAACCTGATCATCGAGGCGGCGCGCATGTACGCCACGGCGCGCAACGGCGCCATCTACTGGGGCATGGGCATCTCGCAGTTCAGCAACGGCACAGCCAGCGCGCTGGGATTGATCCACCTGGCGCTCCTCACCGGGCACATTGGGCGTCGCGGCACCGGGCTGAACCCGCTGCGCGGACAGAACAACGTCCAGGGCGCGTCCGACGCCGGCGCCATGCCTTTCCACTATCCGGGCTATATGGAGGTGGACAAAGAGGAAAATGCGCGCAAGTGGGAGCAGGCATGGAACATCGAGCCGGGCGGCCTCAGCCGCCAGCGCGGGTTGACCACCACCGAAATTCTCTCTCACGCACATCCCGGCGGCGTGCGCGCCCTCTATATCATGGGCGAAAACCCGATGATGACCGAGCCAAACCTCAATGTCACCCGCAAACACATGGAGCAACTCGAATTTCTGGTGGCGCAGGACATCTTCATCAACGAGTCCGGCGCATTCGCCGACGTCTTCCTGCCGGCGGCTTCCTGGGCGGAGAAGGACGGCACCTTCACCAACACCGACCGACGCGTGCAACGCGTGCGTCGCGCCATCGCCCCACGCGGCCAATCGCGCCCCGACTCTGAGATCATCTGCGACCTGGCGAAACGCATCGAGCGCCGGTTAGGGCGGCCAACGAGCGCGGGTTGGGACTACGCCAGTCCGGAGGAGGTCTTCCGCGAGATGGCCAGCGTCGCCACCATGTTCAAGGGCGTCACCTACGCGCGCATCGAAAACGTGGGGCTGCAGTACCCTGTCCCCGACGAGACGCATCCCGGCACACCTTTTCTCTTCGCCGAAAGTTTCCCCTCCGGCCGCGGGCGCTTCTTCCCGCTGGAATATGTGCCTGTCGCCGAAGAGGCCGATGAGGAATATCCTTTTATCCTGACGACGGGCCGGCTGCTTGAGCACTGGCACGGCGGCACGATGACGCGCCATTCTCAGCTCAACGACCTTTCGCCAACGCCAAAAGTGGAGATCCACGAGATCGACGCCGCGCGGCTGGCCGTCAAGACGGGGGACGCAGTGCGCGTCTCCTCCCGTCGCGGGTCGGTTGTGTTGCGCGTAGAGGTCTCGCCCAAGGCGCGGCCAGGCGTCGTCTTCATCCCCATGCACTTCGCCGAGGCCGCCGCCAACCTGCTGACCATCGATGCGCTCGACCCTCGGGCCAAAATTCCGGAATACAAGGCGTGCGCCGTCAACATCCAAATTGCAGAGCCAGAGAAGGCGATGCAAATCCCCGAGCTTGAGCCGCGCGGACGCTATTGAATCTCAGCGAGCGCCCGAACACTGCGTGCGTCGGCGGCGTTAACTCTCTCTTTACAGGGGCGACGGCCTTTGTAGAACAACCGTTAATCTCTACAGCGTACCCTTCCCTCTAGAGGAGCATTAGAGCAATGTTCAACGGAGGTGAAGGATGCGCGCAATTCGTACGCCAGAAGGTCGGCGGCTGGAGGATTTTCTGGAACGCTGTCGCGCGGCCACGCTGCGACGCGCGTTGAGCGAAGAATGGCTGAACGCGTTGATCCCTGGCATCCGACTTCTCATCGGCTGCAACCAGGGCGACGATATGCACCTTGAGGGGGACGCCGCCACGCACACGGTCATGACCTGCATGGCGTTGCCGATCTTCTCCCGCCGCTATCTCGACCGCGAACCCGATTTCGTCGAACGATTGGCGGCGCTGATCCACGACTGGAAAAAGCCCGCGTGTCGTAGGAATTTCGTACAAAAACCGCCTTTCCCCGATCACGAGGCGGAGGCGGCGGCGGAGATTCCAGCGCTGGCTCGACGCATCGGCCTGAGCGCCTCTGAGACGGAGCGGCTGCACTTTGTCGTCGCCAACCACGGCCTTGCCCATGAGTTTCCCCGCCTCCCCAGCGAGGAGCGCAGACGCCTGGCGACGTCGCCATTCTGGATGTCGCTTGGACTGCTGCAAGCCGCTGATGCGCACAGCTGCTGGTTGCCAGGAGGCGGGCATCTTCCGATCCACTGGGAGCTGCTGGAGTGGGAAGCGCTGAACGCCAGCGGCGAAATAGAAAGCCTCACGGACGATGCACTTTCATTTTCTCGACGACCCACTGCTTTGCCTTTTTCGATCTTCTCATTTGCAGTTGTCTCACCTGCACTGAATCGTGCGCAGCAGTTGTGACAAATTGCACAATTGGGGATCTCAAATTTTGTGCATTTTGTCCGATGCGGTATACTAGTGTCCATACTACAATAAGTGTGAAGTTTACTGGGGAGCAAACTTCGCACACATTCTCACCTCTCCCGGCAACGGGAAACCTCCTTTTTCCTCCGGGCGCCAATCGCCGGGTTCACCCCGGCGATGGCCCCACCACCTCGCAAAGATTGCTTGCGAAGCTCAATCGGATGAAGGAAAAGACTCACCGATTTCTGGGATCGGGGGCAAAGTTTCATCGTATATCCACGACCGGAGAAAGTCTGTAAGATCCTGCTCGCTCACCTCATTGGCGAGAGCGATGAAATCTTCCGTGGATGCAACGCCGTCTTTGAAGCGGGCGTAGTAGGTGCGCAGAAATCGGCGGAACAGTTCATCTCCGATGCGGAGACGCAAGGCGTGCAGCACCCAGGCTCCTCGTTCATAGACGGACATAGAGAAGAGATTCTGCGCATCGACCGTCCCAGGCGCAGGCGTCTTCATCGCCGCCAACATCTCGTAGTAGCGCCGCATTCCGCTTTCCAGGAATGCTCGTCCCAGTTTGCGCTCCAGCCAGAGCCGCTGCAAATAGGTGGCGAACCCTTCGTTGAGCCAGGTTTGGTCCCAACTGGCCAGCGTCACGGCGTTGCCAAACCACTGGTGCGCAAGCTCATGGGCGTTGACGCCTTCCATCACCGTGTCCAGACCGAAGATCGGAAGCGTCTGCGTCTCCAGGGCAAACCCCAGCGGAAAGGGCATGACCGCTGCGCCGTAGGCGTCGAAGGGATATTCGCCGATCAGGTCGCTGTAGAAGGCGATCATCTCGTCGGTGGCGGCGAAAAGCTGCGTCAATCGATCGGCATCTTGGGGCGGAAAATAATGGCGAATTTCCACGCCTGTCGACGTCGCCTTCGTGATGCGCACAAAGTCCCCGATCACCACCGTCGTCAAGTAGCTCGCCATCGGCTGCGCCATCTCCCACGTGTATGTGCGTCGGTCGCCGTGGTCGATCTCCTCCCTTAACACGCCGTTGGCGGCTACGATGTAAGATTCCTCCACAGTGATGCGCAGCGTATACGTTGCCTTATCAATCGGATGATTGTTGACCGGATACCAAGTCATTGCGCCCTGCGGCTCGCTGACCACGAAGATGGCGTCGTTTCGTTGGTTCCAGCCCTGGTCAACGAAGTCCAGGTGCGCATCTCGGATCGGGGCCGGGGTCCCGGCGTACGTCACGACGGTGGTGAACAGGGCGCCCGCCGCCAGCGGCGCAGTTGGAACGATGGTGAGCTCCTGTCCATTGCGTGCGAAGTGAGCAGGCGCTCCATCGACGGTCACCTCTTCAACCGTCAGCCCAAGCAAATCAAGGTTAAAAGAGCGCAAGGGTAGGGTCGCCTCTGCGCGAATCGAGGTTGCGCCCATGATTTCATTGCGCATGACGTCTACGCTCAGTTCGATTGTGTAATGTTGGACGTCGTAGCCGCCGTTGCCGAGCAACGGGAAGACAGGGTCGCCTACGCCAGGGGCTCCCTCGATCCACTCATCGAGAACGGCCGCTGGCGCCGACGGCGCCGGGGCTGCAATCGGTTGGCAAGCGACCAGTGCAATTGTCAGCCAGACCAACCAGATTGGCCTGCGCATAAGCGTCACACTCCCATCGGCTCCAGCACCCAGCGGCGCAGTGCAACCGCTGCGCCCTCTTCGTCGATTGAAGGCGCCACCCAGTCCGCCACGGCCTTGACGCGTTCGTTGGCGTTGCCCATGGCGACGGCGAAACCGGCGACCTTCAGCATGGGAATGTCGTTGTCGCTGTCGCCGATCGCCAGCACGCGCCGTGGGTCAACGCCGAGCAGCTCGCACAGGCGCAGCAACCCGCTGCCTTTGTCCGCGCCGGGCGCAGTGGCCTCGACTAGCCACTCGTGCGTGCGCGTGACGGTCAGCGGCGGGCAAAAGCGCCGTTGATATTCGTGGAGTAAGTCCACTGCTTCGGGCAGGTCATGATTGAAGGCGATCACTTTGATCGGCGGGTGGGCGTCCTCGTCGGCCAACAGCGGCGAAAATTCCTCCACCAGAGCGGTTGGAACCCCTAAGAGGTGATGCAGCAGCGCTTCTTCTTCAGGCGTGGCGCCGGCGGCGTTCTGGTAGATGACGGTGTGGCCGTCCGCCGTATTGAAGTAAAAGGCGGTCGTATAGCGATGGGCGTCGACGAATGCGGCGATCGCGCGCGCCTCTGCGAGCGGCAGCGGCGTTTCGACCAGGATGCGCCCGCTCACCGGATCGCCGATCACCGCACCCTGCGTTGCGATGACCGGATGGGTCAGACGCAAGTCGCCGGGCAGGTGATGGCGAATGTAGTCGAGCGTGCGGCCGGTGCCGATCGTGACCGGCACGCCCGCCGCCTGAACCGCCTCGATGGCGTCGTGCACCGCCTCACTGATGCGCGTGCGTTGATAGGCGTTGAGAATGGTGCCGTCCAGGTCAAGGACAACCAGATCGAATGGACGCATAGGTGCGCAACCCACTTTCAAAGAAACGCCGCCTGCTCGACAGGCGGCGTCTGATCGTTACAACAGAAATGAGATGATGCGATCGCGTCCCTGATAGTCCCGGTGCAGCTCAAGCTGCGTCGCTTGGGGGAGCAGCGTCTCCACCATCTCCAACAGGAGCGCCCCCTGGTTGTGGCCGATCTCCAGCACAATCAACGCGCCGGGGGTGCAGCGGCCAGGCAACTGCGGCAGCAAACGGGCGATCACGGCCACCCCCTGCGGTCCGCCGAGCAGGGCCTGCGCCGGCTCATAGTCACGCACATCCGGCTCCAGGGTCCAGTAGTCATCTTCGGCCACGTAGGGCAGATTGGCGACTACGATGTCGGCGCGCTCGGGCAACGCCGTCAGCAGGTCGCTCTGCAGCAGTTGAATGCGTTCATTCAGGGCGTAGGTTTCTACGTTCCGGCGCGCTACGGCCAGTGCGTCTTCGCTGAGGTCAAGCGCATAGATGCGGACATTCTCTGCGTTCATTGCAACCGCCACGGAGATGGCGCCGCTGCCGGCGCCGACATCCGCCACAATCACCTCCTGCGGCGCGCGGATAGCTGCTTCGGTCAACACCTGATCGACCAGCATCTCCGTCTCGGGGCGCGGAATTAACACGCGCCGATCCACATATAGGTCGATGCCATAAAATTCTTTGCGATGGGTAAGATAAGCGACGGGTTCATGCATCACGCGGCGCACGATCAGCTCGGTGTAGGCCTCCGCCTGCTGAGGTGAGAGCGTTTGCTCGTGGTGGGCGAACAGCCAGCTCCGGTCGACGCCGAGCACGTGCGCCAGGATGACCTGCGCATCCAGGCGCGCGGTGGAGATATTCGCTTCCTCCAGACGTTGGGTGGCGGCGTTGATCGCTTGCCCGACGGTCACGTCGTCGGATAGCCTCCAGATCACCTCCTGCCACACCTGGGCGTCCTCAGACGGCGCAGCGTCTTGCATGTGTGCGCCGCCGTTGCGATAAAAGGTTGCAGATACGAGCTCCTGTGGCTGGTCTCCATTCGGGCCGGCCGCCACTCGCCATCGAGCGCGTCGATTCCGGCGTTCGCCCTTCCTTGGTCGAACTTCCAACGGTAAGATAGCCAAACAATGCCTCCTGGGATGAACTGTGTTTCGTTGCGTTCTCGATAAAAATCCGACGTTCTGCTGAACAAAACGCCAATGATTGTATCAGAAAAGCGTTGCTTTGCAACTGATTTTGTACTGACAATTTTGCGACGCATAGACAGTCTACTTCTGTACGCTGGACGACGCTGCGGGCGACGATTCTTCATCAAATCGTTTACGCCAACTCTGCGCTCATGGCTTCGAGGCGCTGCGCCTGGTCGGCGGCCGCCAGCTCTTCGATGAACTCGTCGATGGCGCCGTCCAGCACGGCGTCGAGCTGATAGACCGTCTTGTTGATGCGGTGGTCGGTGACGCGATTCTGCGGAAAGTTATAGGTGCGTATCTTTTCGCTGCGGTCGCCGGAGCCGATCTGGCTGCGCCGCGCTGCGCCGAGCTCTTCCATTCGCTTCTGCTCTTCCATCTCGTACAAGCGGGTGCGCAAAATGCGCATCGCTTTCAACTTGTTTTGCAGCTGGCTCTTTTCATCCTGGCACGAGATGACGATGCCGGTCGGGAGGTGCGTGATGCGCACCGCCGAGTCGGTGGTGTTGACGCTCTGGCCGCCGGGGCCGCTGCTGCGGAAGATGTCGATGCGAATGTCGTTCTCGTTGATCACGACGTCGATCTCGTCCGCCTCCGGCAGCACCGCCACGGTCGCTGCGCTGGTGTGGATGCGGCCGGCGCTCTCCGTCACCGGCACGCGCTGCACGCGGTGCACGCCGGATTCGTACTTGAGTTTGCTGTAGGCGCCTTTGCCTTTGATGGCGAAGATCACCTCTTTGACGCCGCCCAGGCCGGTCTCGTTGATGCTGAGCAGCTCCACTTTGTAGCGATGCGCTTCGGCCCAGCGCGTGTACATGCGATAGAGTTCTGCGGCGAAAAGGCTCGCTTCTTCCCCGCCGGTGCCTGCGCGAATTTCGACGATGACATTCTTCTCGTCCTTGGGGTCCTTGGGGAGCAGCAGGGTTTTCATCTGTCTTTCGAGCGCCTCTAACTCTTCTTCGAGCGTCTCGATTTCACTCTCCGCCAGCTCGCGCATCTCCTCGTCGGCGTCGTGAAGCAGGGAGCGATTCTCTTCGATCTGCTTCTGCACGCGCTCATAGCGTCGGTAGGTCTGGGCAAGCTCCTCGATCTCCTGTCGCTCGCGGTCGAGCTCGCTCAGCCGCGCAAAGTCGGCCGCCACGGCGGGATCGGCCATCAGCGCAGTTAATTCATCATATCGATCGGCGATTCTGGCGACGCGATCGAGAATCATGGACATAAAACACCTTTAATCTGTAAAGATGGGCAGATGACCGAGCGCAATCACGTGGTTCCAGTCGTCCGCTTTCCCTTCTGTGAAGACCGCCATCTCGGCGACGACGGTGGCGTTGGCTTGCGCCATCAATTGACGCAGGCCGCGCAGGGTGCTGCCGGTGCTGATCACGTCGTCGACCAGCGCCACGCGCTTTCTCTGCAACAAGGGCACATCCTTGCCGTCTACATAGAGCGTCTGCGGTGCGCCGGTGGTGATGCTGAGCACCTCGGTTTCCAGGCAGTTGACCATGTAGGGCTTGCGCGCCTTGCGCACGACGACATAGGGCAGCTTGCTGCGCGCCGACAGCGCATGCGCCAGCGGGATTGCCTTGACTTCTGGAACGACCAGCACATCGGTTTCCGCCGGCAAGCGAGTGCAGAGCGCCGTCGCCGCCGTCTCCACCACCTCGGTGTCGCCCAGCATGTTGAAAATCGCGATCTTCACCCCCGGCGCCACCTGAAAGATGGGGAGATGACGCTCAACGCCGCCGATTTGAACCGTGTACATGCGCCCGTCGTAGCTCATGACCTTTCCTTCCGTGTACAAATCTTTGAATTACATGCAGCCTGTTATTGTAACACAATTCGTGGAGACGCCCCGAATTTTTCGGGAAGAAACAGCGGTCAAACATGTTTGAAGTCATGCGACGCGTCCGGTAGAATGCATTTGCTGCGGCGTGCATGCGCAAGGAGTGTGCGGCGATGACTCCATCTTCCACCCCACCGATCGATCCATATGCAGTGCTTGGCGTGTCGGACACGGCGTCCGACGAAGAGATTCGACGACGCTATCGTTTTCTGGCGCTGGCTTTTCATCCTGACCGCTATCAGCGCAATCCAGAGCACTACGCATTGGCCGAACAGCACATTAAGCGTCTCAACGAAGCCTATCGCGTGCTTTCCGACCCGAATTTGCGCGCGGCGTTCGACGGCGCCCAGCGACTTTCGGCAAGATATGGACGACCCTCGGCGTCGCTTTATTCACACACATTTCAGGAGATGGCGCAGGCGACGCGGCGAGTTCAACAGCTTGAACAAGAGCTGGCCTCCCTGCGTGCGAAGCTGGCGCAGAGCGACCTCGCCGCTGAAACGCTTCAAGCAAAGGTGGCGGAGATGGAAAAAGTGCACGCGGAAGAGCGCAGTCGCTTCAACGCCGAACAAAATCGGTTGCGCCAGCAGCTCGAGGAGAGGATGCGTGAATACGCTGAAACTGAACGCACATTGCGCAATCAAATGGAGCGAGCGGAGCGAAAGATCGAGCGGCTCAGTCAGGAAATCGAGCGCAAAAATGCGTTGATCGAGCAGCTGAAACACGCCAAAGCGGAATGGGAGACCACCGGTCAGCGTCGCGTCGAGCAGCTTACGCATCGCCTTGAACGGCTGCGCGCGGAACTAGAAGAAGGCGAGCGACGATTGCGCGAGGAAGTCGCCCAGAGAGAGAAACTTCAACAAATAATGCAACAGGAGCGACGCAACACCCAACACGCCGCCCAACTCTACTCCAGCGCCCTTACCTTCAGCGAAACTGAGGCGGCCCGCCTGCAGATCGAACTGGAATCACTGCAGGCGAGTCAACGGCGCAGCGGCGCCCTGATCCGCCTCTGGCAGATCGCCGCCGTGGTCGGCGTCGTCAACACGGTGATTCTGCTGACGCTCGCATGGTATTGGCTGCGCCACGGCTAACCTTTACACCGGCGCGCCTTCACGCGTCTCCAAGGCTTGAATGAAATTGCAGCTGAACGAAACCATCTCCTCCAGAAGCTCTGGGCTGATCGTGTAAATCGTGTCGGAAGGCCGGTGAAAGTGCGGCCTCTCGACCTGCGCCGTGAACGCCAACGCCGGAACGCCGCGCTGAACGAAGACCATGTGGCAACTCTGCGGCCACGGCTCCGCCCAGAGCACTTCAGGAAACCGTCTCATCACCTGCTCGACGACGCGCTGCAGGTCGTCCGTCAGGTGAAAGCCGGCGACTGTGTTGGGCCCTGCGCACAGCCCCACCCCGTCGAAATGAAGCGCTGCCGCAATTTGTTCAAAAGGCTCGCGGCGACGACGCACATACTCTTCATGTCCGGGCGGCAAGTACTCTTCATTGGTGAAGGCGACGAATTCTAGCGAATAGAGCCGTTCCCGACGGCAGAGCTGCTCGGCCAACGTCAACAGCACGGCGACGCCGCCGGCGTCGTCGCCTGCGCCGGGCGTGTCTACTTTGGTGTCATAGTGCGCTGAGATGACAATCTGTCGCCGCGAGGCGCCGGGCAACCGCCCGATGACGTTCGCCGTGACGCCCTCCGTTCTGCGCGCGTCGATGCGCACGCGCGCCATCTCGCCCGCCCGTTCGATCAACAAGGCGCCGATTTCGGCGGAAACGGTCGCAGAGGGCGCCAGAAAGTCCGGATCTTCGATCAACCGTTCGACTTCCCCTGGGTAGGCGTACACGGTGAGCACGGCGGCCGGGCGCTTCTGCTCCAGCAATTCAACGAGGCGCGCTTCGTCCTCGCTCTTGTAAGGCCAGGCTTTGGGCGCCAACGGGCTGCGCATCCACTCTCCATGCAACACGGCCAGCTTGCCTTCCAGATCAGCCGTCTCCAGTTCGGCGAGGGAGGCGAGGGGCGCAATCGGCGCCGCCACCAGGCAGGAAGGCGAAAAAGGATTGGCTGCAATCGGCAGAGCGGCGTCCTCCAGGCAAAGCCAGGCGCCTAGCTCCTCCCAAACGGGACATGCAAATTCCTGCACCTCCACCGCCATGCCGCAGCTGCGAAACACGGATTCGATATAAGCGGCCGCTGCACGGTTGCCGACCGAACCTCCAGGTCGCGGCCCGATCTCCTTGCACAAGGTTCTAAGATGGCGAATGGTTCTCCCTGGCACAATAGCATCCATAACCTTTCGATTGAAGTCTTATCGCCGACATAGCTCTTATCCAATGCATAGATTTCATTTTCATTTTAGTATGGAGACATTCCGACGGAATCCTGAGGAGGTTCTGCAAAGTTCTGCTTTGCAGAATGAAGGAGGGACAACCCGCGTTAAACTCGACGGCAACGGCAGTTGGTGGATGGCGAGGCGGAGCGATTGCTGCAAAACGTCGATTCAGCCCACGGCCGATTCTGGCCGTCGCTTCCCTCGCGCGCCGCCTGTTCCGGTGAATTCATCGGCTCTGGATGGCCGACTTTGGGGGGTCCCCTTCCAGGAAGCTTCAAGCTCCCTGGAAGGGGACGCAGACGGCGGTTCAGTTGCCTTTGAGGATAGCGTCGATCTGCGCCATCACATCGTCGGTCAACTTGGGAACAACTTCGAGCGCCTTCATGTTTTCGTGCACCTGCGAGACGCGGCTGGCGCCGGTGATGACCGTGCTCACATGGGGGTTCTTGACGCACCAGGCGATGGCGAGCTGCGACATCGTGCAGCCAAGATCATTGGCGATCGGCTGCAGCGCGCGCACGATCGCCAACCGCTTGGGATCGGTCAGCATTGCTTTTAGCCATTCATAGCCGGGCAGATTGGCGCGGCTGTCCGCCGGAATGCCATCGTTGTACTTGCCGGTGAGCAGGCCGGAGGCAAGCGGGCTCCACGTGGTCAGCCCCAGCCCGATGTCTTCGTAGAGGCGGGCGTACTCTTTCTCCACGCGATCGCGGTGCAGCATGTTGTACTGCGGCTGCTCCATCTGCGGCTTGTGCAGATGATGGCGCTCCGCAATCTCCCAGGCCGCTCGAATCTCATCGGCGCTCCACTCCGAGGTGCCCCAGTAGATTGCCTTGCCTTGACGGATGATGTCGTCCATCGCGAAAACCGTTTCCTCGATCGGCGTGTTGGGATCGGGGCGGTGACAGAAGATCAGATCGACGTAATCCAGGCCAAAACGCTTCAACGAGCCGTCGATGGCCTGCATCAAATACTTGCGGTTGAGCGTGTTGCGCTCGTTTGGACCATCGTGCAGGCCCCAGTAGAACTTGGTGGAAACGATGTAGCTGGAGCGACGCCAACCTGCGCGGCGCAAAATTTCTCCCATGATCACTTCAGCCTGTCCGCCGGCGTAAGCCTCTGCATTGTCGAAGAAGTTCACCCCTGCGTCATAGGCGGCGACCATGCAGTCGTAGGCGGCGTCGACGTCCATCTGCGTGCCAAACGAAACCCAAGCGCCGAACGACAGTTCGCTGACTTTCAAGCCGGCTTTGCCGAGACGACGGTAATTCATAGCCTGTTCCCTTTCTTCAGCTGAATCTTTGCGGGACAATTAAATCGTTTTACACAACATAGTATATCATGGGAGCATCGAAATGCACGTCTTGAGCCGTTTGTGTTTCAAATATTTATATTGCCTTAACCAAAGTGGGGCGCCGCGCGGCGCCCCACTTTGGTTGCTGATTTATAGAGAGCGGTGGAAAGTTCAACCGCTCTGCAAGCTTCACCGCTGCGTAATCGGCAGATAGAGCCGGTGTTCTGCATCCATACCTTCTTCCATCGCCATACAGGCCTCCACGTCCTGGACGCCGGCGACAGTCACGCAGCGGTGAGAGGTGCGCACCAGCACCGAGCCTTGTGCGCTCCAGCGATTGCCGCGGATGTCCGTTCCATAGGCTGTTACGACGTTGCGTGTGCGTTGGGTGATCGTCATCGAGCACTTGTACACCCAGCTCTCGCCCGGATCAAGGACGGCGTTGCCGTTGTCGCCGATCGGGTGGCCGAGCGTGCACGTCGGTTGATTGTCGATGACCTCGATGTTGGCCAACGGCGTGTCGCCCACGTTCTTGACGCGGATGGTAAAGTTCACCACCTCGCCCGGCGGCACGACGGTTTTGTTGGCCTTCTTTGTCACGCTGAGGCCGGGGCGGATCAGGTCGATGAAGACGCTGTCCTCCGCCCGCAGCGTCCTGCCACGCGGATCGCGCGCCGTCACCTTGCCGACGTTCGTGACGTCCCTGCACACGCCGGGCATGATGCAGGCGGCGCCGAGCTCTTCGGCGTAGCCGCTGGGCGTGACGTTTTCACCCTGGCAGAAGGTGACGCTGCAGGTGTAGACCCACTCCTCGCCTGGATCGAGCCTGCCGTTGCCGTTGTCGCCGACCGGCCTGGAGAGCCTGCATTCCGGCATGCTGTCGGTGACTCTCACCTGGCTGAGCGGGGTGTTGCCCCAGTTGCGCACGCGCAGGGTGAAGCGAACCGTCTCGCCTGGGTAGATCACCGTTTTATCCGCTTCCTTGACCAACTCCAGGGCCGGTCGAATCACCTCCACGGCGGCGCTGTCTTCGTCCGTCCAGAGGTTGCCCAGCGGATCGCGGCCGGAGGCGCGCGCCACATTGGTCACGCTGGCGTTCGGCGCCATCGAGCACGCATAGCTCCACACTTCGGCCGGGTCGAGGACGCCGTCGCCGTCATCCCCGGTCGGCCCGGAAAGGACGCATTGCGGCAGCGAATCCTCCACCGTCACGTCGGTCAACGCTACGTCGCCTGTGTTTTTCACGTTGACGGTGAAGTTGACGACTTCGCCCGGCGCAATTTCGCTTTTGTCCACATGCTTCGTGACTTCGATGCCGGGATGGATCAGGTCGACAAAGACGGAGGCGCTGTCGCTCACCTGCCGGCCGGCGCCGTCCCTGGCGGTGACGTGCGCTTCGTTGGTCACGTCGCCGCACAACGGCGGAGGCGTCGGGTCTTCAGGGCAGAGATGCCCTTTCGCCACATGACCGGCGATGCTCAGGGTGTGGGTGCCGCCCAGCCGCTGCCAGTTGGAGACGCCGGTGGCGCTGATGTACTTGCGCAGCACGCCTTCCTGCGTCACGACGAAGACGCTGCGCTGCCCTGGGTCGAAGCGTCCGAGATTGCGGAACGAGTTCGCCACGCGGTAGAAGTCATAGCCGATGTAAGCCGCCATCGAAGAGCGATTGACGACGGTCAGCTCGAACCACTGGTTTCGTGGGCTCCAACAGCTGCCGAAGGAGGGTTCCTTTAACATCGGCGCTTTGCAGGCCGGCGCAACCTCATCGATCGCCGTCTCTAGATTCCAGCTCATCATTTCATCGCCCGCCATCGCCGCACCCAGGGGAATGCCGCTGGCGGCGGCGTGCGTCTCTCCTGGACAGACGGTGAGGACGCATGTGTACGTCCACTCTTCGCCGACGGCCAGCCGTCCATCGCCGTCATCGCCTGTCGGGCCGCTGAGCGCGCATTGCGGCAGGGAATCCGTCACCTGGACGTCCATCAGCGGCGTGTTGCCGACGTTGCGCACCTTGATGGTGAAATTCACCGTGTCGCCGGGATAGATGAACTCGCGATCGGCGAGCTTGACGATCTCAATGTCCGGAGCGCGCACCGCCACCTTGACGCGATCTTCTGCACGCCAGGGGGAGCCGAGCACGTCGTAACCCGTAGCTGCGGCGACGTTGACCGTGTCTGCTGTGATTGCCACGGCGCACGCATATGTCCAGACCTCGTCAGGAGCCAGCACGCCGTCGCCGTCGTCGCCCTCAGGCCCGGACAACGTGCATCCCTCCAGGCCGTCCTCCACGACCACGTTGAAGAGCGGCGCGTCGCCCGTGTTGCGCACGACGATCTGGTAGTGCACCGTTTCGCCGGGATCGACCAGCATGGGATCGGCGCTTTTGGTCAGCGCGATGCGGGGTGCAATGACGTCCACCGTGACGCTGTCGCTGGCCCAAACCGTTTCTCCCCACGGCGCTTCGGCCAGGGCGGTCGCCACGTTGGTGGTGTCTTGCGAGAGGACGTTTGTGCAGAGGAATCGCCACTGCTCGCCGACATCCAGTAGATTATTCTGATCGAGATCGCCGACGTTGAAGGCGCCGTTCAGCGCCGGCGTCACCGTGCATCGGCCATCCTCGACGCGCACGTTCTGGAGTGGGACCTGCCCGGCGTTGCTGACCAGGAACGTGTAGGTGACGACCTCGTTGGCATAGATGATCTCGGCGCTGGCCTGTTTCTCCAGCCCAATGGCGGGTCGGCCAGGCGCATTGACGAAGGTGCAGGTGATGTCCTCGTTGGGGTCCAGGTCAATAGACGCGCTCCCTGCGATCGGATCGACGCTGGTTCCGCCGTCCGGGTCGTTGCAGACGATTGACGCCACATGCCAGAGTGGTTTTACGCTCTCGAAGACGTTGTAGACGCCCGGAGCCACATTCTCGAAGACCTGCTGTCCTCCTGCGGCGGGCAAGGTGAAGGCGCCCAACCCGCTGTTAAACTCCCATGGCGAATCCGCCGCGCCGTTGACCTGCTTCACGATGGTGATGCGACCTGCATTGGCGACGTTGGCGAAGGTGCAGACCACCGTCTCGCCGGGATCGAGATCGATCGTCGCCGCGCCGCTCGCCAGATCGACAGTGGTTCCTGCGTCCGGATCGTTGCAGCTCAGGGCCGCCAACCCCCAGTTCGGGACGGCGGGCTCGGCGACGATGTAAGCGCCGGGCGTCAGCTGCGTGAACTCGCGCTGCCCGCCACCCGCCGGCAGGGTGAAGTCGCCCAACTGCGCGCTGGTGAAGAGCCAGTCGGCGACGGCGGGGCCATTCACCTGCTTGACGATGCGGATGGCGCCGCGTCGGATGTTGGTGAAGGTGCAGACGATGTCGTCTCCTACATTGACGGTCACCTCGCCTGTGGGGGCAGGCGTCCACGTGGCGCCGCTGTTGCGGTTGGTGCAGCTCAACGTGCGCACGTAATCATCCAGGTCCGTCTGCGTTCCACCGCCCTCGCCGACGGTGTGCACGCCGGCGGTCACCGTCTGTCTGCCGGTCGTGCCGCCGTTCTGCACGTCGGCCGCCAAGACGACTGAATCGATGGCCAGGTTGAAGAAGCCGCTGTCGTTGGCGGGAATCACCACCTTGCGCACTTCAAGCTGACCGGTGGCCGGCGCTGCGGAGGCGTTGCCGAGCAGCACCGGTTCATTACAGGTCGGGCCTGCGATGGCGGCGACGGCGCCGAGCGGTGAATTCGCTCCGATGACGACGCCGGCCGAAGCGGCGCCGGTGGGATAGGGTTGCAGCAGCGCCAACGTGAAGCTCGCTCCCTGGATCGGGTTGACGCCGCCGGGCGTCTGCCATTGGACGCCGCGCAGGCCGGTCACCGGGTCTTGGACGAGGCTCCATCCCGGCGTGGTGGCGTTTGCATCGATCTGAGCGGCGTCGATGCAGGCAGGCAACGCCAGCGTCCACGCCTGCACGTTCTGGCTGTTGAAGTATTGGTAGACGTTGTACGTCCAGCGCAGCTCATCGGCGCTTTTCTCCAGGAATTCGACGCCGTAAAAATCGTTTGTCGTCGGATATAGCTCGGCATAGAGCGGCGCTTGGGTGACGGAGAAGGGCTTGCAAGCGACGGCGCCGCCCGGATCGGTGTTGAGCCAACCCGGCTGGAGCGTCTCGCACAGCAGGAAGTCGCCCGCCTGGTTTGGGGCCAGCGTGGCGCGGCCGTTGGGATCGGTCACCTGGCAAAAGCCGACCGTCTCCCCCTCGCTGTTGCGGACGCACAGCTCCCAGCCGTAGAGGCCAGGCTCGCCGGGGTCGCGCTGTCCGTTGCCGTTGAGATCGTGGTACTTGAGGGCGTGCACCGTCGCCGTGTCGGGCGCAAGCACATCGACGCGCGCGACGTCGACGTCGGTGTATTCATTGCCGTCATACGTTGCGACCACTGTAGCCACGTTGTCAAAGTCCTGTTGCACGCCGTAGGCTGTGCACAGGTAGGTCTCCACCGCGCCGCTCTTCAGGCCGGTGAGCGTGCGCTCGCAGTCCGGCGTCAAGGGGTCGAGCACCAGCGCCGCATCGAAACCGATGTTGCCCGTGTTGGTGACGGTGATGGTGAAGTCGGCGATGTCGTCGATCGGCACCGTTTGGTAGTCCGGTGATTTTTCGATGGCGATCGACGGCTCCGGTGTGACGAACTCGGCGAAGATGCAGGCGTCGTTGCGCATCAGCTCGCCGGTGATGAAATAGTCCACGATGTCCGGCGAGTATTGGCAAGCGTCCATCGTGCCCGGGACAAAGCCGACGATGTTCAGCGTGTAGGTCACGCCGTCGATGACGATGGTTTGGGGCGGCGTGTTGTTGAAAAAGTCAACGCGATCGTCGCACAGATCTTCATTGGTGGAGCCGTAGGGACAAAAGCCATCGTTGAGCGTTTCATCGAGGCGCATCGTGTAGGAAAATTGTGCGCTGAAAGGTGGATTGGCGCTTTCGATAGTGATCGTGAGATCGACGAGCTGCATCGGCGTCAACGGCGTGACGATATTGGCGTTATAGTGGGTGAACTGCCCTAACAAGAAGGGAACGCCGGGTGTAAAGGGCGCGCTGTTGGCGCCGTCAAAGCCGAAGCCGCTGCGGAAAATCAGCTCCCCGCAGTCCGGGGCGCCGAGCGGCTGTCCGTAGCGCACCACGTTTTCGTTCGTTGGATCTTGCGGTGAATTGTTGATATGTTGACAGGTGACGGGAGTTTCTCCCAGATCATTGCGTGGGTTGCTCCACACTCCGTCCACGTTTCCATCGGGATCGCTCTGCGCCCATGCGGTGGCGGGAGGAGGAATGAAAAGCCAACCAATCGCCAGGATGGCTGCGGCGAGCGCCACGCCAACGGCCTGGCCGCGCCGATTTTTCCAAGAATTTATGTTCATACTTCTTCCTCCCTGGAGGGATGATTCAAAATGGCCTTGTCTCTGCGAAAAAATCTTCTACGCTGCGCCACTGCCATCTTATGACTTCTTTGCTGAATCCATCATCGGGCAATTGTTTCAAGCCCTGTTCGAGCGGATGACGGCTTTTCCAGTCGTTTCCGTCGCCATTGTGCTAGAATGAATCAAACTTTCGATCCGCATCAGGGAGGAACGAGGCACCTATGGCGCATGTCGTAGTCACCGGCGCGGCCGGGTTTGTAGGCTCTCATCTTTGCGAACGCTTGCTGGCCGAAGGCGACACCGTGGTCGGCGTCGACGCGTTTATCCCGTACTATCCGCGCGCTGTGAAAGAACGCAATTTGGCGGGTTTGCTTAAGACGCCCGGCTTTACTTTTTATGAAGCCGATCTGCGCAGTGCGGGGCTCGAGCCGCTTCTGGAAGGCGCAGACATCGTTTTTCACACAGCGGCCATGGCCGGCCTCCTGAAGAGCTGGCGACAGTTCAACGAATACATGACCTGCAACGTGCTGGCGACGCAGCGTCTGTTGGAGGCGGCGGTGAACGTCGGCGTGCGCCATTTTCTTCACTGCTCCACTTCCTCGGTGTATGGCCGTTTCGCCACCGGCGACGAAAATGCGCCGCTGGCGCCCGTCTCGCCCTATGGCGTCACCAAGCTGGCGGCGGAGCATCTCTGCCGCGCCTACGGCGAGAAAGACGGCCTGCGCTTCACGATCCTGCGCCTCTTTTCCGTCTACGGCCCGCGTCAACGGCCGGACATGGGATACCACATCTTTATTCGCAAGCTGCTGGCCGGCGAAACCATCGTCGTCGACGGCGACGGAACCGACAGCCGCAGCAACACTTACATCGCCGACTGCATCGAGGGCCTGCTTTTGGCCGCGCGCCAGCCGGAAAAGAGCGCCGGGGAGACCTTCAACATCGGCGGCGGCGAGGAGGTGAATGTGTTGCAAGTGTTGGCCATGTTGGAGGAGCTGTCCGGACGCAAAGCGCGCATCGAACATGGCCCGCCGCGACCGGGCGACCAACGGCGCACGGCGGCCGACATCACGAAAGCGCGCACATTGCTCGGCTACAACCCCAAAACGCGCATCATAGATGGATTGGCGGCGCAGCTGGCCTGGCAGCGCGAACAACTCTCGATGCTATAAAATAAAGAGTCAACCCTTCTCTGCGCTTTGCCATTCATCGGAGGAAAACACGGATGACGCAACAGGATGAGCGCACGAGCTTATGGAGCCTTCTCGGCGACCTGCCTCCGCGCGACCGCCCGATTGCCGCTCGCCTTGTCTGGCGTCGCGATGGCGGCGCCTATTGGCTGGAGCGCCTGACGCTCGATCTGAACGGCCAGGAGCCGGTCCCCGCCTACTTCGCCCACCCGAAAGGGGACGGGCCTTTCCCCGCCGTGCTCTACAATCATGCGCACGGCGGCGAATATGAGATCGGCAAAGAAGAGCTGGTGGCAGGCCGCGCCGCCCTGCAAAAACCACCCTACGTCGAGGCGTTGACGAGGCAAGGCTACGCCGTTTTGTGCATCGACCACTGGCTCTTTGGCGAACGCCGCGGCCGCAGCGAAAGCGAGCTCTTTAAGCTGATGCTTTGGCGCGGGCAGGTGCTGTGGGGCATGATGGTCTACGATAGCATCCGCGCCCTCGACTATCTCTGTGCGCGGCCTGAGGTGGACGCCGGCCGCATCGCCACGCTCGGCCTTTCCATGGGCAGCACGATGGCGTGGTGGGTGGCGGCGCTCGACGAGCGCATCAAAGTCTGCGTCGATCTCTGTTGCCTGACCGACTTCGACGCGTTGATTGAAAGCCGCGGCCTGGACGGGCACGGCATCTATTACTATGTGCCTTCCTTGCTCAAGCACTTTACGACCGCACAGATCAATGCGTTGATCGCCCCGCGTCCACATCTGGCGCTGGCGGGAGACCTCGACCCTCTCACCCCGCGCGCCGGCCTCGATCGCATCGACGCCGAGTTGCGACGCGCCTATGCCGAAGCCGGCGCACCCAAAGCCTGGTCGATGGTGCGCTATCCCATTGGACATTACGAGACGGCGGAGATGCGCGCCGAAGTGCTTGCGTTTTTGAGCCAATGGCTGTAGCTGCGACGCAATCGGAATCCGCTCTGAACATCAAACGACCATGATGGATGAGCGTTTGGAAAAGATTGTTGTCGCAACATTTCTGAAAGCGGCGGCTCCATCGCTCCGTTTCGCCACAAAACCAATTTCACAATAGAGTAAAGGAGGGCATATGCGCCTCGGTTTGATGGTGGGCTATTCCGGCTCGACGATTGCGCTGCCGATGGAGATGATCAAGGAGGCCGACCGCCTTGGCTATTACGCGGTTTGGACAGCCGAGGCCTACGGTTCAGACGCTGTGACGCCGCTGGCGTGGATCGGCGCGCAGACGCAGCGCATCAAACTGGGCACCGCCATCATGCAGATGCCGGCGCGCACGCCCGCCATGACCGCCATGACCGCCATGACGCTCGACCAACTCTCCGGCGGGCGCATGTTGCTGGGGTTGGGGCTTTCCGGGCCGCAGGTGGTGGAGGGCTGGCATGGCGTCCCCTACGGCAAGCCGCTGGGACGAACTCGAGAGTACGTCAGCATCCTCCGCGCCATTTTCGCCCGCGAGGCTCCGCTTGTCCATGAGGGCGAGCATTATCAGATTCCCTACCGCGGCCCCGACGCCACCGGCCTCGGCAAGCCGCTCAAAAGCATCCTGCATGGCCGTCGCGACCTGCCGATCTATCTGGCGGCGATTGGACCCAAAAACGTCGAGCTGGCCGCCGAAATCGCCGACGGTTGGCTGCCGATCTTCTTTTCACCGGCGCACTACGCCGCCACCTACGCGGCTCAGGTCGAAGCAGGCTTTGCCAAAGCCGGCGCCGTCAAGAACCTGGACAATTTCGACATCGCCCCCTCCGTCCCTGTTGCGCTCGGCGAGGATGTAGATGCATGCCGCGCCAGCGTCAAACCTTTTCTGGCGCTTTACATCGGCGGCATGGGTGCGCGCGGCAAAAACTTTTATCACGATCTCGCCTGCCGCTATGGCTTTGAGGAAGCCGCCGACCGCATCCAGGAGCTTTATCTGAGCGGGCAGAAAGATGCGGCGGCGCAGGCTGTCCCCGACGCACTGGTGGACGCCGTCGCCCTGTGCGGCCCCAAAGCGCGCATCGCCGAAAAGCTGGAGCTGTGGCGAGAAAGCCCGATCACGACGCTCAACATCACCACGTTCGACCCAGCCGCGGTGCGCGTCCTGGCCGAACTGGTGTTGGAAAAGGAAGCCGGTCGCCCCGAGCGTGCGTTTTCGCTTCCCCCTGCTGCAGAAAAACCGCCCACCGCGCGGACGCCCGCCGCCATTTTTGAGCGCATGGCGCAGCGCATTGCAACCAATCCCGATCTGGCGGCGAAAATCGGCGCCTGCTTTCTCTTTCGTCTGAGCGGCGCACAGGGAGGAAGCTGGGTCGTTGACATGCGGGAGGCGGGAGAGGTGCGACCCGGCGAGGTCGAAACGCCCGATTGCACGCTCTCCCTCAGCGACGACGATTTTGTCGCGCTCGCCGCCGGCGAACTCAACCCAATGGCGGCGTTCTCTAGCGGGAAACTCAAGATTCAAGGCAACCCCATGTTGGCGATGAGGTTGCAAAGTTTGTTTTGAAAAGAAAATCTCCAGCCTCTATCTCCTGCGTCTATGCGGAAGATAGAGACTGGAGCTCGATCATTGCTGATGCGCCCACTTCACGAAGGCCCACATGGCGACGCCGTAGGCCACGAAGTGCATGACGATCAGCACGAACACACCGGCTGCCGTCGGCGTCCCCACCGGCAGAGCGGACGGATTCACCAGCAGCATCAAATTCGGGATCAGACTCAGAACCAACGCAACGCTGGCTACAATCGTCCACACCCGCACCGGATCGGCGGCCTTTGCATTGATCAGCGCGTAAACTCCTGTGGCGATCGCCAGGAAAAGCGCTGTAAACAGGATCGTCGGCGCAGGCGAGGCCAACGGCTGAAAATCAGCCGGCGGCTGTGCGAGCATCTTGCCGATCCAATAGACAATCAGGTTGGCGATCACCGACCCGACGATGGCGACGCCCCCCGCCTGCATGAGGCGCGACGTCGACAGTTTCGCAGAGGGTTGACTCGTCATCACGTTGGCCATACGTCCTCCTCCTTAAACTCTTTCCCCAGAAAGCCTTTCTGTAAAGACGAGAATGCTGAAGCGAAAGGTCAGTCCTGACGCTTAGCCCTGGCTTGCGTCAGGAGTGTGCGCAGCGCAGCCCGCACCTGCTCCATGGGCGACGTTGACTGCTGGGTGCGGCTGAGGATCACGGCGCCCTCAATGCTGGCGACGATGGTGGTCGCCAATGCCTGCGCTTGTTGCAGCGGATAACCGGCCTGAGTCAGTTTCTGCGCAAATGCATCGATCAACCCTTTATAAGCGTCGGCGCAAGTGGTGCGCAGCCGTGCGCTGCTGGCCGACGTCTCCAGCGCCACCGCCGCCAACGGTGCGCCGCCGCAATGCTCGCTGACGCTGAAGAATTCGATCAGCCTCTCCACGACTCGATCGACTGCTTCGACGGCGTCTTCAATCTCGCTCAGAATCGTTGCAGTGAAGCTGCGCATCCGATCGCCTTGCTCTGCGATCGCCGCCGCCACCAACGCTTCTTTTCCTTCTGGGAAGTAGTAATACAGTGAGCCGCGCGGCGCACCGCTCTCGCGAACGATCTGGTTCAGGCCGGTGCCGTGATAGCCTTGCCGCTCCAACAGACGCGAAGTCGTCTCCACGAGCTGCTGTCGCGTCCTATTGCTCATGCTTCAATTATACCGAACGGTCTATATATTTTTTTGTAATAAAAATTCCAATGCTTTTCCGGAAACCAACCCTTCAAGCACAACGTTGCATGGAGGTGTGTTTGCAATTCTTTTTTGCGCGTACACAAAAAGTGGGCTATTGTTCACAAAAAATTCAACCTGAACGATCAAACACAAACCTTTCGGAAGCACGCATGAAACGCCTGATGCGCGGGATGCCCTGGTTCACGCCGGCGAGCACGCAACAAATTCCTCCTCCTGAATTGAGACGTCGTTTTCACCATCTGTACTGGGACATCGCCTGGTTTGGCCTCGTGGCGGGCACCACCCTGGCTTTCCTCAACGTCTATGCCGCACGCATCGGCGCCAATGCTTTTCAGATCGGCATGTTGACGGCCGGGCCGGCGTTGGTGAACTTGATCTTCACCCTGCCCGCCGGACGCTGGCTGCAAGAGCGTCCGATGGGGAAATCTGTCCTTTGGACGGCGGTGGCGACGCGCGGGATGTATCTGATCTATGCGTTGTTGCCGCTGCTTTTGCCGCGTTCGGTGCAGGTGGATGTGCTGATTTGGAGCACGCTGCTGTTCACCATCCCCGGCGTGGCGCTGGTGATCGGCTTTAACGCGCTCTTTGCAGCGGCCGTGCCTTTAGAGTGGCGCGGCTATGTGGTGGGGCGTCGCAACGCCCTGCTCGCCGTCGTCTACGTGATCACCTCGTTGGCGGCGGGCTACATTTTGCAGGTCACGTCGCTGGAGGTGGGCTACACCCTCGTCTTCGGCATCGGTTTTATCGGCGCGGCGATGAGCACCTATCATCTCGCACAGCTGCGCGATGTGAGTGAGCGACCTGGCGACGCCCCTGCGCGCATTCGCCAGATCATCGGCGACGCGGCGCAGCCTGGGGGCGTGCGCGCCGGCCAGGGCGTGGGTCAACGCGTGAGCGTGGCCCCGCGCATCTTCGCCCGTGGTCGCGACCTATTGCGCGCGGACGTCATCCAGGGACATTACGGCTGGGTGCTGCTGGCGCTGTTCAGCTTCCATCTGGCTCAATTTATGCCGGTGGCGCTCTTTCCGCTGCGCTGGGTCGAAGAGCTGGGCTTCAGCGACATGGAGATCGCGATCGGCACGGCGGTTTTCCATGGCAGCGTGCTGGTGACCTCGCTGCAGCTAGACCGTCTGACGCGTCGCTATGGCAATCACCTGCTCACCGTGGTCGGCGTGGCGCTGCTGAGCACCTATCCGCTCTTCACGGCTTTCATGCCGAACCTTTTCTTTTACGCCGTCACGTCGTTGATCGGTGGTCTGGCGTGGGGGCTGGCGGGCGGAGCGCTGCCAAACTACCTGCTCGAAAAAGTGCCGCCGGACGACCGCCCCGCCTATCTGGCCTGGTACAATCTGGCGCTCAACGCTGCGGTCTTTTTAGGCGCGCTGCTTGGCCCGCTGACAGCCGACTGGCTGAACTTGCAGATGGCGCTCGTGCTGGCGTTTGTCCTCCGCTTTGGCAGCGCTGTTTTCATCTGGGCGGTTGACCGGCGCCCCATGACTTCAAATGTGCAGGCGTAGCGATTCAGTCCCGGACAGGTTTCTGCGACGGTCGCGACCTCTGGTACCATTGAACTGGCGTCATTGAGAACTGGCGCCGGGAAAGTCGCAGGATTGAACGCTTCGGCGAAAGAAGTCATCTCGCAACCAGATCGGACCTTATGAACGCCGTCACACCGACCGCCAATCTCTTGATCTTGCTCGCCGTCTTGCTGCCTCCTAGCGCGCTCGATGTTTTGGGCGAAGTAGTCGAAGAGCGCACCTATCTGACGCCATACGGCGAGGCGGGGCCGATTGCGTTGCGCAGATGCAGCGAAGCGCAATCGGTGTGGGTGCAGCCCTACACCGGTCTGCCGACGCGCACCGACCCGCGCGCCACGCTCTTTGCGGCGCGCCAGCTCGGCGTCCAGCGCATCTTGAACTGGGACATGGGCATTGCCATCAATCCGGTGTTGCAGCGTGGGCAGCCGGTGCTCGTCGAGGACTACATCGGTTACACCAGCCATCAGGCGGACACCTTTTTCGCCGATGCGCACACCGGTTTGGACATCAACTACGGCGGCGTGCGCGCACCTTTCTGTCCGGAAATGAACGCAGCCATCCGCCAACTGCTCCCGGGCTTGCCGGAGGCGGTGGCGATCGGCGTCGATTTTTTGCGTCGCGAGACGCGCGCCGAGGCGCGCATGTTTCGCAGTTGGGGCGCGGATGTGCTCACGTATAACCTGGCCCCCGAGGTCTCGCTGGCGCAGGAGATGCGCATCTGCTATGCAGGGCTGGTCACGATCAGCGGCTACGCGGCCGACCGCGCGCAGCCGGAGCCGATGGGTGAAGTGCGCGCCAGCCTCAACACGACGCTTCAGCTGCTGCCCGCCTTTGTCGAGATGGTCGGCCGCGAACGGCGCTGTCCGTGCGGTGCGTGAGCTTCTTCTACAACCGGTCGGAGGGTTACAGGAAATTAATCGGCTTTGCGGCTAAAATGGACTTATACGCGCAAATGACATTGAAAATCGAAGAACATGAGTGAATTGCCTTTGTTTAGTCCCATCAAATCAATTGAGATAACCTTCAAGCCAGACGCCGAAATCGTTCTCTTCTCTGGCGACGTAGGCGAATTTGTCACACAAATTCCAGACAATTCTATTGCGCTGATTGTGACCTCGCCGCCCTACAATTTGGGCAAAGAATATGAGGATCGCGTCTCGATTGAAAAATATCTAAAAACACAAGCACAATTGATTGCCCAGCTTCATCGAATTCTACGGAATGATGGGAGCCTTTGTTGGCAGGTGGGCAATTTTGTTGAAAATGGAGAAATTTATCCACTCGATATTTTGTATTATCCAATATTCAAAGAGCTCGGCATGAAATTGCGCAACCGAATTATCTGGAAATTCGGGCACGGGTTGCATGCATCCAAACGATTTTCAGGTCGTTACGAGACGATTTTATGGTTTACGAAGTCTGATCGCTACATCTTCAATCTTGATGCAGTCCGAGTGCCAGCAAAGTATCCAGGCAAACGTCATTTTAAGGGTCCTAACAAAGGGAAACCTTCTGGCAATCCTCTTGGGAAAAACCCTTCTGATGTATGGGAAATTCTGGTTCAAGATTGGGAAGAACTGGTGTGGGATATACCTAATGTGAAATCTAATCATCCAGAGAAAACAATTCATCCTTGTCAATTTCCAATCGAACTTGTTGAGCGCTGTGTATTAGCATTGACCAATGAAGGAGATTGGGTGTTTGATCCATACATGGGGGTTGGCTCCTCTCTTATTGCGGCTATTATGCATGGCAGGCGAGCTATGGGATGCGAAAAAGAAGCAGAATATGTAGCGATAGCCCGCCAGCGCCTTTTTGACTATTTTAATGGCGTCCTTCGATATCGTCCTATAGGGAAGCCGGTTTATCAACCGACTGGAAATGAGAAAGTTTCTCAGATTCCAGAAGAGTGGAAAAATTCTGCTCAGGCGCGGCTCCTAGACAAACCTGGTGAATACACATGATCGTTGCAGGGATATATTCGTTTAATCATGGCAAAGACGTGATTGCATCGCATTATTCGGGAGAGTTGCGAGAGGTTGAACAAATTATTGCTGCTGTTGACAGCGAGCGTTATAAAACAAAAATCAGCCAGGAAAAGACAATGCCCGGCCGTGCCTTATACAGTCCGCGAGCCTTGAATAAAGCATTCACAAAAGAGTTTGAGCGGCAAGGCTGGAAAAAATACAAAGTGCAGTGCAACTATTCCTCCGAATATTATTTGCCGGGATTTACCCCCAATAGAGCAACAAAAGGCGCCTTCCGTGAAATAGATTTCGTCAAAAATCGTGTAGGCGTTGAAGTGCAATTCGGGAAATATGCGTTCATGGTTTACAACGTCTGCGCAAAGATGACCATCTTTCATAAGTTAGGCGTGATTGACGTGGGGATCGAAATTGTGCCCATTAAGCTTTTTGCAGAAGAGATGTCTACAGGGGTTTCATATTTCGAGCAATTTGTCTGGGATCTAGAGCATCGTGGCGTTGCAGACATTGATATTCCTGTGCTCGTGCTTGGAGTGACAGCGTAAATGATTCGGACCTTTCGAGTGTGTTTTCGCAGGGTTGCATTTGGCAGTGTTGCGTCATGGATGTTTCGTCATCCCCGATGCGACCATGCAACCTGGGATGATGTTTATTCAGCAATGTGAACTTATAGAAGAGCAATGACCCACACCATCATTCACGGCTTTGAATTGACTCGGGATGAAACCATCGTCGAACTGAAGACGCGCGCGCGCCTCTATCGACACGTCAAAACCGGCGCGCAGGTGCTTTCGCTTGAAAACGACGACGAGAACAAGGTCTTCGGCGTCAGCTTTCGCACACCGCCGGCAGATTCGACGGGCGTCGCCCACATTTTGGAGCATTCCGTGCTGGGCGGTTCGCAGAAGTACCCGCTCAAAGAGCCCTTTGTGCAGTTGCTCAAAGGCTCTTTGCACACCTTCCTGAACGCCTTCACCTCGCCCGACAAGACCACCTATCCGGTGGCCAGCACCAACCTGAAGGACTTCTACAACCTCATCGAAGTCTATCTGGACGCCGTCTTTCACCCGCTGCTGACGCCCCATCACCTGGACCAGGAGGGCTGGCATTATGAGTTGGAAGACCCTGATGCGCCGCTGACCTATCGCGGGGTGGTCTTCAACGAGATGAAAGGCGTCTACTCTTCGCCCGATGCGATCCTGGGCCGCGCCGCCATGCAAGGGCTGTTCCCGGAGAACAGCTACGGCCATGACTACGGCGGCGATCCGCGGGTGATCCCGCAGTTAACCTATGAGCAGTTCGTCGCCTTTCATCGCCGCTACTATCACCCCTCCAATGCGCTCTTCTTTTTCTACGGCGACGACGACCCGCTGCGGCGCCTGGAAATTCTCGACGCCGTGTTGCGCGAATTTGAGCCGGCGCCGCCGGCGGACATCCCGCCGGTGCATCCGCCGTTTGCGCAGCCGCGCAAAATGACCGTCCCCTTCGGCGTCGACGGCGAAAGCGGTCTATCGCGCAAGAGCATGGTCAACGTGAGCTGGGCGCTGCCGGAGATCGCCGACCCTTCGCTGCGCATGGCGCTGAGCGTGCTCTCTTACGCCGTCATCGGCGCGCCGGCCTCTCCCCTGCGCAAGGCGCTGGTCGACTCCGGCCTGGGCGAAGATGTGATGGGCGGCGCCAGCGGCTCCATCCGTCAGCCCATCTTCAGCGTCGTGATGAAGGGCATCGCCGGCGCCGACGCTGAAAAAGTCGAGCGACTGATTCTAGAGACGCTGGAGAAGCTCTCCAGCGAAGGCATCGACCCGGAGATGGTCGAGGCGGCCATCAACTCCATCGAGTTCAGCCTGCGCGAGAACAACACCGGCTCCTACCCACGCGGCCTCAGCCTCTTTATGCGCGCGTTGCAAAACTGGAACTACGGGCGCGACCCGTTGGAGCTGCTGCGCTATGAGACGCCGCTGGCCGTCGTCAAACGCCGCATCGCCGCCGATCCGGATTTTCTGGGGCGGCTGATCCGCATCTACCTGCTCGACAACCCGCACCGCCTCACCGTGCTCGCCGAACCGGACCCGACCTACAATCAACGGCTCGCCGAAGAGGAGCGGCGGAAACTCGACGCAGCCAAAGCCGCCATGACGCCGGAAGCGCTTCAGCGCATTGTCGAAAACACGCGTGCACTGAAGGAGCGCCAACAACGCCCCGACGCACCCGAGGAGCTGGCGAAATTGCCGACGCTCAAGCTCAGCGACCTCGAGCGCACCAACAAGCCGATCCCGCTTGCGGTCAGCGAGCTGGCGGACGGAGGCGCATTGCTTTATCATGACCTTTTTACAAACGGCATTCTCTACCTCAACCTGGGTTTCGACCTCAGCCGCGTTCCCCAGGAGCTGTTGCCCTACGCGCCTTTCCTGGGGCGGGCGCTGCTGGAAATGGGCACCGAGCGCGAGGATTACGTCAAATTCTCTCAGCGCATCGATCGAAAAACGGGCGGCGTCTGGTGGTCCGACTATGTTTCGGAGATACGCGGCCAGGAAAAGCCGGCGGCGCGCTTTTTCGTCTCCGCCAAGGCGACCGTCGCACAGGTTCCCGACCTGCTTGACATTCTGCGCGAGATGCTGCTCACTGTGCGGCTGGATGACCGCGAGCGTTTTCGCCAGATTGCGCTGAAGACCAAGGCGCGCTGGGAAGCCAGCCTGATTCCTTCCGGCCACGCCTATGTGCGCAGCCGTCTGCAGGCCGGGCTGACCACCGCCGGCTGGGCCGATGAACAGTTGGACGGCATCGAGGGGCTTTTCTTCGTGCGCAAGCTGGTGGAGCAGGTGGAGCAGGACTGGCCCTCGGTGCTGGAAAAGTTGGAGGCGGTGCGCCGCGCCTTGCTTGGGCGTCAAAACCTTGTCGTCAACGTCACGCTCGACGCCGACAACTGGACGACCGTGCAGCCGCAATTGCTCGCCTTTGTCCAGGAACTGCCGAAGGCGACGCAGACTGGGGCGGAGTGGCGGGCGCCCCTCGCAAACAATGACGAAGGGCTGGCGATCCCGGCGCAGGTGAACTACGTCGGCAAGGGGGGCAGCCTCTATGCGCTCGGCTACACCTATCACGGCTCGATCCACGTCATCAATAATTTCATCCGCACGGAGTGGCTGTGGAACAAAGTGCGCGCCGAGGGCGGCGCATACGGCGCGTTCGTCAGCTTCGGCAAGCAGTCGGGCGTCTACAGCTTCCTCTCCTATCGAGATCCCAACCTGGAAAGAACGCTCGCCATCTATGACCAGACGGCCGAAATGCTGCGCACGGTTGAACTGAACGAAGATGAACTCACCAAGAACATCATCGGCGCTATCGGCGACGTCGACGCCTATCAGCTTCCCGACGCCAAAGGCTTCACCTCGATGGCGCGCTGGCTGATCGGTGAAACCGACGAAATGCGCCAGCAGATGCGCGAGGAAATTCTGGCCACGACCGTGGCGGATTTTCGCAGACTGGGCGAGGCACTGGCGGAGCTGAACCGCCGGGCGCGCGTGGTGGTGATGGGGTCTCCTGACGCTCTCAACAACCTCAACAGCGATGGGCGCCGTCTGAGGATGACAAAAGTGATGTAAGTCTCACCCAGGAGCTTATCCGGCTGCGTCTATGGCGTCTCTCTCGACCTCCTTCGCACTCCAGTTGATGCGCGCAGGGGCCAGTGCAGCCAACCTGACCTGGCCTCTGAACGGCCGCATCTTTCGCGAACGGCTCGAAATCGACCCCAACTGCTCGCTCTGGGCGAGCAAAACGCCGGGGTATCGCCCACGCCCTGCGCTGAAAGGCGCCATCCACGCCGATCTCGCCATCATCGGCGGCGGCTTCACCGGCGTCAGCGCCGCCTATTATGTCAGCAAACGTTTTCCGAACCGGCGCGTTGTGTTGCTGGAAGCGGCTGCGCTGGCGAACGGCGCCAGCGGTCGCAACGGCGGCATGATGCTGAATTGGGTGAACGGCTTCGAAGACGCGCCGCCGGAGCTGGCGGCGCGCATCTACCGGACGACAAGCGCAGGCATCGAAGCCCTGTGCAGGCTGATCGAAGAGCATCATCTATCGGTGGATTATCGCCGCGATGGCACGGTCGCCATCTACACCTCTCCGGCGCGCGCCGAGGCCGCGCACGCCGAAGTCGAGGCTCAGAACGCCCTCGGCATTCCTACGCGTTTCCTGAATTCGTCTGAACTGCGCGCCTATCTTCGCATCGAGCACGGCTGTGGCGCCGTGCTCGACCCGGGCACAGGGCAAATTAACGGCGCGCAGCTGGTGCGCGGGTTGGGGCCGGTGCTGGAGGCGCGGGGCGTCCAAATCTATGAGGGGACGCCGGTCATCCGAATCGAAGAGGGCCGGCGCATCACACTGACGACGCTAGAGGGTTCGGTGCGCGCCGACGCCATCGTACTGGCGACGAATGGATATACGGGGGCGCTCGGCTATTTTCGCGATGCGCTTTTCCCGCTGCATTCGCATGTGTTCGCCACGGCGGCGCTTCCTGTCGACGCGCGCGAGCAGTTGGGATGGCGCGGACTGGCGGGCTTCTCCGACGATCTGGATCGCATCTCTTACGCCTCTATGACGTGCGACGGCCATCTGGTCTTCGGCGGCGGTGGGAATCACGCATACAGCTACCTGTTCAACAACCGCACCGTCTTCCCTGGCGGCGCAGCCGCTGCGCGTCGCGCCCACGCTGCAATGGAGCGCACGCTGCAGCGCTACTTTCCATCCACCCAAACGCTTCCGATTACGCATCGGTGGGTTGGAACGCTGGGCGTCACCTTCGACCGTCGCCCGCTGATCGGCGTGCGCGGAGAACATCGCAACGTCTACTACGCGCTGGGCTACTCCGGCCATGGCGTCACGCTGGCCAACCTGGCGGGCGAGATTCTGTGCGATCTGTACAGCGGAGATGACAGCCGCTGGCGAGAGCTTCCCTTCGTGCAGCGCAGCTATCCCCGCATCCCGCCGGAGCCATTTCGGTGGATCGGGTATCACATTTTCACGCGTTTGACAGGGAAATCTCCGCGCGTCTGATTCGACGTCTCATGGGAGGCGCCATATCGACCATCGGCATTTGCCGAAAGCCTTCCGTCGACCTTTGCCGGATTCACCGCCCCAGAGATCGACGGCGCGCAGCGCCGGCCTCCGCCTCCCCCATCCGATCCAGCAATTTGTCTCGCCTTTCCTGGATCAAGAGGCGCACGGACAAAGCCGTGCGCCTCCTTCCTGACGAGTAAAATTTTTAGAAAACGGCTGCTCTACCCGATATCGTCAAAAAACTCCATCTCTTCTGTGCTCCACTTCTCCGGTGAGCGCCACAATCCAGACAGCAAGAGTTCCCGGATGAACATCATCTCTTTCGGCAAGCGGTCATACAGTTTGAAGAACAGATCGTCGTGGGAAGCGATCTCCTTCACCCACTCATCGCGGTCGATGGACATGATGGCGTCGAAATCCTGCCGCGTGAAGTGTTCAAGGCCGCGCCAGTCGATGTGCTCGTAGCGGGGCACCCAGCCGAGCGGACACTCGACGCCCAGGCTTTTGCCGCGCACGCGCTCGACGATCCATTTCAGGACGCGCATGTTTTCGCCGAAGCCCGGCCACAGGAAGTTGCCCTCTGCATCACGGCGGAACCAGTTGACATTGAAGATGCGCGGCGGGTTCGGAATGTGGCGACCGAAGTCAAGCCAGTGATTGATGTAAGCGCCCATGTGATAGCCGGCGAACGGCAGCATGGCGAAGGGATCGCGGCGCACCTCGCCGACCTTGCCGAACGCCGCTGCGGTCATCTCCGAGCCCATGGTGGCGGCGCTGTAGACGCCGAACGCCCAGTTGAAGGATTGATAGATCAGGGGCACGACGCTGCTGCGACGGCCGCCGAAAATAAAGGCCGAGATCGGCACGCCTTGGGGGTCGTCGTAGGCGGGATCGACCGAAGGACACTGGCTGATCGGCGCCGTGAAACGCGCATTGGGATGCGCCGCCTTGCGTCCGCACTCCGGCGTCCAATCCTGCCCCTGCCAGTCGATCAGGTGGGCAGGCGGCTCCTTCGTCATCCCCTCCCACCAGACGTCGCCGTCGTCGGTCAAGGCAACGTTGGTGAAGATGGTGTTGGCGCGGATCGTCTCCATGGCGTTGGGGTTGCTCTCGTAATTGGTGCCCGGCGCCACGCCGAAGAAACCCGCCTCCGGATTGATGGCGTAAATCTTGCCGTCGTGGTTGGGCTTGATCCAGGCGATGTCGTCGCCCACCGTCGTCACTTCCCAGCCCTCCTCGCGGAACGGCTTCGGAGGAATGAGCATGGCGAAGTTGGTCTTGCCGCATGCGCTGGGAAATGCGGCGGCGACGTAGGTCTTCTCCCCTTCAGGGCTCTTCACGCCCAAGATCAACATATGTTCGGCCAGCCATCCCTGCTCGCGCGCCAGCACTGAAGCGATGCGCAAGGCGAAGCACTTTTTGCCGAGCAGTGCGTTGCCGCCATAGCCGGAGCCGTAGCTCCAGATGGTGCGCTCCTCCGGGAAATGCACAATATATTTCTGCTGCGGGTCGGGGTTGCAAGGCCAAGGCACGTCTGGCTGGCCCGGCTCCAGTGGCATGCCGACGGAGTGGAGACAATGGACGAATTCACCGTCGCCGAGCGCCTCGAGCACGGGCTTTCCCATGCGCGTCATGATGCGCATATTCACCACCACGTAGGGCGAGTCGGTCAGTTGCACGCCGATATGAGAGATGGGGGAGCCGATCGGCCCCATGCTGAACGGAATCACGTACATCGTGCGGCCGCGCATCGAGCCATCGAATTTTGGGCGCAACTCCTCCTTCATCTTGCGAGGATGCATCCAGTTGTTGGTGGGGCCGGCTTCCTTGCGGCTCAACGAGCAGATAAACGTGCGATCCTCAACGCGCGCCACATCGCTGGGATGAGAGCGAGCCAGAAAACTATTGGGGCGCTTCTCCGGGTTAAGGCGAATGAAGGTGCCTTTCTGCACCATCAACTCACAGAGCGCATCATACTCCTCCTGAGAGCCATCGCACCAGTGAACGCCGTCGGGCTTGCACAGCTCGACCATCTCCTCGACCCACTTGCGCAACGCCTGATTTTTCACATACTCCGGAATGGCAAGGTTCATGTGTCTGCTCCCCTGTTGGTTGTGTACTGAAGACGATCTTTCTTCACCGGGCCAGCCTCTGTTTGCTCGACGTCTATACTATATCGAGCCAAAACTAGGTGTACAAGTGACACTTATCCCTTCGATGACAGGGACACGCGCCCCGACATCGATGGAGAGAAAACGGGGCGCCGGAAAGCTTGCTTTCCTTCCAACGTTCGGAATCCGACCTACGTGCAACGGCGCCCCCTGATGGTACAGTTACCACTATATGATTGACTATATGATTGATTGTGGGAAATAGGCCGTGCACTTCAGGTTCGCCCATGTCGACGCAGCGCAAAGCCACATTAATTTACAACCCACACGCCGGATTCAACGACTGGCTGCAAAATATCAAAGCCACCGTCGCATTCTGGCGTTCGCACGGCTGGGAGGTGAGCTTGCGAGAGACGGGGCGACCTTCTCACGCCACCGAGCTGGCCATCGAGGCGGTGCGCAACGGGCATCAGCTTGTCCTGGCGGCGGGCGGCGACGGCACGATCCATGAAGCGGCGAACGGCTTGCTCGGCTCGCAGACCATTTTGGCGACGTTGCCGGCCGGCACGACGAATTGCTTCGCACGCGACCTTGGCCTCCCCTCGCCGAACGGGGCGAACCCCTACTGGTTAATTGAAGCGTCTGAGCGGCTGATGGCGGGAACTGTGCACGCCATCGATGTAGGGGAGTGTAGCAACGGACGCTCGTTCATCCTGTGGGCGGCGGCGGGCGTCGACAGCCGCATCGTGGAAAGCGTCGAGCCGCGCTCCCGTCTCCTGAAGCGTTTCGGCGTCGCGGGTTATTTCGCCAAGGCGACGCTGCCGTTTCTTTTATATCAAGGGGAAGAGGTGCGCGTTAGCGTGGATGATGTCGTGCTCGAAGACGAAGTGTTGGATGTGATCGTCGCCAATTCACGGCTTTACGCCGGTGGACTTTTCAACCTCAGCCCGCGCAGCATGCTCGACGACGGCTTGTTTGATGTGTGGATTTTACGAGGACGCTATTCTCCGCAGATGCTGGCGCACAGCCTGCGCATTATGACGGGAAGACACCTCGGTCGGTCGGATATTCTGCATCTTACGGGCCGCCGCATCGTGATTGAGACGAAACGACCCCAACCCTTTCATTTGGACGGCGAGCTGCACCGCTCCACGCCGGTCGAGATTACGCTGGAGCCAGGCTTTCTGCATGTGCTGGCGCCGCAGGGCGCGCCCAAAGATCTGTTCGTGCGGTCCGGCGCGCCGCTGCAACGGGCGATTGAGGACAAATGCGCCGGGCGCGACTTTTAAGGGCAATGCCGGCCCCTCGAACATAGCGCGCACCTCACCATTGAGCCTGATTCAACGTACAGACCGGCTACGCCGTTTTCGCCACTGATCAAAGGTGACGGCCAGCAGGATCACTGCACCGATCGCCGCAGGTTGCCAGTACGTAGGAAAGCCAAGCAGATTGAGTCCGGTGCGGATGGTCTGCATCAGCGCAGCGCCGATCAACACGCCGAGAATCGTCCCCTCACCGCCGAAGAGGCTGACGCCGCCGATGACGGCGGCCGCGATGATGTCCAACTCGTACCCTTCGGCGGCGGTCGGCGCAGCCACGCCTAACCGTGCGGTCATCAGGATGCCGCCGATGGCGGCCAACACCCCGCAACTGACATAGACGAAAAGCTTGACCGACTGCGTCTTGATGCCGGAGACGCGCGCCGCCTCCTCGTTGCCACCCACGGCGTAGATGTGACGCCCTGTCACCGTCCTGCTCAGAAAAAGCGAAACCAACGCCGCCAGCACAAGCATGACAATGACCGGTAAAGGCACCGGCCAGGAGCCGACCATAATGTCTAGCTGCCCAATCTGGTTGAATTCCGGCGGCAGCTGGCGCACAGGCCAGCCGCCGGTGACGCCATAGGTGACGCCGCGAGCGATGCTGAGCATGCCGAGCGTGGCGATAAACGGAGGCAAGCGCAAGCGCGTCACCAACAGACCGTTGATCAGGCCGATCAGGCCACCGGTTACGAGGCCGCCCAAGACCGCCAATGGCACCGGAACGTTATTCACCGCCAACATGGCCGCAGCCAGCCCGGAGAGCGCCATATTCGAGCCGACGGAAAGATCGATGCCTGCGGTCAGGATCACCATGCACTGCCCGAAGGCTGCAATGGCAATCCACGAAAACGCGCGCAACATGTTGAATACATTGCGCGTGGTCAAGAAGGTGTCGGTGGCCAGCGAAAGAAAGATCACCCACAGGAGAAAGATAACCAAAATCCCAAGTTCCTGGACATTGATGCTTCTGCGCCACGCCGGGCGCTCTCGGGTGATCTGGGCAGAGGGGGCGCTTTTCCCAGCGCCTGCTGCGCGTTCTTGCATGGAGATTCTCGTCTACAAGGCCTGGAGTTTGGTGATTTGTCAAAGATAAGTGCAAGCGTTCTGGCGGCTTGGGGCGCCCAGAGCCGCCAGAACGCAACGTCAACGCCAACCCATTCGTGCAGACATCGTGCAGGCCACGGCGTCATTCTGACAGGAAGCCTGCAGCCCGAGTGGACGCAATTAGAAAGGATCGGGCAGCGGCTTGGTGAAGTCGCTGGTCTCCCACGCCTCGATCATGGCGTCCACATTCTTGGCCGTGACGATGTCCATGCCCGAGTCGGTCCAAGAGTCGAACTCCTTTCCGTGCACGATGCGATCATAGATCATCTGCACGGTGTCGTACCCCCAACCCCAGTATTTCTGACCAACGAGGCCATGGAGCAGCCCTTCTTTCAAGTACTCGAGCTCGACCGGCAGCGTGTCGAAGGCGACGGTCTTCAATCGACCGGAGCGCGCCGCCTCCTCCCACAGCGGCATAGAGCCGCGCTCGGCGAAGAGCGGCCACAGGCCGACGAAGAACCAACCGTCCAGGTCGGGATAGGCCTGCATGGTCTCCTCCACCACCTGGACGCCGCGGTTGATGTCGTCGTAGCAGGCGACGGTGGCGACGATCTCGATGCCCGGATATTTGGCGATGCCGTCCTTGAAGCCGCGGATGCGCTCCTCCAGGTTGAAGGCGCCGGGCACGCCGGTCAACAGCGCCACTTTGCCCTCCTCGCCCATGGCGCGCACCAGCAGGTCGGCGGCGGCCAGGCCACCGTCATAGTTGCTCACGCCCAGGTAGGTGAAGCGCTTGCTGTTGGGCGAGTCCGAGTCCCAGGTCATCACCTCGATGCCTGCTTCGACAGCTTTGTTGATCGGGTCGATGCAGCCATCCGGGTCATTGCAGGAGACGCCGATGGCGTCGACGCCGCGCGCGATCATGTCTTCCATCACGCGCGCCTGCTCCGCCATGTCCGAAGCCACGGAGCCGACATACAGCACTTCGACCTCATAAGGCCCTTGCTCGGTCAGCTCTCTGGCCTTGGCGAAGGCGCCGTCGCGGCCCAGTTCAAAGACCGGATTGTTGAGGGCCTTGGGAATCCAGGCGATTGTGATCTTGCCGTCGGCCAGCGCCGGATGCATGGCTTGAGGCGCCGGCGGCGTGAAGCGGAAGGCGTCGGCGGGCGGCTCCCAGCCCTCGGTCGTCCACTCGTGCGGGATGCCTTTGGCATCCAGCTGCGCCTCGTACTCTTTGAGGGTGGCGGCGGTGATGACGTCGACGCCTGTGTCGATGACGCCGTTGACAACGCCCATGTCGGCGAAAGCTTTTTCCTGACCTTCGGTGGCGATCTTGTAAATGAGCTGGACGGACTTATAGCCCATGTCGAATTCGCGCTGGGCCACCGTCGCCTGGATGACGCCCTCTTTGATGCCGTTGATGATGTCGGTGGTGGCGTCGAAGCAGACGATCTTGATTTCGCCCACCTTGCCGGCCTCCTTCACGGCCGTGGCCCAGGCCGGCCCGTTGTAGGCGTAGACGCCAAAGGCGCCCGCCAGATCAGGGTTGGCTGTGATCACCGAATTCGCCAGCTCGAGCGCCCGCGCTGCGTCCTCTCTGTCGTTGACCGGCTCCAGCGCTTCGATTGCCGAACCGGCGATGGCGTCGAGGAAGCCGTCGGTGCGCTGCAGCGCGTTGAGCGCAGTGTCGGAGCCGCGGCCGATGCCGACCTTGCCACCCTCCGGCAACAGCTGCAACATGACCTGGCCTGCAACCTGACCGGCGGTGTAGTTGTCTGTGCCGATGTAGACCAGCGACACGGAGTCCTCCACCGGCGGCGTATCCAGGGTGGTGACGATGATGCCGGCGTCCGCAGCCTTCTTCATGACCGGCTCCAGGGCGTTGGGGTCCGAAGGCGCAATTGCAATTCCGGTCACTCCTTGCGCAATGTAGGTCTCCATCGCTTCGATCTGGCGAGCGACATCCTCCTGGGGCGGGACGAAAAAGATCACCTGATCGTCGCGCAGACCCAGGTCAGCTGCGGCTGCTCGCACGCCTTTTTCAACATTGCTCCAATAGGGGTGGACGGATTTGCCGATCACGACCACCTGGAATTTTTCCATATCCACGGCTGGCGCTGCAGGAGAGGGCGCCTGTGTAGGCGCAGGCGGGCAGGCGGCCAGGACGAATGCGGCAATCAAGGAAAAAATAAAGAGAAGTCGAAACCGTTTCATGGCGCTTTCCTCCACTGGTCTAAAAAATGAATATTGTCCCGTGAGTTCCAATCGCACGCTCAAGACTCCGACTCCAAATACAGCCGCCTTCGAGACATTGTTCGCGACATTGGTTGCATCTTACAAAGGTTTGCATCTTGTTGACAGGCATCACCTCCTCTTCGCAGGGCGCAACGGACATTGCTCTAAAACCAGAATCGGTCGAACGCTTTGCGGCCTCCTCAATCTTCTTCCGCCACGACTTTAGAAAAATCGTCTCTGGCGCCCACCATGTAGGAAACCACGCGCTCGCGGAAGCTCTGCACATCGCCTGTGACGGGATAATCCGCCACTTTGCGACCATGGCGCAACACGACCACGCGATCGCCCACCTCGTGGATATCCTCCAGACGATGGCTGATGATGATGATCGACGCCCCCTGCGCCTTCAACTCGCGGATCAGATCCAGCACCTGGCCGATCGCCGAGACGCTGAGCGCAGCGGTCGGTTCATCCATGATGATCACCTTAGCGTTGAACGCTGTGGCGCGACCGATGGCGACCGCCTGACGCTGACCACCGGAAAGATGCTCCACCTTCAAGCGCACCGAGCTGACGTTGATGTTGAGTCGCCGGAGCAACTGCTGAGATTGGATCTCCATGGCGCGTTTGTCCATCACGCGGATCGGCCCCAACGCCCAGCGCACCACTTCCCTGCCCAGGAAGATATTGGCGGCGACGTCCAGATTGTTGGCCAGCATAAAATCCTGATAGACCATCTCGATGCCCAGCCGACGCGCATCGTCTGGCCCGGTGATGTGCACGCGCTTGCCTTCCAGGTAGATTTCCCCTTCGTCGGGGATGTAAGCGCCGCTCAGCACCTTCATCAGCGTCGATTTCCCGGCGGCGTTGTCCCCCACCAACCCCAACACTTCGTTGTGCATCAGGGTCAGATCGACCCCGCGCAACGCCTGCACTGCGCCAAAGCTCTTCTTGATGTTGCGCATCTCCACAATGGGCGTTGTTGCCGTCGTCGCCGTCATTTTCGCCTCACCTGTCCCAATTGTCGTCGCCTGCGCCATGTGTCATAGGTCACCGCAATCACCAACACGGCGCCCAGGACGACGTCCTGCAAATAGGAGGATAGATTGATCAGAACCATGCCGTTGACCATCACGCCCATGATGGCGGCGCCTAAGATGGCGCCCTGCACGGTGCCTTCGCCGCCGAAGAGACTGGTGCCGCCGATCACCGTCGCAGCGATGGCCCAAAGCTCATAGGCGGCGCCCACCGTGGGCGTGCCTTGTCCCAGCCGTGAGGCCAACAACAGCCCCACCAAACCCGCCATCAGGCTACTCACAATGAAACAGAAGATTCGCACCCGATTCACCTTAATGCCAGAGACGCGCGCCGCCTCGATGTTGCCTCCGACTGCGTAAATATGGCGTCCTAGCGTGGTGCTGTTGAGCAGGAAGAAGACCAGCGTCGCCACGATGACGAGCACAATAAACATGATGGGAATTCTGGCGATCTCTCCCTGACCAAACCAGAGAAATGGGTGGTTGGAAGGAAAGACGATGGGATAGCCCTGCGTCATAAAGGCCGCCAGCCCACGCGCCATCAGCCAGGTGCCGAGAGTAATGATAAAGGGCGGAATGTGCAATTTGGTGACGCAGAAGCCATGCCAGGCGCCCACGAGGCCGGCGACGATCAGCACGATGACGACCGAAGGCGCAATCCCCAACGGCGGGATCGCGCCCACGCCCTTCATCATAAGCGTGGCAAAGAGCACGCCGGTCAACGCCGTCATGGAGCCGACGGAAAGGTCGATGCCGCCGCTGATAATCACCAGCAGCTGACCGATCGCCAGCAGTCCAAAGGTGGCGATGAAACGCATGATCACGGCGAGGTTGGCTGGATTCAAGAAGACGTCGGGACGCTGCCACCAGAAGTAGAGACACAACGCCACGAAGGCGATCACAATCCCCGCTTCGCGAATCTGAACGATGCGAGTGAGGAAACCCGGCCCCTCGAGCGCCCGCTGCTCCTGCGCGCCTGTCATGTCCATGGTCAACGGCGCCTCCTGTAGAGTATATTTAGAGGATTGTGGTTGTCTTTGGCTTTTTTCATTATAGCACAACACTTTCCAAACCGCTAACTGCAAAAATTTGCCGCCGGGACGGCCATATCACGGTGGCTGCGGCTCGCAGCCGCAGTCCTTGGCAGGCCCAAAAGCCGTGGGAAAATCGACGAAGCGCAGGCTCTCGGTGGGCCCTCACCCCCTGCCCCCTCTCCCAATGTTGGGAGAGGGGGAGTTGCGGCTCGCAGCCGCAGGCCCTTGGCAGGCCCGAAAGCCGTGGGAAAATCGACGAAGCGCAGCCTGCAGCTACGATTCTTGGCTCTCACGAAAGAATCTACGAGTTGCCAGCATCATTTCTTCAATTTCACAGAGCTTCCTGAACAGTCCTATTCCACGAGAACGCTTCAACCCCACTGCAGGCATAATCAAGTTGCAATAGCTTCCGTCAATCGCAACGGAATTTGCGGAGAGCGTTCACAATACCGAAAGCCACTGGGTAGAGTGTTCCAGCCTTCGACACGTAGCAAGGTGGCGATAGCGTTGCGCAAGGCTGCAAGTGCTTGCGGTGCATTGCCGGTGCGAATTGTGGAGCGGTCTTCATCAAAGCTAACATCACGAGGATACAGAAAACGCTGCAGCAATATCTTCATAGATGACCTGTTGGTTGCGCTTGACCACAACCAGGTAGTCGCCACCCCTTTGCCGAATCTGTTTTGCGCGCTCCTGGCAAGGATGCAAGGCGTCCATCGTGAGCACTGTGTCTTGTCAGTCGTTGTGCGCCAATATCTTTTCGGCGACGCAGCTTTCATGCAGTTTCTCGCTGGTCTTGTCTTGGTCGAACACGAGGCCGGAACTGTGATGCATCAAACTCACTGAGTGGACTGTTTCGCCGTACGCACTGGCTCCACGCACGGTCTTGCCATCCAATGCCAGCCCATGCAATTTGCGTCCATCCTGCGTCACCACGGCGGCGACATCACCGGTTTTATGGCTCAAGTCCCGTTGGAACTTGCTCAGCGTTGCTTCCAGCGTCGTAATCTCGACATCCCGAACCACGCGCTGCAGGGTGGCAAGACTGGGTATCCGACCCTTTTTCGGCTTCAACGTCGTTTTCAGCTCCTCACCGTGCATTTGCACCCAGTTGTTGATCTCAAGCATCGATTTCTTTCCGCTCATGAGGGCGGCGCCGATCAAGATCAAAAGAAACTGCCATTCGCAGCTCTGACCGCGCGCTGACCGTGAATCCGAGATGTGCGCCAGCGCCTCTGCCAATGTGCTTAGGAGTGCTCATCGTGTATTTTCCTTGCTTGTCACAAGTAAAGAGTGCGCAATGAGCAAGATTTTGTACATCACTGCCTGGACTTAGAACTGCTGCCAGCTGTGGGGCAGCCAACCGCCAGCGCCCAATTCCTTCGATGTGCTCTCACGGCGATAACTTGCGCATCACAAACAGCAAACTTTCATTGCGTGAAATGTCAAAATTACAACTTGATTATGCCCTACAAAGTTTGATAGGTGAGTTGTCAATAACCACAGCATGTGTACAATTTCTGGCAACCGTACTAGATCTCCCTTGGTGTTGTGGGAAGCTGCGTCTCATCGTCACATCGATTAGGAGGATGTTTTGCCATGGCATTTATTTACGTCACGAAGACGGCCGACCGGAAAGCCCGTGGATACGGTTTCGATCTCTATGAATGGATTGCTCGCTATGAAGAGCGATCAAACGAGGAGTTGAACCAACTGCTCGATAAGCGTCCTCCTTATCTTTATGACAAAGTGGGGACAAGCGGCGGTAGATTGCGTTTGGTAATTAAACCGGTCGAGCTGGCGACTCCCTCCCAATTGCAGGCTTTTTGTGTGCTCACTATCTTCAAGTGCGGCGATGATGACTACGAGAGGTTCAAAGACGGTTCCGTAAACCAGCGGCGAGAATGGCTAGAGCCTTTACTGGACATGGCAGATCTCCAACAAGAGGCCGCCCAGTTTCTCGCTGAACAAAATAAGGGCCGGAACGAGATTAAACAAGCTTTGCCGTCGAGTTTAGCATCGTGGTTGGAGCCATTTGCGGACTCGGCTGATGATGAACTCGTAATGGAAAGTCGGTTGTGGGTGGAGAGGCTGGCTCATAAGAAGTATAAAGACCAATGGAAAGATTACTACAACCTAGTTCAACGTCTCGCTCAGGATCGGCAAGCTGGAGAACTGCTGAGCGACAGCGCCCGAATTCGTCGCATGCTAGACAACGGAACAGGCCGGTCTGTTTATGGGGTTCATCTCTCGGTTGAGGGGCCTGAAGATATACTGCTCTTACTTAGCCCCTTCGATCCTAGACAGGAGACCAAAAGCCGGGATGAGTTCGAGAAAGACATTCGCAGACGCTTTGCAGGGATTTCAGAGGAAAGAGAGACTGTTAAATTAGACGATGTGGCTCGATATGCCCGCCGAAGTTATCCGGCGTATCTTTTGGCCGATGATGAGGTCTGGAAACAGCTACAACAAGATGAAGAGGCAAACCTGGCTCTCTCCACAGAGGAAGCTCAGCTTCTAAAACGAGTCCGCTGCGAATGGCCCCGGGACCGAGCAGTTTTGCCGCTGTTCATCAATGGTCGCGCCGGCAGCGGCAAATCTACGATGCTCTATCATCTTTTCGCAGACTATGTGTCTAGAAAGACACAAGAGACTCTAGACGGTGAGATCATCTTCTTGACTTATACACCGCGACTAAGAGATCTGGCCAGGGAAAAGATTGATGAGTTGCTGCGCAGTCGAGCGGACTTTATTGCAAAACGTCAAGGAACTAGGTCGGAGTTTGACAGTGGGCACTCAACCAGGTCCGTCCCCGTCCTCACCTTTCGTGAGTTCTTGTTAGATAGAGTCCCCCTCGATCAGCGCACGCAATACGAAGCAGAGCGATACTTGAGCTACAGCCTGTTTTCGCGCCTTTACACGAACGAGCGCCTGCCCCCTACGCTGAAAGGCTCTGGCTTTCGCGGCTCTAGGAAAGTTCCACCTGCCATGGCCTGGCACATCGTGCGTGCCCTAATTAGAGGATGGCGCTACGACCATGACATGGAGCCTGATGATTACGCTGAAGTCCCAAAGAAGGAACAGAGCGTTACCTTGGAGGAGTTCAAGACGGTCTATGAAGAAGTATGGAGAAGCTGGCTTCAACCGTTGATGGAGGAACAACGTCTCTGGGATGAGGTAAAGATTGCTTCTAACTTGCTTAGCCAGAGTGCGCTTTCGCCCGATTTTGCGGTGATCTTTTGCGATGAAGCCCAAGATTTTACGCGGCTAGAGCTCAACTTTCTCGTTCGCCTATTGCTCTATCATCGGTATGACCTGGGTCGGGAACGGTACATCAGATTACCGTTTGTCTTGGCTGGCGATCCCTTCCAGACAATTAATCCAACGGGCTTTCGTTGGGAATCTGTAAAGGCCTCCTTCTACAGTGAAGTTGTCCTGGGGCTAGACCCATACGGAAGAAAAACCATAGGTTTCGACTATCAGCCGTTAACCTATAACTATCGCTCTCAACCTAACATCGTGGGCTTTAGCAATTTGGTCTTGCTGTGGCGCCACCTGTGCGTGGGTGCCGATGTAACGCCCCAGCAGGGCTGGTTCGACGACGACGAGAGCGAAAGCGCACCGATGCTTTTTACCCTCGGGAAAACGCTTTCTGAATCGCAAATTCACGACATAATTGAAAAGAACCCGGTGATCATAGTGCCTTGCGAGCAGGGCCAGGAGGAGGAGTTCATAGAGAACGACAGTTTGCTACGGTCTCTTAAACAACACATTGAAACGTTGACCGTGCTGAGCCCTATGGAAGCAAAAGGCATGGAGTTCGGGACCGTGGTAGTTTACAAGTTTGGCGAGTATTGTCCAGAGGGTTTGATAGATAAAAGGTCGGACGACGATTTGACCCATCATTACTTCCTCAACAAGCTCTATGTGGCCGTGACACGGGCAAAGCGCAACTTAGTGTTGATTGACACGGTGTCGGGTGAAGAACGCCTATGGAAGTCTGCGTTAAAGCAGGGGGAGGTAGGCCAATGGGTCAAGCAAGCATCGAGGCCCGAAGAGTGGAAAGACCGCGTGTCTCCAATCCAGCCAGGAAATTTTCTGCTTCTAGCATGGGAAAAGCAAGACCCGTTGACCGTTGCGGAGACGCTCCGAAACAGCGGCAAGGCAGAAGGTAATGCTAGGTTGTTGCGACAGGCAAAGGCCCAATATCGCCGCGCCGGACGTGATGACTTGGCGAAAGTCTGTGAGGCGGAAGCTTTGGAAATCGAAGGCCTGTACAGGGAAGCGGGACAAGCCTACTGTGAGTTGGGGCAGTGGCAAGATGCTGAGCGGTGCTTTTGGGCAGGAAAGCATTATGATGACCTTCTGAGCCTGGCCAAAAGCTACGAGCGATTAAATCCACGCTACCGTGTTACAGCTAAATTCATGCAATCACCCAAGTCTGCCAATGACGCGACCGCTTTTCTGGAGTATTATCTGGACAGCTTGAAGAAAGGAGACAACGTTTCCTACTCGGAAGCACAGTTCTTGGAGGCGATGCGAGCTGCTTTGAAGGTGGCGAGCCGCGATTGGAACCGAGAGCGCATGTCGAACATTGCGTCTCTGGCAGCCGAGGTTCTAGACCACCTACGTCACCTTCACAATGACCTCGATCTTGAAACCGTCGCCCACATTTACTATGCGAGCGAGCGCTACCGCGAAGCTGTTGCTGCCTGGGAAAAGCTATCTGGTGCGCCTCCAGCCCATCGGGAATACGCACGGGCGAAAGCGCAAATAGCGACTTATCCGGAGAACCTGAAGTGGTGGCATCGGGCAGGAGATATGCAAACAGTAGTGGAAGAATTTCAAAGCAGAAGATCGGGCGATGTCCCTCCTGACATCGGCAAATTAGTTGCCGACGCTTACCGCCGTCTAGGCTATTGGAAACACGCCATTGAAATGTACCTGAAAACAAAGGAGCTGGGAAAGGCCATCGAACTGCTGCGCAATGCGATTTCGGACAGGCCGCAGGATATTTTCCCAACGAGTCGCACGCTAGTAGACGAAGTCTACCGGGCACTAGTTGAGGTGGAAAACTATAACGAGGCTCGAAAGTTGGTAGAGAGGATAACCGAGCGATGGCCGGAGAAAGAGGGTTATGAGTATGCACGACAGCTGCTTGTGGACCTAGCTCGAGGTCGAAGGTGGGAACTTGCGATTAGGCTCGTATCCGCTGGCGGCAACGTAGGCGCCAAGATCATCGAGGCGCGTTCACCCTGGACGCCATTACGGCTTTCGTCTAGTAAATTGACTGAGCTGCAGATGGGATTAATCGAGGAGCTAGCTCGTTCTGATGCCCTGACTGCGTTTACTCGAAAAGAAAGGGAGGATATTACCGAGTATTTGTCGCACTTCGTGAGCGAAACTGACGAGAGGTGGCGTCAATATTTAAGTCTACCAACCTTGGCCGCTGCATTAGAGCGAGTGTTGCTAGACAAGGATCTCTTGCCGCTGTACGAGAGAATGGAACAGAACTCGCGCAGCCGCACGGAGCGCCGCTTTGTGCGCGAGCGTTGGCTAAAGGTTAAGACGCGTCAAATCGAACGTCTCCAGAAATCAGAACCGCACGAAGCCGATAGTGCAAGGCTCATAAGCCTGCGTACGGACGAGCTCAACAAGAGGGCCGACGAGTGGGGAATCGCTCTGAGCGAAATAAGCAGACTACCAGAGTACCCAGACCCTGGTACACCACTGCCACCTGAAATTCCCAGCGATTTCAGCGTGGCTTGGAGAGATCCCTATTGTCGCATTACAAACATTCCTACAGGTTCGGACCTCACAATTGATGTGGCTACTGGTAAAATGAGCTCATTCGGCGCGCCAAATCCGCACCAGCGGCGGGAGACCGATGGGACCATGAGTTTTGTTCTCAAAGAGTGGCGTTTGAAGGGACGCCTCCGAAAGGGCGAGTGGATAGAATTCACCCTGAACGACGAGAGGTATCGTTACGAGCTTCACCGTGCTTAACCTGAGGATCGGGGCAGCCTGAAGAAGAGATGAATAGACACATCGTAAACATTGGACAAACGTGATTGTACCTACAGATGTCGAGCAAGGGAGAGGGAAAACGAGTCTTGGAGAGATAGGACAAGAATTGGTCGGACAAGAATTCCAGACAAGCAAAGTGATGGTTGTGGCTGATGGTGGTGCGGGCCGCTTTCCAGACATGCTCTTGGGGATTAAGCTCAGGCGGGGCGGGAGGGAAGTACATCAGTTGGAGTCTGGGATTGGCCGCCAGGAGCGCGATCTTACAGGAGCAAGAGCAGTGGTTGCGGATAGGTGAGCAAGAGCTTTTGCAGAAAAAGCACGGTTGTCTCGCCATTCATGGCAGGTGACCTCATTGCAATGATTGTCGTAGCTGCGGCTCGCAGCCGCAGGTTCTCGGCGGGCCCGAAAGCCGTGGGAAAATCGACAAAGCGCAGCCTGCAGCTACGATTCTTGGCTCTCACGAAAGAAGCTACGAGTTGCCAGCATCATTTCTTCAATTTCACAGAGCTTCCTGAACAGTCCTATTCCACGAGAACGCTTCAACCCCACTGCGTCCCCTATGTTAAATCGCTTCCAATCTGCTAGAATGTACAATCATTGAAAAATGACCGCTCCGCCAGCCCAATGGAAAATGCTTGATTGAAACAAAACGAAAAAGGAAACGCTATGAAAGTCTTCGTCACCGGCGGCGCCGGCTACATCGGCAGCATCACCGTTGAACAATTAATCAAGGCGGGCGATGAAGTCATCGTCTTTGACAACCTGTACCAGGGACATCGCGACGCCGTCCATCCTGCAGCTATCTTTATTCAAGGCGATCTCAAAGACCGCGCGGCGATCGATGCGGCGCTGGCCGCCCATCGCCCCGAGGCCATCATGCACTTCGCCTCCTACACGCTCGTCGGCGAGTCGATGGAGCGCCCTTTCCTCTATCTCGGCGACAACGTCGTCAACGGCGTCAACTTGCTGCAGAGCGCGCTGGCGCACGGGGTGAAGAAATTTATCCTCTCCTCCACCGCCAACCTGTTCGACAAGCCGGAGCGCATCCCGATCGACGAAGACGAGCGCATCATCCCTGGCAGCCCCTACGGAGAGTCGAAAAACATTCTGGAGCGCATCCTCTACTGGTTGGATCGCACGCAAGGGATGCGGTACGCTTGCCTCCGCTATTTCAACGCGTGCGGCGCCAGCGAAGAGCGGGGCGAGCATCATGAGCCGGAGACGCACATCATCCCCCTCGTCTTGCAGGTGGCGCTCGGGCAGCGCAAGGAATTCTGCATCTTCGGCGACGATTATCCCACGCCGGACGGCACCTGCATTCGCGACTATATTCATGTCATCGATCTGGCGAATGCGCACATCCTGGCGCTGCGCGCCCTCGACGGCGGCAGCCGCACCTACAATCTTGGCAACGGACGCGGCTTCAGCGTCAAGGAGGTCGTGGAGACCGCGCGCGCCGTCACCGGCCACCCCATTCCCACGCGCGTCGTCGGACGCCGCCCCGGCGATCCGGCCGTGCTCGTGGCCAGCAGCGAGAAGATTCGTCGCGAGCTGGGATGGACGCCTCAATACCCAGATCTGCGCACCATTATTGAGACGGCGTGGAGGTGGCACCGCACCCACCCGCACGGCTACGCAAAGTGATTCGCTCGCCGCAGGCGCCGCGCTCAACGTTGTGGCTTTGCCAGCAACGCGTCGATGCGCTGACGGACGCCGCCCGGGTCATCCGCCAGGACGGCGTCGACTTCCCAGGCGAGATAGAAACGCAGCCGCGGCTCCGGCGTCGGGTCCAACGGCGCCACGATGGCGCCCCTGCGATGAGCAATGGCCGTGTAAAACGGATTCAGAAACATCAGCGGCCAGAAAGGCCCCAGCAGTTGGGCGTCGCGCCGCGGCCATGGATTTTTGAGCGTAATGTGGCCAATGGGGATGTCGGGATGCACCGCCCGCACTGCCAGCACATGCTCGAAGCGAAACGACACCAGCGCCGAACGGCGGAGAACGCCCCCTTGCTCCAGGACATCGATCAAAATCTGGGCGTATTTGCGCTGTAGAAAGAGCGGGTCCTTCAACTCGAGCAGCAGCGGCGTCTGCCCTCCGGTGGCCTTGATCAGCTCTGCCAGCGTCGGCACGCGCGCGTCGGAGAACCCTCCGTCTGGGCGACGCGTCCGCAGCGCCTGAATTTGCGCCAGCGTATGCTTCCGCACCGGCCCGGCGCCCTCCGTCATTCGCTCCAGTGTGGGGTCGTGGAAGAGGATCAACTCGTCATCGGCGGTGAAACGCAGGTCGGTCTCCAGCGCGTCGGCGCCCTGCGCCAGCGCCAGCAAAAAGGCGCGCAGCGTATTTTCCGGCTCCAGCAGCCGTGCGCCGCGATGGGCGATGACGAAGGGCCGGCCTGCGCAACGTCGTTCTTCGCGAAATGTATCCCAATCCATGGCGCCCCTCTTGTCTCCACTATTCGAGGACAATCCAACGTGAACTGAGCGGCTCCAAGTGGATCGTGCGCAGCCTCGGCGCGCGCATCGATTCGACCCATCCGGACGGCGGCGCCACCGTCCTTTGCTGCTCGCTGAAGTTGAATGCCAACAACATCCGATCGTCTGCGCTGCGACGCTCCACCAGCCAGACGCCGCTTTCATCATCCAATACATGCGTGATGACCTCGCCGTCGACCAGCGCCGGATGCGCGCGTCGCAGGCGGATTCGTTGCTTTGTATGGGACAGCAGCGAGACGTCTTGCGCAGCGCCCCACACCATGGGATGCCGCGCCTCCTCGCGCCAGGGGCCTTTGGGGCGCGGTTGACTCAATCCGACCTCCGTGCCGTAATAAAGGCAGGGAGCCTCTCCCAATCCGAACAACAGGTCCAGCGCCAGTCGCAGCCGCCGTTTGTCGTCGCCGGCGAGCCACAGGAAACGATTCATGTCGTGGTTGTCGATGAAGGCGGGGCGCAAAAAATCGCGGCGAAAAAAGGCGCGGCTGGCCTGAAGTTGATTGGCGAACCGGCTGGGCGACATTTCGCGGGCGGCGGAGGCGCAAAGCTTGCGCACCGCCCGACAGAACGCAAAGTCGAGACAGCCGTCCAGCCGCCCCGTATAGGTGCGCAGCAGAGCGCCGGTGCGCGTCACCTCGCCGAAGAGCCAGCAGTCCGCCTTCACCTGACGACACGCTGCGCGGAAATGGCTCCAGAAGACATGACTCGGGCCGGCAGCGTAATCGAGCCGAAAGCCATCGGCGCCCGCCGCCAGCCAGTGCTGAGCGGCGCTGCACAGAAAGGTGCGCACGGCCGGCTCATCGGTGTTGAGCTGCGGCATGCCGGCGACGTCGAAAAACGTCCGATAGCCATGTTTGTACATGGGATCAAAGGTGAACCAGCGACGATAAGGGCTGGCCGGATTGCGCAGCGCCTGTTGAAACGGAGGAAAGTTTGCGCCGGTGTGATTGGCCACGAAATCGAGCAGGACGCGCAGCCCGCGTGCATGCGCCTGGGCGAAGAGCTCCAGCAGATCGGCGTTGGTTCCAAAGCGAGGATCGACGTTGAAAAAGTCGATCGGATCGTAGCCGTGATAGGACTCACAGACGAAGACCGGGCTGAGCCAGATGGCCGTGACGCCCAGATCGGCGATGTAGTCGAGCCGCTCGATCACCCCGCGCAGCGAGCCTCCGGTGAAACGCTCCATCTCCTCCGGCGCCAGCCAGCGATGCTCACCGCCGGCGAAACGGTCGACCAAAATGTGATAAATCACCGCCTCTCGCGCCCAGTCCGGCGCAGTCAGCGCATCGACGTGATAGCCATAGAGCGTGGGCGTCTCCGGGGTGCGATCCAGGTTGATCTCGCTGCTCCAGACGGAGCATGGGGGCGAAGCGGTGCGCCACGCCTCGATGCGATATTGCACCAGCGTCCCGGCTGGCTGTGCGGGAATCTCTCCCTGCCAGAGCGTCACATAATCCCAGAGCAACGGCTCCCAGCGCACCTCCACCGGCTGCAACGGAAGGGCAAGGCCCCGGGTTGCTTTTCCCTGGCCGCCTTCTGGAAAGGAGCCGTCAAAGGTGACGTAGGCCGTCACCCGGTCGACAAAAATTTCGGGGCCGGTCTGAACGGTGATGCGCACCGGCTGCCCGGGAAGAGGGTCCAGAGGCTCGATGGCGTAAAAATGGCGGACGCCGCTGCGCGCTGCTCGCTCCGTCGCCAGCAGGCGCTGCTCGTCCGCCTCGATGCCGCCGAAGACGAAATCATCCATGACAGGGTGGAGCGGTTCAGCCATGGGCGAAGCGCGCCCAGGACGCTGCGCTAGCCTTTGACCGAACCTGCGGTGAGGCCGCTCACCAGATAGCGCTGCAACGCCAGGAAGATGACGACGATCGGGATGGCGCCGATCAGGGCGCCGGCGGCGAAGACGCCCCAGCGGTTGGCGAACTGGTCGGCGATGAACAAGCTCAGCCCGACGGCGAGCGTATAATTCTCGGAGCGGGTCAACATCACGCGCGCAAGCACAAACTCCGAGTAGGTGCCGATGAAGATCAACAGGCCGATGACGGCCAGGATGGGTCGCACCAACGGAAGGATCACCATCCAGAAGGTCTGCCAGTGGGAAGCGCCGTCGATGATGGCGGCCTCATCCAGGTCGCGCGGAATGGAGTCGAAATAGCCCTTGGCCAGCCAGGTGTTGACGCCCAGGATGCCGCCCAAATAGAGCAAGATCAGGCCGCCATGGGTGTTGAGGCCCAGCCAGGGAATGTAGGCGCCCAGCTGTTGCAAGATCAAAAACAGAGCGACCATGTTCAGGAAATTGGGGAAGACCTGGATCAGCAAGATCGTCTGAAGCAGCGTGCGCCTGCCCCGGAAGCGAAAGCGCGAGAAAGCGTAGGCCGCCATCGCCGTGAAGATCACGCCGAAGACGGTGGTGATGGTCGCAATCTTCAACGAGTTCCACATCCATGTCCGGAACGGGAACATTCGGCTCTCGAAGAGATTCACGTAATTGACGAAGCTGGGATTGTCCGGAATCAACTTCTGATTGACGAGCGAGTTGCTCGGATTGATGGAGGCCGAGAAGATCCAGACGACCGGAAAGAGCGCGAAAATCAGCATCACGATGGCCAGCGCAATGCGAAAGAGCAGCGCGATGCGACGACGTCGCGAGATGGAGCCGACCTTTTTCGTTCGGACGGAGAGGCTTGCGCTAGACATTTTCGGATCGCTCCTCCAGCATATGCGTATACCGGAACTGGAAGTAGGTGATGATGACCAGGATCAGGAAGATGGCGACCGTGATGGCGGCGGCGTATCCCAGATCGGCGCCGCGGCCGCTGGCGAACGCAATGCGATAGGTGTACGTCACCAGAATGTCGGTGTGGCCGACCGGCGAAATCGTGCCGCTCATGGGCGGACCGCCCTTGTTGAAGAGTTCGATCACGACAAAGTTGTTGAAGTTAAAAGCGAACGAGGCCACCAACAGCGGCCCCATCGTAATCATCAGCAGCGGCAAAGTGATGTTCCAGAAAGCCTGAATCGGGCCGGCGCCGTCGATCTCGGCCGCCTCGTAGACATCTGAAGGCAGCGCCTGCAGCGCGCCGGTGGAGATCACAAACATGTAGGGGAAGCCCAGCCAGAGCTGGATGAGCAGGATGCCGATCTTCGCCCAGAACGGATCGCTGAACCAGGAGGGCGCCGAGCCAAAGACGCCGGCAATCATGTTGCTGACGACGCCGTACTGCGGATTGAGCAGACCGACCCAGATCGGCACGCTGATGAAGGCCGGAATGGCGTAGGGAATCAGCAGCAGCGAGCGCAACAGCTTGCGCATCGGCATCTCCGGCACGTCGAACATGATGGCCAGAAAAAGGCCCAACGCAAAGGTGATGAAGACGCTGGCGGCTGCGAAGATCACCGTCCAGATAAAGACGCTCACAAAGGGTCCGCGCAGCGCCGGGTTGGTCAGCAGGCGCTGAAAATTGTCCAATCCGATCACCACCCGGAATCCTGGCCGCAAGGTGGAGCCATCGTCGGCCGTAAAGGTGCCTCGAATCGGGCGATAGACCTTGCCGGTGGCGTTGTCGATCAGCACATCCTGGCTGCTGTCATAGGTGTAGCGCTGTTCATATTCGGCTGCGCGTCCAATCTGGCGCTCACTCACCCGAAAAACCTGGGGGGGCTGACCGAATTCCAGCGCCACCAGGTTCTGCGTATGACGCAGCCGCTCTGCGCGCGACAACTGTCGAAAACCATCGATCTCGGCAGGGGGCTCCCCCTCGGCGGGCTCGACGGGCTGCCCGGGGCGGGCAATGAACTTCTCTCCGGTCTCGGGCGATTCCAGCCAAAGCAAGTATTCCCCTTGCGGCGAGACGTAGGCCGTCCACTCGAAAAGGGGGGCCCCTTCGGGCAGATACATTTCCCGCTCCAGTTGTCGAATCGCCACCTGCTTGGTCAGTAAATGGCCGTCGCCGTAATTCGTGAAGGCCGTGTAGATCGTGGAGAAGATTGGATAAATGACAAAGACGCCCAGCAGCGCCAGGCTCGGCCCGATCCATTGCAGCGGATAAAGTTCAGAGCGCAGATAGATGGCGTTCAACAGCAGCGTGACAGCCCCGATGACGATCGCCAGCGCATATGCACCATCTCGCAGCAGGTTGTACATCAGCCAGATAGCGCCTGCGTCGAGAAGGGCGAGGATGACGAGTCGCAGAATCAGGGCGAGAGGGCTGGAAATTGAGCGGCGAGGGGGAGCCTGGGCTCCCCCTGCCTTTGCAACGACTGCGCTGCTCATCTGCTGCCTGCGATTGCCGCTCGAATCTGCTCAGCCGCGTTCTTGAACGCGACATCCGGCGCTTCGCGCTGCTGGCTGATCAGCACGATGGCGTCGCCCCAGGCCGACCAGACGACCGACATCTCTGGGATGGCCGGCATCGGCAGGCCGTTCTCGCCCGCCGCGGCGAAGGCGGCAATGTCCGGATCGGTGATCTTTTCGCGCACCGGCACGAAGGCGGAAGGCCGCGGGTCGGCGTCGAAGATTTCCTGCATCGCCTCCTCGGTGGCGACAAACTCCTGGAGGAAGGTTTGCGCCAGGAGCGGGTTCTTGCTGAAGGCGTTGATCATGAAGCCCTGGACGCCGAGGAAGGGCTGGGCGGGCTGCACCTCGCCGGGGATGGTGGTGACGACGTACGGAACGCCCGACTCTCGGATGCGCGGCAGCGCCCACGGGCCGGTGATGATCATGGCGGCGTCGCCGTTCTCAAAAGCGGCGTGCATGATGTCGTAGTCGACGGCCGAACCCGCCTTCAGATGCCCGGCCTTGTACATATTGTCGAGCCAAACGGCCGCAGCAATCGAGCCTGGGCTGTCGATGCCGACGTCGTTCGGGTCATACCCCTGTTCAGTCAGGCCAAAGACATAGCCGCCGAACGCCGTCTGGATCGGGAAGAAGTGATAGGGATCGCCTTCCTGGCGAATGTACGCCTGTTTGACGACGCCGGCGCCCTCGAGTTCGGCCGCCAGCTCGGTCACTTCGCTCCAGGTGGCCGGGACCTGCTCGACAATGTCCGGGTTATAGACAAAGGCGACGTTCTCGGTTGCGTAGGGCATGCCGTACAGTTTGCCGTCATAGATAAACGCCTGCACAGCCGCCGGCAGGAACTGATCGGCGGCGGCGCCCAGCTCAATCTCCGCCAGGAGACCGTTCTCCACCAGCTCGCCCAACCAGTCGTGCGCGCCGATGATGATGTCCGGGCCTTCGCCGGCCGGACCAGCCACCTTCAAGTCGTCGCGAATGTTGCCGAACCCTTTTTCGGTGACCACGACAGGGATGCCGTACTCCGCTTCAAACTTCTTGCCAAGCTCCTCCAACACTTTGGCGCGCGTGTCGTCGGCCCAGATCGTCAGCGAAACCTCAGCGGCGGGCGCCGCCTCTTCAGCCGGGGCTTCGGTGGGGGTTGCCTCTGCGGGCGCCGCCTCTGCAGCCGGGGCTTCGGTGGGCGTCGCTTCCTGAGCAGGAGCCGGCGGCGCAGGCGTCGGCGCCGGCTGTCCAGGGCACGCCGTCAACATCAAGGCAACGACGACGAGCAGAGACAACAAGATTCCTTTGTTGCGCATACAACTCTCCTTTTGATTTTGTTGTTGCTTACAACGAGAAACGAGAGATTTCTGCAAACTCCGAATCTCTTCAGATCAAGAAATCCGGAGATAGCATACATGGCTATAGGCAGCGAGATATGCTGTACTCCGGAGATGTAGACAGATGAGCGGCGTAGGCTGAGCATAGAGGTTCGTGGAGAACTTTTTCCGTAACGCCCATCAAAACGATCGCCAACCATTATAGCCGATGACGCCGGAAATCGACAAGTCGCCTTCAAAGGCTGGAAGTCGGCGCTTTGCAGACCAAAGCCAGAGAGACGCCGGAGAGCAGCGCAGGCCGCCTTCAGCGTCTCTCTGACGCAAATTCTGAGAAATTTCGAGAGGAGGAGCGGCTAAGCGAGCCGCTTCGGCAGGCGCGGCAGCGCCCGGCTGGGACGCGTGCTGCGGTCGGGCTTCGGGATGGGCTGTTGGGCCAACAACCGCAGCGCCTCCTCGATGGCGCGTTCCAGCTGAGGATCGCGCCCCGCCACGTAATCTTGCGGCGTCACCTCCACCTCGATGTCCGGCTCGGTTCCGTAGTTTTCCACCATCCAACCGACGTCTTGGAACCAGAAGCTGTATTCCGGCTGCGTCGTGATCGTGCCGTCCACCAGCGAATGGCGTGGGGCGATGCCGATCACGCCGCCCCAGGTGCGTTTGCCGATCAGCGGCCCCAGTTTCAGCAGCTTGAAGCTGTGACAGAAGATGTCGCCGTCGCTGCCGGCCAGCTCATTGGTGACCGCCACGATCGGCCCCGCCACCGACTCCAACGGATAAGGCGCGACGCCGCCCCAGCGCGAGGCGTCGTAGCCGATGCGCCGACGCGCCAGTTTTTCCAGAATCAACTGGCTGACATGGCCGCCGCTGTTGTAGCGCACATCCACGATCAGCCCTTCGCGCATGACTTCGGCCAGAAACCCGCGGTGAAATTCGGCGTAGCCGCTGGGGCCCATGTCCGGGATGTGCACATAGCCGATGCGTCCTGCCGTGGCCTCGTGCACGCGGCGACGGTTGCTTTCCACCCAGGCGCGATAGCGCGCGTCGCTGTCGTTGGCCAGCGTCTTGACGACGACATAACGCAACTCGATTTTTTCGGATTTCTGCGTCTTTGTCGAGTTGTTTTCTTCACCGGCGGCGGTCATCGCGTCGCTCCTTGGCGCTGGCCGCGGCGCCAGCGTCAGGAGCACCTCCTGATTGGCCTGATTGACCAGCAGGTGAGCGGGCGAGGTGTTTTCATCCAACCGCTGGCCGTTGATAGCCAACAGAATATCCCCTTCGCGCACATCGACGCCCGGCGCCGCCAGCGGTGAAGTCGCCTTCGGGTTCCACGGGTCTCCTTCGATGATATTTTCGATGCGATAGCCGCCCGCTTCGGCGTCCCAGAGGAAGTCTGCGCCCAACATGCCCTGGCTATAGTAGGGGGAAGGACGATAGTCGCCGCCGAACTCGTAGGCGTGGCTGGTGCCCAGCTCGCCCTGCATCTCCCACACGAGATCGCTGAATTCGCTGCGCGTGCTGATGCGCTCGAGGAGGGGACGATAGCGCTCGTAGACGGCGCGCCAGTCGACTTCCGCCATGTCTTCTGTCCAGAAATGGTCGCGCTGGAGCCTCCACGCCTCGCGGTACATCTGCTCCCATTCGCTGGGTGGGGAGACCGACACCTTGATGCGGGACAGGTCGATCCAGCCGCTGCGTCGCCCTGGGCCACTCTCGCTGGGCGCTTTCTCCGTGGCGGAAATCACGCGCAGCCGCTTCCCGCTGAAATAGAGCAACTTTTTTCGATTGCGGGAGAGGTCGAAGTTGGACACATTTTCGGCGATCGTTTCGCTTTTGTAGTCCTTAAAGATCCAGGCGCGCAGTGCGCCGCTTTCGTTGTCTTCATTGTTCCAGCTCTGCTCATCATCGAGCGCGCCGTGCAGGTCGAAGACGGTGAAGAGCGCTCTGCCTGGCGCGCCCATGATCTGCCCATAGCGTCCGTCCTCCACCGGGAAGGCCAGCACGCGACGCTCGATCCCTTCGAGGTCGATGAGGACGGGGCGCGGCTTGCGACGAGCAGGCGGCTTTGGCTTTTCCGTTTTCGGAGTGAACGCGCGTTGGGCCTGTTCCTGAACGGCGGCGAGCAGGTGTTCCGGCTGCGGTTCAGGCGCCGCCTGGTCAAACCGTCGACGGCTCACCTCTTCTCCAGCACGAGCGTGAACCCACCCCAGAGTCTCTTCGCCATCTGAATCATCGTCTTCCAGATCATCGAGCGCTTCGTCATCCGCATCCTCTTCGTCATCCGCCTCGATTTCCTCTTCTTCTTCCACCTCTTCTCCTACGTCTTCCGCCTCTGCCTCTGCGTCCTCCGTTTCCTCTTCCGCCTCCTCGTCAGGCTCCTCTTTGGACTCGGCTGCGTCTTCCATCTCTGGCCAGGGCACAAAGGGATTGGGCAGGTCGTTGCGCAGCAGGATCAGATAAGGGCGCATTCCCCAGGGAAAACCAAGGTCGAAGTGGAGATTGTCATAGACCGGGTTGAACTCCCGATAGCTCAAAAAGTAGAGATAGTTGCCGTCAGGATCGAAGGAGGGCGCCACATCGTGCAAGATCGGCCGCGTGACGGCGATCGGATTGGGCCATTGCGCAGAGGTCGATTCGACGGAAGGCGAGGAGGCGTTGCCCTGCGCCTGGCTTGGCGCCTTTGCGCCTGCAGCGTTCTGAGGCGCTTCCTGCGCTTCCGGCAGGCGATAGAGTCGGATCTCGGTTGCGTTCAGGCCGACGCCAAATCCATAGGCCAGCCAGCGACCATCGGGCGACCAATCCATGCCGGCGATGGGGCGCCACTCGCTGCGGTCGACGCGGGTCAGCTCGCCGGTGTTGAGGTCGACGATCAGCAGCTCCTGGCGATGGTTGCTGATGGCGACCTTGTCTTCAGTCGGCGACACTTTCAACGCCACCGGTCGACCGATGTCGAGTCCGCTCAAACGTCGCGGCGGCTCCGCGAGATCGGTGGAGAAGATCACCAGCTCCTCTTCGCCGTTGGCGTCGTCCACCATTACGATGCGTTCGTCGTCGTTTAAAAAGTCGGGCAGGCGATAGCGGACGCCGTCGCGTTGGCCGAGTTGGACCACCGGGCCTTCATGGTTGAAGAAGGTGAAGGCTTTGCCGCGCGTGGTTACAGCGAGGGCGTTGCCGACCGGATTGAGCCGGGCGCCGTCCAGATAGATGATCGCAGGGGAGAACTTCCGGTTGCGCTGCACGCGCGGGCTGCGATATTCAACCTCCACTTTTTCCACGCGCTCGGTCGCCGGGTCATAGACATACAAATCGGCGCCGGCGTGATAGACGATGCGCCGACCGTCGGTGCTGGGATTGCGTGCGTAGAAATCTTCGTGGTCGGTGTGGCGGCGCAAATCTTCGCCGGCCGGCGTCACGCTGTAAAGGTTGCCGATGCCCTCATGGTCGCTGATGAAGTAGATGCGCCCGCCGTCTTCGCCCGGCAGCCACATCGGCGAAGCGATGTTGCCACGGATTTCGGGGAGGAAACGTTCAAACTGACCGTCGCCGTTGCGGTCGATCCAGAGATGGCCGGTGGTGCCGCCGCGGTAGCGTTTCCAGCGGGCAGGGTCTCCGGTGTTGCGACCGATCACGACGCCGCCGTTCGGACCAAAGGCGATGGAGCGCGCCGGCCCGACGGGGATCTGCGTCACCCTGCCGCCCGTCTCCTGCATTGAGATGGCGTAGATGGCGTATTCCTGAGGATGAAAGTGGCTGGCGTTGGAGGAGAAGAGAATCTGCGTCCCGTCCTGCGTCCATCCCAGCACCTGACAATTGGCGTTGAGATAGGTCATGCGCCGCGCGCTGCCCCCGGCCGCCGGCATCAGGTACACCTCCGGCATGCCTTCCTCTCGACCGACAAAGGCCAGCCATTCGCCGTCCGGAGAGAGCGCCGGATAGTTCACCTGGCCCAGGTTGCTGGTCAGCCGCCTTGCCAGGCCGCCCTGTCGCGGCACGCTCCACAGGTCATCTTCAGAAACAAAAACGATGGTGTCCTGGTGAATCGTGGGGAACCGATAATAGCCGTCATTCATAGGTCTGCTTCTTTGCGTTCTCCTGACCCTACCCTCTTGCAATTTCGAGGTCTCAGCCCATCTTGTGCAGCCTTTGCACATATCCCGAGAAACTAAAGAGGCGCAGGAAAAGCCCAGCGCCCCTCATCATCCCAGATCAGTATACTCTTATGGCCGACGCACACCAAAAAAAGCGAGGATGTCCAGGACGCTCCTTGTGGTGATGGACGTTGCGGCGGGTGTTGGAATGGTTGCGCAGCTACGCTACTCAGACTCTGCCTCGGCGGCGCGAAGCAGGACATAAAAGCGATGGTTGCGGATTTCTCCGCTGACAAAGCTATGCAGAAAGTAAAAACCTGCGCCCTGAAATAGACGAAGGGAACGCCGATTGACCTCGGCGACGGTGACGCGGAAAAATCGGGGCTGGAAGACAGCGGCGCCGAACGCCAAAATCTGCTCCAGAAATGTGCGGCCAAGGCCGCGGCCGGTGAGGGCCGGATGCAGACCCAGGCCGACATCCAGCGCCGGCAGCGAATAATCTCCGCCGGGCACCTGCGCGTCTTCGCCGAAGCAGCAAAAGCCGATCAAGCGTCCGGCTTCATCGTGGGCGGCGTAGTAATGAAAATCCGGCCGCAGCAAGGCGGCGACGTCGTTTTCAAATTCTTCTGCGTCGGGTTCGTCGAAAGGCGGCAGATCGGCGTAGCGCCAGCGCAAGACGGCGCGCGCTTCCTCTTCCGTGATCGGGGCGAATGAGATGCGCATGGTTCTGTGCTATCTTGCCAACGCTTGCGCTAAATCGGCGATAAGATCGTCGGGGTGCTCCAGTCCGATCGAGAGGCGCAGCAGGTTCGCCGGCGTCGTCGTATGCGCGCCCTCCACCGAAGCGCGGTGTTCGATCAGGCTTTCGACCCCGCCCAGGCTGGTGGCGCGCGTAAACAGGCGCACGCGCGCCGCCACGGCCATCGCCTCCTCTGCGCCGCCGCGCACCTGGATCGAAAGCATGCCGCCATAGAGCTTCATCTGGCGTCGGGCGACGGCGTGACCTGGATGGGTGGGGAGGCCAGGATAGTGCACCGCCGCCACGGCCGGATGTTCGGCCAGAAATTCGGCGACGCGCTGCGCATTGGCACTGTGACCGCGCATGCGATAGGGCAGCGTGCGAATGCTGCGCAGCAATAGCCAGCAATCAAACGGCGAAGGAACCGCCCCACCGATCGTCTGCACCAGCCGGATGCGTTCAAAGAACTCGTCAACTTCTCTGACAACGACGACGCCGCCGAGCACATCGCTGTGGCCGCCCAGATATTTGGTGGTGGCGTGCATGACGAGATCGGCGCCGAGCGCCAGCGGCTGTTGACCGACCGGCGAGGACCACGTGTTGTCGACCGCGCAGCGTGCGCCGGCGGCGTGCGCAATTTCGGCGACGGCGGCGATGTCGGTGATCTTGAGCAAGGGGTTGGACGGCGTCTCCACCCACACCAGTCGCGTCTGAGGACGCACGGCTGCGCGCACGGCGTCCAGGTCGGCCATGTTGACGATGCTGTAGCAGAGGCCCCACGGCGCCATCACTTCGCGCAGCAGACGACCGGCGCCGAAATAGACGTCGTCGGGGAACAGGACGTGATCGCCTGGAGCAAGCGCCTGGAAAATGGCGCCGGTGGCCGCCAACCCGGACGCAAACGCCGCCGCAGCGGCGCCTCCCTCCAGCGCCGCAAGCGCCGCTTCCAACTCATGGCGGTTGGGATTGGCTGTGCGCGTATACACATAACCGGAAGGATAGCTCCCATCCGCCGCGCGTTCGAAGGTGGTGGAAAGGTGAATCGGGGACATCACTGCACCGGTGGCTGGATCAGGCGTATGACCGGCATGGATCGCAAGCGTTTCGATGTGCATCTCTGTGCTCACCGCGGAATCCCCGTGATGCGAATCCCGCTCCCCTGCACTTTATAACGAATGTTGACGCCGATCAAGACGGCGGTCAATCCTTCAACCACCGAGGAGTTGGCGAGCGGACCGGCATCGACGCCGAAGAAACCGGCGGCCCGGATCAGCTCCAGCGCCACGGCTTTGGCTTCTTTGCTGTCGCCTGTGTAGAGGACGTCGCAGTCCGGCTGCCAGCTCAGATCGCGCAAGTGGCCGGCCGCAATGTTCTGAAATGCAGCCACCACCTGGACGCCTTCGCCCAGCTGACGTTGCAATTCCTCCGCCGCCGAGCCTGCCTCCGGACGCCATGCGACGGAAACGCGCGGCGGCTTGAGCGGGACGACGACCGTGATCACCACTTTTCCCTGCGCTCCTTCGGCGATCTGGGCCGCCATGTCCGCCTGACTGCTGTAGGGAACGCTGAGCACGATGACGTCGCTGGCCGCCGCTGCGCCGGCGTTGTCCTCCCCGCGGATCTCGGCGGCGCCGGCAGGCAACAGGGACGCCAGCTCAGCTGCGACGGTCTGCGCCTTTTCCCGGCTGCGGCTTCCGATGATCACAGGATAGCCGGCGGCCGCCCATCGCACCACCAGTCCAGAGCCTTCTGCGCCGGTGCCGCCGATCACGCCGATCACAGGTTTCGACATACAAGCTTCTCCATTCCGCGCTGTCGTATGGATTATTGCTGGGTGAAGTACTGATCGAGCAGACGATCGAGCTCCGCCAGGTCGATCGGTTTGTTCAGAAAATGATTGGCGCCCGACTGGCGCAAGCGTTCGTTGTCGCCGCTCAGCGCCGTGATCACCGCAATCGGGAGGTCGACGAACTGGTCAACGGCGCGCAGACGACGAATGACCTCAAGTCCATCGAGTCGAGGCAGGTTAATGTCCATCAAAACAAGTCCTGGGCGCTCTCTGATGGTGAGATCGAGCGCTTCCGGCCCTGTGCGCGCCACGACGACCGGCACGCCATACATCGAAAGGTACTCCGATAGCGCGTAGACGTTCGCCTCATTATCCTCCGCTAGCAGCACAAGCCGGCGTCGCTGCGGCGCCGACGCCTGGACGGCGGCTTGCTTCTCGGCGGCCACCGCCACCGCTGAAACGTCGGAAGGCTTCCACGGCAACTCGAGGGTGAAGCGGCTGCCGACGCCGGGCTTGCTCTCCACCAGAATGTCGCCCCCGTGCTGGCGCGCCAGGCGTTGCGAAAGCGCCAGCCCCAAACCGGAGCCGACGTTTTGCTGAGAAAGTTCATTGTCAATTTGAACAAAAGGTTTGAACAACAGGGGCATGTCCTCTTCGGCGATGCCGACGCCGGTGTCCCATACGACGAATTGAACCTGCTCGCGCTCGGGGGCGCCGAGAATCTCGACGCCGACCGAGCCGCCTTCCGGCGTGAACTTGACGGCGTTGCTCAACAGGTTCACCAGAATCTGTTTGACGCGCAACCGATCCGCCTGGATGGCGCCGACCCGCTCATCGCGTTGCACAGAAATTTGTAGACGCTTCTGTTCTGCGAGCTGTCGCACGAGGTCGATCACCTCAGCGCAGAGCGGCTCGACTTCCACCGATTCGATCTTCAAGCGCATTTTGCCGGCCTGAAGTTTGCTTAAATCCAGGATTTCGTTGATCAGTTCCAGAAGATGCTGCCCGCTCGCTTCGATGACGCGAAACGACTCGCGCTGACGCTCGGTCAAGACGCCGTCCAGCTGCTCTTGCAAAATGTGCACAAGAGACAACATAGCGTTCAGCGGCGTGCGCAGCTCATGGCCGATGGTGGAAAGAAGATCGTCTTTTATCCTGGAGGCGTTCTCCAGGTCGCGATTGGCGGCCTCCAGTTCAGCGATGCGCTGCTGTTGTTCGACGAGCTGTGCGTGCAAACTGTCCAGCCGATCTTGCAGCTGCTCCAGTGTAGTCGAGGTCGTTGTCGGCATTTGGGCTATTCGTGTTTCTGATCTTGATCACAAATTAAACAATCGTCAATCCAGATAAATCAAAACACCCCCAAAAGTATAGGATTTTCTGGTCGATCTGTCGAATAAGCCTTCAAGCCTGAAGGAACTTTTATCAAAACATCGCCCAATAGCGCTCCCAGGTCGCCTGCGCATGGCGACGGCTGCGCGCTGCGATCTCGGCCTCATCGAGCGTGAGCAGCTCGCGGTTGCGCATCAGCGTTTCCCCCTGGACAATGGTACTGTGCACATGCGTCCCGCTGATTCCGAACAGGATGTGCCACGGCAGGTTGTCGGGCGTCAGCGGCGTGGTGGGATGATAGTCCAGCAAGATCAGGTCGGCGTAGGCGCCCGGCGCAATCACGCCGAGCGGGCGCTCGAAGAAGACGGCGGCCAGACGACGATTGTTGAACACCGCCATCTGAACCACTTTGTCGGCGCCCAGGTAGCGAGGATCGCTGTGCGCCGCCTTCTGGAGCAGATCGGCGACCTTCATCTCCGCAAACATATCGTTGCTGAAGCCGTCATTGCCCAGGCAGACGGCCATCCCTTTGCGCAGCATGGGGGTGATCTCTGCAGCGCCGACGGCGTTGTTCATGTTGGAGCGCGGCTGGTGACTGACGAAGGTGCTCGTCTCGGCGAGCAGCGCCATTTCCCAGGCGTCGATGTGCACGCAGTGCGCCATGATGCTCTCCGGCCCGGTGACGCCGAACGCATGCAGGCGCTCCACCACGCGCTGACCCGACTTTTGCAGGCTGTCGTACTCGTCGGCGGGATGTTCGGCGACGTGAATGTGGAAGCGGTTCGATTCGCTGACGCAACGCTCCAGTGTGGCGTCGGAGAGGGTCAGGCTGGCGTGCAGGCCAAAGGTGGCGGCCAGCCGGCCTTGATGCGCCGCCCGGTTCGCCTCGACCCATCGGCGAAAACGCACATTTTCGCGAATGCCGGCCTGCGCTGCATCCGGCCCGTCGCGATCGGTCACTTCATAACAGAGCGCCGCGCGCAGCCCGCTGCGTTGCACCGCTTCGGCGATCGCGTCCAGGCTGCCGTCGATGGCGCGCTGACTGGCGTGATGGTCGATCAGGGTTGTGGTTCCATTGCGGATGGCGTCGACGAGGCAAACCTCCGCCGAGCTGCGCACGCCCTCCAGATCGAGCGCCTTATCGAGCCGCCACCACAGGGTTTGCAGAATCTCCGGGAAATCCTTAGGAGGCGGCCCTGGAATGTACATGCCGCGCGCAAATGCGCCGTAAAAATGCGTGTGCGCACAGATCTGTCCGGGCATCAGAATCAATCCGCCGGCGTCCCAACGTTCATCGTCCGGGTAGGCGGTGAGCACAGAGGGGCTATCGCCCACCATGTCGATGACTCCATCCGCGTAGCGCACTGCACCGTCATCGAGGATGCGGTTGTTCTGGTCAAACGTGATCACTTTGGCGTGATGAATGATCATGGCAGGCAGTTCACGTCGATCGTGCAGGGTTGCTTTAGTTGCGAAATTTTCAGCAGGAAAAGTATATCACGGCTTGAGATCGGCTTTCAACAGCTTGAGAAACGTGCGACTGCGCACCGCAACAAATTTTCACAGCTCCACTTCCTGACCGACGCCCTGCTCCTTTGCGCGGCGATAGACGAGCGCCGCCGTCATCGCATCCTGCAGCGCCAGGCCGACCGATTTGAAGAGTGTGATCTCCTCCGGCGAGGTTCGTCCGGCGACTGCGCCCGTGACAACTTCAGCCAGCTCGGCAACGACGTGCGCCGGCCCGATGGCGCCCTCCTGCATGGGGATAAGGATGTCGCCCGCCTCCACCTGCGCAGCCTGCCGACGGTCGACGACCACGCGACTGCGGCGCACCGCCTCCGTGTCGAGCTCGCGCGTGGTCCGGGTGTACGCGCCGATGGCGTTGATGTGCACGCCGGGTTTGAGCCATTCGCCCGGGAAAAGGGGCGTAGGGCTATTGGTGGCGGTGCAGAGGATGTCCGCCGCCTCGACGGCGCTGCGTATATCAGGGGGCGCGGTCACGGGAATGCGAAGCCGGTCGGCCATGTGCGCTGCAAAGGCGCGCGGATCCTCGCGCGCAATGACGTAGACCTGCTGAATTGGGCGAACGGCGGCCATCGCCAACAGTTGCGGACCGGCCTGCACGCCGGCGCCGAAGATCGTCACGACGCGTGCATCGGGCCGCGCCATGTAGCGAGTGGCGACGCCGCTGACTGCGCCGGTGCGCATGGCCGTAAGATATTCAGCGTCCATCAACGCCAACGGCTTGCCCGTGCGTGCATCGTGCAAGAGCAGCACAGCGTGGATCGTCGGCAAGTCATAGCGGCTGCGATTGTCGTTGTAGACGGTGACCACCTTAACCGTCAGCGCGGCGGGGTCGCCGGCCACAAATGCGGGCATAGACAGATGAATGCCGTTGTATGGCGCGATGGGGGTCGCCAGTCGCTGCGGCATCTCCACTGCGCCGACGGCGAGCCGACGAAAGCCCTCTTCCACTGCAGCGATCGCATCGGGCATCGTGAGCAGGTTTTCGACGTCGCGACGGGTCAAAATCAGCATTGCGGTTCCATCTCCATTCTTCAGAGCCGACCTCTACGCCTCCAGTCTTTCCAACACAAACACCGGAATTTCCCGATGCGCGGCGCGGCGACGATAGGCGGCGTAGCCGACGTAGATGGCGTCGGCAAGCAGCCAGTAGCGCTCCCTCTCCTCCGGCGTCGCCTCGCGGCTACGATAGGTCGCCGAACGCCCCTGGTAGGTGACGGTGGCCACGGGATGGGCGCGCAGGTTGTAGCTCCACGCCGGTGCTTTCGGCCCGCCAAAATTGGTGGCGAACAGGATCAATTTGTCGCCGTCCACCCCGGCGATGAGCGGCGTCGTACGCGGTTGGCCGCTCTTTGCGCCGGTCGTCGTCAGCTCGATCACGGGCAGGCCGGTCAACAACGTGGTGGCGGTGGTGCGTCCGCCGGACAGGACGGCGACCGCGTGGTCGAGATGGCGCAACGTTTTCGACAGCAGCCAGGCGATCGGCGCCGTGGAAGCCAGGCGCTTGATCCCGCGTTGCAGGGCATTGGGCGGTCGAAAATCGAGCGTCATGTGGGAATTGTATCACCCGGTTGCGGAATTTAAACTTTGCTTGACCCTTGAGTGTTCGATCAGATTGTGCTACACTGAAAAGCGGATTCCAAAGCGATTTTCTTCAGAAAGCTCTGGAGCTTCTGAACGGCGAAAGGTTGAACGAGCACTTTTAGTTTAACAGGAGGCGCATCTGGAGAGCTTGCAACTTGCCCACCGGCTCGTGGACATCATCGAGGAAAAACAGGCGACCGACATTGTGTTGCTGGATGTTCATGAGCAGACTTCCCTCGCCTACTACTTCATCATCGCCACTGTAGACAACGAACGCCAGGCCAAAGCCATCGAAGACGACCTTCTGGAGAAGCTGCGCTTGCAGCAGAACCTGCGGCCGTTGACCGTCGACGGCGTCGATGGCCAGGGTGGCGGCTGGTCGGTGCTGGACTACGGCGACGTGATTGTGCACCTCTTCACAGAGGAAATGCGTCGTTACTACCGGCTTGAGGAACTTTGGAGCAAGGCGCACGTCGTCGTCAAAATGCTGTAGCGCAGTTCACGCTGTGCAACGCATGCGTTTTTATCACATGCGTTGATGTCTGCACCGTGCACAACGCAACACGAAATCCGGAATACGCACCACCTTTTAGCAGCCTGATCGGGAAGGAAGCGAGAACGTATGGTTGGTGGAGGGAAAACCGTCGGGTTGGTCTTAATGATCGTCAGCCTGGTGTTGTTGCTGGCCTTTGGCGGATGGCTGCTGACGGCGTTCTCCGCCAACGAAACGACGAGCGGCGGCGCCATCCTGGGGCTGTTGCTGGCGCTGATCGTGATTGCGCCGCTCTTCGGGATCGGCGCTTATCTCTTCCGCAAGGGCGCCCAAGAGGCGAAAGAGTACGCGCAGGTTGCCAAGGAAAAGCAGATCCTCAACGCCGTGTTGACGCGCGGACAGGTGACGATCACAGAATTGATTGCGGAGTTGCAGATTCCCCGCGAAGAGATTGAGAGAATGATCCAGGACCTGGTCGGCAAACAGCTTTTCAGCGGCGCCATCAACTGGGACAAAGGCGTCCTCTACAGCGTCGAGAGCCAGAAGCTGGCCGGCGACCACAAGTGCCCGAACTGCGGCGGCGATCTCCAGTTCGCCGGCAAAGGTCTGATCGTCTGTCCCTACTGCGGCAGCCAGGTCTTCCTGACCAAGCGCGCGGCGGCGCAGACCGCCTGAGGGCCAGGGATGCCTCTGCGAGCGAACGCACTCACCGCAGAGGCGTTAAGTGCGCAGCGTTTGACGCCTGTAAAGCCGCGGTGACCTCTGCGTCTCGGCGGCGAAACTTGTTTGCAAATAGAAGAATCAAGGGGTTCGGGAGGGGATCATGACCGAAAATTTTGTAGAGTTCGCCAAGAGTCAGATGGGGGCGGTGGAAAGACTGCTCAAGGGGTTGCCCGGCGTCAAGGGCTATATCGACAAGGAGCTGCGGCGCGATGCAGACAAACGGGTGCGCGACGCTATCGCAGCGTCCTTAGAACAAAGCAAAGCGGCGCTCACCGCTGCGCAAAGCGCGCTGCTCAAGAGCGGCGGGCTGGCCAAAATGGCGGACGTCAATGAAGCCATCGTCGCTTTGCAGACGCTCGCCGACCGCGTCAAGACTGCCACCTACGGCTACGCCGGTTTCTTTGATCCGGTGCGTATCAAAGAAGAGCAGTTGGATGCGCTCGTGCGCTTCGACCGCTCGCTGGCGCAGAAGGTCGGCGCCATCAACGAACAGATTGCAGCGCTGGCGCAGGCCGTCAAAGATCGCGCGGACATTGGACCGGCGCTCGATAGGCTCAACCAGACGATCGCGGAGCTCAACGCTCTCTTCAGCAAGCGTAGCCAGGCGATCGAGACGCCCGGCCTGCTCGATGACCCGAATTTTGCGCCGTCGGTCGATGCAGGCGGCGAGACGTCGGACGCGTCCGGCGCTTCCTCTTCAACGAATGGCTGACGGGGAGCCTGGCTCCGCAGCAAAATCTTTTTCCTCAAAAGGAGACAACTATGGCAAGAGTCATCGACGTCATTGAAGCGCCCAATCAGGGGCCGAACGACATGGTGGTGCGCGTCCCGGAGGTCGGCTCCGGCGACTTCCGGCTGGGAAGCCAGGTGATCGTACGCGAAAGCCAGACCGCCGTCTTCTATCGCGACGGCAAATCGCTGGACGTCTTCGGGCCAGGCCGTCACACGATCACGACCGCCAACCTGCCGATCATCAGCTCGATGATGAACTTTTTCACCGGCGGCAACAACATCTTCACCGCCGAAGTGTACTTCGTCAACATGCGCGAGTTCACCGATCTCAAGTGGGGAACGCCACAACCCATCAGCCTGCGCGACAGCGAACTGGGCTTTGCACGCGTGCGCGGCTTCGGCCAATACACCATCCAGATCGCCGAACCCAAGCGCTTCGTCGATCAGATCGTCGGCGCCCAAGGGCTGTATCGCACCGGCCAGATCGAGGACTACCTGCGCAACGCGATCGTCAGCAGCCTCACCGACGTGTTGGGCGAGAACATGAAGAGCATCTTCGATCTGCCTGCTTTGACGGATGAGCTGAGCGCCGCCATTCGTGCAAAGGCCGCCCCTGCGTTCGAGGCGATGGGCATCAAGCTCAAACAGTTGATGGTCGTCTCGCTCACGCCCACCGAAGAGACCGCCAAGGCCATCGACGAGCGCGCGGCCATGGGCGCCATCGGCAACATGGACGCTTACCTGAAATTCAAGGCGGCGCGCGCTATGGGCGACGCCGCTGCCAGCCCGGCGGGCGGCGGCGCGTCCGAAGGCGTGGGGCTGGGCGCAGGCCTGGGATTGGGGGCAGGCATGGCCGGCATGATCATGCAGTCGATGCAGACGCCCTCGCAGCCTGCCGCCGCGCCTGCGCCATCGTCATCGGCGGCGACGCCCTCCGTCATGACGCTGGAGGAAGCCGCCGCCTACCTCAAAGTTTCCGTGGCGGACGTCGAGGCGGCTATCAACGCCGGCGAGCTGAAGGCGCGCAAGATCGGCAATCAGTATCGCATCTCCAAAGAGGCGATCGACGCCTTCCTGGCGGGCTAAGGAGGCGAGACCTTTCCATTCTCCAGGCAATCTGGAATGGTTCTTATGGCGCTTGATTCGAGGAGACGAGAAGACAATCGAGTGCGCGGCTGGGAGGTTGCACTCGCGCTCGTTGTGCTGGCGGCCTGTCTGCTCGGCGGGCTTGCGTTGGCGGAGCAACGAGCGCCCGGCCCTGTGATCGGCGTGTTGCAATTTTCCGCGCCCATCAATTTTACGACCGCCGATCAGCTCGTGAGGCTCATGGAAGCCGCGCAGCGCGATCCGTCCGTCGCCGGCGTAGTGCTGGAGATCTCCAGCCCAGGCGGGTACGCCACCAGCAGCGAAACGGCCTATTACACCCTGCTGAACTTTCGCAAACACAAGCCGCTGGTCGTCGTCGTCAACGGATTGGCGGCCAGCGGCGGCTATTACATGGCGGCCGCCGGCAACCGCATCTACGCCTCGCCGAGCAGCTACGTCGGCAACGTGGGCACGCGCGGCAGCCGCCCCACCGATCCGACGCTGGCGCCCGACGAGATGACCAGCGGCCCCTACAAGTTGGAAGGAGGCAGCCGTTTCGAGCAGATCCGCCAGCTTGACCTGGTGCGCAACGCCTTCCTCAACAACGTCGTCACGCAACGCACCCATGCCGAAGTCAATCCGCTGAAGATCAGCGCGGCGGAGATCGCGGAGGCGCGCATCTACCTGGGCAGCGAGGCGCTGGCGTTGGGGCTGATCGACGGCGAAGGCAGCCGCATCGAGGGCGTCGAGGCTGTGGCCGAGCTGGCCGGGCTAGAGCATTATGGCGTCGTCGATCTGCCTGCCTACCTGAATCTGGAGCCCGTTGCCACCTCCGGCGATCTCTTCAGCGCAGCGCAATCGTTGCTGGCGGAAGCGCCTCCCGGCGCAGTTCTGATGCTGGATTCTCGCATCCCCTTCCCAGAGCGCGCGCCTGCGGCCGGTCGGGAGCATCTGCGCAAGCCGCGCCCAGGCGTAGAGGCGCTAGGGTCAGACAGGCCATGAGCTGCACAGGTGGAGTCGCCCCATGAGACGAAGCGCGTTCTGGCTGTTGACCTTCCTCGTTGGCCTGCTGTTGCTGATCGGCCCCACCGCCTGGCGCTACCTGGAGAGTCGATCTCCGGCCAGCAACTATGCGCCGCCGGAGATCCCCACCGCCGCCATCGCTGCGACGCCCATTCCGACGCCAACTCCTGCGCCTGCACCGGTCGCCGGAGAGCTTCCGGAAACGCCGGTCAAACGCGGGCCGGTCGTGGTCGACCTGGCGCACTACTCCGCCATCCGCCGCGATCGCTTCCAGCCGCTGGCCGGCGCCCTGGCGGAGCGCGGCGTCGATCTGCGCTTCTGGCTGCCCACCGTCCCGCTCGAGAGCGTGCGCTCTTTCATCGAATTTCCCGATCAGTCCGAAGCGTTGCAGAAAATTTTGGCCGACGCCAGCGCTTTGGTGGTCGTCAGCCCTTACTTCCTCTACAGCGAAAAAGAAGTCCAGGTTGTCGAGCGCTTCCTGGCCGACGGCGGGCGGCTGCTCGTGATCAGCGATCCTGACATCGAAAGCGACGCTGCGCGCGACACCAACAGCCTGGCCAACGCCTTCAACATCGTCTTTCACGAGGACTACCTCTACGACACCGTCGACAACGACGCCAACTACATCTTCTTCTTTCAGGGCGATTACTTCGACCAGGCGGCGGGGCTGAAAGGCAGCCGCATCGCCTTTTACGGCGGGCGCAGCATCGGCGGCGCCATGACGCCCCAGGCGCGCAGCGCTTCCACCACGCTCAGCAGCCTGCGCATCGGCCAGAGCAACTTCACGACGGTCGCCATCGGCGGCGCGCCGGCCACCGACACCGCCGGTCGCGTGCTGGCGCTCAGCGATTTCGACGTGTTGACCGATCCTTATGTGACGCGGCACGACAACCGGCGCATGCTCGAATTTGTCGCCGATTTTCTCGCCGGCGGCGCACGCATCCAGACGATCGCCGATTTCCCCGCCTTCTTCGGAAAGACGGTGGCCCTGGTCGTCGACAGCAGCGATCCGGTCGGCGCGCAGGCGATCGCAAAGGCGGCCGAACTGCAGCGTCTGCTGGAGCTTTCCGGTCGCTCCTTGCAGTTGGGCGCCACGCGCTGGCTGACCGACAGCGCAGCGGGCGACGCCGATCTGCTCTACGTGGCCCGCTATCAAGACGCCGACCGCTCCACCACGCTGCTTGCAGACATTGGCTTCGCGCTCGAAGAGCGGGTCATCACTCCCACGGTCAGTGCGCCGCTTCCCACGCCGACCGTCGCCGTCACACCCGAACAGGAGCCTTTCCCCGTGCTGCCGCCGGAGGACAAGACGCCGCCGACGCCGGAAGGGACGCCGGAGCTTCCTCCGGTGACGCCCGCCCCCGATGCGCCGCCGGCCCCGACGCCGGTCTCCACCCCGCTCACGCTGACCATGGCGCCTGACGTCGCAAGAGGCGCAGGCGACGTCGTTGTGCAGGCGCCAACGCCCGGCGCAACGACGTCGCCGACAGAGGAGCCGACGGCTTCGCCCGATGAGGCCGGCGAGACGAACGGTCCGGCGGATGCAGAAGCCACCGCCTCGCCGGAGGCTACGCCGCAGCCGCCAAACGCACAGACGACGCCGGAGGCTACACCGTCCCCTGAGCCGACGCCTACGCTTCAACTCTTCCTCGTGCGCGCGGACGGCATCCAGCTGCTGGCGGCGGAGACGCAGCTCTTCATCCAACGCATCGAAGAAGACAGCCGAAAGATCGTGGCCGTGCTTGGCGCCGACGCCGGCGCCATCGAAGCGGGGCTGACGCGTCTGCTCAACCGCGACTTCTCCGGCTGTCTTATCCAGAATGAGCTGGTCATCTGTCCCTATCGGGCGGAGGCGGGAGCCACGCGCGGCGCCGCTGCACCTGCCCCCACCCCTGCAAGCGCAGCGCGCCCCGAACCTGGTGCACCGAGCGCAGGAGAGGGCGGCGACGTTCTGATTGTGGACGACAATCGCAACGCAGGCGAGGGGGAAAGCGGCGAAGCGGAGCTGTACGCAGCGCTGCTCTCCCGCGCGGGCTATGCGGTCACGCTCTGGTCGACCCGCGAGCGGGGCTATCCGACGCCGAACACGCTCCTCTCGTTTCGTTGGGTGATCTGGAGCGACGCGCTTTATGAACGCAGCGGGGTGCGCGGCGAGGCGCTGCAGGCCATCGGCGCCGTCATCAACAGCGGCGGCAAGGCGACCATCAGCAGCCGCATGCCCTTCTTCGGCGTGGGCGCCGAGCCTCCCTCGCCGATCGCCGACGTCATCGTCGATCCGGCTGCGCCGGAGCTGGTGCAGGGGCTGCCGACCGATCCGATTGCGCTGCCGGAGGGGTTGCCTCCGGTCGTTCCACTCACCCGCAATCCGGAGCAGACGGCCAACGCCACGATTGCCCTGCGTCGCGGCCCGGCCAGCGCCGCCGCCGAAGCCCCCGTGATGATGCTCTTCACCGACGCCGCCGCCGACGAGCCGAAGGGCGCCAAACTGCTGATCTTCGGCATGTCGATCGCCTGGCTGCCGGACGACGTCGCCGAGCAGCTGGTCAAGAACATGGCGCAGGTGATGCTGACGGAGGCGGGGCCGTAGATTTTCTCATCAGCAAAATCGAGCAAAACAACGGTTTCCATGTCTCTGGCCTACACAAACTTCGACCTTCTCGCCGACCCGCTTTCAGAAACAATCTATCGCATCCGCGTCATCGGTTCGCCGGCCGGACAGGCGCAGGCGACATGCGCGCTGACGCCAGAGCTTGAGGCCATCGCCGCCGAGGTCGCCGCAGGGCTGAAGGCGGAGCGGATGGACGGAGACCAGGCGAAGCGGTGGGGGAGCGCACTCTATGCGGCGCTCTTTTGCGGCGAGGTTGAAACTTGCCTGCGTCGCAGCCTGGACGCCGCCCAACGCGAAGGGCGCAACCTGCGCATCCGCCTCAATCTGACCGACGCACCGGCGCTTGCCTCGTTGCCCTGGGAGCTTGTCTACTCTCCTACGCTGGAGCGTCATCTGGCGCTCTCAAACCGCACGCCCATCGTGCGCTATCTGGCGCTCGGCGAAGCAGAGCCGCGCCTCGCCGTTGAGCCGCCGTTGCATCTCCTGTGCGTGCTTGCCGATCCCTCCGACCTGACCCCGCGGCTGGATGTGGAGCGAGAATGGCGCACCCTCCAGGAGGCGGTGGCGGCGCCGGTGAAGGCCGGCGCGCTGAAGGTGGAGCGGCTCTCTGCGCCGACGCTGGCCGGGCTGCGCAGCGCTCTGCGCCGCGACAACGTCCATCTGTTGCACTTCGTCGGGCACGGCTGGTTCGACGCCGCCGGCGATCGGGCGGGGCTTGTGCTGGAGGACGAAGCAGGCCAGGCGGCTCTCGTCGATGCGGAGACGCTGGGCGTGCTCCTGGAAGGCCACCGTTCGCTGCATTTGGTCTTCCTCAACGCCTGCGAAGGCGCGCGCAGCGATGACCGCAGCGCGTTTCAGGGAACGGCGCAGCATCTGGTGCGCATCGGCGTTCCTATCGTGATCGCGATGCAGGCCGCCATCGGCAACGAGCGGGCGCTGGCGCTGGCGCAGGAGTTCTATCGCGCCCTGACCGATGGCTACCCTGTCGAAGCCGCCGTCACCGAAGCGCGCAAAGCGCTCTTCGATGCCCATCGCTCGCCTGACTGGGCGACGCCGGTGCTCTTCACCCGCAGCGCCGAGCCTCTTCTGGCGCCCAAAGCGCAGGAAGAGAGCGCAACTGCAGCGCCGACCGTCGCAACGCCTGCGGAGCGATTGACGTTTGAACCGGAGACGGTGACGATCCCGGCGGGCGCTTTCTGGATGGGGGACGTTGATGCGCCGACGGAGTGGCGCCGCCACGAGGTTGCGCTGCCCGCCTACGCCATCGGCAAATACCCGGTCACCAACCAGCAGTACGCCGTCTTTGCGCAACGCTTTCCGCAACATCGGCCCCGAGGAGTCAACTGGTTCTTCACCACGCCGCCGGCGGATCGCCTCGACCATCCTGTGACGGGCGTCTCCTGGCATGACGCCGTCGCCTATTGCGCCTGGCTTGCGCAGCAGACGGGGCGGCGCTATCGGCTTCCCAATGAGGCGGAATGGGAGAAAGCTGCGCGCGGGGTGGATGGTCGCACCTATCCCTGGGGCGAAGCGCCGCCGACGCCTGCGTTGTGCAACGTCGCCGGCGATCGCACGCGCGCAGTCACCGCCTCGTCGGCGGGGTGCAGCCCTTACGGAGTCTGCGATCTGGCCGGCAATGTGCGAGAATGGACGACGACGCGGTGGGGAGAGGACGCGCGACGGGCGACGTTCACCTATCCGTACCGCCTCGATGCGCGGGAAGCGCAGAGCGAACGCGCCAATGAGCTAAGGATCTGTCGCGGGGGAGCTTATGACGACCCGCCGGCGTTGTTGAAGTGCAGCGCTCGAACCATTGTCCATTCCGACGCGCGACTGCCCACGGTGGGCTTTCGCGTCGCCTGTGATCTCTAAAGCCGCCCTGCGGAGAGTTGCGATGCCCGGCGCCATTGCGTGGAATTACATTGCAGAGCAGATCAATCGCAAGAAATGCACGCCTGTGGTGAGCGACCAGCTGATCCTGGAGACGCTCTTTCCGCGGCGCGCGCTTTCTACGGAATGGGCGCGCTCCAGCCAATATCCGCTGGCGGACACTTCGCTGGCGCTGGTGGCGCAATACCTCAGCGTCACCTACCGCGACGCCTACCGCGCCAAAACCGAGTATCTTCAGTTTCTCATGCAGCGCTATCTGGAAGCCGCCGAACAGGATGCAAACTTCAACCGCGCGCTGCTCGACCAGGTGCGCCGCGAGCGCGGCCTCAGCTTTTCCCGTCTGATCGGCGAGCGACTTGGCTATCCGGCGCCGGGCGACATGGAAAACCCACTCAACCTGCTGGCGGCTTTCGACATGCCGATCTTTCTGACCACCAGCCCTCATCTGCTGCTGGAGACTGCCCTGCGCAACTTGAACAAACGCCCGCGCACCGAAGTCTATCTCTGGCATCCTTCGCTGGAGGCCGTCATCCCGCCGGAATTTCATCCTGACCCCGATTTTCAGCCGACGGTGGATGAGCCGCTCGTCTATCACCTGCATGGATTGGACGAGTTTCCCGACTCGCTGGTGCTTTCCGAGGAAGATCACTTTGATTTCATCGGCAACGTCATCCACGACTTCCGCGAGATCGGCAAGATGCCCAACGCCGTGCGCAACGCCATCTCGAGCACGATCCTAATCCTCCTCGGCTACAACATGCAGTCGTGGGAGATGCGCATCATCTTGCAAGAGCTCATCCGCGATCAGCCGCGGCGCCCCCGCAGCGTCGCCATTCAGCTCGACCCGCGTCATCTGCCGGACATTCTGGACGCTGAGCGCTTTCAGGAGTACGTGCAGCTCTACCTCTCGCAGGATAAGTTTCGGTTCGACATTTACTGGGGCGATGCGCTGAGCTTTCTCAAACAACTCTGGCAGGCCTGGCAAGGTGAATAAACGTTCATGAGTGCAAAGGCAACGAATGCTCCGGACGCTGCGTCGGAGGGCAGGGTGGAAGGCAACCCCTACATTGGCCCACGCCCTTTTGAAGACAATCCGCGCGAGCGTCGTCTCTTCTTTGGGCGGGAACGCGAGAGCGCCGACCTCCTGTCGTTGGCGATGGCGGAGCGGCTGGTGCTCTTTTATGCGCCTTCCGGCGCGGGCAAAAGTTCGCTGATCAACGCCCGCCTTCTGGATGGGCTGCGCAACGAAGGCTTTGGGGTGTTGGGCAAGGCGCGCGTCGGGGGCAACTTGCCGGGGTCGGTGCGCGTCGACGCCATTAACAACATCTATATCTTCAACCTGCTGCGCGACCTGGAGGGCGAACGCGTCGACCTCGAACGCCTGGCCTCCTGGCGGCTGCCCGACTATCTCAAGACGCGCTTCCCGCCCACCGAGGCGCCGGATCGGGTGCTGATCATCGATCAATTTGAAGAGCTTTTCACAACCTACGCCGACCAGTGGCAAAAACGGGAGGATTTCTTCCGCCAGCTCAATCAGGCGCTGACCGAGGACCCGCGGCTGTGGGTGATCCTCTCCATGCGCGAGGACGCCGTCGCCGCGCTCGACCCCTACGCCAGGCTGCTCTTCAACCGGCTGCGCGTGCGCTATCGCATGAACTATATGGGCTACGCCGCCGCCCTGGAGGCCGTGAAAAGTCCTGCGGAGGCGGCGGGGCGTCCGTATGAGGCGGGCGTGGCCGAAAAGCTGGTGGACAACCTGCGCCAGATGGCCAGAGGCGAAGAGACGACGGAGGCGCCCCGGCTGGGCGAGCACGTCGAACCGGTGCAGCTCCAGGTCGTCTGTATGCAGCTCTGGGAAAACCTGGCCGCACGCCCCGGCGGAAGCATCACGCTGGAGGATGTGGAAAGCCTGGGGCGCGGGGCGGGGCTGGGCGAGTTCGTCGATCACGCACTGGCCAGCTTCTATGAGCAGACGCTGGCCGCCGTGCTGCAAGTCACCGATGAGGTCAGCGAGCGCGAGCTGCGCGACTGGTTCAGCCACATCCTCATCACGCGCGACGGCACGCGCAATCTCCTGTACCAGTCGGAAAGCGAAACGGGCGGCATGCCCAACCGCGTGGTCTATGAGCTGGAGCGTCGCTTCCTCCTGCGCGGGGAAACGCGCGGGGGCGGGCGCTGGGTGGAGCTTGTCCATGACCGCCTGGTGGAGCCGATCCTGGAGGCCAACGAGGCCTGGCGGCGCAACGACCCGTTGATCCTGGCGGCGGACCTCTGGCGCAACGAACGCAGTTCGACGCTGCTGCTCAGCGGCGGCCTTCTGGCCGAGGCGCAGGCTTCGTTGGAGCGCAACCCGCGGCGCTACGGCGCGCTGGAGCGCGAGTTCGTCGCCGCCAGCGCTGAAGCCGAGGCGAAACGGCTGGAGCAGGAGCGGCTGGAGCAAGAGAAACGCCGCAAAGAAGCGGCGCGCGCACGCGTTATCGCCGTGGCCGCCGCACTGACGGCGTTGATCATGTTTGCGCTGGCGCTGACGACCGCATGGTTCGCCTGGCGCTCTTTCGCCAGCGCGTTGCAGCAACAGGCGGCCGCCCTCAGCGCAGCGCTGGAAGCGCAGCGCGCCAGGGAAGCCGAAGAAAGGGCGCAGCTTGCCGCCGAACGCGCCCAGGTGGAGGCCGCCGCCGCCGAAGCTGCACGCGCCGAGGCCGAACAGCTCAACCGACGCATCCGCGCCGATCAACTGGCCAGCCAGGCGGCGCTGCTGCTCACCGGCAATCCGCAGCAGGCGCTGCTGCTGGCCGTGGAGGCCATGCGTCTCGGCGCCGCGCCCGACCGCCCCCTTTCGCACACCGTCGAGCAGAGCATTTACGAGCTGCTCAACGGGGTCGGGGGCCTGCCGCTGCCCACCATCGGCGGCGATCCGGTGGCGCTTGTGCTTAGCCCGGATGCGCAATGGTTCGCCCTGGCGGATGCACGCGGCGCAGTGCAGCTCTGGCGTTTTGGCCAGGACAGGCTGGAGCAGATGCAGTTGGCGCCTCCCGGCGCCGCTTTAACCTGGGCGCTCGCAGCCGCGCCCGATGGGAAACGGCTGGCGGCTGCGGACGACGGCGGAGCCGTGCGCCTCTGGCGCATCGACGCCCTCGACGCGCCGACGACGCTGCCGACATCTGAAGACGCGCTGGCTGCGCTCGCCTTCAGCCCGGACGGCGCGTCGCTGGCGACGGCGGGCGCAGACGGCGTCATCTATTTGTGGAGGCTTGACGAGGGAAAGCCCACGCTCCGGCGGCTGGGGCGCCATGAGGGCGGCGTCAACGCCCTGGCCTACGGTCCGCGGGGAGAATGGTTGGCCTCCGGCGGGGCGGACGGATCGGTGCAGATGTGGTCGCCGGAGCAATCCGGTCGGTCATTTCTCGCCGCGCGCCACGAAGCGCCGATCTCTGCGCTCGTCTTCAGCCTTGACGGCCGTCGGCTGGCCTCTGGAGATGACGCCGGCGGCGTCTCCGTCTTCACCTTTGTCGACGGCTTGCCGCCTGCTCCAGGCGGTGCGCAGCCTCTGCCCGGGCACATGGCCCGCGTGACCGCCATGGACTTTTCCTCGAACGGCGATTGGCTGGCGACAGGCGACGCCAACGGCGTGATGCGCGTTTGGAGCTTCAACAACCCGGCGCAAAGCTACGTGACGCCCGCCCACGAAAGCTATCTGAGCGGCCTGGCCTTCGTTCCCGGCGCCGCCGGCGACCGCCTGGTGAGCGTCGGCTACGATGGGCCGCGCATCAGCAGCGTGCGGCTGTGGGATTACGCTAATTTTGGCCTGGCGCCCACGATTTTGCGAGGCCATGAGGCCGAAATCAATCTGCTGGCGACGTCGCCGGGCGTGCAGGGTTTTCTCACCGCCGGCTATGACCGCAGCCTGCGCGTGTGGGCCATCGACGACCTCCATGCACAGCCACAGACGCTGGTCGCCGCCGCCGGGCCGGTGAATGCGCTGGCCGCGGCGCCGGATGCGCGCAGGCTCTTCTCGATCGGCGCCGGTTCCCCCTTCGTCCAGGCCTGGAGCATGGACGAAGGCGCCGCGCTGGAGTCATTCATCACTGCACAAGAGGGCAGCTTGAGCGCGCTTGCGGCGAGCAAGGACGGCGCCGTTGTGGCGGCCGGCGACGCAGGCGGGTTCGTTCATATTTGGACTCAAGGCGCCGGCGCCCCCGCGCTCTCTTGGGCCGCGCATTCTGGCCGGGTGAACAGCGTAGCGCTGGCCGTAGACGAACGTCTGCTCGCCACGGCGGGCGACGACGGCGCAGTGCACCTGTGGCGCTTCACAGAAGATTTCAGCCAGGTCGCCGAAAACGAAACGATCGCAACGCAAAAGACGCCGGTGAGTGTCGTTCAGCTCGGCCGGGATGGGAGTCAGCTTGCCTATGCAAGCGCAAACGCTGTCATCTTGCAACGTTTGGACGCCAGGGAGGCGCCCCCGATCCGCTGGATGACAGGGAGCGCGGAAGCGACCGCGCTCGCCTTCAGTCCAGACGGCGGGACGCTGGCGGCGGGAGATGCGCAAGGACGAATCTGGCTTTGGAGCCTGGAGCAGCCCGCGCGAGCGCCGCGGCGATGGAACGCCCATGTCAACGAAATCAATGCGCTCACGTTCGGGGCGGATGGCGCTCGACTCTACACGGCCAGCGCCGATCGGACGGTGCGGCTTTGGGATCTCTCGTCCTCTTTGTTGACGCCGGTGGTGTTGCGCGGCCATGCGGCGAGCGTGAGCGACGTCGTCTTGGCGAAGGATTCACTCTTCACGGCCGGCGCCGACGGCGCAATTCGCCGCTGGCTGCTGGCGCCTGGGGAATTGGCGCAGCGCGCTTGCATTGCGGCGGGGCGCAACCTCTACCGTGACGAGTGGGAACGCTTTTTCCCGAATGAACCATGCCGTCCCACCTGCCCCGAACTGCCGGATCGATGTCGAGAGACTTCGCCATAAGGAAAGCTCAGGGCGCCTTGACCGCCGCGCTTTCTACAACGGCTTGATCGACGCAGGAGGTCTCGTTCTCGACCACGCAGATGCGATAGACGTAGGTGGAGCCGCTGACAAGCCCCGTATCCAGACAGCGGTGGCGCTCCGCCTCTGGCTCATCCGTCTCTGGCTCATATGGCAAGGCGCAGGCCGAAACGGCGCGCCAAACCCCGCCGTTCACCGAGCGCTCCACCCAGAACGAACCCTCAAACGGCTCGCCTTCGTATCGCCACGAGAGCTGAATCTGACCACGCAGGCGCAGCGGCGCAGCCATGAAGTCGACGATGTTCAACGCTTCACCATCCTCTTCATCATCCTCGTCGACGGTGAGCGGAACGAGTGTAGGCGTCGGCGTTGCAGGCGGGACGGTGCGGGTGGGCGTCGGCGTGCGCACGGGCGTGACGGCGAGGGGGCGCGTCGGCGTCAGCGCAGGCGTCGCCGTGACGGTGCGCGCGGGCGTCAGTTCGATCGTGGGAAGGGGGAGGATGCGTAGGGGTGTCGGAAGCGATAACGTCAAGGCCGGCGTGGGCGTCGCCCGCTGCAAGGGGAAGGCGTCCGGCTGTGAAAATGCCGAAGCGCCGCCGACCATGGCGGCGGTCCACGTCACCCCTACGCCGATCAGCAACAACCACCATCGCTTCACCGTTCTCAAATCATCCCTCCTTTTCTCCGCGGGCGTCTTAAGCATAGCATACTCTGCACCGGTGCGCCATGTTTGACAGAATCCCCCTTCGATGCAAAGATTGCAAAGAGAGACGCTCATGGAATGCGGTCGAGGGCTTTCCCTGATGCAGGCCAGAAATTTGCCTGGAACGGAAGATTCGCCTCCCCAAACCACAACCGCCGCCGAACGAAATGAGGTCTACGACGTGAAACCCCTGAAATCGCAGTCTGCAATCGATCTCACGCTCATCATCATCGGAGGAATGTTCGTCGGCGCCAAGGGGATTGTGTTGACGCAATTCGTGCTTGGCAACATTCTCTTTGAGTTTTGGACGTTCCGCTGGATCGTCTCTCTATTGTTGATCTGGAGTCTATTCATGACCGGCATTGGCTTGCTCAACTGGGGCGGCGGCAGACCCGCAGCGGAGCGTTTGATGCTGTTGTTCGGCGTACTCTATTGGGCTGCCAGCCTTGCTTTTTATGTATATCTGAGTTATCAACAGATCTGGCGCGGCCTCCCTTTGGAAAGTTTCACCGGTCTCCTTTTGCTGTTTGTCGCATGCGCAGGCGCCGGCTTTTGGTGTCTTCTGGCGGTGAATGCGAAAGCTTTGCGACAGGCGGCCTACTTTTATGGGTTCGCCAGTTTGTTGATCGTGCTCCTGATCATCCACAAATATTTGTTTCAAAATGCAGAAGGCGCGGCGGGCGTTTTCCTCGTAGAGGCGCTTTTATTTTTCATCGGCGCGCTCATGTTCATCGGGCTGCTGGTCTTCAGCAGGCAAGTTCGGGCGCCATAAGTTTATCCGGCTTTGATCTCAGGCTGATGTATGCACATTGTCGCTGACCTTCACATCCACTCTTATTACTCCTGCGCCACCAGCAAAGACCTGACGCTGGAGCATCTCTGGAAGTGGGCGCAGATCAAAGGCGTCACTGTGGTGGCGACGGGCGATATCGCCCATCCCGGCTGGTTCGCCGAGATTCAGGAAAAGCTCGAGCCGGCCGAGCCAGGACTGTTTCGCCTCAAGGCGGAATTCGCCGCGCCCATGGCCGAAGACGTTCCACCTGCATGCCGGGGAGAAGTGCGTTTCCTGCTCGGCGGCGAGATCAGCAACATCTACAAGCGGCACGGCAAGACGCGCAAGGTGCACAATCTCATCTTTGCCCCCGACTTCGACGCCGTAGGACGCATCCAAACGCGGCTCGAACGCATCGGCAACATCCGCGCCGATGGACGGCCGATCTTAGGGCTGGACTCGCGTGACCTGCTGGAGCTGGTGCTCGAGATCGATCCCCGTTGCCATTTCATCCCCGCCCACATCTGGACGCCCTGGTTCGCCATGCTCGGCTCGATGTCCGGCTTCGATTCGGTCGAGGAGTGTTTCGGCGACCTGACGCCCTACATCTTTGCGCTGGAGACCGGGCTTTCCTCCGACCCGCCGATGAACTGGCGCGTCTCCAACCTCGACCGCTATACGCTCGTCTCTAATTCAGACGCCCACTCGCCGCAGAAGCTGGCGCGCGAGGCGACGCTCTTCAACTGCGAGCTTTCCTATGACGCCCTCTTTGAAGCCATGAAGAGCGGCGACCCGGCGACCTTTCAAGGCACGATCGAGTTCTTCCCCGAAGAAGGCAAATATCATGTCGACGGCCATCGCAAGTGCGGCGTGCGCTGGCATCCGCAGACGACGCTGGCGCATGGCGGCCTCTGCCCCGTCTGCGGCAAAGAGGTGACCGTCGGCGTGCTTCACCGCGTCGAGCGGCTCGCCGACCGCCCCGAAGGGGGGCGCCCCGCCCGCACGCATCCCTACCTCAGCCTGGTTCCTCTGCCGGAGCTGCTCGCCGAGCTGTATGAAGTGGGCGAGACCTCGCGTCGCGTGCAGCAGGAGTACTGGAAATTGCTCGGCAAACTGGGGCCGGAGCTGACCATTCTGCGCGAGACGCCGATTGAGGCGATCGCAGCAGCCGGCGGCGAGGCGCTGGCGCAGGGCATCGACCGCATGCGCCGGGGACAGGTGGAGACCGAACCCGGCTACGACGGCGAGTACGGCGTCGTGCGCGTCTTCAGCCGCCGCGCCCTCGGCGCCGACGCGCCGCAACTGGCGCTGCTGGACGACGCAACGGCGCAGCCATCCCTTCCAGGCGGAACCGGGCCTGCCCAAAGGTCGTCCACTGCGAGACAACAGCCCGACCTCTTCGCCGTCGCGCCGGCGGACCTTCCGACGCCCTCTCCGTCATCGTCGCTCCAGGAAACGCCGGCTCCTTACACACCTCCGGCTTCTCCCTCTCGTTCTCAACCTCTCCCCTCTCAACCTCTCCCCTCTCAACCTCTCCCCTCTCAACCTCTCCCCTCTCAACCTCTCCCCTCTCAACCTCTTCAGCTCTCTTACTCTCCCCTCCTCGCCGACCTCAACGACGAGCAACGCGCCGCCGTGCTCTGCACCGACGCGCCGCTGCTCGTCGTCGCCGGGCCAGGCACGGGCAAGACGCGCACCCTCACCGTGCGCATCGCCCATCTGATCCGCAATCTCGGCGTTGCACCGGCGCACGCGCTGGCGATCACCTTCACCAACAAGGCGGCGCAGGAGATGCGCGAACGGCTGGCCGCTTTGCTGACGCCGGAGGAGGCTGCAGCCGTCACGGTGAAGACCTTCCACGCCTTCGCCGCTCAGTTGCTGCGAGAGCACGGCGGCGCGATCGGCCTTGAAGGCAATTTCGTCATTTTGGACGAAGCAGATCGGCGAAAACTCTTTGCGCAGGCCGTCCCCGATTTGGACGCGCGCAGGCTCGAGGATGCGCTGGCGACCATCAGCCTTGCTCGCAATGCGCTGGAGCCGTTGCCGTCGTCGCTGACGCACGCCTTCGAGGCGTATCAGGCGGCGCTGCGCCGCGCCAACGCCGTCGATTTCGACGATCTGATCGCGCTGGCTGCGCATCTGCTCGAGACCGCCCCGGCTGTGGCGGCGGCGGTGCACGCCCGCTATCGCTGGATTTCGGTGGATGAGTATCAGGACGTCAACGCTGCGCAGGTGCATCTGTTGCGTCTGCTGACGGCGGGCGGCGCCAACCTCTGCGCCATCGGCGATCCCGACCAGGCCATCTATGGCTTCCGAGGCGCAGATCGCCGCTATTTTCTGCTCTTTCAGAAGGAATTTCCCGGCGCCGTCGTCGTGCGGCTGACGCAAAATTACCGCTCAAAACAAGGCATCCTCGACGCAGCGCTTCAGGTGATTGCCCACAACCCCGATCGCCAGGCCTTGCCGCTGCTGGCGCGCTTCGCCGAAGCCGTGCGGCTCGACGTGCACGCTGCACCGACCGACAGGGCCGAAGCGGAAACGATCGTGCACCAGATCGAGCAAATGGTGGGCGGCACGAGCTACTTTTCGCTCGACAGCGGTCGCGCCGATGGTCAGCCCCCGGCGTCGCGAGATTTTGGCGACTTCGCCGTGCTTTACCGGCTCAGCGCGCAGGCGCGACCGTTGATCGAAGCCTTCGAGCGCTCCGGCATCCCCTATCAGGTGGTGGGACAGGCGTCGTTCTGGGCGCAAGAGGCTGCACGCCAGGCGCTGGCCTTCCTGTGGCTGCTGGAAAATCCGCGCTCCGCTGTGCATCTGGAGCAGATGCTGGCGGCCGCCGACGTTGCGACTCCAGAGGCTCTGGCGCCCCGTCTGTTCGAGTTGTCGCCCGACGACGGCGGGAATCTGTCCAAGGCGCTGACCGGTCTGACTTCCACCTTGCCCGAACGCCAGCGCCCCCGCCTCGAACGGTTGGCCGCCTTCTGGGCGGAGCTAGTCCGGCGCAAGGAGACGACCTCGGTCGGCGAGCTGCTCGGCGCCGTGTGCGACTTTCTCGGCGTGGAGCCGGAGCGCCGGACGCAGATCGTTCAGCGCGCATACAGCTATGGAATGCGGCTGCGCGAATTTCTGGAGGCGGCCGCGCTTGAGCGCGAGGCGGATGGCTACGATCCGCGCGCCGACCGCGTCGCCTTGATGACCTTGCATGCAGCGAAGGGGCTGGAATTTCCGGTGGTCTTCCTGGCCGGCTGTGAGGAAAATCTGCTGCCTTATCGCCGTGAGGGGGAAGCGCCCAACGTGGAGGAGGAGCGTCGGCTCTTTTACGTCGGCATGACGCGCGCGAGAGAGAAGCTGATTCTCACCCACGCCCGACGGCGCTTTCTCTTCGGTCGCGCCATGGAAAACCCGCGCTCGCGCTTTGTCGGCGAGATCGAAGAGGCGCTGCTCGACCTGCAACGCCGCGAAGGGCGCGCCCCGCGCAAAGCGCAGGCGGCGCAACTCGGCCTTTTTGAATAGAAACGAAAACCTATGCCTGTCTTTCAAGCCATTCTGTTCGATTTCGACGGCGTCATCATCGACTCGGAGGCGCTGCACAACGCTGCGGTGGCGGCGGCGGTCGCCAGACGCGGAGTTTCCGTGCCGGACGCGCTCTTTGAGGAATTTATGGGAACGCCGGACGCGGCGCTGCTCGACTATATCAACCGCCGTTATTGGGGCGGGCGCTATAGCGTCGAGGAGCTGCTGGCGGAGAAACAAGCCGCCTTCCTGGAAGTCGCCGACCAGGTGAGACCGATTCCCGGCGCGCTGGAGTTCATCCAGAAGGCGCGGCCGCATTTTCGCTCCTTCGCCCTGGCGACCTCCGCGCTGCGCGCCAATCAACAGCTCATCTTCGACCGGCTCGATCTCCACCGTTTCTTCGACGCCGTCGTCACCGCCGACGATGTGGCGCGACCCAAGCCCGCTCCGGAGCCGTATCTGCTCGCTGCAGAGCGGATTGGCCTGCCCACCGGCGCCTGCGTCGTCATCGAGGATTCGCTCAACGGCGTGCGCGCCGGCAAGGGCGCCGGCTGTCAGGTTATCGGCTTGACGACGAGCCTCTGCGCCGCCCAGTTGACGGAAGCCGGCGCCGACCTGGTGTGCACTTCGTTCGAGGAGATCGCTGCGCATCTGCTGAGGCCATCCTCTTCCAGGGAGCTTCAAAGCCTCCTGGAAGATAGATAGGGCTTCACCTGAAGGTTATTTGAGCGAAGCTGCGCCGCATATTTGGACATCCAGCAACAGACCTGATTCGTCTCTCCCATTCGGCATTCGAAGTGGATAAGCGGACAATCAAAAAGCAAGCTTCCAGGGGCGTTTCTGTTGCAGGAATACAGAATGGTGTTACACTAAATGAGAATCGTTTGCGGCGATGTACGCGGCTTTTGCGCCGCAACCGCAACAAGCATCGCAACTCTTTGTAAAGGACACTATCAATCATGACTGTGAAACAGTGGAGCGCTCCTCCTCCGATGGCAATCGATCCGAAAAAGACCTACCGCGCCACGATCCAAACCGATCGGGGGGACATCACGCTGGAGCTTTATCCGCAACATGCACCCAAGACGGTCAACAACTTTGTTTTTCTCGCGCGCGAGGGTTTTTACGATGGCGTCGCCTTTCACCGCGTCATCGCCGATTTCGTCATCCAGGGCGGCGATCCGACCGGCACCGGTCGCGGCGGCCCCGGCTATCGCTTCGAGGACGAGGTGAAGAACAACCCATTGCGCCACGAGACCGGCGTCATTTCGATGGCGAACGCGGGCCCCAACACCAATGGCAGCCAGTTCTTCATCACGCATTCACCGCAGCCGCATTTAGATGGGCGACACACGGTCTTCGGGAAAGTGGTGAGCGGCATGGATGTCGTGAACGCCATCCGCCAGGGCGACAAGATGATCAAAGTGGTGATCACAGAAGAATAGTGCAAGGGGTTGCTCGCTTCCTTTGGAGTCCGTCACGAGGAGACGAGCGGCCCCAACACCCTCAACGCAAAGGTTCGTCTCAATGGGCGAGTCTACATTCACACTGCTTCGCTCCGACGTCGGGTATGGCCAGCCGCCTTCCGTCACCTGGCGCCCGATTGCAAGCCGTCCGCTGTTGGTGTTGGTGGGCGTCACCGGCGTCGGCAAGAGCACGACCCTCGAGGCGCTGCGTCGCGCCGGGCTCTCTTTTCGTCTGCTTCCAGACCGCCGTGAACTGACCGATCGGTTGCTCATCCCTGAAGCGCAAAGGGCGGCCGGCGAGCCGGTCGGCCCCGTCGCGGATCGCGGCCAGCGCTTCGCCTACACGCGCGCCTATCGGGAGCGCCACCCGGGCGGCATGGCGGAGGCGCTGAGCAGCCTCTGGATCGACGTTGCGCAGACGCCGGGACTGTTGCTCTTTGACGGCCTGCGCGGGGAGAATGAGGTCACCTACGCGGTCCAAACGCTGCCGCTTGCCTATTTCGTCATGTTGGATGCGCCGGACGTCGTGCGCGTGATTCGGCTGATGGGCCGTCAGGACCCCTTCGACGTGATCGCGGCGCGCTCCGCACACGCCCCTCATGAGCTACAGCGATTCACCCGGCTGGACGTCGAAGGCGCCGAGGCGCTTTTCACGCCCGAAGAGCAGCACATCCTCGTCGATCTGGTGAGCATGGGCGAGGTGACTGCGGAGGAGCTGCGCAAGGCGCTGTCGATTGTCGTCGAGGAGCGGCGCAACTACGACCCGGCGGCGACGCGGGCGGCGTTGGAGAAGCTGGCGCCTGAACGCACCTTAATCGTCGACACCGTGGCCGATGCGCCCCAGACTGTGGCGATGAAAATTTTAGAGCTTTTGCGCATGAAGAGGCCATGAACCCTGTCCCCACCGTCGCTGCGATTGAAACCACCGTCTTCCGCCTGCCGATGCACGGCGAGCTGCGCTGGGGAAGCCAAAGCTCGCTGGCCGAAGCGCGTCATGTGCTGGTGCGCGTGACCTTGAGCGACGGCAGCACAGGCGTCGCCGAAGCGCCTCCGCGCCCCACCATTTACGGCGAAACCGCCAGCACCATCGTCGCCATCATCCGCGAGGAGTTGGCGCCCCGTCTGATCGGCCAACCTGCGGACAAGGCCTGGGCGCGCATAGCGCCGATCCGCAACAACCACACGGCGCGCGGGGCCATCGATATGGCGATCCACGATGCGCTGGCGCAGGGCGCAGGGCGGACGCTGGCCGAACAGCTTGGCGCCGTGCGCACGAAAGTTCGCGTGAGCTACATCCTGGGCATCGGCGACCGCGAGGAGGTGTTGGCCGAAGCGGAGCGAGTCGTCGCCGAAGGAGTGCGCGTGCTCAAAGTGAAGGTGGGGCGCGACTGGGAAGAGGACGTCGGGCGCATCCGCGACCTGCAAGCGATGTTCGGAGGGCGCGTCGAGCTGTACGCCGACGCCAACGAAACCATGGATGATGAGAACGCAGCCGCGCGCCTGGCCGCGCTGCGCGACCTGGGGCTGCGCTACTGTGAGGAGCCGCTGCCGATCGAACAGGTGCGCGCCCGCGCGTCGCTGCGCAGCCGTCAGACTCTGCCCATCATCGCCGACGACAGCGCCTTCACCCTGCGCGATCTGCAGCGCGAGCTGGAGCTGGACACCTTCGATATCTTGAACATCAAGACTCCGCGCACCGGCTACACCGAGTCGCTGGCGATGGCGGCGGCGGCGTGTAAGGCGGGCAAAGGCGTGATGGTGGGCTCGCAGGCGGGCAGCACGATCGGAACGGCGCGCGCCGCCGTCTTCGCCGCGCGCGCGGAGGTGGAACATCCTTCGGAACTGTCGTTTTTCTTGAAATTGCGCGAGGAGATCACCGACCGACGTCTGAGGCTCGTCGACGGCTGGCTTTCTGTGGAGGAGGCGCTGGCCGTGCGCGTCGACCCGGATCGGTTGCGCGAAATGGCCGTGCAACCCTGATTCCCGAGACTTATAGGTGCGTAAGGCGCACCTTGACTCAAATTCAATTTATAGAAAAAAGATCGACAAGGAACGTCCCTATGACCAAAATCAGCTTTCTAGGCGCAGGCAGCACCGTCTTTGCCAAGAACCTCATCGGCGACATCCTCAGCTATCCAGAGCTGCAGGACGCCACGATCAGCCTCTTCGACATCGACCCGGAGCGGCTGCGCACCTCCGAGATCGTCGCCCATAAGATCGCAGAGTATTTTGGCATCTCCCCCCGCATCGAGGCGACGACCGACCGCAGGCAATCCCTCAAAGACGCCGACTTCGCCATCAGCATGTTTCAGATCGGCGGCTACAAGCCGGCCACGGTGATCGACTTCGAGATCCCAAAGAAGTACGGCCTGCGTCAGACAATCGCCGATACGCTGGGCATCGGCGGGATCATGCGCGGTCTGCGCACGATCCCGGTCTTTCTCGACATCGCACGCGACATGGAGGAGCTTTGCCCGGACGCCGTGCTGCTCCAGTACGTCAACCCGATGGCGATGAACTGCTGGGCCTTGAGCCGCGCCACCGGCGTCAAGACGGTCGGCCTATGTCACAGTGTGCAGGGAACCGCCGAACAACTGGCGCACGACATCGGCGTCCCGATCGAGGAGATCAACTATGTGTGCGCAGGCATCAACCACATGGCCTTCTATCTTCGCTTTGAACGCAACGGCCAAGACCTCTATCCGTTGATTCGCAAGGTGATCGAGGAAGGTCGCGTGCCTGATTGGAACCGCGTGCGCTATGAAGTCTTCAAGCGCGTCGGCTACTTTGTCACGGAATCGAGCGAGCACTTCGCCGAATATGTGCCCTGGTTCATCAAGCGCGACCGACCCGATCTGATCGAAAAGTTCAACATCCCGCTCGACGAGTACATCCGTCGCTGCGAGGTGCAGATCACCGGCTGGGAGTTCATGCGGCGCAAGCTGAAAAACCCGGAGCTGGATCTGTCGAAGGAGTTCGCCGAGGCGATGGCCAAAGCGGGCGTCTCACCGGAGCACCTGCCGCTGGTCGTCCATCACTTCGAGCGGATCAACGAGGTGGAGCGCAGCAACGAGTATGGCTCGCTGATCGTGCACAGCATCGTCACGGGCCAGCCGCGCGTGATCTACGGCAATGTGCCCAATCACGGCCTGATCGACAACCTGCCCCAGGGCTGCTGCGTGGAGGTGCCCTGCCTGGTCGATAAAAACGGCGTCCAGCCTACGAAGATCGGCGCGTTGCCGCCCCACCTGGCCGCCTTGATGCGCACCAACATCAATGTGCAGGAGATGGTCGTCGAAGCCGCGCTGACGCGCAAGCGCGAGTACATCTACTACGCCGCCATGCTCGATCCACACACGGCGGCCGAGCTCGATCTGGACCAGATCTGGCGTTTGGTCGACGACTTGATCGAGGCGCACGGCGACTGGCTGCCCCAATACCACTGAGCGAGGAGCGGATGACCCACAAAATCGTCCTGATCGGCGCCGGCAGCGCCAATTTTGGCCTGAGCATCCTGGGAGATCTCTTCAAAAGCGAAGTGTTCACCGGCGCCGAGATCTGTCTGCATGACATCAACGCCGAAGCGCTGGCGCGCACCGCCTCCTTTGGCCGGCGCCACATCGAGAAGCACAACCTGCCCTACAGACTGGAGGCGACGACCGATCGCCGCGCGGCTCTGCAGGGCGCCGACTTCTGCATCATCTCCATCGAGGTCGGCAATCGCTTCGAGCTGTGGGAGCAGGACTGGCGCATCCCCCAGCAGTTTGGCATTCGCCAGGTCTATGGGGAAAACGGCGGGCCGGGCGGTCTCTTCCATTCCTTGCGCATCATCCCGCCCATCCTCGACATCTGCGGCGACATCATGGCGATCTGCCCAGACGCCTGGGTGCTCAACTTCAGCAATCCGATGAGCCGCATCTGCACCACCGTGCAGCGCAAATACCCAGACCTGAAGCTGATCGGCGTCTGTCACGAAGCGGCGTCGCTGCCCGAACATCTGCCTCACATCCTGGAGACGCCGCTGGAGAATTTGCAATTTCAGGCGGGCGGCCTCAACCACTTCAGCGTACTGTTGAACGTCTTCTATCGGGACACCGGCGCCGACGCCTATCCCGATGTGCGCGCCAAAGCGCCGGCCTATTTCGAGCGCATCACCAACGTGCTGGACTGGGCGTTGCCCAGCCTGCCGGCGGAGCATGTCGCCACCGTCGGCCATCGCCCCTGGGCGGAGCGTGGACTGTTCAAGGTGATCCTGGAGCGCTTCGGTTACCTGCCGGTGACGGTGGATTCGCACTTCGGCGAATACATCCAGTGGGCGCACGATGTGGTCGATCACGCCGGCATCCTCGACTTCTACCGCACCTACAAGCTCTGGGTGGCGCAGAAGGTCTCCGAGGAGACGCTGCTGCGCGGTTCGGGCGACGACTGGGTGACCTCGCAGGTGCTGGAAAGCATCGCCGCCGATCGTCCCACCGAGGTGCTGGCGCTCAACCTGCCCAACCGAGGCCTCATCGACGATCTGCCCTCGGACATGACCGTTGAGACACCTGCGCTGGTGGATGGCGACGGCGTGCATGGCGTGGCGTTGGGGCGCTTGCCGCGCGGCATCGCGGGCCTCTTGCGCAATCAGATCGCCGTGCACGACCTGACGGCGGAGGCGGTGCTCACGCGCTCCAAAGCGGCTGCGCTACAGGCGCTGCTCGTCGATCCGGTGGTGGACAGCGTGCGCGCCGCCGAGCAGACGCTGGAGATGATGCTGCGCGTGCAACAGCGCTGGCTGGGGTACCTGGAGTAGGCCGGAACAGGCGGCGGAGAGCCACACAGAAAGAAGCCTTGCGCAGGTCATCGCCTCTGGAGGAGCACAGCTGCGGCGTCGCCTTGGAAAGACGCCACCCAGGGACTCAGGGATTTGTCGAAGCGCTGATCGGCTCCGGCTCTGCGTAGGCCGCCGTCTGCAATGTTTCGGCGGCGGAAGGCGAGCCGGTCAGGTGGTGCATCATGCGCCAGGCGTGATAGCCCACGCGATCCACCCAGCGCATCGACTCCAGTCGGCGCTGCGCCTCGTCGGGCTGGATGCGGCCGGCCGCGGTCTCCAGCAACACCTGTTCACGTTGGAGGCGTCGCGCCTCCGCCTGTCGGGTGGAGGCCTGTGCAAGGCGTTGAACGAGCGTCGACGCGTCGCCTTTTCTCGTTTCCAACCAATCCAGCGCCGGCGCCAGCGCCTCGGCCAGCTGCGCGGCCGCCGTGCGCACCTCTTCGCCGTACAGGGGAGAAGGGGACTCCAGGCAGGCTTCGATCAGGCGATCGGCGTGGTCGCCAGCGTGGAGCAGCGCCAGCCGGCGTGCAAAAATCTCTCCATCATAGCCTGCGTATTGAATTCGCCCTAAAAAGCGGCTGGTTTCATCCATCGCCGTCTGCGCCAGGTGAAGCCGGTGTTCGCCGGCGCGGTCGAGCGCGCCGTTGTGCAACAGGTGAACGGCCTCCTTCAGCGCAACGGCGGCAATTTCGGTGAGCGCGCGCGCCGCGGCCTCAGTCGCCACCTCGGGCAGATGCAGCACCGAGTCGTCCAGATGGCGAGTGAGCACAGGCCCGCGCTCCGGGATCAGGCGCTCGATCAGGCGGGCGAAGGGTGTGATGAAAGGCAGGAAGAGCGCGGCGCCCAGCAAGTTAAAGAGGGTGTGGAAGAGCGCAATGACGACGGACGGGTCGCTGTCGCCGATGAACTCGCTCCAGGCAATGGCAAGCGCCAGCAACATCGGCGCAAAGAAGAACGTCAGCGCGCCGGTGACGCCGTTGAAGAGGATGTGCGCCAGCGCCGTGCGTTGCGCCGGCATCGAAGCGCCCATCGCCGCCAGGATTGCCTTGACCGTAGTGCCGAGGTTCTGGCCGATCACCAGGTAGGCGGATTGCTCCAGCCCGATGGCGCCGCTGTTCAGGGCGGTCAGCGTCAGCGCCACGGCTGCGCTTGACGACTGCAGCAGCACGGTCATCACGGCGCCGATCAACACCAGCCAGAGATGGTTCATCAGTGAAGGTTGCGAAAAGGGCGAGAGGTCGATGTGATGCGCCAACCCGCCCATGCCTTCCTGTAAGAAGTCGATGCCGACGAAGATCAGGCCGAATCCCACCAGCGCCATGCCCAGCGAGGCGCGTGCGCCGTGCAGCAGCAGACGCATCAGCGCGCCGACGCCGATGAAAGGCAGCGCAATCGCCCCCACGTTGAGTTTGAAGCCGAGCAGCGCCACGATCCAGCCTGTGCTGGTCGTGCCCACGTTGGCGCCGATGATCACCCCGATCGCCGAAGAAAAAGAAAGCAGCCCGGCGCTGACGAAACCGATCGTGGTGATGGTGGTGGCGCTCGACGACTGCACCAGCGCCGTCAGCGCCACGCCGGTGAGGAAGGCGCTGAGCGGCGTGTGCGTCGTCCGCTCCAGAAACCATTGCAGCCTTCCCCCCGCCGCCGCCTTCAGCCCGTCGGACATCAGGATCATGCCGGCCAGAAAGAGGCCGACGCCCCCCAACAGGGAGGGAAAGATCGCCAGGAAACTCATGCTTGCGTCATTCATGCATCTTATTCATGAGGTTTTGTGAAGCGTTTCAGAAAACAATTTTCCGAGGCGACCGTGCCGATCAGCACCATTTTGGCGTGCGCCGGCAGCGGCGTATGCGGGTCGGGATTGACGGTCATGACGCCATCTTGCTCCAGGGCGACGACCGTGCAGTCCGTGAGCTGCCGAATGTTGGCCTCGGCGATCGTCTTCCCCACCAGGCTTTCGGGCGTCTCCACCTCGAAGACGTCCAACCCTTCCGTCACCATCAGGATGCTATCGCGGTTCAACAAATTCATGATGGTGCTGGCGCCCATCGATGCATAGGAGAGGACGAAATCGGCGCCGGCGCGGTGCAGCGTGGCGACGTTGCGCTCCAGCCGCGCCCGGCTGATGATCTGGACATCTGGGCGCAACCTTCGGCAGTAGATGGTGAGATAGATGTTGGTGTCGTCGTCATGCGTCGTCACCAGCACTGCGGGCGTTTTGCGGATGCCGGCGGCGATCAGCACTTCGAGGTTGGCGGCGTCGCCGAGGACGTATTTGGCCGGGTCGCGCACGCGCTCAGGCAACAGCTCAACGATGCGATAGTCCATGCCGCGCTCGGCCAGCGCCCGTCCGGCGGCGCGCCCCACGCGTCCGCCGCCGATGATCACCACCGGCTCGCGGCTCGGCGGTTCTGTGCAAAGCAGAGCGTTATAGTGCTCGATCTGTTGTTCGGAGCCGGCCAGCACCAGCACGGTGCCCGGCTCGATGCGCGTGGTCGGCCGCGCCAGTTGAAACTGCCCCCGCTCCCATACGCCGAGCACGGTGACGCCCACGCGGTCGCGCAGACGGCTTTCGGCGAGCGTCTGGCCCACCAGCGGCGAGTTGCGCGCCGTGGCTTCGGCGATCACCAGGCCTTTGAGCCGGCCGATGACATGGGCGCGGGCGTCGCCGCCGGTGACCCGTCGCACCAGCGCCTGCCCCATCATCTCTCCTAATTGCAGCACGTGGTTGCAGCCGGCCAGCTCCAGAATATCCACCGACGCCGCCGCATTGGCCGTAGCGATGATCGGCACGTTTTCGGAGACCTCGCGCACGGTGAAGGCGACGTTCGTGTTGAGGCGGTCGTTGGCCGTCGTCACCACCAGCGCCGCCTGCTCCACATGCACGCGACGATACGTTTCGGGATTGTCCAGGTCGCCGCGCACGACCTTGACGCCGAGATCGTGCAGCCGCAGCGCATCTTCCAGCTCCGGCGTCAGCACGACATAGCGGTGATGGAACTGTTTCAGGCGTTCGATCAACGCCATGGTGACGGCGTCGTACTGCGTCAGGATCACGTGCCCTTTCACCGTGTCGGGCAGGCTTCGCGGCGCCCGCGCCGCCTCCTGCGCCCGCAGCCAGGGCGCGTAGAAGAGGTTGATGAAGGTGAAGGGCAGGATGACGAGCATGAAGATGATGCCGCTGAGGAGGACGATCGACGAAAAGATGCGTCCCAGATCGCTTTTGAAGGTGATGTCGCCGAAGCCGAGCGTCGACATCACGGTGAGCGTCCAGTAAAAGCCGGTGACCCAGCTCTCCTCGCGGCCCTCGTAGGCCATAATGAAGTGGAAGAGGATGCTGTACAGGGTGATCATGGCCGCCAGCAGCGCCAGATAGCGCAGCAAGGCGTAGACATTGGTGCGGCTATGGCGATCTTGCCAGAAATAAGAGAGTTGGGAGATCAGAAATTTCATCGTGCGTTGGTCAGTTGTGCAGGCGTCAAATCATCCGCCGGGTGCGTCGCCGGCCTTCACAAGCAGAGGAGCAGATCGTCCTGGCTACAGTTTGTTTTAACAGCTTCTTCCGAATCGGAGTTGCTCGGCCAGATGAAGTTTTTTCGTAGAATGCGACCTTCCAGGTCGCGCGATGAAATCCAACATCACTCACGTTACGCAGTCCGGCGACTCGGTCGGGGTCAGCGCTTGCGAATCCCTCATCCCCTCGCCCCGGCCTCTTTGCGTCGATGTTTAACCACTAGACACAAAGGCGTAAAGGGCGTTCAAAAGAGGAGGGGAAAAGCCGTCAAATCTTCATGTTGCTTGGTTTCTTTGCGCCTTCGCGCCTCTGTGGTGATATTGAAGCGCCTGGCCGCCAGGCCCGCAGCGTCTCTTTTGAATGTACCACAGGTGAAGGGAGTGTCCAAAGTGGGCGCCGGGAGCTTAAAGACGGGTGCATAGGAACACGGAGAGGCAGAATGAACGGATCGGCCAATCGCCCTCCATTCCACTCCGTCAGTCCGTGTTCACTCTGTCAATTGGGGTTCTACGTTCATTCGGCCTCTTCGCGCACGATCCCGATCAGATCGTCCACGCTGTGAATGGAATGGCGCTCCATCACCCAGCGGCTGCCGATGCGGATGGCGAGGCGTTCGGCGACGGCGCGTTGCTCCAGATCGGCGATGGAGGTGATGTCCCACACGCTGACGATGCCCATCATGCGGCGCAGCATCTTGGCGCCGCCGTGTCCGGCCGTCTCGCGCAGGATGTGGGCGAGCGTGCGGCGGCGAAATTCGGCGAACGCCTCGTCCCCGCCGGGATAGTCCCAGTACTTGGCAGGCATCAGCTCCCCGCGGTTGTTTTCCACCCACAGCGCCTCGAATTTGGCGGCGAACTGCGTCCAGATGTCACGAATCAGGTCAAGCAGATAGGCTTGATAGTCTCTGCGCACTTCAGGGTCTGGCGTATGCGCGAAGTGAGAGAGGTAGTTGAGCACCAGATTTTCGAGCACTGCGCCGACGTCGAAGCCCATCGGACCGTAGAAGGCGAACTCGGGGTCGATGACCTTGGTGAGCTCTTCATTCGCCATGATGCTGCCGGTGTGGAGGTCGCTGTGAATGAGCGCCTCGGCGTGCGTCATGTAGCTCGCCTTCATCTCCGCCAACGCCAGCTTGAGCGCGCTGTTGCGGCGCACCGCCTGCACCTCGGCGTCGAGCAGAGGATTCCAGCGGTTTTCCGGCGAATCCATGAAGGGGTTGGTGAAGACAAAATCCTCCTGAATTTTGCAGAGGTGCGGGTTGATGAATTTCGCCTGGAGCTCTTTCTTTTCCAGGCCGGTCAGATAAAAGTCGGAAGTGAAGAAAAGCGTGCGCGCCAAAAAGGTGGAGATGTGGTCGGCGAACCTGGGGAAGCGTTTGCGCGCCACCAACGGCTTGCGCATGACCTCCAGATGGGAGAGGTTCTCCATGACGACCAGCGACATCTCTTCATCGTAGTGATAAACCTGCGGCGCCAGCCCCGGCGCCAGCTCGTTGTGCTTCAGCAGCGCCTGCGTCTCGAAGCGCATCCGCTCGCGCGTCAGCGGCCAGGATTCGCCCGCCACGCGCAGGTAGGGCAACGCCTGTTTAACCACGAGCGACTTGTCCGAGGCGCCGTTTTCGACGATGAAGACCAGGTTCAGATTACCGTCGCCCACCTCGCGCGCGTGCATGGGCGCGTCGAGGTCGAGCACGTTCGCAAGCGACGGCGTGGCGCGCAGATAGTCGATCACGCTGTGTGGATCTAAGGCGCGATAGGCCATGACACACCTTCCTTTAAGCTTTCTTCCGTTTTTCTGGATACAGTCCGAAAACGCCTTCTTCCGAGGCGGGGCAGATGCCGCGCTCGGTGATCAGCCCGCTCACCAGCCGCGCAGGCGTAACGTCGAACGCGTAATTGGCGGCGCGACTCGTTTCCGGCATGATCAGAATTTCCCGAATCTCCTCGCCGCTGAGTCCATCCATGATGCGCACTTCGGTGGCGTCGCGTTCTTCGATGGGAATTTCGGCCAGCCCGTCGCGCATCTCCCAGTCGATCGTGCTGGAGGGCAGCGCCACGTAGAAAGGGACGCCGTTGTCGCGCGCGGCCAGCGCCTTGAGGTAGGTGCCGATCTTGTTGGCGACGTCGCCGGTGTAGGTGGTGCGGTCGGAGCCGACGATCACGAGATCGACCATCCCGTGCTGCATCAGGTGACCGCCCACGTTGTCGACAACGACGGTGTGCGGAACGCCATGCTGACCCAGCTCCCACGCCGTCAGCCGCGCGCCCTGGTTGCGCGGTCGCGTCTCATCGACCCAGACGTGCACAGGGACGCCGCGGTCGTGCGCCGCGTAGATCGGCGCGGTGGCGGTGCCATAGTCGACGAAAGCCAGCCAGCCGGCGTTGCAATGGGTCAGCACATTGACCGGCTCCCCCCCTTTGCGCGCTGCGATCTCTTCGATCAGACGGACGCCATGCTCGCCGATGCGGCGGCAGAACTCGGCGTCTTCGTCGGCGATCTCCTGAGCGGTGCGCTGGGCGGCCTCAATCTGCGCCTCGATGTCGTCGCCGGCCGCAGCGATGGCGGCCAACTGACGATCGACCGCCCAGGCCAGGTTGACCGCAGTCGGACGCGTCGCCTTGAGCCTAGCCGCCGCTGTGTGCAGCGCCGCTCGAAACGCCTCCAGCGACGTGCGCGGAGCCGTCAGCGCGGCGATGTACATGCCGTAACCCGCCGTCGCGCCGATCAGACCGGCCCCGCGCACATGCATGTCTTTGATGGCGGTCGCCACCTCTTCGACGGTGCGCAGATCTTCGATGACGAAACGAAAGGGCAGATGACGCTGATCGATGATCTGCACCACCGTTGGGTCGTCCGGCCGCAGCCAGATGGTGCGATAATGTTGACCATGGACATTCATGGGCTTGTCCTCTCTGATTTTTTGTTCTGGAGGTGCACAAATTTTCAAATATCTTCAATGATTTTGAAAAGATTGTCAAAAAAGGGGCGATCAATGGATAATCAGTTGCATTGAATCAAACACCAAAGGAATTGATATATGGCGTTTATTTTATTGTTGATGATCGGCGGGTTAATCACCCTGGTCGCAGGCGCAGAACTTTTGGTGCGCGGCGCAAGTCGACTCGCCGCTGCGCTGGGCGTTTCACCGTTGATCATCGGTTTGACGATCGTCGCCTTTGGCACAAGCTCGCCGGAGCTGGCGGTCAGCGTGCAATCTGCGCTGAGCGGGCAGGCCGATGTCGCCGTCGGCAACGTGGTCGGCAGCAATATCTTCAACGTGCTCTTCATTCTGGGCCTCTCTGCGCTGATCACGCCTCTGGTGGTGGCGCAACAACTTGTGCGCATCGACGTGCCGTTGATGATCGTGGTCTCCCTGGCGGTCTGGCTGTTTGCATTGAACGGCTATGTGGAGCGATGGGAAGGCGCGCTGTTATTTGCAGGCATTGTGGCCTATACAGTGTTTCTGGGCATCCAGAGCCAGCGCGAACGCAACGCTGCAGTGCTCGCAGAGTATGAAGCAGAATATCACCCCAAGCGCCCCCACTCGTGGTTGCAAGGATTGCTCGACGCCGGCATGGCGGGCGTTGGATTGGCGCTGTTGGTGCTGGGGGCGCGCTGGTTTGTCGACGGCGCTGTCGGCGCAGCGGAAGCGATGGGAGTGAGCGAGCTGGTGATCGGGTTGACGATCGTGGCGGCCGGCACCTCTCTGCCGGAGGTGGCCACCTCGATCGTAGCTGCGCTGCGCGGCGAGCGCGATATTGCAGTGGGCAACGTCGTGGGCAGCAACATTTTCAACATTCTGGCTGTGCTGGGATTGACGGCCCTGGTTGCGCCTGACTCTGGCGTGCCCGTCTCGACCAACGCCCTCTGGCTGGATATGCCGTTCATGATTGTGGTGGCGATCGCCTGTTTGCCGATCTTTTTCACCGGCTATTTGATCGCCCGATGGGAGGGATTGCTTTTTCTCGGATATTACATCGTTTACACGGCGTTTCTGATCCTCGGTTCAATTCACTATCCTCATTTGGTGGAATATCGCAACCTTTTCTTGCTCTTTGCCGCGCCGCTCACAGTCATCACGATTGGGGTGAGCGTGGCTCGCGATCTGCGACAGCGCAGGGAAATGCGCCGTTCCGGGATGTCGCGATAAACGGCGCCGGAACGGACCGGAAAGTTAGGAAGGGACGGCGGCATGGTTGGCATCCTCTTGTTAATTCTCGGTGGATTGGCGATTTTGGTTGCAGGCGCGGAGCTGCTGGTGCGCGGAGCCAGCCGGCTGGCGGCGGCGCTCGGCATTTCGCCTTTGGTGATCGGCCTGACGGTGGTGGCCTTTGGCACGAGCGCGCCGGAGCTGGCCGTGAGCCTGCAATCGACCTTCAACGGGCAGCCTGACCTGGCGGTCGGCAATGTCGTAGGCAGCAACATCCTCAACGTGCTCCTCATTCTGGGGTTGTCGGCGCTGATCACCCCGCTGGTCGTGTCGCAACAGCTGGTGCGACTCGACGTCCCGATCATGATCGGCGCCTCCGTGCTGGTGTGGGTGTTGGCGCTGGATGGCGCCATCGGCCAACTGGAGGGAGGGCTGCTGTTTGCGCTGATGATCGGCTATCTGTTGTTCCTCTTCTGGCAGGCCCGTCGCGAGCAAAACCCCGCAGTGGTTGCCGAATATAGCCAGGAATTTGTCGCCGATGAGCCAAAGAGCGCGGGACGTTTCCTGCTGAATGGCTTTTATGTGGTCGCCGGGCTGGCGATGTTGACGGTTGGCTCGCGGCTCTTTGTGCAGGGCGCGAGCGAGCTGGCGCGGCTGTTCGGCGTCAGCGAGCTGGTGATCGGCCTCACCATCGTAGCGCTGGGGACTTCTCTGCCGGAGGTGGCGGCGTCGATTGTAGCGGCGATCAAGGGGGAGCGCGACATCGCCGTCGGCAACGTGGTCGGCAGCAATCTTTTCAACTTGCTCTCTGTGCTGGCGCTGACCGCACTTTTTGCAAGGGGCGGCGTGCCGGTCTCGCCGGGCGCGCTGGCGCTGGACATCCCGTTCATGGTGGCGGTGGCGATCGCCTGTCTGCCGATTTTCGTCACGCGCAACCTGATCGCCCGCTGGGAAGGCGCCCTCTTTTTTGGCTATTACATTGCTTACACCGCCTATTTGCTGCTCGACGCCACCGGCCATCCCAGCGCTGCCCGCTATTTCGATTTTATGTTGATCTTCGTGGCGCCGCTGACCGTCATTACGCTGATGGTGAGTCTCTGGCGAGAGTGGCTGCGCCGCCGCGAACGCAAGATGGCTGTGCAGGCTACACGATAGCGACGCCGAAAAATTGAAAGATGACGCCCTCTGGGAGTACAATGCCACGCCATGGAAACATTTGCATTGACGCATTACGACGAGGCGGCTGACTACATTCGTCGTCGCACCCGACAGCAACCGCAGATCGGATTGATCCTGGGCAGCGGGCTGAGCGAGCTGGCGGCGCAGATCGAGGAGGCCGATATCATCCCCTACGCCGAGATTCCTCACTTCCCCGTCAGCACGGTGGCCGGGCATGCCGGCCGTCTGGTGATCGGTCGGCTAGAGGGATGCGTCGTCTGCGCCATGCAGGGGCGCTTCCACTACTACGAAGGTTACTCGATGCAGCAGGTGACGCTGCCGGTGCGGGTGATGAAGCGCCTGGGCGTGCAGACGTTGATCCTGACCAATGCCGCCGGCGGGCTGAACCCCCGCTTCCGCGTCGGCGACATCATGGTGATCGAGGACCACATCAACCTGATCGGCATGGCTGGCGTCAACCCGCTGCGCGGCCCCAACCTCGACGACTTCGGCCCGCGCTTCCCCGCCGCCAACCGCATCTACACGCCCCGCTTGCGCACGCTGGCGCATGAAGTTGCAACGGAGCTCGGCGTGCCGGTGCAGCGCGGCGTCTATCTGCAACTGAGCGGCCCCAACTTCGAGTCGCCGGCCGAGGTGCGCATGTTGCAACGCCTGGGCGCCGACGCCGTCGGCATGAGCACGGCCGCCGAAGCGATGGTCGCTCATCACGCAGGCATGGAGACGCTGGGGTTGAGCACGATCACCAATGTCGCCATCGGCGACCTGGAGGCGACCGGTCAGCCTTCGCATGAAGAAGTGATGGAGGCGGGCAAGGTCATCGTGCCCCGGCTGAAGGCGTTGTTATTGGGCGTCTTACAGCGATTGGCGGGCGAAGGTTCAAACCGACAGGCAGTTGCAGCCAATCAGGCCAGACCCACGGAGGGAGGTTGAGACGATGCAACTCCTTAAAAAACTCTTCGGACCGAAGCTGGACGGCATGACGCTGGCGAAATCGCAGGAGTTGAAGGAATATTCACAGATCGGTCTGCTGGCGGAGTTTGCACAGCCGAGGCCGCTGCACGACGCAACGCAGCAGCGCGCCTGGAGCCGCGTGCTGCCCAAACCCTATATGGAGATGATTGCGCTGTTTCAAAAACAGGGCTGGCTGGCGGCTCGCGGCGAGCATTATCAGGTCACGGAGGTCGGACGGCCCTTCGTCGCCATCTATCAGGAGCGCATGGAAGCGGAAAAACAGGCTGCGCTGGAGGGCGTCCGCAGGGCGCTTGCGCAGATGATGACGAGCGAAGCGCTCACCATTCGCCGGCGCTACGAGAATCGCACCCCGCTCGGCAAGGCCGACTGGACCGGGCCGGAGCCGCAGATGAACCACAGCGCAGTGACGCGGCGCATCTTTTTCCTGGAGCACTGGCTGCTCGACGGCCTGAGCGAGGAGACGGTGAAATGGCTCAAGCTCTACGCCGCCGAGCAGCACCTGTGGGGCGTGCACTGGCGCCTTTCCCCTGACCAGATTCCGCCGCACGCGGCGCAGGAGCTGGCGCGGCCGGACATGGACGCCGTCGAAGCCGCCTACTGGCGCGCCCACGCCATTGCGCTCTACGTCGACAACCAGGAGACCTGGCAGCGCGTCAAGGGAGGCGACCACGTGCGGCGGCTGGAGATCGTCGGCCCGGACGATGAGCACACCTGCGAGCACTGCCGGCAGTATCTTGGCAAGCAGTTTTTAATTACGCGCGTGCCGGAGCTTCCCCATCGCGAGTGCACCTCGCCCTATGGCTGTCGCTGCCGCTATGAGCCTGTGCTCGAGGCGCTTGAGGAGATTCCGCTGACCGCCGGGTAACCGTCGTGCGGCCTGGGAACGAACGTTGCAGCCTCGATAGGGCGTTTCTTTGCCGGCTTTGGTTGGCGAGAGACAGCGGCAATCAAAGCGGAGGCTTTTTCCGGTGTTCACCTTCACCGAAAGCGATATTCGCGGCCTGAGCACCGACCAAAGTTTCACCCGCGGCCGGCGCTATTACCAGAGCGGCGCCGTCCGCCGTTTGACATTGCGCAGCAATCTTCTGACGGCGGAAGTCGCCGGCAGCGACTATGAACCCTATCAGGTCCGCGTGGCGCTCACAGAAGCGGGCCAAATTGCCGACGCGATCTGCACCTGCCCATACGACTGGGGCGGCTTTTGCAAGCACATCGTCGCCGTGTTGCTGGCTGCGCTGCACGAAGCCAGGATCGAGGTTAGACCGGCGCTGGAGACGCTGCTAGCCGACCTGACCGCCGATCAACTGCGTGCGCTCTTGCTTCGCCTCGCCGAGGATCGCCCTGACCTGACCGAGCAGATCGAGGAGACGGTGGAGGCTCTTGCTGCACAGCCGGAAGAGACCGTTCAAGCCAGCGCTTCTTACGACCCGAGTAGGATTCGGCGCACAATACAAAGCGCCTTTTGCGCAGCAGTAAGAGCAGCCACGGGCCAAGGCGACCATTCCAGAGGCGGCTATTCGGACTACTGGGATGAAAACGTCGGCGAGATCGACTTCCACCAGATTTTTGAGCCGCATTTGCAACTGGCTTACGAGCCGCTCGACGCCGGAGAGGCTGCCGCCGCAGCCGAAGTCCTCGAGACGGTGATCGAGCAATGGGTTGTAGAGGTCGAAGACCTGGAAGACTGGATTTATGAAGTAAACGAGCTCGCACTTCACGA